>Ga0210384_10003664_pt1 | contig 17654 bp, 17 predicted proteins | sample IncBWH2MmetaG_FD_160574 | JGI IMG/M metagenome (GOLD analysis project Ga0210384, IMG submission 160574) | Forest soil microbial communities from Barre Woods Harvard Forest LTER site, Petersham, Massachusetts, United States - Inc-BW-H-2-M | ecosystem: Environmental > Terrestrial > Soil >...
TCCTGGCTCCTGGATTCTGGCTCCTGGCTCCTCCTCTAATACAGCACCCGCACCAGATACAACCCTTCGGCCGGTGCCGTGTGATTTGTCTTGTTCTTACCCGGCGTTTCCAGCAACTCCTGCAGCCAAGCTTCGTCCCTGCGCCCCAAGGCGACCTGGACTAATGACCCCGTGATCATACGGACCATCCGATACAAAAAGCCGTCCCCGATAAACTCAAGAGTAACGAGCACACCATGGCGCCCCACTTTGATTGGTTGAAGGTTGCGAACCGTTGTCTCCGGCGGTACACCGCGGTTGGCGGCAAATGAGGCAAAATCGTGCCTGCCGCGAAACCGCTCAGCGTGACGCACAAGACTATCTACCGGCAATCGCTGCGGCACATGCCAAGCCCGACCAACTTCCAAAGGATGAAAGGTCTCGGTATTCCAGATCCGATACCGATAGATTTTCCCTTTAGCCGAAAACCTGGCGTGAAACTCAGAGGAAACCCGCCGGCAACCAATAATCCGGATACCGGATGGAAGATTGGCGTTGAGCGCCACTCTCCACGTCAACGTGGCCAACCGTTTCGCGGGAACATCAACATGGGCGGCTTGGCCAAGAGCATGAACTCCCGCGTCAGTTCGCCCAGCGCCATGCACTCGGACCGGCTTCTCGAGGATCTTCGCCAGCGCCGCTTCAACATGGTCCTGGACGCCTTTCAGGTTAGGCTGACTTTGCCAGCCGGCGAAAGTTCCACCGTGATACGCAATTGTCAGGTGGAGTCGTTCGAGCCCGGGCGCGAGGCAGACCTTCATCAGATATTCAGGATAGCAAATAGCAGATAGCAGATAGCAAATCGCCTGAAAACATCACTGGCGGCAGGGACGCCCTATTTTGCTATCTGCTATTTGCTACTCGGTCGCCCCTCCCTGCATGGCCACCGAGTCAAGGTAGCTCTGGAGGATGACTTGTGCCGCCACTTGGTCGATCACCGGCCGGCTTTTCTTCACATCCCGGCCAGCGGCATGCAGGAGGCGCTGGGCCTCCAGAGTCGTTAGGCGTTCGTCCCACGCTACCAATTGGAGTCCAGGAAACTCGGTCTTCAGCTGGGACATAAATAGTTTGGCCTTCTCTGCAGCAGGTCCATAAGAACCGTCCATATTTCGCGGGATACCCACCACAATTGCCGATATCCCTTTTTCGAGGACGATCTTCTGCAACTTGGGCAGAAACGCGTCATTGTTAGGAATTGTTTCCAGCGGGTGCGCCAGCATGCCGAGTTCATCGGAGATCGCTACCCCGATGCGGATGGCGCCGAAATCAATTCCCAGAGGGCGCATTCTATTGAAATTCTTCAGGCAACGATGCGACGAGGTTTTTTACCCGTTCAACTTCATGCCGGTGACACACCAAAATCGAATCCTTGGTCTGAACTACGATCAGGTCATTCACGCCTACCAGAGCCAAATGAAGCTTCTGATCCGAGAAAACAATGTTGTTGTTCGATCCCTCCACCGAAACACTCGTGTTAGTCGCATTTCCGTTGGGCAACTGTTCTAGATATTTCGCGATAGAGGTCCAGCTGCCCACATCATCCCAATCAAAAGTAGCCGCCTTAACCACCACCCGGCTGGCCTTTTCCATGACCGCGTAGTCCACCGAGATTTTGGGGAGCCTGTGGAAACGATCTTCGATTACGCGCGTTGGGTCGCTACTGTGGCGAATCGACGATATAAACTCGCCCAGGGCAGGGGCATGCCGATTCAATTCGGTCAGGATTGCTTTTACGGACCAGATGAAAATCCCAGCATTCCAATAGAAGTTGCCGCTTTTCACAAAAGTTTCCGCCAAATCAGAAGCCGGTTTTTCCCGGAAGCGGACAACTTCGAAAAAGTCGGAGACGGGTCCATCGACCTTCTTGCCGCGCTCAATGTAGCCATATCCCGGACAGGCCCAAGTCGGAGTGATCCCGATAATGACCAGATCACCCGTCTTGCTGGCGACGGTCGCTGCGGCGCGCAAGTCGGCCTGAAAAGAGAGCTTGTCCTTAATCAAATGGTCAGCTGGAAGTACGACCATCGTCGCATCCGAATCCCGCGCAACGATCAGGCCCACCCCGAGGGCGATCGCCGCAGCGGTATCTCTTCTGGCCGGTTCCGCAAAAATGTTCTTCTCGGGATGATTCGGGAGCAGTTTTCGCACTGCTTCCTCTTGTTCCTGATTCGTTAGGATCAAGATATTCTCAACCGGAATTAAGCCTGCTAACCGAGTGACGGTCTCTTCAAGCAACGATTGTTCGTTAAAGAGGGTAAGCAGTTGCTTAGGCTTAACCCTACGGCTTAATGGCCAGAAGCGGGTCCCGCTACCGCCAGCCAACACCAGAGCATAAAAAGAATTCGACATTGATCCAATCTCGCTAGAACTATTGCCTCGGAAAAAAAGTAGTTTGTGAGCCCCAGCGAATATCTTCTAGGTTTGCCTAAGGGCAACCAAACAACGTTGTAACTTGACATTTAAAGTTGGCAAAAACGCGGCGGAGCACAACACTGATAACTAATAACACTGATCGATTTTCCGGTATGACCAGCGAACACGGCAAACCACTAGTTCTTTCGCTTTCATCGGCCGCTTTATTGACCGTCTCACAGGGCGCCGTCGGCTGCGCCTTAGGCATCCTCTTCTCAGACAAGCTTGATAAAAAGAACCGCACTTTGGTGGGTCTCGGCTTTATTTCCTTGGCCTTGGCCACCACCGTTCCCGCCTTAGTGGCCGTCGTGGTCGACTTGGTGAACGGCCCTAGCTCAAAACTGGGTGTACGCCGGCGGCTCCGATCAATTCGCGAAGACTCAGGGCTGCACGAGGAAGAAGTGTTCTAGCGCAGCGTCAGCGCTGCGCGAATAGCCAATAGCCAATCGAGCGCGGCGCAGCCCGGTACCTGGAGGGGAGCCGCTTTATACGTTGGCAGCTCTATGCGCTAATAACAGGCGGCTCCCGGAAACGGCTCCTGGGTCAAACGCAGCCCAATGTGCGTCTGACTCCTAACTGGACGCCGCGAACCGTCCGAACGGGCCATGGATCTGGCGATGACGTGCTGGGTAGTTCTCGGGAGCCGCCTGCTAAACAACCGAAAGAGCTGCCAAGGTACGAAGCGGCTCCCCTCCAGATGCTGGGCTGTATCGCGCTCAATCGGCTATTGGCTATTGGCTATTTTCCCGGGGCCGTTCTTTCGCCGTAATACTAATCTCCCCCGGTCCGGTGGTCACCAGGGAGTCGGGCGGAACGCTGCTCATCAGAAAGACGTTTGCTCCAATCGTCGACCTCGCTCCGATCACCGTTTCCCCGCCAAGAATGGTGGAATTCGGGTAGATGGTCACCCCGTCTTCGACGTTAGGATGGCGTTTACCACCTTTCTTAATTTTCCCTTCCTCGTCCTTCTTAAAGCTGCGGGCGCCTAGGGTCACACCGTGATAAAGCTTCACCCGATTTCCAATCTCGCAGGTCTCCCCAATAACGACTCCGGTTCCGTGGTCGATAAAAAAATATGCCCCGATTTTTGCGCCTGGATGAATATCAATCCCGGTTCGGCTGTGGGCCCATTCCGTCATGATGCGCGGGACTAGCGGCAGCTTTTCCAGGTACAGAATGTGGGCCGTCCGCTGAATCGCGATCGTTTCGATGCAGGGGTAACTAAGGATTATTTCCTCGAAACTCTGGCTCGCTGGGTCGCCCTCGAAGGCCGCCTCCACGTCGGTGCATAACAATTCTCGTACCCGGGGAAGTTGTTCTACCAGGTGCAGAACGATCCCCTCCGCCCGTTTCGCTGGGCATTCAGGCTCTTGCACCCGCAGACTCTTGAAGGCCTCGCCGCGGAGACGTTCAGCGAAATTCAGCAGCCGGCTTGACGATAAGGGGTTCATCCGTTTCGACGCGATCGGTTCTTCGTCATGGAATCCGGGGAACAAGATCTGCAGCAGGTCCTCACAAATTTGCGCCACCGCTCCCTTCGAAGGCAGATTTAAGCCATCGATGTTGTTGATACCCCCGATTCGGTTGTACGAATCGAGAAGCTCATTGAGCAGCGCCAGGACGCTTTTTTCCATAACACCGGAGCGTAAGGTAGTTTTGTCGGAGGTGCAAAACGGCATTCGCAGAATTTTCTGCGGGTTCAATTGCGCTGCAATACACGAGCACCTTGGGAAGGACGGGTTAAGATCGGTCTACATTTCGCACCGGTAACGCTCAAATATCTGCTCTGTATCTCCTCGATAATTTCCGGGGCCAACTCGGAGCGAATCAATGACACGGTAGACCCACCAAAACCGCCTCCGGTCAATCGTGACCCGATGACTCCGTTGCTGGTTTTTGCGATCTCGACCAATGTATCTAGGTGGGAAGTACTGTTTTCGAAGTTATCTCGGGAGCTCTCATGGGAGGCAAACATCAATTGACCAAAAGCCTCTACATCTTTTGCCAACAAGGCTTGGCGCCCGGCGAGCACCCTTTCATTTTCACCGGTAATATGTAAGGCCCGCCGCTTAACCAAGGGGTCTAAATTGCTGCTTAAAACCTGAGCAGTGGTGGCATCGCGAAGGGCAGGAACATGAAGGGCCGCGGCTGCTTCCACACACTGTTGTCGTCGCTCGTTGTACTCACCTCCGGTCAAGGCGTGCGGTATACCAGAATCAAGCAGCAGTAAGGAGATACCGGGCGGGAGTTGACAGGTTTCTGCAGTTATCGAGCGGAAGTCTAGGAGAATCGCCTTGTTATCCTCGCCAAACACAGATGAAGCTTGGTCCAGAAGGCCGCACTTTACTCCGACGAAATCGTTTTCTGCCTTCTGACATAGCTGGGCGATTTTCATGGGCGCTAACGACCAACTAGCTAAATCGATGGCGGCGTAGGCGGTAGCGACTTCGAACGCGGCTGAACTGGAAAGTCCGGCGCCAACGGGTAGATCACTAGCGATCTCGATCCGCAGACCATGGCTAGGGAAACCCGTTGCCATCAGCTCCCGGATCACGCCAAAGCAATAGTTAGCCCATGGCTCTTCTGTCGATGGCGAAATTTCATCTAGATCGGCGATGGCCGTTCGTTGATTGGTCTGTGAACTAACCTCAACCGTCCGCTCAAGCAGTCGATGAGCGGAGGCCGTAACACCGCGGTCGATAGCAGCGGACAACACCACACCTTCATTGTAATCAGTATGGTTTCCAAGTAGTTCGACTCGTCCGGGCGCGAAGGCTATAACGCTGTTATGCATGGGTTTTGCTAGCCTGGGTTCAGCACAAACACGTCTGCCTTTTGCGCTGCGCAGGCTTTATAGTTCTATATAGAAAGGTAAGATTGTCATACAATTACCCGAAGTTTTCTTGCAAATAGAACAACGAAGCATAATTTCTGCCTGTGAAATTATCCTCCGCCTCATTGAGAAAAGCAGCCGAGATTCAAGAACGTATCGAACGTTTGGAATCAGAGTTGGACCATATACTGCAAGGCGAAGCAGTACCTAAACCGATTGCTCCAAGCCCAGCGGCGGCAGCACCTCGACTAACCCGAAGAGCCACGCGCGGGCGATCGACTAGATCTACTGCCTTAAATGGACGTGGGCGTGGCCGCCGGTCAACTTCACCCAGCGGGCCATTAGCTCCTGCGGTGGTCCGAGTGCTGAAATCGCGCGGTGCACCAATGGGTGTGTCCGATATTTTGGACGGACTGTTGTCTAACGGTTACAAGTTCAATTCTCCAGAACCGAAAAAGAATCTTTTCGCCCGGATCTATCGTTTGAAGGGCGTCAGACAAGTCGGTCCTGGTAGATTTGCGGCCGAATAATAGAACGGCAGGTCCACCTGACCCGGGAAAGCGGGTTACTTAGGTTTGTAGCCCGTAACCGCTAAAACAGCCTTTAGCGCAGTCCTACCATTGATGGCTCGGACCTAGTAGCGCCTTTCGCTAACTGTCCAGCCAACCAGTCAACGGGCAGAAGAGCCCTTTTGGCTGCCGTAAATGACCGCTCAAGATCATTGCCACCGGCAACCAGACTCTTCTCTGATCGTTTGCCTTGGCCGGTCTCGGCTCGTCTGTCGCACTTAAGAGCGATGCAGATTGGCAATGCGGCGCGCGCTATTCACGGTGTCAATCTGGTCAATGGACTTGTCGCGGCGGATAGCTTTAATTCGCGGGAAACGAAGGGCCAACCCGCTAGAATGTCGATCGCTCGGTTGAATGGAGTCGAAGGCAACTTCCAAAACTATCTCCGGCACCACTTCATGCAACCGGCCGATCTTACGCGTGGTGGTCCGTTGAAAGTGTTCCGTCAGCTCTTCGATCTCAGCGTCAGTTAAGCCAGAATAGGCTTTACCGATCGTTTCCAACCTGCCGCTCTCAGAATTTCTAACGGCGAAGGTGTAGTCGCTAAGGACGTGGCTTCGTTTACCATGCCCTTGTTCGGCGCCCACTACCACTACGTCGAGCGTGGCCAGCTCTCGTTTGAGCTTAATCCAACTCCCTCCTCTGCGACCGGGTTGATACTGACTACCCGGATCCTTGACCATCAGTCCTTCCCCTTTCAAATCCCGAGCCGCCACAAATGCAGCTTCGATTTCGCTAGCAGTGTGCACCAGCTTACTAGGCAGAAGTTGAATAAGTTTCGGCCAAGAAAGTGATTCGAGCAGCTCTCTACGCCTCTGTAGTGACTCCCGCACCAAGCTTTGACCGTCCAACAGAAGAAGATCAAACGCCATAAAGACGATGGGTACATCATCCGTATCGAACAAGTCTCGCGTTCGTTTTCGCCCTAAACGGCGTTGTAGATCGAAAAATGTAAGCTTCTTTTCGGCGTCAAAGGCGATGATCTCTCCATCAAGGATCAGACTCTGCGAGAAAGCTAATTCCGTTAGCTCCGGAAACTGCTGCGAGATATTGTGCAGATCGCGGCTGTAGACCTCGACTCGATCCCGGGTTGCGTGTAACTGGGCGCGAACGCCGTCGAACTTCTGTTCTGCAAAGGCCGGCGTAACGATAAAATCGCTTTTCAGGCGTTTCGCAGCCGCTTCCGCCGAAGGCTCCGGAATAGCCAGCATCGACATAACTGGCCGAAACAGTGCGATCTGGGCTGTCGCCAATAGCCCTTTCCGCGCCAGCACGGCGGTTGCACCGAGATCACCAGTCAACATGTGAGCCTCCCGGACCTCTTCCATAGACACTTCGAAAGCCCGCGCGATGCTATCCTCCACCAAGCCTTCTTTGAGGCCGATCCGCAGGTCACCAGTCAGGATTCGAACCAGGTAACTTCCATTCAAAGCACTTGAATGGTGCAGCCATTCTGCCAACAGAGATGTTTTGGCCAACGGTCCTCGGGCTTGCTCTAACCGTTCAAACCAACTGCGCGCTTCCGGCAACGAATTGAATCGAGGCTCCGTTCTGCCCAAAAGGGTTTCGTAAGCCACTCTGCCCGCATCACCGTAAGCCGACGCAATGCGACGAAACTCTGATTCAGTTAGCTTAGCGGCCTGTATCAGTCCTTTCCGAATTATCGACCAACCAACTTGCAGGGTTCGAGTATCGGCGCGCGAGAAAGCGCGCCCGGTGAAAAATATGCAAGCCAAGCGCAAGTCAGGTTCAGGCAGTGATTTCAGATAGTTTGCTACCAACTCCGTCTTCTTCAGTTTGCCGGTAGCGCGGCTAGTCTCCTCACAAAGTTCGACCCAATCGCCAAAACTTCCGCCTCTGGCTGGGGCTAGAGCTGAAATACTCGGTGGCGCCACAGGTTCGCTAGCCGGAAACGCGATTGATAACTCAAGTTGGTTACCTTCTCCCAGAGCCCACGCTTCGATTCCGCGGCGGCGTAGATCTTCAGCAAACTCGCTGGCATAACCGTGGACGGTCAGAACGCGCTTGGGCTGAATGAACGTCACATAACGAATCAGATCCGCATAGTCCGCATGATCAGATAACGGAAACGCCGCATCGCATTGAAATCGATGAACGGCTCCGGCATTAAGGGCCCAACCGGTTAGAATAGCGGTTCGGCGGGGTTTAACCCTTTGAACCAATTTGGTGCCGTTCGCACTGGGCGGACAGAGCAAGACGCTGCCGGCCAGATCATCCCCTCGGTATAAGGTAAACGGAGGCAAGTGGTGGAACTTATCGTGATAAATCTTGGTCATTTGATAAACGCTGGCATGCAGTTGAACTCGTAGGCCCGTCCCATGTAGTGCAGCCAGAATCTCCTGCGCTTTACCAAGTGAGTACCCAAATAAAATGGGGGTAGCTCCATCCTCGATAGTCTCGCGGCAGAACTTAATCAGGTCGGCGATCACCTGTTCGGTTGGAGGAAACACGAACCGGGGTAAACCGTAGGTAGTTTCCATGATCAACGTCTCTGCTGGTCGCCAGGCAATTGGTTCGGCGGCGCGGCCCGGGCGCAGCTTGAAGTCACCAGTGTAGAGCAAGGAATCCTGTTGGCTTTGAACGAATAGTTGAGCCGATCCGTAAATATGACCCGCTGGCAATAGGGTTAATTCGCTACCCCTAAATGGAAAGGGAACTTGGTATGGTAACCGGTGTTCAACCCGATCTCCGGGAAGCCGCAAGGCCATGAGTTGCGCCGTGATCTCCGTCAGGATCACTTCCCGATGGTTTCCGATATGATCTCCGTGAGCGTGAGAGACAAATGCGGTTCGCTGCTCGTCCCAAGGATCGAGCCATAGATCCAGGGATGCCAGGTAGACACCCCGATCGTATCTGACGTCGATCATTTTTCTGCCGACTGGCCGAGAGCGTTCACAAACGGTCTGGCTTTCTTGAGCCTTGTAGGCATTGAATTCGCATAGTAATCGGCCGGGCACGGTGTATCGTCTCAAGGGAGCCCTCCCTGCCTCCAAAAACCCGAAACGGCGCCAAGTCCAACGCCAGGTAGACTTTACGCGTCGGAGAGTTCTGTGCCAGAGCCCCGGTCTCGGGCGTAAAACTGCCGATTGACATAGTCGTCAGAGCTCGGTTTGATGATGGTGATGAGGAAGTCTCTCGGCGTGGCATTCTTTATTCTATTATTAGCGAATAATCTGGCCTGCGCTGAGAATCCTTTGCCCCTGCCGGAATCGAACGTCCTGCCGCTGGCTCTGAGCGATGATTTCCAGTTTCGCAAGTTCGATATCTTCATCAATGCCGAACTCCGGCCTCGGGCGACTCCGATGCAGACGCGGGAGCTGATGATTTATATGGAGCGCCATCGGAGAACGTTTGGAGCGATCGACCAAAATGAGATCGATGCCAAAACCGGCGAGTTTTTTACTTTTTTTTGGCGGGCGAAGCGTCAAGCAGATCTGACCTTGCGTTTCGAGTACCGGCAGTCCAATCTAAAGAATCTAGTCCAGGCGAGAGAGATTAATTATCCGACGGCACGCGGGAGCCATGAGTCTGAGTTCGATATTGTAGGAAATGATTATTCGGAAGACGGTCGAGTGACTTCATGGCGCGCGCTATTGATCGAGAACCATGTGATTGTCGCACTTTTACAATCTCGAGCCTGGAGGTAGAAGGGGGTCTGGCCAGAATTTGACAGAAAAAGAGCAAACTAGGTATATTCAAGGGTCTGTGAGTTTACCAGCTTCCATACTGGTAGGGGTGACCGGAAAAGCGGTCTTCATCAAGGTGCGGGGGAAAGGATCCTTTCAAAATAGTCCGGCCCTAAAGGAATTCGCGCGTCAAATGCTCGAGCGCGGCCATCGCGTTTTTAGCTTTGACCTCAGTGAATGCACGGTAATGGACTCCACTTTTATGGGCACTCTGGCAGGCATGGCTCTCCGGCTACGGGAGTCAGGCGGCACCCTGCTTGTCCGGAATGTGAACGAGCGCAATTTCGAGCTGTTACGCAACTTGGGATTAAATAATCTGTTCGAGATTGAGCCCAGTTCTGAAGTTCTGGCCGCAGGGACAGCCAATAGCGAATCCGCGTTGGAAACTGATAACGACCTGAGCCGGTCTGACCACGCTGCCTGTATGATCGAGGCTCATGAAGCCTTGGTAGACGCAGCTCCGGAAAATCTCGCGCGATTCAAGGATGTTTTGGAATATCTCAAACAAGACTTGCGTGCCGGGGCTACCAAGTAACGGTGGATAGATGTCGTCCATCGTGCTCACTGGGCTGGTCGTTGTACTAGCTATTGGTTGGGCTCTGTTTGTCAGAAAACAACAGCGCACGATCGCACAGTTGAAGCATGCTCGAGAAGAGCTGCAGTTGGAGGAGAGTCGGGTATTTGATTTTCTGCATGGCCTAGGAGCGGCGTTCTCTGGAGACCTACATCCGTCGGAACTGCATCGTTTGATCGTTGAGGGAGCCATGCGAATAGTGGACGCTCACGCAGGCGCGCTTTATCTCTCGGATCGGACGGGTAAGATGCTCTTGCCGACCTTTCTTTCAGCTGGGTGCCCGCCGTTAGTGGAGGTCCCCAAATCAATCCTCACCCAAAGCGGCACTAACCCCGCCGCGATCGATAGCTTCTTGCGTCTCCAACCGGTTAAAACAGGCGAGGGTCTGCTAGGTATGGTTTGGGAGAAACGAGAACCAGTTTTTCTTTCTAGCAACGACGATGACTCTCGCTTGGAAAACCTGAAGAGCAGCACGCAGCAGATTGATTCAGTCATGGTCGCTCCGCTGCTCTATGGGAACCAAAACTTAGGGGTTTTAGCAGTCGCCAACGGCCCGATGAGCACGCCGTTTACACCTCCCGATTTTATCGTGTTCCAATCGATCGTGGAGCAATCCGCGTTTGCTCTTTGTAATGCCATTGTGTACTCGGAAGCGGCCGAAAAACGCCGTATCGATCGCGATCTGGACACGGCCCGCGATATTCAGCGTATTCTGCTTCCCGCCGCTCCCCCGGACATTCCCGGATATGAAATCGCTGGGGTCAATATCCCAGCCGGCCAGGTGAGTGGGGACTATTACGATTACATTCCGATTGGTGAAAACCGGTTTGGGATCGCTATCGCCGACGTCTGCGGCAAAGGGGTGCCGGCCTCGCTGATCATGGCAATGTGTCGCAGCGTTTTGCGTTCGGTAGCTCCAAACAGTTCCTCCGCCGCTCAAGTCCTGCGTCAAGTAAACCGGCAACTCTACCCGGACATCAGGGAAGATATGTTCATCAGCATGGCCTATCTCATCGCCGAAAAGAGCAGCGATAATCTGCTACTAGCCCGGGCCGGCCACGATGCTCCCCTCCTCTACCGGACAGCCAGCCGATCAGTCGAAAAAGTGAACCCGTCGGGTATGGCCCTGGGAATTGACAGCGGAGGTGTTTTCGATAGGGTGACTGGCGATTTTACGGTCCACTTGGAACGTGGCGATTGTCTGATACTCTACACGGACGGAGTGACCGAAGCGCTTGATAGCAATGGCATAGAATTCGGGATTGCAAGATTAATCGAGGTGATCCAAGAGAGCGCCGACGAAAGTGCACAAACCGTCGTTGCTCTAGTGACCGAGAAAGTACGATCTTTCGTCGGTAGCCAACCTCAGAACGACGATATCACCTTGGTTGCCATTCGGAAGGTATGAGTGACTCATCAAAAGAATTTGAACATAAGGAAGAGGCTGGAATTAGCGAGGAAGCCGAAAAGCAGAACCAGAATTTCATGGCGAACGTAGAGACTAGTGGCCAAGAGACGGGGTCACCCAATTCAAACCCGGGCAAAGACCAAACTGCTGATGCGAACGCTCGGCTGGCAGAGATGCAAGCTGAGTTGAATAAATATAAAGACGCTGCGCTTCGGGCAGCTGCCGATCTGGACAACTATCGAAAACGCGTTTCCCGGGAACGCGATGAGTCAATCAAGTATGCGAATGCCGGCTTTTTGGAGCGGCTCATTCCAGTCCTGGATAGTTTCGAGCTTGGCCTGCAGGCTGCCCGCAACGCGCCAGAAGCCGCTGCGATCGTCGATGGCCTCAGCATGGTCTTCAAACAACTTCAGGATTTCCTGGCAAATACCGGAGTCGAAACCATTGACGCACTCGGGCAAACCTTCGATCCGAATCTGCACGAAGCCCTGGCGCAGGAAGAGAGCCATGAGGTTCCGGAGGGGAAAGTAATCCGGCAGGTACGTCGAGGTTACCGTTTGCGAGACCGGCTACTTCGCCCGGCGAACGTCGTGGTCTCAAAGGGCGCTCCCCACCAGGTCGCAGCCGGCCAAGAAAGAGAGTAAATGATGGCTACGAAGAGGGATTACTATGAAGTCTTGGGGGTAGAGCGCAAGGCTTCAATCGAAGAACTCAAAAAGGCGTACCGCAAGCTCGCGGTGAAATATCATCCCGACAAGAACCCAGGCGACCCAACGGCCGAAGAGAAATTCAAGGAGATCGGAGAAGCCTACGAAGTTTTAATGGATGCGAATAAGCGGGCGGCCTACGACCAGTTTGGGCACGCCGCTTTTTCGCCCGGAGCTGCGGCTGGACGCGGAGGAGGATTTGGCGGTGGTTTCCACGATCCATTCGACATATTCCGGGAAGTGTTCGGAGGAATGGGCGGCGAAGGCGCCGGCAGCATTTTCGATCAACTATTTGGCACCGGCGCAGCCCCGCGGGATCGGAGTGGCCGGCAACGCGGTTCGGATCTCCGGTACGACCTGCAGATAACGCTGGAAGAGGCTGCTTTCGGAACAGAACGCGAAATCGAGATCCTCAAGCACGATACCTGTACCCGCTGTAACGCAACCGGTGCAGAAGCCGGCTCCAAGGCATCGACTTGTCCGACTTGTCACGGACGCGGCCAAGTCGTCACTTCGCGAGGGTTTTTCCAAGTGTCACAGACCTGTCCGCGTTGCCGGGGAACCGGACAAGTCATCGAACGTCCTTGCCGGGAGTGCAATGGCGAGGGGCGGGTGGAAAAACGTTCCCGGATTAAGCTAAAGATCCCTGCCGGAATCGACGACGGAGCCAAGTTACGTTCGATGCGAAACGGAGAAGCCGGGGTTCGCGGCGGCCAAGCCGGCGATCTGTACGTGGTCATTCATCTTCGTGAGCACGAGATCTTTTCGCGGGATGAGGACGATCTTTTTTGCGAAATACCAATTTCCTTCGCGGTAGCTGCTCTTGGGGGCGAGTTGAAGGTACCGACCTTGCAAGGCCAAGCGATGCTCAAAATCCCGCCAGGAACGCAAAGCGGCACTCAGTTCCGTTTACGAGGGTACGGGATCACCAATATTGATAGTAAATCCAAAGGTGATTTGCGGGTCCGGGTTCTGGTTGAAGTACCGACCAGACTAAACGGTGACCAGCGGAAGAAATTGGAAGATTTCGCCGCTTCCTGCGGGGATGATAACTCACCAATCCACCGTACCTTTTTCGACAAAGCGAAAGATTTTTTCCGTTAAGTTTGCAATGCCCAAAAATGCGTATGCATTAAATCCGTTTAGCGTTACACGTTTGGCGTTCGGCGTTCGGCGCTTGGCACGGGAGCATCGCTATTCTGGACTCATCATTATTGGCTAGGGGCAGGTGTTGGGTTGGTTTTCAGAGGCAATCCTTTGCCCCAAACAATCCCAATCTCGTCGAACGCGAAAAGCCGAACGCCAAACGTTAAACGTTAAACGCACACCATGCAGACTCATCGGTTTTTTATTCGGCCTGAATCGTGGACGCCCGATCGACTAGAGCTTGACCAAGACGAGGCGCATCACTGCATTGATGTCGTCCGCGCTACCGTCGGACAGCGAATCGTCGTATTCAACGGGCGCGGTGTAGAAGCGGTGGCGGAGATTTCGGCCATCACCAAATCCAGCGTCGAGCTTAAGACCCTGCAGATTTCTCACGCGCCGCCGTTGCCGTGCGCGATCACGTTGGCGCAAGCCATCCCCAAAGGCAAAAATATGGATTTGATCGTCCAAAAAGGGACTGAATTGGGCGTATCAAAGATCGTTCCTTTGATTTCGGAGCGGACCGTAGTGCAACTCGCGCCGGAGGAAGCGGACAAGAAGACCGAGAAGTGGCGGCAAATCGTGGTTGAGGCCGGCAAACAATGTGGACAAAGCAGGTTGCCGGAGGTGATTCCGCCAGTTACGCCAAAACATTTTTTTGCCGAACTGGATCAATACGAAATGGCGTTGATTGCTTCGTTGCAGGCTGATGCTCGTACCTTCAAAAGTGCTTTGTCAGACTTTCGGGAACAAAACGGCCGGCGTCCAAAGAATGCTCTGGTCTTGATCGGACCCGAGGGAGATTTCACTCCGGCCGAAGCTGCGCTGGCCAAAAGCGCCGGTTGTTTACCAGTTTCCTTGGGACCGATCGTCTTGCGTACCGAGACCGCCGCCATTTACTGCTTGAGCGTTCTTTCCTATGAATTACAGGGAGAAGAAATGTGAAACTCCGAGAACCAAAAAGAAACCGCGAATGGACGCGAATTGACGCGCATAGATTGGCTTTTTATTCGCGCCCATTCGCGTCCATTCGCGGTTTCTTTTTGGCTCTCGCTCTGTTCTTTAGTCTCGTGGTTGACCGGGCACCCGCCTTCGATTGGACCATCTTCAAACAGAACGGACGTGACTACATCCCTTTGACGGATCTGGCCCGTTTTTATGATTTCAATACTGCAGAGTTTTCCAGCGGAGTCGCCACGCTGAATTGCGCCGCCGTCCATTTACAATGCGCTTCGGGTTCTCGAGATCTCTATCTGAACGGGCTGAAGTTCATTCTCAATCTCCCGATCCTCGACATCCAGGATAGGTTGTGTATTTCTCGCTTAGATTTGGCGAAATTGGTCGACCCAGTGCTGCGTCCGGCAAAAATATCCGGGTCGCCTGTACGAACGGTGGTCATTGACGCCGGCCATGGTGGGGCTGATTCGGGTGCTCGGGGTCTGCTAGGGAATGAGAAAGATTTTACTCTCGATGTCGCGCTGCGCTGTCGCGATCTTTTTACCCGAACTGGTTTTAACGTCCGCATGACTCGCTCCAGCGATGTCTACGTTCCCCTCGAAAGCCGGGCCTTATTTGCCAGCTTTCAGCCTGATGCGGTTTTTCTTAGCATTCACTTCAACTACGGGATGGGACCTACCGCAGAGGGAGTGGAGACCTATTGTCTCGCGCCCAGAGGCGTCCCCTCAACCAACGATTCCGGGCTAACTTTTGCCGATTTTCAGGATTGCACCGGTAATGTTCGCGACCCTGAAAATATCGCTTTAGCGACCGCCATTCACGCCTCGCTCATCACTCGTTTGGTCGTTCCGGACCGAGGAGTCAAAAGGGCCCGATTTGTCGTGCTACGAAACAATGCCATTCCGGGCGTATTGATCGAAGGCGGCTTTCTCACGAACCCTCGAGACGCACTTCGGGTGGCTTCGCCAGCCTATCGCGAACTGCTAGCCGACGCCGTGGTGCGTGGTGTCATTGCCTACAATCGGGCGATTGCCCGCGGCTCCCGCAGGCCGCCCGCCGCCATCTCTGCTAAACCTCCTCCAATCGGCGGATCGGAAACTTACTCCGGAAGCCTGATTTGGGATCCTCTTACTTCCAATGCCTACTCTCGAGAATTCGAACCCTAGCCGGCCAGACCAACCCATCGGTGTATTCGACTCCGGTATCGGTGGATTGACTGTGGTCAGAGCCATCAAGGATGCGCTCCCCAAAGAAGATATCTTTTATTTAGGAGATACGGCCCGGTTGCCCTATGGCAATAAGGACCGAACCACGATCGAACGATACAGCCTGGAGATTGCCGGTCTATTAAGCGTCGAAGGCGCCAAGCTGATCGTCGTCGCGTGCAACACAGCCTCCGCATTGGCTCTCCCTCGCCTTCAGGAAGTTTTTCGAATCCCAATTATTGGAGTGATCGAATCCGGTGCCAGAGCGGCGGCAGCGGCGACAAAGGAGAAACGGGTCGGCATCATTGGCACCCGCGCTACAGTTGCCAGCGGCGCTTATGAACGCGCCATCCGGGCTGTGGATCCAGCCATTGCAGTTCTAAGCCAGCCCTGCCCATTGTTAGTTCCTTTGATTGAAGAAGGTATGTTCGAACACCCGGTCACGCTCGAGATGTTGCATCATTATCTTGATCCGTTGATTGCCGAGGGCATCGACACGCTAGTATTAGGTTGCACCCATTATCCTCTGCTGAAAAAAGCGATCGCAGAGGTGGCCGGCGAAGACATTAAATTGGTGGATTCAGCCGAGAATTGCGCAGCACATGTGCAACAGCTTCTGACCGAATCGCAGCTCGAGAACTCAGCCGAACGTCCAGGAAACCTACAGGTCGCTCTCACCGATAGTTCCAATCCGTTCTTTAAGACCGCCGATCAAGCGCTGGAGCTCAATATCAACCGGGTCCAGACCCGGATCGTTCAAGGCGTGACGCTGGCGGCGCTGTAAAGCTAGGAGCTAGGAGGGACGGGCCAGGCCCCGTGATAATCGTCCTCGTCGTCGTCCTCGTCCTCGAGAAATGCTTCACCCAGCGCGTTTGGAATACCATCGATGCGAGCTCTGGGGTTATTTCGGCGCTGCATACCTAATCCCCGCTCAATGTCGAGGACGATTGCGAGGGCGGTGGCGCGCCCATTGCCCTCCTAGCTCCTAGATTCTAGCTCCTGGCTCCTCAGATCCCTACCGCTCACGCGAGATACGGTATCGTCAGCGGCCCCTGTGGCAGCACCGCGACCCGGGCGCCATCTGCCGCCCGTTCCAAACGCTCTCTTACCGCTTGGGCGATGTCATGACATGGGACCAGTTTTGCCGCTAAAACCTTCTCATCAGGCAGTCCACTGTAGACCAAAACCTCGGCGCGCCGCTGGATAACCATCTGGACAATCACTTGCCATTGTTCGGGCTCTTCTCGGGTTGGGTCGGTGATGTACCGGAACAACGCTTCAAAGGAGTCCGAGTGCTTCAACAAACGTTCGTAAGGACTGCCATTCGGCACTCCATCCGAACATTCGCTGGCAATAATGATCGTACCCCCTTTTCGAACAATCCTGGCGGCAGCGCTCATTCCCTTTACGGCCTGGTAAAGGTTTTGGTCCAACGGGTAACCACTGTTGGTGGTTACCACGACTTCATAAGGGGCCACCACCTTCTGCATCGCGGTCTGGCGAACGAATTCGCACCCTTCCCGGTGCGCCCGAAGCAGGTGGCCGGAGAAAATCCCCGTAATTTCGCGGAGTTCATTCAGGGTGACATTGACGAGAAAGCTTTCTCCAACCAACAACGCCAGGTCGCGCATCTCTTCCCAGATCGGATTCCCGTCGAGCACGCCAAAAGACGCTTGCGGGCTGCTCAAGTTCACGCCGCTATGATTTTGTAGAACCGTCCGTAGACCCGCTGCCCCAGGCATAATGCCTTTCGGTCCCCCACTGAATCCTGCAAAAAAGTGAGGTTCAATGAACCCGGTAATGATCCGGACATCAGCTTCGACCAGATGCCGATTGATTAACGCTGGTCCTCCCGCCCGGGTAGTACCGACTTCGACTAGTTCGTTCGCATCATCCGCCTTGTGATTCAGCACCCGATACTTCTCCACCACCTCGTCAGTGAGCAACTGTCTGAGCTCGGCATCCGTATTTGGCCGGTGAGTGCCAGTTCCGTTGATCAAGGTGATGTTGTCAGGCGCAACTACCTCAGTCAGATATTCGACCAACCAAGGGATGATTCGCTCGTTGGGAGTCGCACGCGTGATGTCCGTGAAAACG
>Ga0210384_10003668_pt1 | contig 17639 bp, 18 predicted proteins | sample IncBWH2MmetaG_FD_160574 | JGI IMG/M metagenome (GOLD analysis project Ga0210384, IMG submission 160574) | Forest soil microbial communities from Barre Woods Harvard Forest LTER site, Petersham, Massachusetts, United States - Inc-BW-H-2-M | ecosystem: Environmental > Terrestrial > Soil >...
GCACGCCTCACCGACGTGAAGGTTCTCGAGCATTTCACCGGCTTCGGGCTCTACGATCGTCAGGTTGTCGACATAATGAGGCGCGACTTTCAGGACCCTCAGCCCTACTTCCGCGGACAGATCGCAGAGATCGGCCTGCCCCATAAAGCGCTCTACTACCACCAGAAGAGTCGCATGCGCGGCATTACCAAAAACAACTTTTACACCTTGTATGACATGGCGATGCTCGGCATTACTAATCTGTCCAAGGTTCCGCTTCGCCTCGTTATCTTTGGTGGGTTTGTATTCGCCTTCCTTAGCCTTCTTGCCGGATTTGGCTATCTGATCGCCAAGCTGATCTTCTGGGACAGATTTCAACTGGGGCTGGCGCCCACAATGATCGGACTTTTCTTTCTCGGCTCGGTGCAGCTAGTCGCGCTTGGGATCATTGGTGAGTATGTCGGATCAATCCACACCATTGTCCAGAGCCGCCCACTCGTCACTGAGAAAGAACGTATTAATTTCTAACATCAGTAGAAAACAGGTCAATGTTCAAACGACTTTTTGCCGATCATTCAAGCGGTCAACTCCTGCGTTATCTTGTGGTTGGCGCATGGAACACGCTTTTTGGCTACGGCTGTTTTTTTCTCATGGTGCGGCTTTTGCTTCATCTAATGCCCGCGCAGCCGGCGTTCTCCGCGAGCATCGCCACGGTACTTGCCACCATTATTAATGTTACGGTCTCCTTCCTCGGCTATAAATGGTTCGTCTTCCGCACTCAGGGAAACTACCTGCGAGAATATCGCCGCAGCTTACTCGTCTATCTACCTAGCCTTGCTCTGAATGCCGTGGCCATTGCACCGCTAACTTCATTGTTACGCCTGGCGCCCCACTTGAAAACTCAAGCCCCTTATGTTGCCGGTGCCGTGCTCGTATGCTTTACCGTGATTACCAGCTTTTTTGGTCATAAGCATATCTCGTTCAAAACAAAACTAGAGATTTAGCAAATCGACCTACTTTTAAGTTACGCAAGTAGTTACTTTGGGGACTATCCGCTCCTTGCGATTTCAGTAGAGTTGACTTCCTTGGCAAGTAAGCCTAAAAAGAAGGCGCAATTTGTGCTGGGTCCTACGCTCGGCGAAAGAGTGCGGGGACGGTGTAACGACTTTTTCCGAATAAATTTACATATACGCCATCTCTTTGCTGAGAGGACGAGAGTACGCTTTCCCAGGAAGTAGAAATTCTCGAAGTTGTAGGAAACGATGAGTAAGTTACTGTAGATTTCGCACCAAAGGTGAGTTATCTCGAGGGTATTTTTTAGCCACATTTTTCCCTTGATATTTGCAACAAACTGCATAGTTAAAGATTGAATAGCGAGAAATCCCCAGTAACGATCAGCAATTGCTTTGGAACGTCAATTGCACTCATTGCGGCGTCAGAAGTTCAGGACTTCGACATGGGCTCCTAACCAACCTGCGCGTGAAGGGTCACGCAATGCAGGGCTGACAGTCATTCATAGATGGGCTTCACGCACGACTGGATTTCAAATGCGATTGATTGGAATAGATCGGTCGCTTGCATTACTCCCCGCTCCCGTTTGCCTTAATTGTGCTGTTTTTCGGCCTAGTTGAAGCCCCCAAATCGAATAGATCGGTTACGCCCCCTCCCGTGCGCCTTGCGTTAAGGAATACGGTTCTGGTGCGTCAAATTGTCCGGCGCGCAGTCATCAGTTGCTGCGTCAACGGTCGTGCTCGTCCACAAAGCCCTTTATGGAGTCAGAGATGAATAAGATCATTTGCACTATTGTTACCGCTTCGGTTCTGGTTGGCGGCGCTGCCTACGGCCAGAGCAAGTCTAAAACCGCCCATGACAAACAGCCGTTGCGTGACAGCCAGATGGACAAGGTCACCGCCGCCGGCGAGGAAAACTCGGCAATTGCAGCCAATAATTCGACCGTCACTGAAAACAACACCGGCACGGTGAATCTCTCTGGAACGGCGCTAATGGGATCCAAAGGCGTCAACATCGTCAATTCTTCTGACGGCCTTGTTGCCAATGGGGTCAACATATACAACAGCAGTGCGTTGAGCAATGTTTCAACCACCGGAACCGATGTGGATCAGACCAATACGATCACGCAGAGTACCGCATCGACAGCCGTTCTCAGTGGCTACAAGCGCGGCGAGAACAGCCAACTCGACGCCACCCACGCAAATAGTGAGACGAGTACGAGCAGCTCTTCCAAGACCCTCAACGCTTCCTTCAGTCACTCGAATATGAACAGCGAAACCAATACGGACAACTTCACGACCAGCTCAAGCAAATCGTTGGCCGCGACACTTGCCGCGTCGTCGAACCACACCGAGAACGCAAGCGACGTGAAGTCGGCTAGTGAGACGAACGCTTCCACGTCGAACCACTCCTTCAACGGCAACGATACGTCGAGCTCCAATCACACAGCGAACTCTGCTACCTCTCTCACAGGAGGCAACGCTTCCTCGACCGGCAATTCGACCTACACCAACAGCGGCACGAGCGGCGGAAGCACCTCGTCGAGCAATGGCAGTGCGAGCAACACCACCACGTCGTCCGGCCCGGCAACGGGGATGAACTCTACTTCTAACGCTTCCTCTACTGATACGGACGCTGCCACAAGCGCCCACACCTCAAATGAAGCCGAGAACTCAGCGTCGAACAAGAGCTCGGCGGAAACCTCGGCCAAGTCGCTGAATGCAAGCCTGACTACCTCCAGCAACTCCTCGACCACTCACAACAAGAGTGAGACGGAGACCAACTCAACCTCTACGACTGCCAGCCTCGCGACCAGCGACACAAAGTCGAATTCGGAGAGCGAAACCAGCAGCAGCCACGTCATTCATAACGTTGAGGGCGCAGTCAGCTTCACCACAGCCGCTGCGAAGAACGTGGCCGTCGATGGATCGACCATTACGGACACCAACAACTACAGCGTGATTCTGGCCGGCTCTGCCGAGCAGAATGCAACCGCGCTGAACATCGTCAACTCGGCTGGCGGAATGGTTGCCAATGGACTGAACATTGCCCACACGACAAACCTAACCACAATGCCAGTCCTTACCCAGGTCAACAGCATCTCGCAGGTTCGCTAAAGACGGCAGCAGGAGGGGCTCTCCAACCAGAGAGCCCCGGCCTGCGCTTCTCTTCGCTTCAAGGAGGATTTATGCGTCGTCTTTTTGTAGTTGCGAGTCTTGCGCTGCTGATCCCGGCAGGCATGGCCCAAACGGCAGCCCAGCATAAACCACAACCGTTGAACGATGCTGCTATGGATCGAGTGACGGCAGGGGGAATGACTGCGGGACTATCGGATGGAGTCATTAAATTTCAAGGATCGGTACCGACCAAGAACGGACTGGTTACGGGAGCGGGCACACTGGCGGTTCTGACCGGGCCGCTGTCGACCACCCAGAACCAGGGCACGTTGACGTTGAACGGCACGGCTCAGCAGAACCTGACCTCGCTGGTCAACATCAACGCTGTCAACTCAAACGTCAATGTGCTGCTGAACCTGAACGTCAATATCAATTCGACGGTCGGAACGATCACGCAGACCAACCTGACTGGAAAACACTGATGAACTGGCGTAAGCCGATACTTGCTGTTGGACTGGTTATTGGATTGACCAGTCAACTTTTCTTCCCTGCACTCTCGCTCGCCCAAAGTACGGAAGAGGCGGCGGGGGGGCAGGGAAGTAAGAATGTCCGCAGCCTGAAGGAGATTCGCGGCGAGGGCGTGGTGCGGCAAAAGTGGGATGTGAGCTGCGGCGCCGCGGCGCTGAGCACCGTGCTGACCTACGACTTCAAGGACCCAACGCCAGAGACCGCGATCGTGGTGTGGATTCTGCATCGCGTCGATGGGAAACGCGTGCGCGAGCGCGGCGGATTCTCGCTGCTCGACCTGAAGCACTTCGCCGAGGCGCGGGGATATCACGCCGAGGGCTTCAGCGGAATGACAATCGAAGACCTGGCGCTCGAAAAGATTTCGGTCATCACGCCGATACGTGCCAAAGGTGTCGATCACTTTGTGGTCGTGAAGGGCATTGTCGCGGGGCACGTGCTCCTGGCCGATCCAGCCTTCGGCAACATGACGATCCGCGTCGACCAGTTTCAGAAGTTATGGAAGAACGGAATCGTGTTTGCCGTTCATCCGCCCGACGAACGGATGGTCGCGGAGAAGAATCTTTCGATTGCCTCACGGATAGTGCCGGACGAGACGCTGATCACGCGCAAGATCGGGATTACGGCCCCGAGTAATTATTTGTACTGAGAGGAAAGGCGGACCCGATGTTGCGGCAAAGATTTTTGGGAAGCGTCCTGATGGTGCTGGTATCGGGTGTTGGGTCCATGGAAGCGCAGACGGCGCCTGCGGCTGGAGCCGCGCAGACACAAAGGTTGGATCCGGTCGATCTGAAGCTGCAGGAGGCTCTGCGGGAACGCGATGCGATTATTCGCAACCTGTTGGAGCGAGTGAACGAACTGGAGTGGAGAGTCAACGGTGGATTTACCAGCGCCGCGAAGATTGACGAGCGGCCTGCGATAACGGGTTCTGCGAACAGTCGAATCATTAACTCTTTGACGTCGACCAGCACTGTTGTCTCGACCGCAACCTATGACACTACAGAACGCCAGGCAACCGAGGCGCTCGATCAGGCTCTGATTGTGCGTGGCGGATTGCTGCTGCCGTCGGGGACACTGGAGATCGACAACACCACCTCTTATTTCAGCGCCTCCTCGGACCACCTCTCCATCAATGGGTTTGCCTTGCTGCCCGTGCTGGTTGTAGGCGATATTGCGTCGAAGCGCGTTCGCGAGGACTTCCTGTTGCCGTCCTTCACGGCACGGCTCGGGCTGCCACATAAGTGGCAAATGGACTTCCTCGTTCCGTATGGCTACGAATCGATACGAACAGTGGATGCGCTCAATGTTCAGACCACCGCGACAAGCTTTGGACTGGGAGACATTTCGGCCGGGATTTACCGTCAGCTGACCGCCGAGCATGGACGCTGGCCAGACATGCTCGCGAACGTGCGTTTCAAATCGACAACAGGAAAAGATTCCTTCAGCCTGACCAGCAGTGAAGTCGCCCTGGGAACAGGATTCAATGCAATTCAGGGAAATTGGACGGTAGCGAAGTCAAGCGATCCCGTGGTGTTCTTTGGGAATTTGTCCTACACCGCCAACCTGCCGGCAAGCCATACTGTTTCTGCGAACGACCCGACGAACCCGGACCTGAAGACGGTGGGACACTTCAATCCAGGAAGTGCGATAGGGTTTCAACTCGGATCGATTCTCGCGCTGAATCCCGAAGTCTCGATGACCGTCGGCTGGGACCAGCGGTTCACCCGCACGACGCAATTGAATGGAGTAGACATTCCGTCGTCGTCCCTGGTGGAGGGCACGCTGCGGTTAGGCACAAGCTATGTATACGCACCGGGCAAGATCGTCGATCTAAGCTTTGGGGTGGGACTTACTCCGGATACGCCGAACCTGCAGTTCTCCGTGGGTGTGCCGTTCCGGACGACTCTGTGGGGACCGAAACCGAAGAAGATGCCAAAGTAAGCAAATGCCTGTGGGACCAAGCGAGCCGTTGCTATTGCGAAGCCTGCGCGCATATGGTCGCTGCAAGTATTACTTAACTCTTACCTGCACCTTATGGCGACAGGCGTCCATCGGCGTTAGCTTTTAAGCCGAGGCAGAAATGGCATGGCAACTCTCCTAGCATCACCGCAAGAAGTCGCAAACGCCGAAATCATGGAAGTGGTCCAGGCCAGATCGCCTGATTTCAACTGGGTGTTCTTTATCGTGATTGCGGCGTTTCATCTAGGCGCCGTAGCGGCGCTGTTCACCACGTTCCATTGGTCGTCGGTCGTCGTATTTCTCGTGATGTGGCTCTTCGGCCAGAACGTGGGCATCGCCATCAGTTATCATCGCCAACTCACACATCGAGGTTTTTCCACGCCCAGGTGGCTGGAGTACGCGATGGCGGTTTGCGGCACAATGGCGCTCCAGGGCAGCCCCATCTACTGGGTGGCCGTGCACCGCATGCATCATCAGTACACGGACAAGCCAGGCGACCCGCACTCGCCTCGCGATGGCAAATGGTGGTCGCACATGGGCTGGATACTGCATGGCTCTCTTCATAGCGAGACCACCATGCTCTCCCGTTACGCGCCCGACCTGCAGCACGACCGCTTCTACCAGTGGCTCGCCGTTTGGCACTGGCTGCCGATTACGCTGACAGGCGCTGCTTTGCTCTGTGGAGGCACGGCCCTGGGCGGGTGGAAGCTTGGACTCTCCTGGGTGCTTTGGGGAGTGTTTTTGCGGATAGCCATCGGCTTTCATGTCACCTGGCTGGTCAATTCAGCAACTCACATGTGGGGCACCCGGCGCTTCAAGACCCGTGATGACTCAACCAACAACTGGTGGGTCGCGCTATTGACCGGTGGCGAAGGCTGGCACAACAATCATCATGCGCACCCAGTCTCTGCCAGCCATGGCATGGCCTGGTGGGAACTGGACTTCAATTACTGGGGAATCCAATTGCTGTCGCTACTTGGTTTGGCGAAGAACATTCGAGTGATGCGTCCCAAAGGTACACGCGGTGATCGGACGAACCCACTCTGATCTTCCACACAGCACAATTGCGCTGAAGTATCGGCATATCATGGATGCCAGATGAGCATCCGCAAAATCATCCACGTCGACATGGACGCCTTCTATGCCTCCGTCGAACAGCGGGACGATCCGCAGCTGCGCGGCAAACCGGTCATCGTGGCGTGGCGTGGAAATCGGTCCGTCGTCTGTGCCGCATCTTACGAAGCCCGGCGCTTCGGCGTCCATTCTGCCATGGCGGCAGTCCGCGCGGAACGCCTGTGTCCCGACGCCATCTTTGTGCCTCCTGATTTTTCACGATACCGGGCCGCTTCTCAGCTGGCGCGGGAGATTTTTCAGCAGCACACGGATCTGATCGAGCCGTTATCGCTCGATGAGGCATATCTGGATGTAACGGAGAACAAAAGTGGATTGGCAACCGCAACACGCGTGGCGAAAGCCATCCGCGAGCAGATCCGTGAAGAACTCCGTTTGACCGCTTCGGCCGGCGTGGCGCCAAACAAGTTTCTGGCGAAGATTGCCTCCGATTGGCGCAAACCGGATGGGCTATTCGTGATTCAGCCGGAGGATGTGGGCACCTTCCTGCCTCCACTGCCCGTTGGACGCATTCCGGGCGTAGGCAAGGTAACGGAGGCCAGGCTGAAGCAGCTAGGGATCCAGACGGTGGGCGACCTGCAACTTCTGGAGCTTGTTGCGCTCGAAGATCAATTTGGCCGCTACGGCGTGCGCCTCTATGAACTGGCTCGAGGCATCGATAACAGCAAGGTCGTGCCGAACCGGCCGACGCAATCCATCTCTGCCGAGGACACATTCGAGCGCGACATGCCCTTGGTCGAAACAGAGTCATTGATCCGCCGTCTCGCGGAAAAAGTCTGGGCGGCCTCACGCAAAGAATCGCGGATCGCGCGCACTGTCGTCCTGAAATTGAAGACCAGCGAGTTCAATATTCTCACTCGCAGCCATACTCCTCCACTGCCTCCTGCGACCTGCGAGGAGTTGGCGCAGATCGCCCTCTCGCTGCGGGAGCGTATCGATCTGGGAGCGAAGCAACACTTTCGACTGGTCGGAGTTGGCTTGAGCAACTTTCGCGACGCCGCGGATCCGCAATCACCACTCTTCGAATAAGACCTGCCTTCTGTTTGTCGAGGCCCTTTCACAGAATCGGGAAGGCGCAATCCACGTCACAGCAGCGCGCCCGTTGGCTCTTTCCAGCAGTGGCTGGATCTGCGCTCGCATGATTTCCATCGAAGTGTAGTGGTGTCCCCGATGGGATTCGAACCCATGTTATCGCCGTGAAAGCGGGTCTTATAGGAAATTGCAGAATTTGCACGCACTAGCCATGATTCGCGTAAGTGCCTTATGAGACGACAGTAAGCGCCATTTGGCCCTTGCAGCTATTTGCATAGACTTTCGGCTGTTTGGCGCTTACTTCGTCACCGTAGAGTCACCACTTTTTTTAGCGACGCAGTAGGTGCGGTTTGCCCGTCAACCGTCCGCAATAAGGCAGCCGATATTCGGATCGCGCCGCTGAGTCGAAGCCGGATTATGGTCGGGGGAGATCTAGCAGCACCACGTTCGAGCGCTCCTGCACTCGTTCGATGACAACTTCATGACCGTCTGGGGAGATGTCAAACTCGCGAATGTCGAATTCGGGAGTGAGGTTGGTCAACTGCCGCTCGGCACCCGTCTCCAGGTCGATTAGCCAGAGATCCTTATGTTGAATCTCTCCTCGCAGGAGCACAAGTGCCCGTCCTCCAGACAGGAAGGCGATGTGTCGAGCCCCACGAGTCAAAGTCAGGGCCGGCAGGGGATGCGGTGCGGCCTCGGCCGTGACGGCTTTCACAGAAAATGTGGTTCCGACGTCGGGTCCCGAGTAGATAACAAAGCGGCCGTCGGGCGCCCACGCGGGATCGACCGAGTACTCCCGGACAAAAGCAACGGGGGAGCCACCGTCGATCGGCACGCGGAAGAGGTGTGGGACGCCGTGATCGTCGGCCGCCGAGGTGATCGATTGGCCGTCGGGCGCCCATGCTGGAGCGCCCTGCAAATCGAGCGAATCAGCCACGATTCGCGCGTTCGTGCCGTCCGCCTGCATCACGTACAAGAGCGTTTGTCCGTGTTGTCGGACCGAGAATGCAACGTACCGTCCATCGGGAGAGATTGCCGGGCCGCCAAAGACTCGCGCTCCCTCGCCGCGCCAAAGCTCTTTGCTAGTCCCGTTGACGAGCTTCCAGATGCTCTCGCCAGCGCCGGTCGCAGAAACATACAGAAGATAATTTGGGCCCAGTCGCGGGGAGAACCCGGTGCTGGTCGTCAGCGGGATCCGATCAGTCTCCGATATCGCTGCAAGTGAATCAGCGATCCGCAAGCGCCAGAGTGTCCTATTAGGAGTTGCGCGCGTGGCAACCAGACGGCGACCATCAGCGCTGGACGCTAGCGACGTGTATTGGTCAAGGCCAGAGGTCAACCGGTGGGGAATGCGGCGCTCGACGTCAATGCTGTAAAGCCACGGCCCCGAACCATCAGGATCGCTGGCGAGGTAGATCAGCGTTCGTCGATCCAATAGGATCGGATGAGTCACGCGACCAATCTGCGACGTGATCCGTTCAGGAGTTCCACCGGCTGGACGAATGCGCCAGATGTCCAATTTGTCAGGGAGCTCGCCCTGGACGAAGTAGAGGAACGTCGAATCGGGCGCCCACAACGGAAAGTGACTATGGAGCCCGGCAGGCGCTGTAAAGATGGGCCTATTCCCCGATCGAATGCTGCCGTCTGACACGAACAGCGGGTCTCCGGGTCCGGGTGTGTGGTACGCGAGCCGCGAGCCGTCGCGCGACCAGTCGAACTCCGCCACACCTTCAAGGTATGGCCTCGGCTCGCCACCTAGTGTAGGCACCGCCCAGATGCCGATGTTGCCCCCGCTCGAGCCACCGGGCTTGCGAACCCAAAACGTGACGAGAGATCCATCGGGCGAAAACCCCAGGGCTCGGATCGATGGATTAGGGAGTCCCGTAGCACTCCCGTGGGTCAGGTTGTGGAACTCACCCGAACCAACCTGCGTGACCCATACGTCCATGTGTCCGTCCCGGTCCGACAGAAATGCCACGAAATGGCCGTCGCGGGACACCGCAGCGGCCTGCTCCACTCCATCGAAGTCCGTGACCGTCTGAAATCGTGCGTCGGCGATCGGGCTTCGCCAGAAGTACTCGGTCCTCTGAAGCCAAAGGATGACGACAATGGCCAGAGCTGCTACCAGAGTTAACAGCGGCAGGATGAACTTCCATTTGTCTTTGGTCGTTGGCGTTACAGGTACGGGCAGAGTACGTGAATTGGGAGAGGAGACGCCGACTCCGCTCTCCTGCGCGGCCTGATTCCGCTGGCTCTCCCATGCGTCCAGCTCCACGCGAGAGGCATAGACAGAGCCCATTCTGTCGTGGAGGTGCCGGTGAACGGGCATACCCTCCCGCTTCTCCCAGCGCTGGACCGTGGTCACGTCGCGTTTTAGGTACGCCGCAATCTCCTTCCACGAGTCCAAACGGTCGTCAGGGCGGTCATCGGGCGGATTTTTGGACGACGGTGTAACAGAGGACGGTGCGCTCATCGCACTCTCCTGGTTGGTTCGCAACTGTCGGAGAGATTGTAACTCGGTATCGCGGTGCCACGGCAAAAGACGGTATTCGACGGCAAATAGAGGAAAGACTGGGCTTCCGCCTCTTACCGCTTGAGTGCACTTGCCAATGTGTCCGATGGTGTTAGCGTGTCTCGTTCGGCAACGCCCGCGATGACAAGGAGGACGACATGACTCGAAGACTGATGTGTCTGGTGTTGTGCTGTGCCGCAATCATTGTTTCCAAGGCGGTGCAAGCTGAGTCGTGGCACGCACTCGTTGGAGCGGAGAGCCCAGACCACGCGTCGCAGGTAATTGCCTTTCTGCCCAATGAGATGTGGATTCACGCCGGAGACAGTATCACGTGGAGTTTCCCCGTGCTTGAACCACACAGCGCGACCTTTCTTACGCCCGGACTAGTGCGGCCGGCTTTCACGGTCGGCTGTCCAGTCACTAACACCACACCTGATCCGTCAGCGTTCGACAATACGTCTTGCGTCAACAGCGGGCGCATTACGACCGTGGGGAGCACCTATACGGTGACGTTTCCGAAGCCGGGCAACTACAGGCTTGTGTGCCTGGTGCACGTGAACATGACCGGAACGATCCACGTCCTGGATGCTTCGCTGCCTCTGCCTCACGATCAGGCGTTCTACGACGCAGAGGGCGCGAGGCAAGCCCGCGCCCTGTTGATGGATGGCGACGGGGCACCCCGCACAGTGAGGGAAGATGCGCACGGCGAGTGGGGCGAAGAAAGTCAGCACTCCCACCACCACATGGTGACCGTCGCAACCGGGGAGGTGGTCTCGACTCCCGGCGGCATCAACTCAGTTACGGTGATGCGCTTCATGAAACCCCGCATCACCATTCACGCGGGAGCGACCGTGGAGTGGGACAGCCTAGACGTCAGCGGACATACGGTCACCTTCGGTACTGAACCGCCGAATGTCACGCCACAGACTCCGCCATCAACCAACGTATTTGCGGATGCTGACGGAGCCCGCCACGCCATCATCTACTCAACCAGCGACAACGTACATTCCGGATTCATTGCCCAAGCCGGCCACGAACGCATCGGAATCGCACAAGCGGCTCCGCCGACGGCGCCGTTAATCTCGCCCCCGCTACCGGCGGGCCCGGTCACAAGATTCCGTGTGACGTTCATGAGTCCGGGCGTGTATCCGTACATTTGCGCGTTTCACGACCAGCTGGGCATGAAGGGCGAGGTCATCGTTTTGCCATAACGGATGGCAGAGCCGACGAAGTCGTATTCAACGGTAAATATAGGAATGACTTCACTCCGTCTATTTACTGTTTGACCCCACACGTAGATCAGTGGCGACTCTTTAAAGACCGAAACCTCCGCCTACAATTCCCATATCACCGGCCGTGTTCGGACATATTACATTCCCGATCAGTCCTGATCGACGCGCTTGTCGTCAGTTATTCCGTTATTCCTGGATTGTCGGCAAACCGCACCTTACTGTCCTGGGTGGCAGAAATTGATTGTATTCAGCCTGTGGGCACTACATCATGTGACACGCACATCCAACCCAGAATCGCGGAATTTCTGAAACAATGCCTCCACAATTTCATTGGTACCCGATTGCGCTGGCTGTTGCGGAGTTGCCAAGTCTCGTAGGATCTCCCCTTGCCGATCACGCGCAACCGCGCCATAGCTGGTGAAGGTTGTCAGAACCTTCTCATGTCCGAGGTTTTGACTCCATGCCTTGAATTCCTCAGGTGATTTACACAGATCCTGGCCAAGTCGGACAAGTGTGTTTCGGAAGCTGTGCGGGTTGAAATATTGCAGACCAGCCCCCACAAAGGCGTCGCGAAATATCGAGCGAATAGGCGAGGCGCTGTTCCAGTGCGCCCGATCCAAGCCTGAGACTTCAAACTGGCGAGTCGCCCCCAGGGAAATGCGTGTCGCAGGAAAGAGCGGGTCGTCGTTACCCCACAACTTCTCCTCACGGAGGTAGGACACCCATGCCTCGACAATCCGGAAGGCTTCATCGCCTACGGGAAAGAAGTACGTATTGAAGGTCTTGCTGAATTTTGTCTTTACGTCCCGCGCGTCTTGATCGACGCATTTCGCGATAAGGTCCACATGTTTCAGCTTCATCGAGGCAATGGCGCTATCCCTTGCTCCAGTAAGGAGCGTGAAGGCGATCAGAGCATGATTGCGGCGGTCAATCTCGGTCTTCGTCGGCATGGTTTGGATGACGTGATTGATCTGTTCCATGGTCGGGACCTGCTGCTCGCGCTGGGCGGTAGCTATCCGGGTGTCTTTGTCGGAAAGATTGAAATACTCAGCATCGGAATATTCAAAGCGCGACTTGTAGCCTGGCTGCCAAGCGAGCCATTGGAAGAAGCGCTTGAGTTGCGTCAAAGTGGCATAGAGAGTTGCTTTGCTCAGCCGCTCGCCGGAATGAATGCCCTTTTGGTCAGCCAAGTGCTTCTTGAAGCCAATCGCCTGTTCCGTGTGGAATGCTTTGAAGTCACGATATCTGGTGTAGACTTCGAACCGATTTAGGGCCTTCGCGACAGCGTCTACGGTGGACTCGCTGTGGCGTCTGCTTCTTTCAAATAGGCAAAATATTCCCGCTTGATTCGTTCGTTATTGGGGTTGTTTTTACTCATGGGCGAATGTCCCTTTCCAAGTCACTGTTTACGGTAGGCTGGATACTATTGCTTACTTGATCCGACCCTGGCGGAAACGTGATGGCAAGTTTTCCGCGAACGTGGCCCAGTTTGGCTAGACTGACATGCCGATTCATCATGAAATGACAGTCCGGGCAAATCGCTTTGAGCATCCCTAACTTTTCCGTTCGAGGGTGATAGTCCGCCATGTCACCGGCAGCCGTTTTCGGAGAGCGGCAGCGAACGCAGTACATCTGCCCCGGCTGGCAAGTCTGCTTGTTCTTGATCCGCCGAGCCTGGAGAAAGGCTGCGAGGTCTTGGCCCAGAATCAGCATCGGGCGCTTGTCGTCTAGGACGGGTAGCCCACTCTTGAGCCATTCGCGAACGGTGTTCTTATGGATGCCGAACAGATTGGCAGCCTCTTCGACCGTGTAATTGCGGTGGACCTTGACGTGGCGGTAGTTGGGGTGGCGTTTCCCCATAATCGTGCTCGGCTCCTACTGCTCAGCTGTCTTACGAATTGCTTCCGGTTTCAGGACTGAGGCGCGGTCGAGTGTTCTCAGCAATTACACGGTGAACCTCTGACACAGGGATGAATAGCCTCCGCCCGATTTTTACGGACGTGACCGCCCCGGAGTAACAGTCGCGTCGCCAGCTCCAGCGGCTCCGCCCGGTCATCGTTTCCGCATCTGCCATGCCCAATAGTTCAGCTTCAATCTTGCGTTGCGCCCTGCTCTCCATCGCAAACTCCTCTCAGTGATGAACCGACTATCCAAATAATGCATTGACTTGCCGAAATTCTAGTATTACTTTTCTATGTATGTCTAAACGAGAAAGCCGTATCCTAGAAAAACCGCGCCAATATCACGGTCAGTGGGACGCCGAATTATTAGTGAATTGGCTCAATGTGACGGAAGACTTGGTTGGGCGCGCCCGAATCATCGAGATTGTTGAGACGTTTTTTAGGGCAATTTACCTGGAGTCGGTAACTGAACCGAATATCACCACCCGAAAAGATGGCTCTTCCTGGCAATTGATAACTCCAGAGCGCAAACTCGTTGAGGCCGCGACGAGGAAGTTAGATCGGCTGCTCGCCTTCTACACAGTCATTCCAGAGATTATGATTCCTCCCTCGGCTCAAAAAGGAGAGGTGCAGTACGACGTTAGTTGGCGATCCGCGCCCGGTTCAAAGGTCGCACTCCACGGGCGCACCGTTCCCCGACCGGGTCCCGGACGGAAATGGAAAGAGCATTATGAGCTTCCTGGCGGTCAAATGGGGGAAATTGGCGCCCTGTTTAGAGCGCTCGAACTTATCAAGTCGGGCTTAATTTCAAAGATTAAAAAGTGCCGGTGCCAAAAGTACTACTTCAAAAAATTTGCTCATCAGCGATTTTGCAGCCAGAAGTGCAAACTGGCTGAATTTCGGACCAACGATGTTGTGCGCGAAAAGCGCAACGAGTATGCCCGTAAGCTCTATCACCTGCATAAGACTGGAAAGGTCAAATAGGAGAAGCCATGCGAAAGGTTCAAGAACGTGACGGAGTGTATTACCGGAAAGATAGGGCAGCGTGGGCGGTTTCGTACATAGACGCCTCGGGCAGGCGCAAGCGGCGAATCGTAGCGGCGCACACGCGGAAACAAGCCAAAGACTTCCTAGCTGCAATTCAGACCCAGGAGGAGCGCGCTCGAACTCTGGGAGTCCGCCCTGCGAGCGAAATTACTACAGAGGCGCTCTGTGAGCGTTATAAGCGACACCAGAAGGTTCGGATACGTCCCACTACCTTCGAACGGCTGGGGGGCTTCCTGGAGACGCTAAAGAGGCATTTGCCGGAGCGCGTGAAAGCCATCTCCAACAACTATCGCTAAATACATCGAGTCGCGTTCTGAAACAGTGAAACCGGGCACAGTCGCAAAGGAAATGAGTGTCCTCAAGCATTGCCTAAAGCTGGCGTGCGAATGGGAACTGATCCACCAAAATCCGGCGGCTGGTGCCCGTCTCCCTAAATTACCGCCAGGCCGTACCAAGTACCTCACGCCGCTCGAATTGAGAGCGGCTCTTGAGGCGGCTCCCGAATGGATGCGCGCTCCGATGGCATTCGCCGCCTGTACTGGTGTTCGTCGCGGCGAGATGCTCTCCCTACGGTGGATGGACTTAGATATGAACAATCGGCGGCTCTATCTTCATGAAACGAAGAACGGCGCTCTACGCATTTTGCCAATATCTGAGTTTGCTCTCAGCGTTCTTCGATCTTTGCCGAATGGCGCCTCGGGTGACAAGGTGTTTGCCAATGTGGATGCCGCGCGGCTTTCGGTCTATACCAAGCGAGTGTTTGCTCGCATCGGCATCCCGGATGCTAGCTTTCACACGCTACGCCACACGGCAGCAAGCTGGCTCGTCATGGAGGGTGTAGATCTTTACGCAGTGGGCCAAATCCTAGGCCACAAGACACCACGTATGACGCAACGCTACGCTCACCTATCACCGACTTACATGGCCGGGGCGGTGAGCAAACTCGACGGCATCATGGGCGGTGTAGTAGAAACGCCGATGAATTCTAATCGTGTCTTAAGTGCTGATGCCGCATAGAAGGCAAAAGACGCTACTGAAGCCGACTTATGGGGACTTATCTGGTCCTCGTGGGTTGTGTGCCGTCGGTGGCTGTGGACAACCTAGCCAGAGGAAAGCAATTCAGCCTCACATAACTTCTTCCTAAAGGATTAATCCTCCTGGAAAACATGAAATTGTCGTAAAATTGCCCGACCACGAACGGCCACTTCAAGGGAGATTCCTTATGAAGAAACCGGGCCTCGTCTCATTCTTTGCGGCTAGTTTGTTTGCCGTTGCGATCCTCTCGTGTAATCGGCAGACGCCTGAATCTCCAGACACATCCAAACGCACGGAGGGCTCCGGTGCGGCTCAGGCACTCTCTCCGGAAGACCTTAATCATCGCACCATCCAGCGCCGAGCCGTTGAAGCTGTTATCTGGGGTATTCCGGCGGTCAACTTCGATCGCATGTATCAGGCGATGGTCCACGATGCCAAGGCCGGCGAGGGCAGCAACAAGATCGTCTACTGGTCGCGCCTCTTCAACTGGAAGAACCAGACCCTCACGCCCAACCCAGATTCGATCTACTTCATGCCCTTCTTCGACACGAAGAACGTCGGCCCCGTCGTGCTGGAGATTCCGCCCGCGAAAGACGGCTCCATCACTGGGTCCATAGACGACTGCTGGCAGACCGCCATTGCCGACGTCGGCCCCGCCGGCACCGATCAGGGAAAGGGCGGCAAATATCTTCTGCTTCCGCCCGGCTACAAAGACAAGATTCCCTCTGGCTACGTCACGCTTGAGACTTTCAACTATCAGGGTTATGCCCTACTCCGCTCCATCCTGAAGAGCAACACCGAGGCCGATGTTGCGACAGCCGTCGCCTACGGCAAACAGGTCAAGCTCTACCCGCTCTCCCAGGCGGCACATCCGCCTGCGACCCAGTTCGTCGATGCCATCGATGTGGTCTACGACGCCACTCTTCCCTGGGACATGCGCTACTTCGAATCGCTCCACAGTATTATCCAGACCGAACCGTGGCTCACCCGCGACAAAGTCATGATCGATCAGCTCAGGTCCATCGGCATGGAGAAAGGCAAGCCCTTCAACCCAGACGCCCCCACGCAAGAGACTCTCAAACAAGCACTCGCAGAGGCGCATGCGTGGCTGGCGAACAACTATGAGACCCGCTACTTTCCGCCGCCCTTCTATCCCGGCGGCCACTGGTTTCTTCCGGCTTCGCCAGAGGTGGTCCAGGGCCTGTCCACCTTCTACGCCAATCCTGATGCGTATCCCATCGACAGCCGCGGTACCGCCTATACCCTCGGCTTCTTCAGTGCCAAACACTTCGGTGCCGGCCAGGCCTACCTGATGACCTTCAAGGACAAGGACGGCAACAAACTCGATGGCGCCACCACCTACCGCCTCAACGTCCCAGCCAACGCACCCGTCCGCCAGTATTGGTCCGCGACCGTATACAACCGCGATACGCACGCGCTCATCCGCAACGCACTGTGGCCAAGCCGCTCTTCCCAAACACCCGGAGTCCAGAAGAACCCGGACGGCTCCGTGGACATATATTTCGGACCCAAAGCCCCGCAGGGCAAGGAATCCAACTGGGTCCCCACCAACGCCGGAAGTGGCTTCGAGATCCTATTCCGCCTCTACGGACCCGATAAGGCCTTCGCCGAAAAAACCTGGAAGCTACCGGACATTGAGAGGATCAATAGTTTCTAACTGGAGTCTTCGATGCGACCGACCTTTTTGGCAGCCATTACCGCCTTGGCGCTCATACCGCACACCAGTCAAGCGCAACAATCAACTGCAGACACCGGAAACCTGCAGAAAGAGGCGCAGAATCCAGTGGCAGGACTGATCAGCGTTCCGATTCAGAACAACACAAACTTCGGCATAGGACCTTTTGGCAGAAATCAAAACGTACTGAATATTCAGCCGGTGATTCCGGTAAATGTGACCCAGGATTGGAACCTGATCATTCGCTGGATTACGCCCATTGTGTGGCAGCCTGCACCTGGCACGGCGAATTTGGAAGTCTACGGAATCGTCGAAGATACACCGGCCTATTTCGCGGCGACGGATGTGCAGGCACACGCAGGCGTGCTCGGATGGGGAGACATGACGCCGACGTTCTTCATGTCACTAGTCAAACCACACAAAGTGATCTGGGCCACGGGGCCGATGTTCACTTTGCCTACT
>Ga0210384_10003669_pt1 | contig 17637 bp, 9 predicted proteins | sample IncBWH2MmetaG_FD_160574 | JGI IMG/M metagenome (GOLD analysis project Ga0210384, IMG submission 160574) | Forest soil microbial communities from Barre Woods Harvard Forest LTER site, Petersham, Massachusetts, United States - Inc-BW-H-2-M | ecosystem: Environmental > Terrestrial > Soil >...
GAACGCGCCATCGCGATCTGACGTGAAAATGACGGACTTGCTGTCCGGCGTCCAAGAGTAGGGAAGATTCCGGCGCTCATCCAGGCTCAGGCGATGAGGCGTGCCGAGGCCGCCGCCTGCTTTGACCGCCGCTACATATACTTCGGGAGCGCCGGACCAACGCAAAAAGAGCAAATGCCTGCCGTCCGCCGAGATGCTGGCGCCGACCTTGGCATCTGGCCCATTCGTCAGGCGCTCAGGCTGGCCCCAGGTTTGATGGCCCATGGCGTCAACTTTTATGGCCCAAAGATTGGAATCGTTCTGGCTTGGCGGCGGCTCGCCGAGAGAGTACACGAGGCGTCCATCAAGCGCCCAGACAACCGGTCCATGGAGGCGCGAACTGGAGAGGATGTAGTTAGTCTTGCTGGTGGCGGGATCCGAAATGCCGAGAGAGACTTCAGGTTCCTCCCATCCGTGGATGTATACCGTTTGTACGAAACCAATATGGCGGCTATCGGGGGACCAAACGACGGACTGGAAGTTATCGCCTGGCTGACCAAGAATCTTGCGAGCTTGCTGGCCGTCGGACTGCATCTGCCAGATTTCCTCGCGGCCGTATTGGCCGCGAACGAAGACGATCTTTGAGCCGTCCGGCGAGACCGCGCCACGGTCACCGTTGTCTGCAAGTTTGACCGGCGCACCGCCGAAGACAGACGCGTTCCACAGGCTGGGTTTCTCCGACGGCGACGAGGTGCTCGTTAGAAGAACATGGCTACCATCCGGGAACCAGTTGACGTAGCTTGTCTTAAGCGAGTCCGGCAAAGCGACAGGGTGAGTTTCGCCGGTGCCCACAACACGAAGAAACAGGCCAGCGCGGTCGGCAAAAACCAGGTACTTGCCATCCGGAGAGATGGCGGCGCTGAGGACGGGGTCATTTTCCGGATTGCCGGTCAGGCGCCGTTCCGTGAAGCGAACCGCGGCAGCGGAGCGGTGGCCGGCGTGCCAGCCGACGCTAATTCCAACCAACAATACGACAGCCACGGCAACCGGGAGCCGCCACCGACGGCGGGCTTGAGGCGGGGCGCTGCTCTCCTGCGGTGTTTGAGGAAGGGCTCGCGCCCGGATGACCGGAGCGAGGAAACGGTAGCCCCGGCGCGCCAGAGTTTCCACAAATCGAGGATTTTCGGCGGAGTCGCCGAGGGCGTCCCTAAGTCGTTTGATTGCAGCATTAAGCCCGTGGTCAAAGTCGACAAAAGTGTCCGCGGGCCAAAGACGGGCATGTAATTCCTCGCGAGTAACGAGCTGGCCGTGGTGTTCGAGGAGCAGGGTTAGCACTTGAAACGGCTGGTCCTGCAGTCTCACCTTGGAGCCGTTTCGTCGGAGTTCGCCAGCCCGCAGGTCAACCTCGAAGATCCCGAATTGCACGATCGAGTTAGGCCCGGTCTCTGGCACGGCTTGTTCCCCCGGAATCAGTGCCGCTCATTAACGTAGTACGGACGACAAGAAGATGTTTCCGAAGTTCGATCCGTCACCTGCGCACACATCTGTTTGACGCAAAAGAACTTAGTTTGTCACGGACAAATGCGGCCTGCGTAACCTCCCAAGCATTGAGGTACCTAGGTGCCAGGCGCATGTTTGGCCCCGCCGTGGAGGTGAGGCCGTGCGACGAGAGATTAGGAGAAGGTGCTTCCTGTTTGGGCTGATGCTATGTTGGGGAGGGGTTCCACTGTGGGCCAAAGAGGGGCGGTCGCAGGAGGTTTTCGTGACCGTCGCGGTTCACAATCGCGCCGACATTCCTGCTAATACTCTGGCTCAAGCGGAGCTGAAGGCGGGTTCGATCTTTAGCGAAGCGGGAGTAGAGGTGCATTGGGTAAACTGCGAGCCAGCTGCGGATGCTGCGCTGAAGATCGCCCCGTCCTGCCGTGTTACAGAGTTTCCAAACCACCTGCAGTTGACGATTGCGCGGCGGTCCAAGAGTCTGACCGACTCCGTTTTTGGGGTTTCCTATCTGGGCGAAGACGGAAGCGGGTGCTACAGCACTGTATTTTTCGAGCCTGCTGAGGAACTGCACGAACGCCTTCATGTAAACCTCGGAACGCTGCTGGGGCATGTCGTGGCGCACGAGATTGCGCATTTATTGCTTGGTACGAATTCGCACTCGGATACCGGGATCATGCGCCCGCATTGGAACGAGCGGGATTTGGCAAACGCCAGCAAGGGCGAGCTACTGTTTACGCAAGCACAGAGTCAGACGATGAGGGCGAGGCTTGCTGCCAATTTGTGCCGAACTGCTAGCGCGTTGCTTCGGGCGGAGGCTGCCAGAGACTGAACAATTAGTTTTTCTTCGAGGCGCCCGGGACTGGGACCCCAGAGGCTTCTTTGAGCTTGTGGATCTTGTCTGCGGCGAGACCTTCGAATTTCTCGGTGAGGCCGCTGGGCCATTGGACTTCGACGGAATCGAGCTTGGTGAGGGAGCCGAGGCCGAACTGGACGCGCATATCGCTATTGGAATCGTAGCTCGAGCCGCTGCGGACTTCGTTGACGAGTATGAGCGAGCCGGCCTTTAAAATGACGCGAGCGCCGATGGCGTCGCGATTGGTGCGGAGTTTCCGCGATGAGGAATCGAAGGAAGTGCCCACAAGATGGAACGCGATCCAGTGATTGGTCGTGCGCGCGTCGTTGACCAGGAGGCTGGGCGGGGCGTTCATGTTGCTGATAACGGCGGAAAGTCGGCCGTCGTTCCACAAATCGCCGATGGCCAAGCCGCGCGAAGAATTTACCGCGATGATGCCGGGACCGGCGTCGGCGGAGATGTCGGTGAACGTGCCGTTGCCATTGTTGTGATAGAGGATGCGCGGTTCCTGGAAGGCGCTGCCGAGATGCTGGCTGTCGACTTCGGGGTAGACGTGGCCATTGACCAGAAGCAGGTCGGGCCAGCCATCGTTGTCGAAATCGAGGAACATGGCGCCCCAGCCGAGGTATTTGGTGTTGAGGCCGAGGCCAGCGGGATAGGTCACGTCGTCGAAGGTGCCATTGCCATTGTTGCGATAGAGCGTGGCGGTGTCGTCGGAGAAATTGGTTTTGAAAATGTCGAGATTGCCGTCACCGTTGTAGTCGGCGACGGTTGAGCCCATGCCGGCTTGGGCGCGGCCGTCTTCGTTGAAGGCGGCGCCGGCGGAGATGGCGACATCAGTGAAGGTGCCGTCGCGGTTGTTGTGGTAGAGGATGCTGGCGGTACTGTCGCAGGCGACGAAAATATCGGGCCAGCCATCGTCGTCAAAGTCTAGCGTGGAGACGCTCAAGGAGTAGTGGCCGTCTGCTTTGTCGATGTGAGATTTTGCGCTGACGTCGGTAAAGGTGCCGTCGCCGTTGTTGTGGTAGAGCATATTTTTTGCAGCAGGCAGTCCTTGCGGGCCGCACATCACGGGGGCGCCTTTCCAGACGCACGTCGAGCGATCGCCTGGAGCCGGCGCCGTGGAAAGATCGAAATCCACATAGTTGGCGACCATTAGATCGAGATGGCCGTCGCGGTCGTAGTCGACGAACGCGCAGCCGCTGCCCCAGGCTTTTCCGGAGCCCGCAACACCAGCTTTTTCGCTCCGGTCAGTGAAGGTGCCGTCGCCGTTGTTGTGATAGAGGACGTTTTTTCCGTAGTAGGTGACGTAGAGATCTTCCCAACCATCGTTGTCGTAGTCCCCGACGCAAACGCCCTGGCCCCACCCGGTGTGCGTGAGGCCGGCTATTTCGGTGACATCCTTGAAGGTTCCGTCGTGATTATTGTGGTACAGGTGGTTCGTCGGGGCTTTTCCATGGAGCGGCGCGTCCAGGCTTGAGCCGTTGACGATGAAAATGTCTGGCCAGCCGTCGTTGTCGTAGTCGAAAATGGCGACGCCCGTCCCCGTGGTTTCTATGATGTATTTTTTGGTGTCCACGCCGCCGAAAACCACCGAGTCGGTGAGACCTGCTTTCTTGGCGATGTCGGTGAAATGGGCGAGAGGTTTGGGATTGCTTTTTAGTAGCTGCGCGGCGCTGAAGAAGAAAGAAAAAGGCAAAAGAAGAGCAAGGGAAACCCAGGAGAGTTTGGAATGAAACCCCGAACGATGAGTCGGACCGGAAATCATGAACTCTTGGCATACTAAGGTGCCGCTACAGAAGGGTCAAGGCGGAGCGGCTGGCGGAGTGCGTAGCTTGACGATTCTAAGGTATCAAACCGGTGAACAGATCAAGAAAGACGGCCGTGCACTATTCCACGGTGCGCCGGGCCGAATCGAGCTTGTTGTAGTCGAGTTAGGCGAACCAGCAACGGACCGGTTCACCGAGGAGCACGGAGGGGGCGTCATGATTGCTGGCTGCACATTCATCCCCGCAGCAGGTTGTTGATCTCTCCGAGCGTATGGAATTTGTGTCTAGGGCCGATGCAGACTAAATCAAATCCGCGCTGGTTGAGGGCCAGGTTGAGAACTGCGGTGATCGCCCTCCTGTCACTGATGATTCCCGCCTGCGGACACGCGCAAACCAAAAACTCCAAGGGGAGCGGCGACGCGGCGGCGGCCAAGGCGATTTACAGTCAGGGAATTGCCGCTTTGCAGGGGCGGGATTTGGCTGCTGCGCGGGAGGCTTTTGAAAAGACCGTGAGATTGGTTCCGCAGAGCCCGGAACCACACAATTCGCTCGGATGGGTTTTGCTGGTGCAGGGTGAAACCGATGCGGCCATTGCCGAGTTCCAAGCGGCAGTGAAATTGAAACGGGGTTTTGTGCAAGCGCACATGAATCTTTCCAGCGCGCTGATACAAAAAGGGGATCCGCAGGGCGCAGTTCATGAGGCGCGCGAGGCCGTGCGGCTGGCTCCAAAGGACTCGGAGACGCGCCACATCCTCGGAAAGGCGCTCTCTTATTCAGGCGATGCGGCCGGAGCTGCTGCGGAATTAAAGAGCGCGATCGAGATCGATCCGAACCGGCCGGACCTGCATGATGATCTTGGTTCGGTTCTGGTCCAGCAATCGAAGATGGAGGAAGCGGCTGCCGAGTTTTCTGAAGCGTTGAAACTGCAGCCGCAATTCGCAGGAGCTCATTTGCATCTTGGCGTCTTGCGTTTGCAGCAAAAGGAACTCGAGAGAGCGGAGTCGGAGTTGCGCTGGGCCACCAACCTGGAGCCGGGAAATTCGCTGTCGCATTACTACCTGGCACAGACCCTCGAATCGAAGGGAGCGGCTGCTGACGCCGCGCTCGAGGAATATCAGGCGGCGGCAAAACTGGATCCCCAGAATGCGGACGCGCAAAAACATCTGGGGATTTTGCAGCAGCGTTCGGGAAACGGAGAAGATGCGCTGGCCGCATTCCGGCAAGCGGTGAAGATTCGGCCGGAGAGTGCCGATGCCCACAATGATCTGGGGCTTGCCTTGTTGCAGACCGGCGATGCGGAGGGGAGCATTCGGGAATTTGGCGCGGCGATGAAACTGAAACCGAACGACGCCGGGTATGAAGGCAATTTGGGAGCCGCGTATCTGCAGAAGACGGACTTTGACGCTGCGGTTGCGCATTTCGAGGCCGCGCTGAAGTTTGCGCCCCAGGACGCCACCCTGCACTACGATTTAGGTTTGGCGCTAAAGATGAAAGACCGCTTGCCGGAGGCGATTGCGGAATTCAGGAAGTCTGAGGAACTGGATCCCAAACTGGCGGATGCGCACTACACACTGGGAGTGACCCTGTGGCAGCAGGGGGATTTGGCGGCAGCAGCAGAGGAGCTGCACGCGGCGGTCCAGGCGAAATCCGACTATGCCGAGGCTTACTACACGTTGGGTTCGGTCCTGAAGCAGAAGGGGGACTTGCAGCCTGCGGCCGAGGCCCTGCGGGAAGCGATTCGTTTGCAGCCGGATTTTGCGGGAGCGCACACGAACCTGGGAGCTGTGTTGCGGCAACTGGGGGATGCTGACGGGGCCGCTGCCGAGAGCCGCGCGGGCATGGAGCTCTTGAAGGAAAAGTCTAGCGAGCAGGCGGCGGCGTTCGCGACAAACTCCGGGCGCAGGCTTTTGAACGCAGGGGATCTCGATGGGGCGATTTCACAATTCCGCGCGGCGATCCAGGCGTTGCCTGCCTATGCCCCAGCGCATTACCAGCTAGGACTGGCACTTACGAGGAAAGGCGCGGCGCAAGAGGCTTCGAGGGAATTTCAAAAGGCGGCCGAGCTGGATTCGCATTTGAAAGTGCCGGGCCAGTAGAAGGGCGACAGGCCAGGGCGGTGCTGCGCTAGAACGCAGTTTTGCGAATGGCGACTAGCTCGGTTTCAACCGGCACGCCGCGAGCGACTTTCGCGCGAATGACGGCTTCAAAAGGTTTGAGATCGCCATTTTGCGAAACGGAAAGGCGCAAGAGCAGCTCTTCCAAAGAGCTTTGCCTGCAGACGTACTCCACGGCGGCTTGCGTGCCGATTGTGGTGTTTCCCGCGAGGATTAATACCGATTGCCCCTGGTTCATTCCTTTTACGAGGCCGAGGAGAGCGTAGTCCTCGGTGAGAGGCACTCCAGAAGGAGTGGCGAAGAACTCCTTGCCTTCATCGGGTTGCGGATGCCTGTTTATAATGGCATGGTCACCTTTCCGGGGGCCAGAGGTAAACTGCTCGAAAACGAATTCCTGGGTGCCGGGAATCTCCAGCAGCGAAAGATTTTCCACGGGCGAACCGATGAAAATCAGATTGTTGTTCTTGGCGTCGTCTAGCGAAAACAGGCTGCCGCGCTTGACGCGGATGCGTCGGTGCAGGAGACCGAAGACGCGATCAAGCTCGTGAACTGCCAAGACCTCACCGACGCCGGTGTAGTGGTCAAGAATGTACGCCCCCGTGTCACGCGTGGCATCGCGGTAACGCATGCCGGTCTCCGGACGGCCGATAAAGGCGGCGTTGCTGAAGACCACCCAAGGCTCTTCCGGCCCGGAAGTAAAACCTTTCCAGAACACGCGAAACGCGGCCGGCACGGGTTCGCCTTCGCTCGCAAGACCCGCAGGACTCGCATTGCGCGTCGCCATTAGCCACACAATCACGAGGATGGCTGCCGCAAGGAAGATGGACAGGGAAATTACCTCGGTGCCCCATCTGCGCTCGGTGCTCTTTTCGAGAGCATCCTTGCTGGCCACACTGCTAGCGATTCCCTGAGGAGACTTTGCGGCCGAGTGGTTGCGATGATGAAAAGAAAGCACATAAGTACCCTTTGGGAGTTCCACCACGACGGAGTCTTCGAGCCCATCTGAACTGTAGTACTCGGTGAGCTTGGACCGCAGGCGTCCGGCCTGCACGCGGACCATGGAATCGAGTTGTGGATCGAAATCATCGGACCGCCCGAAAACCTCGGTGGCGATTTGGAATTCCTTGATAGGGGTACCCGGATGATCAACGGCATGCTTGCCCAAATAGCGGAGCAATTTGCAAAGCGACTCCGAACTATGCAGAGCCTGGCTGCTGACGAGCCGATTGATTTGCTCGAGGAGGCGGTCCCGTTCCATCACAGAAAGTCCTTGATACGTCGGAGTAACAGGAGTGTAACAAGTCGCGCATCTCTATGCAAGACGGCGAGTTACTGGATGTAACCGTATCAGACGCATTGAGACTTCTAACAGGAAGCCAAAAAACGAATAGTACGCATCAATATTGCCGCATTATCCGCCTGAGTATTGGTGCCGACGCACGGTTTGCGTCTGGGGCGGAAGCGTAGTGGCCTCTTTAGGCCGAGATCTTTAGTGCGAGGCGCAGGTCGAGGGCGCTTTAAGTGCGCTGTGGGGGTGCCTTTAGCGGTTGAGCCTGGCTCTATTTTTGCGAGTTTCGGTTCAGCCTTCCTTCGTAAAGTAACATTCAACCAAATCGGAAGTGCAGGAAAGCTTGGCGAGGGTTGTCGCTGGAGTTGACGAGGACCGGCCTTTTCGGCCGTTGGAGTTGGAATGCTCTTGAAAGATACCGGAAATGGATCTGCTAGGAGGGGTGGGATGGCAAAGCGACTCGTAGTTCTAGTTTTGGCGGTTTTGTTTTGCGCAATTTTGTTGCACGCGCCGAGGGCGTCGGGGCAGGCGGTTTTTGGAAGCATTATCGGGACAGTGACAGACCCCCAGGGGAATGCCGTTGTCGGAGCCAAAGTAACCGTCACTTCGAACACCAAGAGCTTTACCTACGACACGACTACGAATGAGAGCGGGAACTATGCTGTTACGCATTTAATTCCGGATACATACAAGGTTCACATAGAGTCCCCCGGGTTCAAAGCGTATGATGTGCCAACCGTTTCCGTTTCCGCAGACACTTCCTCGAGCGTTGATGCTGCAATGCAGGTTGGCGCTGTCACGCAAACCGTCGAGGTCACAGGCGAACTGCCGCAACTCCAGACAGACCGCGCCGACGTCGATGTGCAGTTCAGCCAGAAGTACGTCGAAGATTTGCCAGTCTTGAACCGCAACTTTACCAGTTTCGAATTGCTGTCGCCGGGCACTCAGAAGCTCCCCGGGTTCAACCACGCCGCCACGGAAAACCCTCAAGGCGGCGGTCAGATTGAGGTGAACGGGCAGCACTTCTCGGGGACGAACTTCGAACTCGACGGCACCGACAATCAGGATCCTATCCTTGGCATTATCGTTGTGAATCCGAACCTTGACGCCATCGGAGAGGCCAAGATTGCCCTCCAGGATTACGACGCAGAATCCGGCAAGGCCACGTCTGGAATCGTCAGAGTGCAAACCAAGTCCGGATCGAACGAATTCCACGGCAGTGGCTTCTACTATTACCGCAACAGCGACCAGCAAGCGCGCGACCCGTTCACCAACAAGCCCGGCGTTCCACTGGCCCCTGCGACTTGGAAACAGTTTGGCGGTTCGGTCGGCGGTCCGATCTTTAAAGATAAGCTATTTTTCTTCGGCGACTATCAACAGACCAAGCAGGTTCAGGGCATCACCAACCTGTATTCGATCCCGACGGCGAACGTGCTCAAAAGTTGCAATCCGGCCACCAACGCGCAGAGTTCTACTCCGGGCTTCTGCAACTTTAGCGACTATCTGACCGCGCTCGGATCCAGCGCCCAGATCTTCGACCCTGCATCCAACACCTCGGCCGATGGTTCGGGCCGCACGGCGTTTGCGAACAATATGATTCCCATAGCAGACATTAAGCAAAACGTGGGGAACATACTTGCTGCGTTCCCGGCGCCGACGGTGGTCTGCGGTGCGGCGGCCACCACTGCTTGCGTCGCGAACAACTTCGTTTCAACCGGTTCCGGCCCCTTTAATCAGTATTCTTTCGACACTCGCATTGACTACAGCGCCCCGCACAACTATCAGGTTTTCGGGCGCTTCAGCCTTGACTACTTCAGCTTGTCCGGCGCGGGCGGCCTGGGTGCTCTGGGCGGCGCAGGTTTTGGGCCGGGAGGTTTGAACGGCAGTTCGGTCGTTCATAACTACAGCTTGGCTACCGGCTTCACGAAAACCTTCGGCACGAAATGGCTCACCGACTTTCGCTTCGGATACTTCAAGTACAACCCGCAAACGGCGTATTCCGACGCGACGCAGTCGCCTATGGATAAATTCGGGATTCCTGGACTCAACTCGGGGCCTGGCATTCAGGGACCGCCGGAAACGGGCGGCCTCTCGGGGTTCATCTTCAGTGGGGCTGGTAGCATCTCTGGCTCCAATGGCTCCAATGGCTTCGGGGATGGCCTGAACGTCGGTCGCTGCAATTGTCCGTTGACCGAAAGCGAACAGCAGTTCCAGTTTGTAAACAACTGGACGCGAACTCAGGGCAACCACACCATCAAGTTTGGCGCGGATATTCGCTATGCGGAAAACCTCCGCGTTCCCAGCGACGCCAGCCGTACCGGACTCTTGAACTTCGACTCCGGCGGAACTTCTAATGGGGGTACTGGCGGGTTGTCAATTGCCACCTTCGTGCTGGGAGACGTCACTTCCTTTCAGCGCTTTGTGAGCACAAGCTTAAACGCCGCCGAGCGCCAGAAGCGCTGGTTCTTCTACGGTCAGGACTCCTGGCGTATCAGTCCAAAATTCACGATGTCGTACGGACTCCGCTGGGAAATCTACTTCCCTGAGAGCGTCAATGGAAAGAACAACGGTGGTTTCGCCAATCTGGATCAAGGCGTTATTCGCGTTGCTGGTGAGGGCCCCATCGGTTTGAATGGCAACATCAACAACACTCTGAAGGCATTCGCGCCGCGTCTCAGCTTTGCTTACCAGTTTGATCCAAAGACCGTCGTACGCATCGGCTACGGGCGTGGATTCGACATTGGGGTCTTCGGATCTAACTTTGGCCACGTTGTTACGCAGAACTTGCCGGTTCTCGCTCAACAGTCAATACAGGACACAAATTGCTCGCCACAGCAGCAGGCGACGTGTGGCCCGGGGACCACGAACAACAGGTACCCTGTCTTTAGTCTTACCCAAGGGCCACAAGCCTTCTCTTTTGCCAACATTCTCAGTGGGATTTCCTCTGCCGGCACTTTGCCCTTATACGGGCCAGACGGCACGGTGGCACCGAGAATCCGTCCGACGGTGCAGCGGCTGCCTACTATTGATCAATGGAACGCCACGCTGCAGCGGCAGCTCACGCCGACGATAAACCTTACGGTCAGCTACGTCGGCAACAAGGGGACTCACGTGTTTGCCGGTCAGGGGCCTTCTTACAACAACAACGAGCCTGCCATCGGAACAGGAACGGACGCTTATCAATGCACGCGTAACCCGGCACCGGCAACGACGTTCGATTGCAAGCAGTCGTTCGCACCCTCGGTGCCGCAATCTTTTCGCCGCAAGTATTTCCTAAACGGCGTTCCAGCGTTCACTTATCCCGGCTCAACGTTCACCGACGCACAAGGCAACGTGCATCCGACTCCGGCTTGCTGCGCGGTCGATACGGGTTACTTCGGTAACGACGCCGATGACAAATACAACGCGTTGCAAATCAAAGCCGAAAAGCGCACCAGTTACGGATTTCAGTTCCTGGCGCACTACACGTTCTCTCATGCCTTTGACTACGACAATAACTACTTTGATGTAAACAAGGTAGTTGCCTGGGGACCCAACCCGTACAATCGGAATCAGGTATTTGTGGCCAATGTCATCTACGAATTGCCGGTGGGCAGGGGCAAGAAGTTCATGGGCGACTCTGGCCGCGTTACCGATCTCCTCGTCGGGGGATGGCAAATTACCAACACGGTCACTTACGGCACAGGCCTGCCGTGGACGGCGAGCCTCGCGAATTGCGGTCAAGTTTCCGATGCCGGACCGTGCCGCCCCAATCTAGTAGGAAACCAGGGACTCCAGACGGGAGTCACCAGAAACGCAAACGGTACGTTCTGGTTCACACCGATTTCGACTCTGAGTCAGAACCTTCCGGAGATCAAAGCCTCTGCCACTGACCTCACCGGGACGAACGACTCTTGCCAATCGGCTCGTCCGACCGCCGGCTCGTTCGCTCTGCCTGGCTGCGGCCAAATCGGCAATGCCGGTTTTAATACCTTCCGAGGTCCGCATGCGTTCTACGATGACATGGCGTTGTCGAAGACCTTCAACATTACTGAGCGCTACAAGGCGCAGTTCCGCTTCGACGCTTACAATCTGTTCAACCATCCTGTCCTGGCCCTTCCCAACGGTTGCGTAGACTGCTCAAATGGTGGCCAGATCAGCGACATAGAGGCGGATTCCGCACCGGGTGCCCCGATAGGCATGCGACAGCTGCAGTTCGGCTTCCGATTCACCTTCTAACAAAAAGACGAAAAAACAACACCCCAAACCGACGGGGAGCCCTCACGGGCTCCCCGTTTTTTGTGTTCTAATTCGTTCCGTTGTATTGGATCGGACCCCATGGCTAAGTTTCATTGGTCTCGCGTCACTCTCGCGGGGAGTTTGCTTGCGTGTTGGCCGGTTCATGGCGCTGAAATGCCACGAATGGCGCAGTCTGCCTCAGCGGTCGACTCTCCGCACTCTGGGCAGTCTCAACCCGCCGGAACCGAGTTCGCGGAAGCCAGAAGGCTCTTGCAGCAAGGCAAATACGACGAGGCGATCGGCGCCTTGCATCAATTGGAGACAACGCATCCGGGCATCAAGGGCCTTTCCCACGAACTGGCAACCGCGTACTACAAAAAAGGCGATTACGCGAGCGCAATCGCATTCTTGAAAAAAGCGCTGGAAGAGAATCCAGCGGACTCCGAGGCGGAGCAACTGCTGGGCCTTTCCTATTACCTGTCGCAGCGGCCGGCGGAGGCGATTCCAGAGCTCGAAAAGGTTCAGACGTGGTACGCCAGCGCGAATGTTGATGCGGCTTATATCCTTGGGATTTGCTACATCCAGACCAAGGATTACCCCAACGCGCGCAAAGCGTTTGCGAAAATGTTCGATGTGCCTGCGGATTCGGCGGCCAGCTATTTGTTCACCGCGCGTATGCTGCTGCGACAGGACTTTGGGACTGTGGCCGAGGAGTATGCGCACAAAGCCGTGGCGCTCGACCCCAAGCTTCCCTTGGCGCACCAGCTTCTGGGAGAAGTGTACCTCTATCATTCTCAGATAGAGGAGGCCATTGCTGAGTTCCGAAAAGAGCTGGAGATCAATCCTGGCCATGCCCCGGCATACTATAAACTTGCGGATGGTTACTCCCGCCAGCAGAAATACGATGAAGCGGAGCGACTTCTGCAACGATCGATTTGGCTGGATTCCACTTCCACAGGTCCGTACATCCTTCTCGGCAAAGTCTTACAGAAGAAGGGCGAGACGGAGCTGGCAGTGCGCGCCCTGCAGCGAGCGCTTGCCATGGATCCCAACAATCCCATTCCGCATCACCTTTTGGGGCAGGCCTACCGCGATCTGGGCAAAAACGAAGAAGCGGAACAAGAGCTCAAGGTGGCCGGTCAATTGGAGCAGGGCAAAAACGCCAGGCCTTGAAGGGGATGACCTGACCAATGAAGACCTCCTATGCGTTATTTCGCGGGCGCGGGATGTTCGCGGTGTGCGTTTTTCTTACATATGCCTGCGTGGCGCTCGGGCAAGAAACCTACAACGAACCGTGGCGGCCGCAATTTCATTTTACTCCGCCGAAAAACTTCATGAATGATCCGAACGGCCTGGTCTACTACGAGGGCGAATACCATCTCTTCTACCAGTACAATCCGCAGGGCGCAGAATGGGGCCACATGAGTTGGGGGCATGCGGTCAGCACAGACATGCTGCATTGGAAAAATCTGCCCGTGGCGATTCCCGAAGTGCCGGGGCAATACATGATTTATTCCGGCAGCGCCATTGTAGACTGGCACAATGCCAGCGGATTGTGCGCGGGCCCCCGCCCCTCCGATCCTTCTTGTTTGATTGCGATTTATACCGCCGCAGGGACCGACTCACAAAAACAACATCTCGCCTTTAGCAACAACCGGGGCCGCTCATGGACAAATTATGAAGGCAACCCAATTGCGGACCTGAAACAGCCTGACTTTCGTGACCCCAAAGTATTTTGGCATGACGCTCGGAAGAAATGGGTGATGGTGGCGGTCCTCGCGGACAAGAGAAAAGCCGTGTTCTTTGATTCGCAGGATTTGAAGAATTGGGTTCTCCGCGGTTCTTTTGAAGCAGCGGCCCAGGAGAAAGGGCAATGGGAGTGCCCTGATCTTTTCGAGTTGGCGGTGAACGGCAATCCCAAGAACAAAAAGTGGGTGCTTGTCGTGAATCGCAACCCTGGCGCTCCGGCAGGCGGCACCGGCACGCGATATTTTGTGGGCAGCTTCGACGGAACGCATTTTGTGGATGAGACTCCGCCCGGGCGGGAACTTTGGGCCGATTACGGCAAGGATTTCTACGCGACGAATTCGTTCTCCGATCTTCCTGCGAAGGATCGCCGCAGAATATGGATGGGCTGGATCAGCAATTGGCAATACGCGAACCGCGAACCTACTGCGGCCTGGCGCGGGGCACAGTCGTTGCCGCGCGAGCTGAGTCTAGCGCAATTCCCGGATGGCGTCGGGCTGGTGCAAAAGCCCATTGCCGAAACGAAAAGGCTGCGCGAACGAGAGCTGCTGGAACTCTCAGGCGCTTCCGTTCTGATGGCCAGTCAAGCGGTGCGCACGGCACGTCTACGCGGAGAAACGCTCGAAATGGAAGCAGAGCTCGCGCCCGGAGACGCAAAGGAGATAGGATTCCGCGTGCGCAAAGGCGGGGCAGAAGAAACAGTCTTGGGAATCGCCGCAGCAGCTAGGGAAGTGTTCGTGGATCGGACCCGGTCTGGACAAGTTGCTTTTGCGCCAGAATTTTCTGGCCGCCACAAAGCGGTTTTGCGGCAGAGCTCGCGAGTAAAGCTCCATGTCTTTCTGGACCGCTCCAGCTTGGAGGTTTTCGTCAACGATGGCGAGGCGGTCCTGACGGACCGCATCTATCCGTCACCCGGAAGCGACGGAATTGAGTTGTATTCAGATGCCGGGAAGGGCAGAGTGCTTTCGCTCACGGTCTGGAAATTGGGCTCGGTCTGGCACTAGCACCGGGGGGCCCCTCGAGTTGGCTGGGACGGACGCCCCGGAGCGCTGCGCCAAGGTGCCGGCTTCTCAGGGAAGTGCGGCTCGTCCATGAAAAAGTTCACGACCGTCGGATTGGGCGAATTGCTCTGGGATATCTTCCCGGAGGGGCGCCAGCTTGGCGGCGCGCCCGCGAATTTCGCCTACATGACGAGTCTGCTGGGCGATGAGGGTATCGTTGCCAGCCGGGTCGGCAGCGATGATCTCGGCGAAGCAGCCAAACGCCAATTGGAGCGCCTCGGTCTCGGCACTTCCTGCATTCAGCTCGATCCAACTTTTCGCACCGGTGTTGTGCAGGTCGAAGTCGATGCCAAAGGTCAAGCGACGTTTCAAATCGCGGAGCCCGTCGCCTGGGATGCGTTCGAATGGACGCCCGCGTGGCGAGCGCTGGCGCAGAAAGCGGACGCGGTGTGTTTCGGTTCTCTGGCGCAGCGATCGCCGCAATCCCACCAGACGATCTTCTCTTTCCTCAAAACAGTTCGGCTGGAAACCACGCGCGTCTTCGACGTAAATCTCCGGCAGTCCTTTTATTCCGCGCAGGTTCTTGCCGATTCCGCGAAACACACTGACATTATCAAGTTAAACCACGACGAATTGCCGACGGTCGTCGAGCTGCTGGGATTTCCCTTTCACGACGAAGAATCTGCGGCGCAGTGGCTCCTCGACACATTTCACATCAAGCTGGTCTGCATCACACGAGGCTCGAGAGGAAGTCTGCTGGTCAGCGAGTACGCCAAACACGAGCATCCCGGTATTCGCGTGCAAGTGGCCGACACGGTGGGGTCCGGCGACGCGTTCACAGCGGCGCTCGTTTATCACTATTTGCGGCGCGATTCTCTCGCAACCTTGAACGAGGCCGCAAATCGCATGGGGTCGTGGGTCGCGAGCCAGACAGGAGCTACGCCCGCTCCCGACGAAGCCCGGCTGGAATCAATCCGCTCGGCGAGCGCATGACAGAAACAACAGCGATTCACTAGTGCGCTGAGCCGGGCGGTCGATCCTGCTCTTTGGACAGCCGCGCGACCTCGCCTGGTGGCAGCTCATGCAGCAGCGCCAAAAAGACGCCGTTGGTCCAGCCAAACCCGACTATGTTCATGTGGTAGCCGGCGGTCACCTGCGTTTCCGAAGAGCGTTTCACCGCGTCATATTTTTCGCGAATCGTCCCGTCGCGCCGGAAATTCTCCATGACCATCGAAAGAAACTTGTAGGACAGGCGGTCCGCATCCTCATTGAACCCGCTTCGGCGCATGCCTTCGATGGCCATCAATTGATTCGGCGCCCAGGCATACGGAAAATCCCACTGCGCGCCGGTTTCGTACGGGCTCATCACCAAGCCGCCAGGCCGTTCGAACCTGCCGACGTTCTGCACTACGCTTCGTGCTTGCTCGGGCGTCGCAATGCCGGCCCAGAGCGGATAAAAAGTAGTGACATACTCGTACGTCGAGCGAGCCTGCTTCTCGAAATCATAGTCGAAGAAGAGACCTCGTTCGCTGTCCCATAGATATTTCTGAACATCAGCCTTTCGTTGCTCAGCGCGCTCGCGCCACTTTTCCGATTCTTCTTTTCGGTCCAGCGCCGCGCTCATTTGCTCCAGGTCCTTCTCAGTTTTGTAGAGCAGGCTGTTTAGGCACACCGGAGCGAAATGATGCGTTGCGGCGCCGTAAGGACCGAAGCGGAAGGAGATGTCGAATCCGGACTCGCGCATCGCGCGGTCACCTTTATAGTAGTCCGCGCTCAAAGCCACCGTTCCGGCCGAATCGCAGCCCGGTTGTGCCATGGTCTTCGCAACATCGCAAACCTGCAGGGCCAACAGCGGGCCAGCCGCAAGAGAGGAGGGCTTCGCTCGGCTGGATACCAGGACGTAATTCCGGCCAAGATCCGGCTGCTGCAGAAAATAGGCCGCGACCTGGCGATAGTGCCCCGTTTCGTCCTTCACACTCTCTGCCGCGGGGCCGGTGCCGAAGTCAAAGTAACGCGAGAGTCCGGTCGATCCCGCTCGATGCGCTTCACTGGTCCACAATTCGTGGTCTTTGACGGCATGGTCGTAGGCTTTCGCCAGCCACTCGTTGCTTTGGTGGCCGCTGGCTTTCTGGGCCTCAAAGACCGCGAGGATCATAGAAGTAAGGAACGGCGGCTGAGACCGCGTCAAATAATAGGTGCGGTTCGCATTCAGCACACCGCCGTAGTGCTCGATTTCAAAAAAGAAATTCTCCACCATGCCTTTTGCAAGATCGATCCTGCCGTCGCGCACCAATCCGCGAATAATGAAGTAGCTGTCCCAGCCATACATTTCGTTGAATCTTCCGCCCGGCACGACGTAGCGGTTTTCCATGTACAGCAGTCCAGCGGGATCCATTTTGCTGGGATCCATTTCGCCGATGTGGTGAATGACCGCCGGTAAATGTTGGACCTCCACTTTGCACTGTTTCTGAAGCTGCTCGACCGAAGCAGGCACTCGAAAATCGGCGGGAAGATAAAGCACGGAGGCAGTGGAGAGTTTGGTGTCCACTACCGTGGCGCAATCCGTCAGCGATCGCGTGAGCGAATCCCATCCCGCAGAAATGTATTCGCGGATCTGATCGAGAGCGTGTTGTTCGGGTTTCGAATCGGTCGCGGCATAAGAGGGAACTGCGTTCAACAAGAAAAAGCAAAGCAGACAGGCGTAAAACTTCTTCAGTTTTTGCATGAGGTCAGCACCCCGCAGCGCACCCTCGACGGCGCCCGCTGCGGCACAAGCAGCATAGACTGTTCTCCGGGCAGGGGCAACCTTGGCGGGTGGCTGCAAAGGGGAATGCGGGGCTTAAGGAAGGATGCGGTCGCCCGACACTAAGTCCTATGCATAGAGGTAGTTGTGAGGAGTTCTAGGGCGGTTTGCACGGCCGCGGTTAAGTGCTCGGGGAGCGGCGATAAGCCGGGGTTTGGAGGCCTCGTATTTAACCGATTGGTTAAATACGAGGCGGCCTCAAAAATACCCGACTGGATCTCTAGAAATCCTGCGCGGTGGGAATCGATTTAGGCGGACGCTGCTTGTGCCTTTACCGCCGGCAGATGTTCTACCGGGATGAAGAGGTGCTCACAGCGTTTGCACTGAAAGCCGTTTTGCTTCATGTTGTCGGAGAGATCCGCAAAT
>Ga0210384_10003670_pt1 | contig 17634 bp, 15 predicted proteins | sample IncBWH2MmetaG_FD_160574 | JGI IMG/M metagenome (GOLD analysis project Ga0210384, IMG submission 160574) | Forest soil microbial communities from Barre Woods Harvard Forest LTER site, Petersham, Massachusetts, United States - Inc-BW-H-2-M | ecosystem: Environmental > Terrestrial > Soil >...
TGTCCGTTGATGTAAAAGCCGTTCTTGTCTTCTGTAAATATCACGGTGAATCGTGGAGGGGTTTTTTCTTCCGCCGCAACGTCCAGCAATTTGAATTCAGGCTTGAGCGAACTCTTGGCAGCCTTCGCAGGTGACTCTGAAGCGGACCGCAGCACGATATCAGCCAAGACCATCGCCGGATTCGGATCGCCGTCTGGCCCGGTATCCACACAATGCGAGATCAAGCGGGCGGCGCCGACTGCCCCGGTCGATGGACCCGTAACAATGGCTTCCAGCCTGCCTGCCGGCGGCAACGAAACATGGTCGGCGGTGCGCGTTCTGTGATCTGGGTCATGCCGGGCTATGGGCATTCCGTCCATCGCGACGATTTCAAACGTTTGCCCCTCAACTTGCAGGTCCACGTAGCGATCCGCGGAAGCGTTCACCACCCGCCAGAACTGGCGTTCGCCCGGCGCGATTTGAATTTGCGGCCGCACGAAACCGTTCACGGTCATGATTTCTTCCGGCGGCTCTTTTTCCCCGCCACAAACCTCCGAGCTGAGGTCCACGCGTTGTTTCAATTCTGCAGACTGCGCATCCTTCCCAACGGAACGGCCGCGCACAACCAGCACGCGCTCCGGCAGGCCGGCGAGCGAGGGAAAATAAGATTCAATTCCCTCAATCACGATCGCACCGGACATACCGTCCAAAACTTGCCGGTAGCTCTCGCCATGCGGGTGCGTGTGGTACCAATACAATCCCGGTGGATGATCTTTTGGAATCTGCACTGTATAGCGAAGCGTTTTTCCGGGCATGGCCATCATTGTTAAGACGTCGTCTTGCGGAGCGTCGGGGGAAACCGTCAGTCCATGAAAATGCAAATTTGTCATGTCCATGCACGGACCGGCCAGGCATTTTTCCGGCGGCTTGGCCGGAAGATCGTTGACGTATGTGATCTTTAGCTGGTCACCCGGCGATACACGCAAGGTCGGAGCGTTCGATTGGCCGTTAAAGTAGAAGGAACTCTTCCCGTCACTTGCAATCGCCGCGTGCAGGGTCAAGGAAAGTGTATGTCTCTTCGCGCGAACTTCCGTTGGATTTGAACGCTCGCGCGCTGGCCTGCCTTCTAATTCGAGGACGCAGAAAATCGCCGCTGCCACAATGGCAGCGGCGAAAATAGCTCCTCGTAAAGTAATTGTAAACAGTGGTGGCATCGGCAACTCTGGATCTTGTTCAATCCGCCTCGTGCCAGGTGGGGTCCGGATCGTAGGCATTCATCGCGTCTGCAATCTTTGATGTGTCGGGTCCCAGATCCTTCTCATAAATGACTCCCGATTCATCGACGATGAACGTCATTACACCCGACGAGCGGTATTCCGCGGGATACGCAATGAACGCGAATCCTCCGGTCATCGCACCGTTGACGACATAGTTTTTCGCGCCGCCCAATGCATGGGGTCCTTGTCTCGTGAGTATCCGGAAAAAATAACCGTTGTATGGCACCGGATCGCCAACCTTGTCCTGCGAGCTTGTTCCATAGGCGTACGCGATCAGGGCGTTGATCGGGCTATAGAACTCATCGTAAGCGCCGTGCCAGTACAAACCATCGTGGCGGCCTTCCGTGCTGACCAGCTTCTGCGCAAATTGGTTTGAGAGGCCAGCCGGCGGGTTCGCAAAATATTCCTTTTCTGCTTCGACCAGGTTTTGGCACGCATCCTCAGCAGCGAGTTCATTTCTGCCGATGCGCCGGAAGAGGATTTCGTCTTTACCCGCGTCTGTGTCGAAATACCATTTACCGTGGTTATTCACAAGCGGAATGGGAAAGGGCCAATTTTCGGCGCCCACGACCAAGCTTACAGACCCGTTTGGCTCTGTCACCAACCGATGCATAGCTTGGTATCTGACCACGAAACCGGCATGAGCATCCGAATCTTGCGTTGGATCGCCAGACGAAAGCACTTCCTTCGCGGCTGGTCCGAGGACGCGCAACGGTAAGTTTTCGTCTTGCGATTCCATTGCCGTGAAGAGAGCGGTGGCGGCCTCTTGGGGTGAAGCAAAGGTCTGCTGTCCGGGCTGCTGGGCGAACGCCGGCACAAACGAACCTCCCAACGAAAGTGCCAAGAGAACGGCCCCTGCAAATCGAGCAGGCCGCTTGTGTTTGTCTTGGACAAAATATGAAATTCTCTGCGACATAATGTTCTTCTCCATTCTTGAATTCCTGATACGTTCCAAACGCGATCACCTAGTGGTGTCCGCCACCGCCGTGGCCACCACCTCCATGGAAGCCGCCGCCGCCAACGCTCGAATGACCGCGCGCAGAGAAGCCTCGGGTATCTCCGCCGTGATTAAACCCACCGAACCCGCCGGGGTGCCCGCCTGAATCACCGTGAAAGCCTGAGCCTCCGTGAAAGTCCGAGCCTCCGTGAAAGCCCGAAGACCCGTGGAAACCACCGCCATGGTCGAAGCCGCCGTGGCCGAAGTTACCGTGGGCAAAATCACCGTGATGGAATCCCCCGTGACCGAAGTCCCGGCTGTGCGATTCCCAGTCGTGATGGTCGAAGAATGCTCTACGGCCGTGCCAGTCGTACCCCCAGTGGCCCCAACCCCATCCAAATCCTCCGAAAAAACCGATGCCAAATCCAATCCCAAAGGAAAGCCCGACGCCGCCCCAAAAGATGCCAGGCTCCGCATACCAGCCAGGGTAGGCAATGATAGGCGCCCCATACACGAGCCAGGGATCATAGGCAGGAACGTAGACCACCTCAGGGTTGGCCGGTTCAATGATGATAGTGTTGCCTTGCGTGGTTACCTTTTCCTGTTTGTTGTTATTCAGATGACCGGCCTTGCGCGCATCCTCACGAAGCTTCTGCACCGCGTCGGTTACATCCTGCGGCTGGTTCACATAGGCCTCGCCGAGGGATGAAGTCCAGGAAAGGTTCTTGTCCATGTTTTCAAGAACCGAGGGGAATTGCGCCATGGCCTTTACGCTCGGATCCCAGTCCTGTTTGTCGACTTCTTTCCCCAGTTGGTCGCCCTTGAGGTCGGAATGTCTTTGCATCCAGCGTTCCGCCTCGACAATCTGAGTTGGATACGTGGAAGCAGCCAGTATCTGCGCCACCAAAGCGTCCGGATACAGCGCGATCGGCGCAACGAGTTGCTGCAGCTGTTCAGGGGACTGTTTCACGGCCCCAGGTTCCTGAGGCGACTGCGGCGCTGACGCCTGGTCGCTGGGTTGGCTGGCTGGACTCAACGACTCCGCCTGTGCGCTGAACTGCACCAGCAAACCGCAGAGAAGTACGGTCAAGGCCTGCTTAGATAATTTCTTAAATATTTTGGCGTTCATAATATCCTCCAGTGACAAATCGCGTGCTTACCCCTTCTTCGAAGAGTCTGGAGGGAAATGCTTGAACATTTTGTCAACGCCCTTGTCCAGGTTCTTGATGTTCTTGTTGGAATTGTTGGAGAGCGTGTCGCTCGAGCTACCTCTCCAGAGGAGGCTTTTCGTCTTCGTGTCGAACAGATCGACGACCAGCGTGCCTACCTTGTATGTGTCTGTGGTGGTCGTTGCTTCTCCGAAGCCTCCGCCTCCAAATCCTCTCCAACCCCAGCCGCCGCCAAACCCGTCGTAGAACGTATTCAAGGTCTGCTGATTCTGCGTGGTCTCCAGCGCAACGATCGAGACATCACCGCCGGAATCTACCTGGGTCCAGCCTTTTGCCGCCAAAGCGGCATTAACCGCAGACTTTATTCGGTCGACATCCAAGGCATTCTTGGTCTTCACCTGTTCCCACGAGTAGGTTTTGTATTGCCCGAAGTTCGCGGCGTGATCATAATCGGTCTTCACCTGCTGTGCCGAAGCCCGGCCCGCGAACAAAAACATCATTCCGATAAAAACAATCGCTGCTCTTTTTAGTTTCATATTTCCTCTTTTTCTAAGCTCCGAAGAACTCTACCCGCCAGAAAGCACGACGCCCTGCAAGCAGGCGCCGTGCCATTTCAACGAGGCTTTAGTTACCTTTCTGTGTCGAGCGGTGCATCGGGACATGTTCCTGCGCCGCCTCGGTCCCTTGACTGATCTTTTTCTCGTCGCCGGACTCCATGACCTTGCTGCCGCTTGGCTCGCCTTCGTCAAACAATTCCGAAAGGAAGTACTGATCTCCGTACTTATTGAAGATCAACTCGCTCTTGCTCGGAGTGGAGTTCGCGTCTGATTCCTGGACCTGGAACAGAGCAGAACGAGAGCCGTCCAAGGTAGTGATTTCCATCAATGTCAGATCGGAGTCTTCCATCATGTGGAAACGGTACGTGCCCGCCGGCAGTTTCGCGTTCCCTGCCTGGAACTGGAATGGGATGTTGGCTTGAACCTCTCCAACGATCTGCGCGTTTGCCTTGTGCGGATAGATTGCTGTTACAAAAAGCAAAGCGATGGACAACGCCAGCAAATGCCGGCGTGGCGCCGGTTTGTGACTTGGGTGGCCACTGTTGGCCCTCTTGATGAACATGCTGTTTTCTCCTGTTTGTGTCGTCACAGAAATTTGCTGTGCATTTGAGCGACTCAAATGGGAGAAGCAATGCGGGGGCCACCACGTAAGTTACGGAAAATACAGTCGATCGCTAACCACGGAGGGACGCGGCATGCCAGTCCGCTCGACATGAGTCTACATATCGACAGTGTTGCCGAAGCTCTTTCTGTTTGTGGCAAACGAAGCGGGATTCCATGTCAGAACCATGGCACGCGCGGGAACGCACAATTTTCGAGGGGGCAGTATCAAGCTTTATAGGTATCGAAAGGATAACAGAGGGCGGCGTTTCTTCAAACCGAGGGACGGTTTGCTGGCCTGAGATCCTGGCTACCATTCGTCTGTTGCGAAGCGGAATTCCTGTTCGCGCGCGAGATGCCCAGCTTTTGCATGCGGAAATAAAGCGTGGACCTCTTGATCCCCAAGCGCGCAGCCGCCCCGTTTGGACCGGCAACAACCCAGTGAGTTTGCTCCAGGGTCTTGCGGATATGGTCGCGTTCCACATCTTCCAAGGTAACGGCCCCGGAGGATGCAGGCTCTGGGGAACGCTTTAGTTCTCCAAGAGGCGGACACAGAACAGTCCCGGCACTTAGGATTACGCTGCGCTCGATGAAATTCTGCAGCTCCCGAATATTCCCCGGCCACTGATGTGCGGCAAACGCAGACATCGCCTCCGGAGTAATGAGCTCAATTTGCTTACCCATACGCCGGCCGAGTATCTCGACGAAATGCTCCACCAGTGCCGGAATATCTTCGCGGCGCTCCCGCAAGGGCGGTAATTGAATGGGGAACACATTCAGACGGTAGTAGAGGTCACTGCGGAACCCGTTGCGTTTTACCAAGTCGGCCAGGTCCCGGTTGGTGGCAGCCACAAGGCGAACGTCCACCTGGTGAGTCCGTGTGCCGCCCAAACGCTCGAACTCCTGCTCTTGCAAAACACGCAAGAGTTTGGGCTGCAGAGCCACGGGAATATCACCCACCTCGTCGAGAAAAAGAGTTCCCTTGTCGGCCATTTCGAAACGACCGAGCTTCTGCGCAATAGCGCCTGTGAACGCGCCCTTCTCGTGGCCAAAAAGCTCGCTTTCCAAGAGATCGAGCGGAATTGCCGCACAATTGAGTTTTATAAACGGACGCCCGCAACGTGAGCTGATGTTGTGGATCGCACGCGCGATCAGTTCCTTGCCAGTTCCCGTCTCTCCCAGGATAAGGACAGTGGAATCGGTAGGCGCAACGCATTCGACCTGCTCAAGCACGGTCTCAAGAGCAGGACTCTTCCCTATGACTTGCTCGAATCTGCGCTCGTCATTTTCGTGAGTAGAGGGCCCAAATCTTTCAAAAGATCCCACAGAGAACCTCCTGGCGAGCCCACTTAAGCGTTGGACTTACGCGCTGGACTTACGTGCTCAACTTGCTAGGGCCGCTCTTACGCTCTCAAGCAGGGCTTCGTCATCAAACGGCTTTGCCAGGAACTCCACCGCCCCAGCTCGCAGCGCCTGCATTCGCATTTTTTCGTCGCCATGTGCGGTGATAAAGATGATCGGAATCCTGCAGCGTTCGGCATTGAGTTTCGCCTGGAGGTCGAGGCCGGACATCCCTGGCATGCGGATGTCCGCGATCAGACAAGCGATGTGTTGCTTTTGCTCGGACGTCAGGAATTCCTCAGCCGAGGCAAAAGCCGCTGCCGGCAATCCAACCGCTTTCAGCAGGCCTTGTAATGCGCTGCGCATCAAATCATCGTCATCGACGATGGCTACTAATTTCGTCTTCGTCTTTATCGGATTCATCTGAGTGCCCATGACGCGAATCTAGCAAGTTCGCCTAAAGCCGCGCAATTATCCTTTGGTATTAGACCGGCATACTCTGGTTGAGGAGAGAACTAAGACCCTTGGGAGAGGTTTCAGATGGCGGACCGCTGATGCGAACGGCGCCGATGTCGTCTACTTCTTGCCCTGCGGAAGCTCTAGCTTCGTCCCCATCCTAACCAGTTCTGCCAACGACTCCGCCTGCATCTTGCGCATCACGTGGCCGCGATGGATTTTGACGGTGATTTCGCTGGTACCGAGCTCAAAAGCTATTTGTTTGTTGAGCATACCCGAGACCACCAAACTCATGACCTCACGCTCGCGCGGTGTGAGGGCCTCATAATGCTTCCGTAGCTCGGCAACGTCACCCTGCCGCCGCCGCATCACGCGGTCCCGATCCAGGGCCTGTTGGATGGCATCCAGCAAGTCCTGGTCGCGAAAGGGCTTGGTCAAGAATTCCACCGCGCCTGATTTCATCGCTCTGACGGTCATGGGAATATCCCCATGCCCAGTAATGAAGATGATCGGAATCAGGAGACCCTGGTCAGCCAGCTCGCGCTGGAACTCCAAGCCGTTGATCCCGGGAAGTCTCACGTCCAGAACAAGACAACTCGGTCCTTTCAGCTGCTTACCGCGCAGGAACTCTTGCGCCGTCCCGAAAGACTCGGAGCGCAAGCCCACCGACTTCAGCAAACCTTGGATGGCCGCGCGCACGTGGGGGTCATCGTCAATGACAAAAACAGTAGGAGTATCCGGAGCGGTCATTGATGCGCCTCGAATTTGATGGGTAGAGCCAAGAAGAAGCTTGCGCCGCGAGGAGGGTTGTCGGCAAACCACAAGCGTCCGCCGTGGGATTCAACGATGGAGCGGCTGATGGAAAGTCCCATGCCGGTGCCATGAGCTTTCGTGGTGAAGAACGCCTTGAAGAGCTGATCCCGCTGGTCGATAGGAAGTCCCACGCCAGTATCGCTGACAGACACAAGGAGATGCTCGTTCTCTGCTCTTTGCGATTTTATGATTAACTCGCGGTAGCCATCGACATTCTTCAAGGCATCGATACTGTTCACGATGAGGTTCAGCATCACCTGCTGTAATTGCACGCGATCTCCCAGAATCCGGGGAAGATCTGACGACAGGTCGGCCCTGACTGACAGGTTGTAGCGGACCGTTTCGCTGCGCAGCAGCACAACCATTTCCCGAATGACCTCGTTCAGATCGACCAACTCCCTTTGCGCAGCGCCTTTCTGAAATAGAAGGCGGACGCGGCTGATGATTTCCGCCGCACGCGTTCCGTCTCGAACGATTCGCAGGGCAGCCGCGCGCGCTTCTCCGACATCAGGGGAATCGCGGTTAAGCCAGCGCAAACAAGTATTCGCGTTGGTAACAGCGGCGGCGAGGGGTTGATTGACTTCGTGAGCCAGAGAAGCAGTGAGCTCGCCCATGGTGGTGATCCGGCTAACGTGGGCAAGATCGGCCTGTGCTTGTTGCAGCTTCTCTTCAGCCCGCTTGCGTTCACGACTCTCCGCCTCTAACGCCTCATTTGTTCTCTGGAGGTCTTGCACTGTTCCAATCAGTTTGCCATGCGCTCTCCGGAGCAATTCTGTGGCGCTCCTTTGCGCAGCGGTCAACAAGGCGACAGACACCAGCGCAAGCGCATACGCGATAACCCGAGGTATCTCCGTCTTCACGGCCCACGAATGCGTTGGAGGGAGAAAATAATAATAGAAAGCCAGAGTGGCAAGGAGCACCGCGAACCCACCCGGCGCAAACCCACCAACCGCGGCAGTAAACATGACAGCGAAGACCACCAGCGAAAGCGGCGCCTCTTGCAAATGAAGCGCCGGCCACTGTGTGAGAATCATCGCTGAAGTGACAGATAAAACAGCAATCGCATATGCCCAAATGAGAGGTAGCTTCGGCCAAAGAAGCGGATTGTACCTGAACACGGCACTACTCCTGAATACAGGCATCATGCTGTCGGATCCGCATTGAGAGCGACAATCACCGGGCGCGGACTGGTCTGGAATAACCAGGACGCGATTCTGGGCTGATGCGAGAACACTTTGCAACAAGGTTATTTCCCGCAACATGCCGTTGGAACTTGCAATTAGGCGTCCATTTGAGCGGTTGTGCTCAGGTGTAATTGCAGTCGATTCGAAGCCTTCTACTAACTCCCTTCGCTGACCGGGTTTCCCTTATCCAGCCGAATAGACGTGATGCCGACATTCCGACAGACGTTCGCGAAGTTCGACACCTCCGACACTTTGTAGAGTGTCGCATCTCCCATCCAGCCAATCACTTCCGGCTGGGGTTCAGGACTGCCGTCTCTGGCCCAGCTATTGCTTTGTCTATGGTTGTCCGGTGGTAAACGAAATTGCAAGGAGTGACGGGACCATGGAAACGCTTCATGCGAGCGAGATCGCTACAGACAAAGACCCCGATGGCGCGCTGGTAACCGCCACAAAATGTGGAGATACACACGCTTTCGAGACACTGGTTTCTCGTTACAAGCGGCGCGCTCTGGCCATGGCGCAACGCATAACGAATAACCGCGAGGATGCCGAAGATGTCGTGCAAGAGAGCTTTCACAAAGCATTCGTGCATCTTGGCGCGTTTCAAGAGAAGTCTCGTTTTTCCACTTGGCTGACTCGCATCGTCATGAATGAGGCCTTTATGCTGCTGCGTAGAAGAAGGGGAATCGTCGAAGTCTTGCCGGATAACCCGGACGACCGCGGTAAAGCCGAGTCGCAGGAGTTCGTTGACCAGAGTCCCAGTCCCGAAGAGACTTGTTGGCTGCGCGAGCGATCGGACCTCTTGAACAAAGCCATCAATCGCCTGGGTCCAAGAACGCGAAGAACCGTGTTGCTACGCGACATGGAGGGCCACTCTCTGGAAGAAACAGCTCAGATTCTGGGTACCTCTGTTGGGGCGGTTAAATCACGTCTATTTCATGGGCGCCAGAAGTTGCGCGGAACGGTGAATTCCGGGGCTCTCTGGGGACTGTGTACGGGGCTCCGGATGCATGCTCAACGCAGCACCGCGGGCGACTGAAGCGCATCCGTTCGCTGAGAGAGCATGCCAGACTTCCCTGGCTGGTACGAGACTTAGGAAGACCCCCTCTGCGTTAGGCAAGCCTGCACAGTAAAATGCTATATTCAATCTTATGAGAGAACTGCGGGCTGATTTTGCGTCTGTCGAAGAGGCGGTGGAGGACATTCGACAAGGCCGGATGATTGTCCTGGTTGACGACGAGGATCGCGAAAACGAAGGCGATTTGGCCATGGCGGCAGAGAAGATTACGCCTGAGGCTATCAACTTCATGGCCAAGTATGCGCGGGGCCTGATCTGCTTGCCGCTTACTGAGGAACGCTGTGAAGAGCTGCACCTTCCGCTGATGTCGCCGATCAATACTTCCGTACATGGCACGGCGTTTTGCGAGGCCATTGACGGGCGTTTGGGTGTTACCACGGGCATTAGCGCTTCCGACCGAGCAGTGACGATTCTGACGGCAGTGGATCCCAAGACGAAACCGCAGGACTTGGCGCGGCCAGGGCACATTTTTCCGCTGCGCGCGCGAAACGGCGGCGTGCTGGTGCGTGCCGGACAAACCGAGGCGAGCGTGGATTTGGCGCGCATCGCGGGGCTTACTCCCGCGGGCGTGATTTGCGAAATCATGAATGAAGACGGCACGATGTCGCGCGTGCCGCAGCTCGTGGAATTTTGCAAGCAGCACAATCTGAAGATGCTGACAGTAGCGGACCTGATCCGCTATCGCATGCAACATGAACGCTATGTCCGCCGCGTGGCGGAAGCGGTGCTGCCGACGCGTTACGGCGAATTTCGGATGATCGCGTATTCGAGCGACGTGGACCACGATCAACACGTGGCGCTGGTGCGAGGCGATCTCGAAAACGGAGGCGCAGCGCTGGTGCGCGTGCATTCGCACTGCTTGACGGGCGATGTTTTTGGGTCGATCACCTGCGACTGCGCGGAGCTGGTTGCGCGATCGCTGGATGCGATTGCGAAAGAGGACCGCGGAGTTTTTTTGTATCTACATCACACCGGGCGCGGGTTTGGCATCGAGCAGTCCGCAGAGCCAGGAGCGCTGCCACAGATTCATGTGCACTCGCGCGGGCAGCTCGATCGTGAACCGGCGCGGCAACGCATGGTGCAGCACGAAAGCGGGATTGGAGCGCAGATTTTGATTGATCTGGGGCTCCAGGATATTCGCGTACTCACGAATCATCCGAAAAAAGTTGTGGCGCTCGAAGGTTACGGCATCCGCATCGCAGATCAAGTACCGCTGCGCGTTGAAACGCGGCGCGAAACCCATCAGACACTATAGATATTTGGAACGTCTTTTGACGCCTTAAAAATCTCCGCCGACTCGGATTGCCCGCCACACATTTTGAACTCCAGTTCACGCCCGCACAGGCATGAGTGCCTGTGCTAGTGGGGCGGGTCCTCGGCTTCGACTGCTGGCGAAACTGCGCCTGACGGGTCTGGCTTTTTCGGAGGGGATGCTGAGACTGCCGGGCGAGCGATTTTATTGACGCCAGCGGATTTGTTGACGGTGAGATATTTCCGCATTTTTTCCAGGCGTTTTTTGCCAATACCCTTGATGGAGAGCAGGTCATCCACACTTTTGAAGGTGCCGTAAGATTTCCGCATTTGCAGGATTTTGTCGGCGGTGGCGGGGCCAATTCCGGGCACTTGTTGCAGTTCTTCGGAGTTGGCGGTGTTTATGTTTACAGGCTTGAGCGGCGGCTTTTTCGTAGCAACTGAACTTGCCGCGAAAGTGAAGCACAGCGCCAGAACGAATAGGATCCGGACCTGCAGTCTGCCTTGCCACATGGGCCGGAATACTAGCAAAGATAGTTTGCTAAGTAAATAACAGAGAAGTTTAGCTTAGACGCTTGCCATGAGCGTCGTAAACGTCCAAGTCGCCGAAGAGGGCGGCTTGGGGCTCGATTTGGGTGCGGTCACCCACGACGACAATTTGCATATTGGCGGAGTCTAAATATTTACGCGCGGTGGCCAACAAATCCTCTGGCGTGAGCGCGCGAACTTTCTCGCGATACGTTTCGAGGTAGTCGTCTGGGAGCTCGTTCAGTGCGACAGTCGCCAATTGCGAGAGCAGGCCGTCTTGGGTCGCAAGGCCAAGCGAGAAAACTCCACTGACATAGTTCCGGGCATCGGACAGCTCAGGCTCAGGCACGGGCAATGCGCGGAGTTTGTCGAGCTCGTAAAAGATTTCGGTTAGCGAGGCGGCGACTACTTCGTTTCTAACTGCAGCGGAAACAGAAAAATATCCGTACTCGCGCAACGGATTGACGCCACTGCGCGGGCTGTAGGTATAGCCCTTGTCCTCGCGGATGTTCATCACTAAACGCGAATTGAAAGCGCCGCCGTAGAGGCTGTTGGTCAGGCCGAGCTTGATCCAGTCCGGATGCTTGCGGGTAATTGCGTGGCAACCGGCGAGAATTTGCGTTTGCACGGCGCCGGGAACATGCACGAGGTGAACGCGGCGACCGTGAGGCTTCCCTGGCTCCGGAGACGGAAGAATGACGGGTTTGTTACCACTCCAGGCGCCAAAAACTTTTTCGATAGTCTCGAGCATGGCGGCAGAATCGAAATCACCGACCATGAGCAGCAGCGCGTTTTCTGGCGTATAGAAATCGCGATAAATGGAGATGAGATCATCGCGTTTGTAGGCGGCCACTTGTTGCTCGGTCGGCGCGACTTGCGCATAGGGATGTGCGCCGAAGAGAACTTTGCGGAGGCGCTCGCCGGCAAGGAAGCCCGGCTGGGTGCGGTCGAGCTTTACTTCTTCGAGCTTTTGGCGGCGCTCGCGTTCAAATTCAGGCTCGGGGAATGCGGCTTCGCGCGCAAGCTCGTTAACGAGTTGTAGTAGCGGCTCGGCGAGTTCGGAGAGGCCGGCAAAGCCAATGGCGCTATTGTCCGCGCCGGCATGGGAAGACAGATCGGCGCCGAGGCGGCGGAGGTCCTCTTCGATTTGGCGGCTTGCACGTTTTGCGGTTCCCGTGCGCACGACTGTGGCGGTCATCTCCGCGAGGCCGGGGGCGCGATTTGCAGCGGCGGCGTTGCCCGAGCGCAGAAATAGCTCGCCGTGAAATTTCGGAACGGTGTGCGATTCGGCGAGGACGACTTCCAATCCGTTTGCGAGACGGGTTCTGGTGCGCTTGGGCCATGTGACTTGGCGCTCTGGAGAAAGAGGGGGAACACTGGTATTGATTTCGGCGGCGGCGCGAGTGGCCATCATGCGGCCTCCTTGGCGAGAGCACCGGCGGGACGACGAAATACGATGGCGCGCTTGTCGTTGCGGAGATATTTTTTCGCGACGGCTTGAATGTCGTCGCGCTTTACGGCGAGGAAGCCGTCGAGAATCGAATTGACGAGTTGTGGCTCATTGTCGAAAAGCGAGAAGCAAGCGAGCAGATGCATCAGCCCATAGCGAGGCATGCCGCCGCGGCCGCCTTCCAGCGTGGAGTAATAATCGGAGCGGAATTTAACTTTGAGCTGATCCAGCTCGTCCTGGGAGATGCCGTTTTGCTGGATTTCGCTAATCACGGAATCACATTCGGCGAGCGTAGCGTCGCTGGAATATTCGGGCTTGTGCAGAATTTTCGTTACGATTTGCGTTGGGCCGTTATAGCCGAAGACATCATCGATGCCGCCATCAACTTCGACGGCGACCTGCTTTTCGAGAACGAGATGGCGATACATGCGGCCGGCGCGGCCTCCGTGAAGCGCCTGGTCCAGCAGGGCCATGGCGTACCACTCGGGGCTGCGTCGCAGCGGGATCGTGTAGCCGATTGCCATTGCCGGCAGGGTGCCAAATTTTTCCTCGACTTCGCCGCGGCGTTCCTCTGTTTGCTCGGGTTCGCGAGGATCGGCGAATGGCGGCGGGGCGCCGGCAGGAATGTCTCCGAAATATTTCATGGCGAGCGCGAGACCTTCGTCGGGTTTTACGTCGCCAAGGATCAGGAGAACGGCATTGTTGGGCGCGTAATACGTTTTGAAAAAGGATTGCACGTCGGCCAGGCTGGCTGCGTCTAGATCGGCAAAGTCTCCATAAAAATTGTGGGCGTTGGCCCAGTTGCGGAAGGCGACAGGAGGAAGATCGAGCCAGGGAAAGCCGCCGTAGGGCTGGTTCAGGACGTTGACGCGGACTTCTTCTTTCACGACGTCGCGCTGGTTGCGAAGATTTTCGTCATCAACCTTGAGAGCGCGCATACGATCCGCTTCGAGCCAAAGTACACGGTCGAGCGCGTTGGAGGGCACAGACTCGAAATAATTTGTGACGTCGTAATGAGTGGAGCCGTTGAGGGTGCCGCCGCTGGAATTGATGAGCTTGATATGCTGCATCTTGGGGGCATGGGCCGAGCCCTGGAACATCATGTGCTCGAAGAGGTGCGCGAAGCCGCTGCGGCCCTGCGGCTCAAGGCGAAAACCAATTTTGTAGTAGACGCCTACGGTGACGACGGGCGCGGTGGTGTCTGGCGCAACAACGACTTTGAGACCGTTGGCGAGAGTGGTCGTCTCGATGGGTATCTTCACTGCGGTGGCTCCCTGAATCGCGCGAAAAGCGGCGTTACTTTTGTGCAATGCTAGGATAACCGAGGCGAGCGCTTGATACCAATTCTGGCGGCGAAAATCGAGCACAGCGTGGGATTGGGGCTGCTCGGATTGACCGCGTTCTTCTGGGTTTTTCACGGGTTGCGCGTTGCGTACGGCGCGTTGCATCTACCGTTTATCAAGGATTTTGCTCCCGCTTCCGATGCTGATTGCCCGCGCATTTCGTTGATTTTTGCGGCGCGTGATGAAGAAGAAAAGCTTCCCGTGGCGATCGCGACGCTCGCGGCCATCGAGTATCCACATCTTGAAATTATCGCTGTGAATGACCGGTCGCGGGACTTCACAGGAAGAATTTTGGAGGAATTTGCGCGCGGGCATGAACGCGTTCGCGTGGTCCATGTCGAGACCTTGCCAGCAGGCTGGCTCGGGAAAACGCACGCTTTGCAGAAAGGTTACGAGCGCTCGACGGGAGAGTGGCTGTTGTTCACCGATGCGGACGTGCGGTTCGCGCCAGACGCTCTGAGGCGCACCGTCACACTGATGAAACAACGCAACCTGGACCATCTGACGCTGTTTGGTGACGTAGAGATGGTAGGCTTCTGGGAAAAAGTGCTGATCACATTTTTTGGAATGGCGTTTCATATTGCGACCGATCCACACCGGGTGAGCGATCCCGGTTCATGGACCTATGTGGGCGTGGGAGCGTTCCAACTTCTCAAGCGGTCCGCGTACGAGGCCGCGGGAACGCACCGGCGGCTGGCGATGGAAGTTGTAGACGATATGAAGCTCGGAAAAATCGTGAAGCAAGCGGGATTCCGGAGCTCTGTGAGCCTTGCGGAAGATGCGGTGGTTATCCGGTGGCACGCGGGTTTAGGGAATCTAGTGCGTGGAGTGACTAAGAATTTCTTTGCGGCACTGGGCTACAACGTGTGGCTTGTGCTGCTTGCAGCGATGGCGATGTTATTAACGGACGTGGTTCCATTTGCTGCGCTGTTTGTCGGCCATGGCTGGATTCGCGCGCTGGCCGCGGTCTCGGTCGTGATCGCGGTGGGCTTTCACGTAGGCGTGAACGTAGTGATGCGTGTCTCGCCCCTTTATGCGCTGACGCACCCGATTGGGGCCGTGCTGTTTTGTTACATGCTGCTGCGCTCAACGGTCGTCACATTGTGGCGAGGCGGCGTGACTTGGCGAGACACGTTCTATCCGCTCGAGGAGCTCAAACGTGGCGTGGTGTGAGCGTTTCGGAGCAGCCTAGCTTCCGTTACGAAGCCGCCGAGGCCTTTTCCGTCGAAAACATTCCCGCAAGGTCTCGTTGTTTCAGGCCGCGAATGCGGTCCCGGAGCTGAGCGGCTTTCTCGAACTCGAATTTCTTGGCGGCTTCGCGCATTTGAGCTTCTAACTGCTTCAGCAATTCCGCGAGCTGTTGTTCGCTCTTGACGTTGGCGGTGGCGGTATCGAGCGCGGCTTCATCGATGGGGATGGTGACGTAGTCGGCCTCGACAATGCGGGCGAGCTCCATGTCTACGGACTTGACGATGGATTCGGGCGTGATGTTGTTTTCTTTGTTGTAGGCAACCTGCTTGTCGCGGCGGCGATTCGTCTCGCTGATGGCCTGATTCATGGAGCCAGTGCGCGTATCGGCGTAAAGAATAGCGCGACCGGAGATGTGGCGCGCGCAGCGGCCAATCGTTTGAATCAGCGACGTGGAGCTGCGCAGGTAACCTTCCTTGTCCGCATCCAAAATTGCCACCAGCGACACTTCCGGCAGGTCCAAGCCTTCGCGCAGAAGATTGATGCCGATAAGGACATCGTATTCACCGCGGCGAAGGTCGCGCAGGATTTTGATGCGGTCGAGCGTTTCCACTTCCGAATGCAAGTAGCGGCAGCGGACGCCGATTTCCGTGAAATATTCGGAGAGATCCTCGGCCATGCGCTTGGTGAGCGTGGTGACGAGCACGCGCTCGCGCCGCTCCGCGCGCAGGCGAATTTCCTCGAGCAAGTCGTCGACCTGGCCCTTCACCGGCCGAATTTCCACTTCCGGATCGACCAGGCCCGTGGGGCGAATCACTTGCTCAACGAAGCCACCACCCGATTTGGTCAACTCGTAAGGCCCGGGCGTCGCTGAGACATACAAAACCTGATTCACGCGGTGCTCAAACTCTTCAAAGGTGAGGGGGCGATTGTCGAGCGCGGAAGGCATGCGGAAACCGTAGTTCACTAGTGTCTCTTTGCGAGAGCGATCGCCTGCGTGCATTCCACGCACCTGCGGAATGGTTTGGTGCGATTCGTCGACGAAAAGCAAATAATCCTGCGGGACGTAATCAAGCAACGTTGGCGGAGCTTCGCCTGGCAGGCGCCCGCTGAGGTGGCGCGAATAGTTCTCTACGCCATGGCAATAGCCGATGGTGCGCATCATCTCGATATCGAACAAGGTACGCTGCGTCAGCCGCTGGGCCTCCACAAATTTTCCTGCGCGCTCCAGTTCCTTCTTCCACCATTCGAGCTCTTCATAAATGGTGACAATGGCGCGCTCGCGCTGCTCGGTGGGCATGACGTAGTGCGTTTTGGGGTAGATGGGCACACGCGTCAGATCTTCCTGGCCAGCGCGAACCTCCCCAGTGAGGGGATCGATTTGGCGAAGCGCGTCGATCTGCTCGCCCCACATTTCGATGCGGTAACCATTGTCCTCGTAGGTTGGATAGATTTCGATCATGTCGCCGCGAACACGAAAGGTGCCTCGGCGCAAATCTTCGGACCGGTCGTACTGAATATCAACGAAGCGGCGCAGCAGGGCTTCGCGCGTTGTGTGCTGGCCTTTTTCCAGCATGACGAGCATGCCGTAATAAGCTTCCGGCGAGCCGAGGCCGTAGATACAGGAAACCGAGGCGACAATGATTACGTCGCGGCGCTCGAAAAGGGAGCGCGTGGCGCTCATGCGCAGCTTGTCGAGCTCATCGTTAATGGTCGCTTCTTTTTCGATGTAGACGTCGGCGGAGGGAACGTAGGCCTCCGGTTGGTAAAAGTCGTAGTAGCTGACGAAATATTCGACGGCATTCTCTGGGAAAAAATTCTTGAATTCGTGATAGAGCTGCGCGGCGAGCGTCTTGTTGTGCGCGAGAACGAGAGCGGGACGATTGACGGCTTCGATGACCTTGGCCATCGTGAAAGTCTTGCCCGAGCCGGTAACACCGAGAAGAACCTGGTGTTTATCGCCGGCCTCCACTCCGCGGACGAGCTGGTCGATCGCCGCGGGCTGGTCACCGCGAGGTTGGTAGCTGCTACGCAGTCGAAATTGCACGGAAGGCTCTCCTGCCGGCTCGCTGGAGTGAGCCGAAACCTCCATTATACGCCTGGACGCAAGCGTCGCGCTTAGCGAGCTTCGCGCTTATTGGGAATTGTTCGCGGTGTCTACAACCAAAACGACCTCAGAGCGGCTTTTCGCGTTTACGTCATAGTGGACGCGATTGGAGCCATCAGCCTTTGCCACCGTGACATTCATTTGTTGAGCGGCTTCTTCCGTCGCGCGCATGAGCAGGCCCGTTTTCAGCGAAATGTAAGTGATGATGCGATTGGAGCCTCGGGCTGTGCCAGAGGTTCGCAATTCATGGAGTTTGAAATCCTCGGGCGTAGCATTCTTTTCCTTGGAATCCTGGTTCAGAGTGGCTGTTGTGAGAATCACCGCGCAGGTTTCCGGTTCGGCGTCGGACGGAGCGCCCGTGCCTTGCACGGTCAAC
>Ga0210384_10003672_pt1 | contig 17630 bp, 16 predicted proteins | sample IncBWH2MmetaG_FD_160574 | JGI IMG/M metagenome (GOLD analysis project Ga0210384, IMG submission 160574) | Forest soil microbial communities from Barre Woods Harvard Forest LTER site, Petersham, Massachusetts, United States - Inc-BW-H-2-M | ecosystem: Environmental > Terrestrial > Soil >...
TTGTCGAATCCTCGTTCTTCGTTCTGATTTTTCCCTGTGGGTAGCCCCCACGCGGGTCCAACCATTTCCCCTTCGTAAGATGCTTATTCTGCCCCAAAAACTACCCAGCCCCTGCAAAAGGTTTACGATTATTCAAAGGTTTACGATTATTTCTATGACCACCGCAGCCGCAAAACGCCCCCAGCTCGCCTACCTCACCGCCCAGCTCGACGACCTCCGTCAGCGCGGAACCTTCTTCAAACTCCGCGAACTCGACGACCAGCAGGCCCCCGTCTGCACCTACGACGGCAAGCGCGTCATCAATCTCGCTTCGAACAACTACCTCGGCCTCTGCAACCACCCCAAACTCGAAGAAGCCGCCATCGCCGCCACAAAAAAATACGGCGTAGGCTCGGGCGCGGTCCGCACCATCGCCGGCACCATGCACATCCACATGGAGCTCGAAGAAAAGATCGCCGCCTTCAAAGGCGTCGAAGCCTGCGTCGTCTTCCAGTCCGGCTTCACCGCCAACGCCGGCACCGTCTCCAGCATCCTCGGCAAAGACGACTTCATCCTCTCCGACGAGCTCAACCACGCCAGCATCATCGACGGAGCCCGCCTCTCCAAAGCCAAAATAAAAGTCTTCCGCCACAAAGACGTCGCCCACGCCGAAGAACTCCTCCGCGAAGTCCAGAACGAACCCGGCCACAAGCTCCTCATCACCGACGGTGTCTTTTCGATGGACGGCGACATCGGCCCCGTAGACAAGCTCGCCCACCTCGCCGAAAAATACAACGCCATCATGATGGTCGACGACGCCCACGCCTCCGGCGTGCTCGGCCGCAACGGACGCGGCTCCGTCGATCACTTCCACGTCACCGACAAGGTCGACGTCCAGGTCGGCACTCTATCCAAAGCCATCGGCGCCCTCGGCGGCTACGTCTGCGGCAGCCGCGACCTCATCGACTACCTCTACCACCGCGCCCGCCCTTTCCTCTTCTCCACCTCACATCCACCATCAGTAGCCGCAACCTGCATCGCCGCCTTCGACATTCTCGAAAACGAGCCCGACCGCATCCAACGCCTCTGGGACAACACCACTTATTTCAAGCAACAACTCACCAACGCCGGCTTCGACGTAGGCGGCAACTCCACTCCCAAGAGCGAAACCCCCATCACCCCCATCATCATCGGCGATGGCCGCCGCACCATGGACTTCTCCCGCGCCCTCTTCGACGCCGGAGTCATGGCCACCGGCATCGCCTTCCCCACCGTCCCCGAGGGCAAAGCCCGCATCCGCACCATCATGACCAGCGAACACACCCGAGCCGAAATGGATCAAGCCCTCGAGGTCTTCTCTTCTGTCGCCAAAAAGATGGGAATACTGCGAGCCTGACAGCAATTTATCGAACCAACCCTCCCTCCAAACCGGACCTATTTTCACCAATGGCATGCCTTACGGAGTCTTATCTGAAAAAAATGCGTCTTATACGCTATGCCCCTTTGTAATCCTTACCGGCTCAGGCGGACTGGTCTGATGCTTGGCACCGCTTTCTTGATCACCCTTCTCGGGGCACCGCTTAGTCTCCCAGCGCAGCAGCTCAACCTAAACGCTCTTGCTACAACATCTTCAAGCGTGTCCTCGAGCCTTGATCCGCCGGCCACAGAAACCGAAGCCGTCCCGCTCATGACAATCGCTTCCGCAAACCTGCCCGACGCCCCAAGCTCCCTTCTCTATCAAAAGGACACCCCACCCCCACCCGTCCTAACCACCAATCCTGACGCCGTCAGCGCCAATGGCAACCAGCAGACCAAGCGCGTCCTCGGCCTCGTACCCAATTTTCGCTCCGTCTCTGCCGACGTCAAACTCCCGCCCATGAGCCCGAAGGAAAAGTTTATCGTCGCTGGCAAGGACACCTTCGACTACTCCGCCTTATTCGTCGCCGGCATCCAGGCCGGCTTCGCCATGAACAGTAAGTCCTACCCCGAGTTTGGCCAGGGCCTCAAGGGATACGGCCAATACTACTGGCACACCCTCGCTGACACGGCAAGCGAAAACTTCTTTGTAGGTGGCATTGGCCCCGTCGTCTTCAAACAGGACAATCGCTTCTACACTCTTGGCCACGGCAGCTTCGGCAAGCGCAGCTTCTATGCCGTCACCCGTGTCCTTGTCACGCGCAAGGACGATGGAGATGAGACTTTCAACTTCTCGGAGGTCATCGGATCCGGTGCCTCAGCCGGCTTCTCCACCCTCTGGTACCCCAAACAGTACCAGACCTGGACCAAAGTCGGTCAGAAGTGGCTCACCAGCGACCTCATCGACTGCTTCAACTTCTGGTGGAAAGAGTGGTGGCCCACCGCCAACAAATACGTCTTCCACACCAAATAAGGCTTCCGCAGCTCCGTCCAGGCAACTTAGCCGCGATACACAACTCGCCCCTCACAGATCGTCGCCATCACCTTCCCCACCATCGTCCCCCCATCAAACGGAGTATTCTTCGACTTCGACCGAGACCTCTTCGCATCAAAGCTCCACTCCGCTGCTGGATCGAACACCACCACATCTCCAAAACTTCCAACTCTCAACGTCCCCCGCTCCTCCAGCGAAACAATCCCCGCCGGCTGCGCACTCATCAACTCCATCACCCGTGAAATCGTCATGCCCTGCCCCTTATGCAACACGCGCAGCGCCAGCCCCAGCGCCGTCTCCAACCCGGTAATCCCATTCGGAGCCCGTTCAAACTCCTGCTCCTTCTCAAACAACGCATGCGGAGCATGATCAGTAGCAATACAGTCCACCGTCCCATCCATCAACCCTGCAATCATCGCCAACCGGTCCGCATCGTTCCGTAGGGGCGGGTTCATCTTCGCATTGGTGTCGTAGTCTCCAACCGCCTCATCCGTCAGGGTGAAATGGTGCGGTGCCACTTCGCACGTCACATGCAGCCCCTCAGCCTTCGCCTCGCGAATTAGCGACATCGCCTTTGCTGTCGACACGTGCTGCACATGCAGATGTGGCCGCAGTCCATCGTGCCGCTCGATATCCCGGAGCAGCCGGATATCCCGCTCCACAATCCTGGCCTCTGCCTGCACCGTCATCCCACGCAGCCCCAGACGAAACGCCACGGGCCCCGAGTTCATGCTGCAACCGCCCGTTAGCCGCGTATCCTCTGCATGTTGTGACACCGGCGCCCCAATACTCGCCGCTGCCACAAGCGCCTCGCGCATCACACGATCATGAAGCACCGGCTTCCCATCATCCGTAAACCCAACCGCGCCGGCGCGCCGCAACTTGTGAAAATCCGTAATCTCTTCGCCCATGCTTCCGAACGTTGCCGCCGGCATTGCAAACAGCTTCACGACCGCCCCGCGCGCCGCATTGAGCATCCATTCCAGACCCGCAACCGAATCGTTCACCGGCACCGTATTCGGCATCGCCACCACAGTCGTAAACCCACCCGCGGCCGCCGCCGCTGTCCCCGTCGCAATCGACTCCTTATACGTCTGCCCCGGCTCCCGCAGATGCACATGAACATCCACCAACCCCGGCGCCACAACCATTCTCGCAGCGTCGATAATCTGACTGCCCGTCTCCTTCGCCATCACTTCCTTCAATCCACCCGGCACCTCGACAGCAGCCACCCGCCCATCCCGCAGCAGCAAATCGCGCTCCCCATCCACGCCACTCGCCGGATCCACCAGCCGTCCATTCAAAATCAATATGTCACTCATACCGTTACACTCTCAAATCCACCCGCACCCAGCGCCCGCACCAGCAGCGACTTCCTTACCGCCAATCCGTGCCGCACCTGGTCCTCAACCGCCGAGTTCGGGCCATCCGCCACCTCACCCGCAATCTCCAGCCCCCGAATCATCGGTCCCGGATGCATCACGAGAGCCTTCGGCGCATAGGCTGCCAGACGCTCCTCACTCAACTGATACCGCGAAATGTAGTCCCCAAGATCAAGCTCGAGCCCCGCCAGCCGCTCACGCTGAATCCTCAGCATCATTACCACCTGCGCCTGCTTCAGTGCCTTATTGAAGTCCCGCTCAATCTCCACATTGCCCGTGTCATCGTTAGAACTCAGTCCCAGCGCATCCTCCGGCAGCAACCCGGGTGGCCCGCACAACAGCACCCTCGCCCCCAGTTTAGGCAGCAGCAGCGTATTCGACCGCGCCACGCGACTATGCAGAATATCCCCCGTAATCACCACCGTCACACCCGCGAACGTCGTCGCATCGATACGTCCACCATCCACCCCCGGCAGCCTCGCCAAGATCGTTCGCAGATCCAATAGCGCCTGCGAAGGATGCTCATGCATCCCATCCCCAGCATTCAATACCGACAGTCCCGTCGCCTTCGCCAGCAAATACGGCGCCCCCGAGTTCGCATGACGCAGAACAATGCACTCCGCACCCAGCGCCCGCAGCGTCAGCCCTGTATCTTTCAGGCTTTCGCCCTTTTCAATCGAAGAAGACTTATCGCTGACAAGAGTGGTAATCGCCCCCAGCGACTTCGCCGCTAGTTCAAACGAAGTCCTCGTCCGCGTGCTCGACTCATAGAACAGCAGCGCAATTCGCCGCCCCGCCAGCATCCGCACGCGGTCCTCAGCGGCCATCCGCTCAATTCGATCCGTCTCCGCCAGGATAGCCGCAATCTCTGCCACCGGCAGATCGGCCACCGTCAACAGCGAACCTGCAGCGTACCCTGAAATCTTCCTCTCAACTCGTTCGATCAGGGCCAACTCAGTCCACCAGTTCAACCAACAGCACCTGTTCCTGCCCATCCACCTCGTTCAACTTCACCTCGATAATCTCCCTCTTTGAGGTTGGAATCGTCCGTCCGACAAAGGTCGCCTCAATCGGCAGCTCGCGGTGCCCACGATCGATCAGGACCAGCAACCGAACACTCTTCGGTCGGCCATGGTCGAACAGAGCATCCAGCGCCGCCCGTATCGTTCGCCCCGTATACAGCACATCATCCATCAGGATGATGTCTCGCCCGGTCACGTCGAACCCCAGCGCCCCGGGCGTCACCTTGGGTCGCGGCCCATCCGTCGAAAGATCGTCCCGATAAAAGCTGATATCAAGTACACCCGTATCCACGGGATGCTTCTCGATCTTCTCGATCAGCACCGCCAGCCGCTGCGCTAGCGGAACGCCTCTGCGTTTGATCCCCACCAGCCCGACGTTCTTGCTGCCATCGTGCTTTTCAACAATCTCATGCGCCAGTCGAACCAACGTGCGCTCGATCTCTGAGGCCGACATCAGCCGGCCCTTTTCCCGCAACTTAGGTTTCCGTCTTTGCGTAGTTTCACTCATAAACAATTGCGCTGATGATATCAGGATCGCCACCCCACGCCGAGGATTTGCCGGACCTTCAGAGTCGGGCCGGCTTCACCGTGCCGTCCGCAACTGCCGATCAATGTCGGATCTTACGCCGACACATTGCGGCGCATCCGCACGAATCCACCCACCGCCCCACCCACGGTGGACAGTACTAGCAAAAACGTCGAAACCATGCCAAATCCCAGCAGCATCATACCTGCTCGAAACTCGGGCGAGAACCAGAACCTCTGTGCCTCCGGAGTCTGCGGGGCCATCGCCACCGCCTTCTCGAACCCGTCATGAACCGTTCGCGTCAACTCTGCATCGAACGCACCCAGACTATGCAGACCATACCGCGCCACCAGTCCGCCAATCCCCCACGCGCCCCCCAGGCAAGCCACCAGCGCCAACCCAACGACCAGACCAATCCGGGCACCCACTCCAGCATCCATCCACGCCAGCGGACGGCGACGCTGATACAGCGCCAGCGTAATCATCGATCCGCTGATCGTCCAGAGCATGCTCAGAAGCGAAACCAGTTGTACGCGCTGAGATACCAGGCTCAACCCGGCAGCAACTCCCGCCACCAGCCCCGCACACCGGATAGCCGTCTTCCACTCGACCTGCCGTGGCCTCGGTGGCGGAATCGCGCCCGTGGTGTCGGTCTCAACTCCTCCGTTTTGCTGCTCGTAATCCTGCAGATAAATCTGTGGGGAACCACAATGCGGGCAAAAGGGCAACATGCCTTCTCCGGCAGGTAGCTCGCCGCCACAACGGTGACAATACTCTTGCATATCTTATGAAGCTATCCCACCGCGCTGGGTGCAGCAAGCCCGGCCAAATGGACGAGACTCAACCCAGGCCATCACTGCGTTTGTTTGTCGTCTTTATCGGCAAACGAGAGGTGGCCCGGCAGATCCAGTGCAACCAGACCGAACTTTGTCCCATTGCCCTCGGGATCGATCGCGACAATGTGCTGATGCTGCTTCGAACCCGCCTTGAATTCCATCTTGCCCGACTCATCGTCGTTGACATAAACATGATTCTGTTTCTCGTTGTCGCAGGTCAACCCCTCCGCTGTTCGAGTCGGTGTACCTACGGGCTTGTCATTCTGGCATTGAATGACGTCGCCGTACCGTCCGAGTGCCTTGCGATAGAACGCTGTCACCTGGTCCGGACCGTCGGTTGTACGATAGCTGGCTGCCTTTACTCGCAATTGAAAGCTGCCAAAGCTCATATTTACATCAGCAGCCCCATTGTTCTTATCCTTCTTCACCAGCTCCGCGCCGGGGTAAACCGGCAGCCCAAGCCCATCGACCACCGCCGCGTCGTTTGTCTTCACAGTCATACCCCCGAAAGGGGTGGCAATCTTCACGTTATCGTTGCCATTCTTCTTGTCTGACTCGATTCGGCAGCCGCTTATAAGCGCTGTCGCCACAATCAGTGTTGCCACTACAACAGCCTGGTTATTCCGCATCTTCCGCCCTCCAAATCTTCACAAAACAATACGCCGCTTTCGCCCCGTCAGTTCCATTCCCTCTACCCTGTTTACATCAAGCCCCGACCTCCAAATGACTCTATTGCTCTATTTCCCCAAAGAATCCTCTCGGGTTTCCAAAAACCGCCCCAGCCGGGGACTCCTTAACCGTAAGAAAATTGCAAACCGCGCCGTTTCGGTGGCCTATACTACACATGCTGGAGCGTAGGCCAACGCCGCCGGCACAGCGGTATCGGAGTTCCTGGCATGGCACAGCATCAGCCAATCCGCAAAACTACCCCAGCATCCGGCTCCGACATCCCGGACAAGCTCTACTTCCGCATCGGTGAAGTTGCCAGGCTCTGTGATGTTCCAGCCTACGTCTTACGCTTCTGGGAGAGTGAGTTTCCCCAACTCAAACCACACAAGGGCGGCACTGGCCAGCGTCTCTATCGGCGCCGCGATGTTGAAATGGCTCTGCGCATCAAAAGCCTTCTCTACAATGAGGGATATACCATTCCCGGCGCACGACAGGTCTTCAAGGCAGAGTTGAAGCAGAAAGAACCCCAGCTCGCCCTCATCGACAACGGTGCCCGTGACGTCGATACCCGCCAACTTCGCAAGCTTCAGAAAGAGCTTCGCGACCTCCACACCCTTCTCTCAAAGCCCACCGTCCGCGCGGCGGTCCATCCTATTCGCGCAGCACGCAACCCCAACACTCCTCGCCGTACAACAGAGAAGCTCTTCGACCTGCCACCTCTCCCGGAAAATAACAAACGCTGAAGATGAAATTTAAGAATGAGTTCGACAATCCCCGCAGACGGAAAGAGCACCCTCACTCCTCGCATAGCCACACTCCGTACCTCGGATTAGATCCCCGCAATGGGGTCCCGATCCAATGCCAGTTCTGTTCTGGCAAGGCGTTCAGGCGCTCCACTTTACGCGGCGATGACTTCACCCAGATATTTCTCATGCGTTATCCCGTCCGTTGTCTTCGCTGCAGTCAGCGCCAGTTGGTCAGCTTCACCGTAGCGAGCCTATCTCTTTCTTCCAGCATCAAGCCACGACGAAAGCATCGCCCCATCGACCCATCAACCCGCTGGATCGACTTCACCAAACATCCAGATGCCCCCAATCCGCTATCACCCGCCCCATCGGAAGAGGAATCGCACTCTCGTTAGTTGCCTACAGCCCAATCCATCCCGCATGGATCGCCCACAGCGACAGGCTCGCCACCACAATCCAGAGCGCCACCCCCTGAACTAGAGGACGCGCCCCAACCTGCTTGACTGTATTCCGCGTAATGCCCGTCCCGATCAGAAAAAGCACCACCGTGAGCGCCGCGCGCCCTAACCGGTACAGCCCGGAGAACAGCTCTTCCGACTGCGGAACATAGTGCGGCACATAACTCGCCAGCACCGCTGCAAAGCAGAAATACAGAATGAACCACGGCCAGTTCACCTTCGCATGGCTCTTCTTCAACATCGCCGTCGCAATCGCCAGCGGCACAATCCATAACGCTCTCGCGAGCTTCACCGTCGTTCCAACCGCCAGCGCTGTCGCGCCATACTTCGCACTCGCACCCACAACCGAACTCGTATCATGAATCGCGAGCGCCGACCAAAGTCCAAATTGCGTCTGCGAAAAACTCATGAGGTGACCAACGAACGGAAACAGCAGCAGCGCCACGGAATTCAACACAAACACGGTGCCAAGTGAAACAGCCATCTCCTCTTCGTTCGCATTCAGCACCGGACCCATCGCGGCAATCGCGCTCCCCCCGCAGATCGCCGTCCCGAAACTGATCAGCAGCGACTGCGTCTTACCCACCTGCAGCATCTTTCCCAGCAGCACCCCGAGACTCAGCGCGAACGCAATGCTGATCGCCGTATATAGAAATCCTGATGCACCCGCATGAACGACCTCCTTCAGGTTCATCCCAAAGCCCAGACAAACCACCGCCGCCTGCAGCAAAAACTTCGAGAGCTTCCGGCCCTCCCCATGAAAGTTATGTTCGGTACTCAGCCCAAAACCGAGCCCTGCCGCCAGCGCCAGCGGCGGCCCAATCAATCCACTCGCCGAAATAATGATGCCGATATAGAAAAGATTCTTCTTCCACATGCTTAAATCATGAGCGCGTCAACATGTTCAGTCGAGAAGTAGTTTCGAATCACCAATAACCCTTACTTATCACCCCTATTCACGGAATCCGCGCCACTTCCACCCGCCACAAATCGGGTACCTCTGTCGCACTTCTTGGGACATGGGTTTCGGCCGGCGCAACATCATGTATCTAAACGGAAGGTGAATTCCCCGTCGCGAAACGCCGAAAGACCGCCGCCGTCCCCGCAAACTCGGTCCCTGCCAGCCGCACAAAGCTAAAGTCCCTCAGAATCTCCAGCCCCTCCACTCCAACGACCTTCACTGACCCCAGCCTCAGCACTTTACCGACGGCGCACCGTGAGACAAACCCCACCCCCAGCTCCGCCTCCACGCCCGAAATAATCGCCTCAGTCGAATCCAGCTCCATCGCCACTCTCAGCGATCGCAGCGGCAACCCAGCCTTCTTCAGCGCCCGCTCCACCACCCGCCGCGACCCCGACCCCCGCTCCCGCAACAACAGGGGTACCCGCGCCAAATCGGCCGGAGTGATCGTTCCGCTCTTGCGAGCGGCCCACAGATGGTCCGGGTTCACTATGAGCACCATCTCATCCCGAATCATTCGCTCCGTCTTCACATCCCGCCGCATCGCCGGCCCTTCAATGATTCCCAGCTCAACCCTCTCCTCTGCCACTGCCTCCACAACCTGTTCCGTATTACCGCTCATCAACGAAAGCTTCACCTGCGGATACTGCCGCAGAAATGCCCCCAGAATCCTAGGCAGAACATACTGCGCCACGGTTGTTGAAGCGCCCAGCCGAAGCTCGCCCACCACCTCATCGTTCAGCACCGCCAGCGCCCGCTGCGCCGCCACCATCGTCTCCGCGGCGGTCTTCGCATACCCAAGTAACACCCTCCCCGCCTCCGTCAACGAAATCTGACTCCCATGTCCCTCGCCCCGCGCGCGATCGAACAACCGCACCCCTGCCTCTTCCTCCAGCGCACGAATATGCTGACTCACCGCCGGCTGGCTAAGATGCAGCACCTCCGCCGCCTTACGAAAGCTCATCTGCTCCGCCACCGCCCGAAACACCCTCAGCCGAAAGTTCTCCACGCCTTCAAACCTCGCATCACCGAAGGTGAACCACCCCCGCTACCCCATCAGCATAAGCCCTTGCCGATAAAATCAATGCAGCCAACCCCGTGCCTGCAAACGAAGAACCCAACCCGGCCATCGCCTCACCCCGCAGCAATCCCTTCGCTTTTCTTCGGCCCTCGCACAACCACACCGCGACCTCTGCTACCCTTCTCCTCACCCTCTCCGCGCTTCTCTCCCGCGTCATCGGCCTCATCCGCGACCAGTACATCGCCTACAAATTCGGTGCAGGCCACAACACTGACGCTTACAACGTCGCCTTCTACCTGCCCGAGTGGATCAACTACCTTCTCGTCGGCGGTGCCGCCTCCATCACCTTCGTCACTATCCTCGACCGCTATCGCTCCAACAACGACGAGGCCGAAGGCGAACGCGCCCTCTCCATCATCCTCAACACCATGGTCATCGTCCTCGGCGGCGCTATCCTCCTTGCTGAAATCTTCGCCCCACTCTTCACCCGCATCTACTTCGACCCCGCCTCACCGCAAGGTATCCTCTGCACCCGCATCACCCGCATCCTTCTCCCTGCCCAACTATTCTTCTTTGCCGGTGGGGTCCTCGCCTCCGTTCTCCTCGTCCGCAAACAGTTCTCCTTCCAGGCCATCTCGCCCCTCATCTACAACCTCGGGATCATCTTCGGTGGAGTCCTTCTCGCCAGCCGCATGGGCATCTCCTCCCTCGGCGTTGGCGCTCTGATCGGAGCCATCCTCGGCCCCTTTTTGTTGAACGCCTACGGGGCCCACCGCGCCGGCCTCCGCTATCTCCGCATCCTCGACCTCAAACACCCCGGCCTCCGCGAATGGGTCCGCCTCTCCCTCCCCCTCATGCTCGGCGTCACCATCATCACCCTCGACAACCAGATCCTCGGCTACTTCGCCAAACACGGCACCGGCGACATCTCCCGCCTCAACTACGCCAAGCGCCTCTTCACCGCACCCATGGCCATCATCGGCCAAGCCGCCGGAGCAGCCTCGCTCCCCTTCTTCGCCTCACTCTTCGGCCGCAACCAGTTCGCCAGCTTCGCCTCCGCCGTCAACCGCTCCGTCTCGCGCCTCGTCGCCTTCTCCCTCCTCGGCTCCGCCGCCATGATCGCCCTCGCCCAACCCGCCGTCGACCTCATCTTCCGCCGCGGCTCCTTCAACGCCGCCGACGCCACCTCGACCGCGACATACTTCGCCACCTTCGCTATCTCGCTCGCCCTATGGACCGCACAAGCCATCTATGCCCGCGCCTTCTACGCCGCCGGCGAAACCTTCGCCCCCATGCTCGCCGGAACCATCATCACCATCATTAGCATCCCCATTTACTGGCAGCTTCACCAGCACTTCGGCGTCATCGGCCTCGCCTGGGCCTCCAACCTGGCAATCCTCCTGCAAACCGGAACCCTGGCGGTCCTAGCCCACCGCCGCCATCTCGTCCCTCTCTTCGGCCCACCCGGCCCGTACACCGGTCTCGATCGCCCTGAAATAACCCGCGCCGCCATCGCCGCCATCGTCAGCCTCGCCGGAGCCACCCTGCTCCTCCACCTGATCCCCCAAACCCAATCCTACCGCGGCGATCTCATCGCCCTCACCATCGGAGGCTTAACCTGGGCCATCCTCGCCGCTTCCACCCTCCACCTAACAGGCTCAAAACTCCTAACCCAAGTCCGCTCCCGCATCGCTTGACCTCGATCCACTGATCTCGACAAATGGAGTTGTCATTTCGACCGAAGCGAAGCGGAGTGGAGAAATCCGCTTCTCTACCGGGACCTGCGCCTAATCTCAGAGCCTTTTGTACTCGTTATCCGAAATAGAGAAGTCCCGTATACAAGCCTCTCCATAGGTCAATTAGATACGCTAGAACCCAAGCTACGCATAGAAAGACATTGATTCGCGCCTTCGATTCCTGTTTGAACTTCGGAATAAACGCGAACATAGCGAAGAAAATCAAAACGGTGGAGAAGAATAGCCAGAGGAAATCGCTCCTAAATCCATCCGTATGCCTGGGATTGAACAACTGATCGGCAAAGCCAGCACTATGCTCCGTACCTTCAAACCATGGCAGAAAAGACAGGCCGAAGCGGATGAAGTTCAAGACTATGACGGCCCTCAGCACAACAGTGCCAAGCCCCATAGTTTGCTTTTCGTCCGCCGAGAAGCTATCAACGTTCTCCATCAACAACTCCTATCCACACCTCTACTTAGCATCCTCCCACTCCTCATTCCAGGCCGATTGGATCGCCTCCAGAATCCCTTCATTCGACTTAGCCGGATCCCCCACAAACCGCGGCAACCCGATCACATACTTATGCAAGTCCGTAAACCGCACTGAATACGGCTCAATCTCTGGATATTTCTCCTGAAGCAAAATCCCAATCTCCTCCGAATCCATCCAATCAATCTCACGCGCCATAGCTCTCTCCTCACTAAAATAATCAAAGCGGCCACCCGCTCACACAAGAGACTACAAGAGTCGCCGCAATTTTTATGCCTCCACCGAACACCCCATTCCACACAGCCGCCTGGTCGGCCTCTCTCCTCCGCCGCGACCTCAGTGCTCGGGCCCATCAGTTCGCCCGCACTCAAAAACTCCTCCATGACATCTCGCCCGGCTCCGACCCTGTAGTCATCTTCGGCCGTGACGAGCAAGGCCGCCACGGCAACTTCCACCCCGCATCCGCCGCTCGCATCTGCGCCAACCCACCCTGGCTACGCCGCCTCACCAAAGCTCACACCGCCTCCCGCCGTTCCCGCGCCCGCAACGACTGGCAATGGATGGAGCTGGACTCCGCCAACAGCTCTGACGCCCTTCTCATGAACATCTTCTGCCATCCCGGAGTATTCGACGGCCTCGCCATCTCTCGAGCCGTCGCCAACCTCCTCAACATCGACCACGCCACTCAACCTTGCTTCGGGATCAACCCCGGCGTCCCACTTAAACACCATCGCAAAGGCCGTAGCAAACTTCCGTCTGAATTAACTGACCGTACCGAGATCGACCTGCAACTCGGCAACCTCTTCCTTGAGGCCAAGCTCACCGAATCCAACTTCCAGACCGCGCCCTTCCAACTCATCGAACGCTACCGTGATCTCGAAATTATCTTCGACCTCACCCGTCTCAAACGAAATGATTCAGGAACCATCCAGGGCTACCAACTCATCCGCAACGTCCTCGCCGCCTTCGCGGCCGATGCCTCCTTCTGCGTTCTCTGCGACACTCGCCGTCGGGACCTCATCGAAATCTGGTACTCGGTTTTGTCGGCAGTCCATTACCCAAGCTTTGCCTGGCGCCTTAAGCTCCTAACATGGCAGGAACTCGCATCGGTACTTCCGAAGGATCTTCAAGAGTTTCTCGACGCAAAGTACGGAATCGTTTCCGCATAACTTATTTTGCTCCGAGGCTGGCCCTGCGGGCGGGTTCGAATTCGTCGTTGGGTTTCCAGCTGATGGTGGTGGGGGCGAAGAGGGCTTGCCAACCTAGGTCCATGCCGAAGCGGTCTAGTTTGGCGTTGCCGGTGAAATCCCAGTCGGCGTGGTAGTTATCGCTGAAGTTGTGGTAGTCGTGGGCGGTGAAGTCTTCGTGCTGCTTTTTGCCCCAGGCTGCGTCGTGGCCTTCGTAGAGGTTGCCGGTTTCGATGGAGAAGGCGGGGATGCCGACGCGGGAAAGGGAGAAGTGGTCGGAGCGGTAGTAGCTGCCGGCGGAGGGCTTGGGGTCGGGGACGATGGCGAGGTTGAAGCGCTTCGCAGTCGCCTCGACTGTTGGGAAGAATGTCGTCCGCTGAGCTCCGTTTACGTTGACCTGCAGGGGGACGCCGATGGGGAGGATCATGTCGTAGTTGATGTCGAGGGCGATCTGGCCGGCGGGGATGGGTGGGTGCTGGCCTAAGTATTCGCTGCCGAGGAGGCCTTGTTCTTCGGCGGTGACGGCGGCGAAGATGACGGAATGACGGAGTGGGAAGCTGGGCTGCGCGGCAAGCTGCGACCAGACGCGGGCTAGTTCGAGCAACATTCCGCAGCCGGTGGCGTTGTCGGCGGCTCCGTTGTAGATGTTGTCGCCGGCCATGCCGGGGACGAAGCCGAGGTGGTCGAAGTGGGCGGTGTAGAGAACGGCCTGTTCTTTGTAGCGCAATTCATCGTGACCTTCCGTCCAAGTCATATTTTTTCCTGCGCCCGGCAGGATGCCGATGACGTTGGGAGATTGGAAGGGGCGGACGACGCTCTCGACGTGGGCGTGGAGGCGGACGGGGAGTTCGATGGCTTTGAAGCCGCGTTTGCCGGCGGCTTCGATTTCTGCATCGGCGTTGAGGTTGGAGGATTTGAAGATCTGTTTGGCTACGTCAAGCTGGATCCAGCTTGCGGCTTCGAGCTGCGGGTCTTTGTTGTCGCGGAGGTAGGTTTTTTCGCTGGTGTTGGAGTTTTTGACGACGTCCCAGCCGTAGCTGGCGAGGTCGGTGCGGTGGATGATGAGTGCGCCAATGGCTCCCATGCGGGCAGCTTGTTCGAACTTGTAGGTCCAGCGGCCGTAGTAGGTGAGGGCGTCGCCGCCGAAGAAGTTGGGGTCGGTGGAGGGCGGGTCGCCTACGATGCAGAGGATGACTTTGCCTTTGACGTCGATGTTGGCGTAGTCGTTCCAGTTGAACTCGGGCGCGGTGATGCCGTAGCCGACGAAGACGATGGGGGCGTCGATGTCGACGGTGGGGGTGAGGGTGCGGTTGGAGACGGTGTAGTCGTCACCGTACTTGAGGTCGTAGGAGTAGAGCATGATGCCGATCTGGCCTTCGGGGCGTTTGGGCGGGATGATCGACATGGTGGTTTTTTCGGGGATGGCGTTCATGCCGACCATGTTGATCTGCTGGAGGTAGGTGCCGTTGTCGCCGCCGGGTTTGAGGCCGTAGAGGGCGAACTGAGTGGCAATGTACTGGGCGGCGATCTCGCTGCCGCGGAGACCGGGGCCGCGTCCTTCGAGGAGATCGTCGGAGAGGAACTTGACGTGGGCGCGGATCTTTTCGGAGTCGATGGAGGCTTCGGCGGCTTTGACTGCGGGCGGGACCTGCTGGGCGAGTGCGCTGGCTGAGAGGACGAGGAAGGATGCGGCGAGGACGGCGGCGGAACGGATGCGGATCTGGATATGTGGCTGGATGCGAGGCAAGGTTTCGTACTCCTAACGGCTATCTCTCGAGCGTCCAGTCTAACTGCATTCGTGAACGGCTATATAGCCTTCGTGCAGGCAGGACGCATCTTGTTGAGTAGAGAGGAAATTTGGTGCGCTGCGCGGGTTGGATTGCTGCCGCTTGCGATGGAGTGATTTTGGTATGGTTGTTCGCATGGGGATGAAGCGCCTTTGCGCCACAGCGGCGGTTTTATTGCTCGCGGTTTTGCGGATCGGTGCACAGGAAAAGGCGCTGGCTCCCACACCGCCGATGGGGTGGAATAGCTGGGACTCGTATGGGCTGACCGTGAACGAGGCGCAGTTTCGCGCCAACATGGTGGTGATGGCGGCGCAGTTGAAGGAGTTTGGGTGGCAGTACGTGGTGGTGGATGAGGGATGGTATCTGGAGAACCCGGAGAATGCATCGATTCCGCAGGCGCTTCGATACACGATCAATGCTCAGGGGCAGTATGAGCCTGCGCCGAATCGGTTTCCCACATCGGAGTTTGGAGGCGGGTTCAAGCCGCTGAGCGATGCGGTGCACAAAAACGGATTGAAGTTCGGGATCCACATCATTCGCGGGATTCCCAAGAAGACGGTACTTGCGAACACACGGATTGGCTCGATACATGTTCGTGCGAGTTTTGCGGCTGATACAACCGATGTGTGTCCGTGGAATCCGGATAACTATGGCGTGAAGGCGAACGCGGCGGGGCAGGCGTGGTATGACGGGTTGATGAAACAGTATGCGTCGTGGGGCGTGGACTACATCAAGGTCGACTGCATCGCTTCGCATCCTTACAAGGGCGCCGAGATAGCCATGATCCATAAGGCGATTGTGAAATCGGGGAGGGCGATGGTGTTGAGCCTGTCGCCGGGGCCGACCGCGCTTGAGAATGCGGCAGAGGTGGGGAAGAATGCGCAGTTGTGGCGGATCTCTGATGACGTGTGGGACTACTGGGAGAAGCCGGAGGGGAAGACCTTTCCGCAGAGTGTGAAGGGGCAGTTCCCCGTGATTGCGAGTTGGGCGAAGTATGCGCACACAGGGAATTGGCCGGACGCGGATATGTTGCCGATCGGGATGCTGGTGCCGACGCCCGGTGAGGGCAAGCCAAGAGCTTCGAGGCTGACCGATGATGAACAGAGAACGATGATTACGCTGTGGGCTATGGCGCGGTCGCCGCTGTTTGTCGGGGGAAATCTGACGCAGATGGACGATTCGATGAAGTCGCTGCTGACGAATCCGGGGGTGATCGAGGTGGATCAGCATTCGATGGGAGGGCATATGCAAGGGCGGGATGGGGATGTAGTGGCGTGGGTGGCGGTGTCGAAGGATCGGGATAAAAACTACCTGGCGCTGTTCAACCTGGGCGATGTGCCGGTGCATGTGGACAAGACGTTTGCCGAGTATGGGTTAATCGATCGAACGGAGTATAAGGTGCGGGACTTGTGGATGCGGAAGGAACTGGGGACGTTGAATGCGGTGACGGAAGATTTGCCACCGCATGGGTCGGTGATGCTGTCGTTGCATCAGTAGGTGTGGGGTTTGTGGTTGTGGTTGCTTCGCGGGTGGCTTCGCCTTAGTATCGCCCTGAGTGGATTCTTTTAAGAACAAGGCGAAGATGGATCTGAATCGCGCGGGGATGGATGGGTCGCGGGCGGCTGATGCAGAGCGGTTGGTTTCGGCGGGCAGGGTGGATGACGACGCGGCGTTTGAGCTGAAGCTGCGGCCTGCGCGTCTGAATGAGTTTATCGGACAGACAAAGGCGAAGGAGCAGCTGGCGATTGCGCTGGAGGCGGCGAAGTCGCGCGGGGAGGCGCTGGACCACGTGCTGCTGTTTGGGCCACCGGGGTTGGGGAAGACGACGCTGGCGACGATTATTGCGAATGAGCTGGAGGTTGGGTATCAGCAGACGAGCGGGCCGGCGCTACAGATTCAGGGGGATCTGACGGCGATTCTGACGAATCTGCGGGAGAAACAGGTTTTATTTCTGGATGAGATTCATCGGTTGCAGCCGGTGCTTGAGGAGAAGCTGTATACGGCGCTTGAGGACTACAAGCTCGACATCATCATTGGGCAGGGGCCGGCGGCGCGAACGCATGTGATGGAGATTCGGCCGTTTACGTTTGTGGCGGCTACGACGCGGCCGGGGTTGTTGAGTTCGCCGCTGCGGTCGCGGTTCGGGATTTTGTTGCGGCTGGAGTTTTATACCGATGATGAGCTGCGATTTGTGGTGGAGCGGTCGGCGGAGGTGCTGGGGGTGCCGATCGATCGTGATGGAGCGGCGGAGATTGCGATGCGGTCGCGGGGGACTCCGCGGATTGCGAATCGTCTGTTGCGGCGGGTGCGGGATTATGCGCAGGTGCGGGCGCAGGGTGTGATCGATAGGGCTACTGCGCAGGCGGCGCTGGAGATGCTGGAGGTTGATGCGCATGGGTTTGATGAGTTGGACCGGCGGC
>Ga0210384_10003674_pt1 | contig 17626 bp, 16 predicted proteins | sample IncBWH2MmetaG_FD_160574 | JGI IMG/M metagenome (GOLD analysis project Ga0210384, IMG submission 160574) | Forest soil microbial communities from Barre Woods Harvard Forest LTER site, Petersham, Massachusetts, United States - Inc-BW-H-2-M | ecosystem: Environmental > Terrestrial > Soil >...
AAATTGGCGCTGGGCGCCCTTGGATCGCGAACAAACTAGTCCGCGCCGGCGGTTGGACGGGACAACGCGCCATTCGCTACACTGATCGATTGAAATTTGCGCGAATGTTGCGGCAAATCGGATGACAAGTACACCTCAAAAATCGGCCGGTGGTGTGAGGGTGCGGTTCGCGCCTTCCCCAACTGGATATTTGCACGTCGGCGGGGCGCGCACCGCCCTTTTCAATTGGCTCTTTGCCCGCCACCAGCGCGGCACCATGATCCTGCGCATCGAGGACACCGATGCCGAGCGCAATAAGCCAGAGCTCGTCGAGGGCATCCTCGACGGTTTGCGCTGGCTGGGCGTCGGCTGGGACGAAGGGCCGTTTTACCAGTCGCAGCGCACGGATCTCTATCGCGAAGCCGCGAAAAAGTGTCTCGCGAACGGCAGCGCCTTCCTGTGCTACTGCCCGGCGGAAAAATATGCCGGTGGCGACCACGCCGAACCCGCGCAGGACGACGAGCCAAAGGCTGCCGGGCCACGCCGCGTGACTCGCTGTACTTGCCGCGACGCCAAGCCTTCCACTCCCGGTGCGAAGCCCGCGATTCGCTTCAAGGTTCCCTTCGGCGGAACGACCAAATTGTTCGACGCCATTTTCGGTGAGCGCGAATTTTCCAACGACGAAATCGAAGATTTCGTTCTTCTTCGTTCGGGAAAAGGCGATGAAGAGTTCGGCCAGTCCATGTATCAGCTCGGCGTCGTTGTCGACGACATCGACATGCGCGTCACGCACGTGATCCGCGGTGCGGACCACATTTCCAATACTCCCAAGCAGGTGCTGCTCTACAACGCGCTGGGAGTGCAGCCTCCCATTTTCGCGCACGTGCCGCTCATCCTCGGACCCGACAAATCGCGCCTCTCCAAGCGGCATGGAGCCACCAGCGTCATTTCCTACCGCGACGAAGGTTTTCTCCCCGAAGCCTTCCGCAATTTCCTTGCCTTGCTCGGCTGGTCCGCGGGCGGCAACGAGGAATTTTTGCGCACCAGCGAACTGCTCGAAAAATTTTCGCTCGAGGGCGTCAGCCGCACCAACGGCGTATTCGACCGGCCGAAGCTCGAGTGGTTCAATACGCAATACCTGCAAAAGCTGCCGATCGAAGAGCTCCTGCCCTATGTGGAAGGCGAACTGAAGCGCTCCAAGTTGTGGAAAGAAGAGTGGGCCGCAGGCGCGGGGCGCGAATGGTTTTCCAAAACCGTGGACCTCCTTCGTCCGCGAGTGCGGCTGCTGCCCGATTTCTCCACCTGGTCGCGTGCATTTTTCAGCGATGAGTTCCCGATCGATCCCGCGGCAAAAGAAAAATTTTGGAAGGACGAGCGCGTGCCGGAACTTCTCAAGAAACTTACGGATGCGCTGGCCGCTCTTCCCGAGTGGAACCACGACGCCTGCGATCACGCTTTGCGCGGCGTCGCGGAGGCCGCGGGCGTGAAGGCCGGCTTATTGATCAACGCCACGCGCGTGGCCATCGTCGGGCAGGCCGTCGCTCCTCCCCTGTTCGACACCATGGTCACGCTCGGCCGTGATCGCGTCGTAGGAAGACTGCGGACGGCTCAACCACGCTGATTCCTTTTCCTCTTCATTGTCGCCATCTTGAATCTTTTTTGCCTTCTCCTGAATCTCATGCATGCAGCACTCGATTTCGCTGGAGGTAAGAATGGGCACCGCAGTTGATCAGGTTCAAGTCTTGCCGCGTTCGGAAGCGTGGGAATCACGATTGGAGTTAGCGGGCACGGTTGTTTCTCGATATGGCTTGGTTGTCATTTTGCTCCTGATCGGATTATTGAAATTCACCCCGGAAGAAGCCACCGGCATTCAACCGCTGGTTGCTCACAGCCCGTTCCTGTCGTGGATGTACTCCCTTCTGAGTCTGCAGCACGTCTCGAATTTGATCGGCGCGATCGAAATCGCCGTTGCACTGCTGATCGCGCTGCGGCCCGTGTCCGCAAGAGCTTCCTTCTTGGGCAGCCTCGGAGCCGTTGCTACTTTTCTGCTGACCACGAGTTTCCTCTTTTCAACTCCAGGCGCCCTGCAATTCCATCAAGGCCTTTCTATTTTGGGAGAGGCCGGGCAATTTTTGATCAAGGATCTGGTGCTTCTCGGTGCTTCGTTCTGGACGGCCGCCGAGAGTCTGCGCGCGACAAAACGCTGACATTCTGCCTTCCGAGAGAATGGTCATACATTCGCTTGCAAATAGGCCTCGAACTGCTCCAGGGCCTCGGGCATGTTCTTGCGGCCGTAGCCGAAGCGAATGTGTTGCGGCTCGTCATAGACGCTTCCCGGCAGAAGCATCACGCCGGATTTGCTCACCACGTCATCGCAAAATTCCTGAACATTGCGGGCGGGCTTGAAGCGCGCGAAGCCGATAGTGGCCGCGTTGGGCCGTACCCAGTCGAAAAGATCCCCGCGCCTCTTAAAAAACGCATCGAGAAGAGCGAGATTTGTCCGAACAATTTCACGGTTGCGCTTCAGAACCACTTCGCGGTGGCGCAGCGCAACGGCGCTCAAGAACTCGCTGGGCGCGCTGCTGCAGATCGTGGTGTACAGCTTGAAATCCGCGCAGCGCCGCAAGATGTTTGCATCGCGGCACGCGAACCAGGCCAGCCGCAGGCCCGCCAGGCCGTACGCCTTGCTCATCGAACCCATGCTCACCGCGTGTTCGTAGAGGTCGCACGCCGCGGGCAGGCGGTCGGCGGGATTGTGCTCCATTTCGCGGTAGACCTCGTCGCAGAAGACGGTGATTCCGCGTTCTCCGGCCAGCCGCAGCACGCCTTCGAAAATGTTCCTGGGCATCAGCAACCCTGTGGGATTGTGCGGCGTGTTGATATAGATGACCTTGGTGTTGGGCTTCATTAGTTTCTCAAGCGCGCCGAGATCGTGGGCCCAGTTGTCCTGCGGGCGGCGCCGCCACTCGCTGACCTTTGCTCCGGTGCTGCGGGCGAGTTGGAGCCCGCTCTCGTAACAAGGAGTCTCGACGATGACATGGTCTTCCGCATTAACGAGCGCGTGGTACAGGACGAGGATGCCTTCTTCCGCGCAGGAGACAACGAGCACTTCGCTTGGATTGATGCGGGTGTACATCCCCGCGGTGATTTCGCGAAGCTCCGGAGCGCCGGGAGCTTCCGTATAGCCGCACCACTGTTCGAGGAATTTTTCCAGCGAGCCGGGTTCGAGGTCCAGGACGTCCCGAATGGTTCGCGACTCCGCGTCCGAGCTGGCCAGAAGGTATTTCGCGGAAAATTCGTGCTTCGCGAAGTAGTGCTCGATCCGGAACGGTTCTATGCGCATGAAGAGAAGTCTGACAAAGGGGGATGTGTGTCGTCCAGCGCAAACGGCCGCACACTAAGAGACAATCCGGCCGGCGCGATGTCGCCCCGGCGGGCCTAAACCCGGTCCGAGGCGCAAGAGACGCGCCACACTTCAACGGCTGCCCGCCAACTCTCCACTGACCACCTACGCTAACCATCGGAGATCGCACTGCATCCAATTGGGTAGGGAAAAAGAGAACAGGAACCGCTGAACATGCAATGCACCTAAACAAGGCCAGAGCGAATTAGTCATCAGGGCGAAAGTACAGCGAAGAGCGCCGCCCGAGTTTCCCTACTTGCTAATACACGTACCTCTCGCCCATTGCGTGCGGCTCTGAATCTCGGTAATCTGCACGTCCGTGGGGTAACCCTTCCAATCCACGGTAACTGAACAGCTAGGTAAGGCACCCACAGTGGCAAAGAAGAACGCCAGAACGAAGAAGAATCCGAAGCCAGGGCAGGTTTTCGGAAGCAACGGAGTTCTTTACCGCCTCCCTAAGGGCGAGGGCGGTCCAATAGAGATCAGAATCGACTTTGGCTTAGTCCCGGAACCAATCAACTACTATTACGCCGACTCACTTCATCTCGCAGTAGACGAAAACCTACGCATGGCAGTCCTGTCGTTCGGCCGCCGGAGCGAAGCCACAAACCAGTTCGCAGATCGCATCGACGTAGTCATGCCGAAGAAATCCCTGTTCGATCAATTCTGGAAGAGCTCGGCGGAGATTCAAATCACGCTAGGCAAGTTTTTCGAAGCAACTGGTGCGCCTTCAAAATTCGAACCAGTATCCTTGCCGGATTCGCAGGCCACGACTTTCTTCGCGAACGCAATCTTCGCTGCTCTCGGCGAGGGCGAGTCCACGCTCGATTTTTACCACATGCCCCCACGAGCCGTGCATCTTGCCAAGACGCAAAAGGCAGATATCCAGCTTCTACCAATCGTTCGAGTGATTATCTCGAGTGTCCTGACGAAGCACTTTTTTGAGACACTTAGGCCACACGCAGAGGGCGGAGCCACTTTTCAATCTGTCATAGAGAGGATTACACGTGTTGCTAGAACGAAATGATGCGCCAGTAAGGTACGAGCCGGTCCTAACGTCGACCTGCCCCTCAGAGTACCTACAATCGCCGGCAGTCAGCACCGCCCGCAGTGCGCACCGGCACCAACGCACCCAAGAGTGGGAATCGGCCACCCGATTTGCAGTCTTCGCGGCAGCGGTAGGTGTATTCATTTGCGAGGTCCTCATACCCGCCCGCACAACAGGGGCAGAAGAGCTAGTGCTGGGGGAAATTGTGACCGCGACATCACATGGCAAGACCCAACAGCCCGAACGCGCAGCGGTAGCTCCAAGCGCATCTCCTGACACCGCTAGCGCAATTCTCGAAATGCGCCCGGCACGCAGATCCCTGCGCGACAAAGCGCGAGAGGAAATGAGTGAGTTCGAGCGCAAATATCCCTGGTAAGGCAAATCCGGACGATTTTTACGATCCGGCTCCGCTCGAGCCGGATTTGCTTTATCAAGGGGAGATCCTCACCCACGTTCCCATCCTAAATATGCCCAAACCAAGCCGCTGGTTGTTACTCAGGACCAAGAGCGGCAAACGTCTCGACGAGGCGTTGGAACAAGGAAACATAGGAGGTCTAGTCAGGGTCCTCGACTCCAATCAGTCCAAAGAAGAATGGCAAGCCGACGGCTCTGGAGACTTCGCCATGGCCGCCCTCGACAAGCGTCCCGTCTTAGTCCTCAACCAGACCTGCGACATTCAATCCAAGGATTTTCTGCAAGTAGCCCCAATATACCCTCTCGAACCAAAAGACGAAGATTTCGAGAAGGGCCTCGAAAAACTGAAAAACGGAGACAAACTCTCATCGTTTTGGATTAAGAAGCATCCCCCCGAGATCAAGGAAGAGAGCTACGCAGACCTCGTCCTCACACAAGCCGTCCACAAGACCTACATAAAGAAAATCCAGCCTGGCCAACACTTCCGGCTCAACGCAGAACGCACCCGAATCCTGCAACGCTTCATAACGCGCTACTTCGGCCGGCCGAACTCGTACGACGCAAATTCCGATCACGCGCCCACCACTGGAACCTACCTCTGCGTATGGTGTTTTTACATGGATGCCTTGGTTACCAAAGTCGAGCTGACGGAAGGTTCATCCCTTGTGGCCTGCCCAATCTGCAATCGTACCCAGTGGGTGATCAAGGGCCGTTAGATTCATGTCTTCCGCTCCGCTTGGAGAGCTACCCTGCAGGTGACACACCCTTAACGGGATGGGACGAATTGGAGTGCCTCTCTTCGCGGTGCTTGCAAGGCTTTTTGACTTTTCTTTCGCCCCGTTCAATCTTCCAGAATTGCCATTCAACACTCTAATTCCACCGTTTACTCGATATCGCTTCCGTTATCGTCACGTTCGTGGTAACATTTCTCGTGTTAACTCGATCCAGCCTCGACAGTCGCTCCGACCTTCCGGCGCTTTGTCTCTGTCTCGCAAAACACAAGAATGTGAACTTCTTTCTTTTCAGTCGCTTCAGCACTCCTTGTTCACTCTTTTGCACAAGAGAATTTGACAACTCCTTTGCAATCAATTCGTTCCCCACTCTTTCGCAAAAACAGGGGGGTGGGTATACCCCCACAGATTTTTACGCCGAGCGGAGTACGTTCTTTGCGTTCCCGTCGACATCTGGGACCGATGGAGCCAATATCTCCCGTTGTTGTCCCGTTAGGGTCCCGTTGCGTTTCAATGGGAAACGCTCTCTATCTCTCTTCTCTTCATATCGTTACGGAACTCTTTCCTGCACAACGAGGGGGGGTACACCCCCCTCCCCCCATACTTTCCGGTCAGGCTGGGCAGGAACGCAACAGCAATGACCATAAAGACCTGCACGAATGGTCAGAGTGACGGATTGGGGGAGTACCGTACCTGCGAAGAGTCGATTGACTGGAGAGAGAGTGGCCTACTAGGGGGAGAGCCAAGCCCGGCCCTGGAAAGAGGCCACTATGCCCAAGAGCATGAAGAACAGATGGATTATCGCAGGGATCGTGGGAATCAGCTTCCTGGCGGGAGCTACCACCGCCGCGGAACACTCCTTCAATCCGATCAAATGGATCAAGAAGGACCCGACGCCGACGGCAAGCGAACAGCTCGCCAAGAACAGCGACATGGAGAAGAAGTTGACCACGGAACTGCAAGCGGAGCTGCCGCCACGCACCAGCCTGAAGAATGCTTGCGAGCAATTTAAGGCGCTGGACGACTGTGTCGCCACGCTTCACGTAAGCCGCAACTTGAAGATCAAATTTAATTGCCTGAAATGGGACGTAAACGGGACGAAGCCGGCGGGTGACGTCAAGTCGTGCGAGGCGCCGGCGCGAGACAGGGGGATGAGCTTGCGGACAGCCATCCGCGTGTTGAAGCCGGACGCCGACGCGAAGAACGAGGCGAAGAGCGCCGAGCGACGTGCAAAGGAAGACATCAAGGACGCGAGCTCGTAGGAAATGGTCGCAGTTTGCCGCATCTACGGCGCCCGCGATTCTAAGCATCTGATGCCCAGCGCTCACGCGCTGGGCTAACTTTTGCCGCATCTACGGCGCGCAGATAGGCTAACGAGCGGGCGGGAAGAGATCGGCGTGGGCGGGCCTTGCGCCGGAAGCGGCGACGTTGATGGCAGCGTCGAGAGCGACGGTGACGGGCGGCAGGCAAATTTCCGTGCTGCACGCCTGAAAGCGGAGCTTGAGCGGAATGTGCTGGGCGCCCAGCGGCGCTGTGGGAAGCGCGGTGAGCGGGAGGCGCAGAATCACCGTCTCCTCATAGACATTGAGGGGTTTTTTCGAGAAGGCAAACGAGTGGAGTTTGCCCTTGGGATACGAGACTTCGCCGGCCTGAAATCCAGTGGGGAGGTCGGCCTTGAGATCGGTGGCGATGAGATAGTCCTCGGATTTTTCGCGGGCGTTGATGTGAAAGCCGGGACGAATTTTGAGAACGACAGCAAGCTGGAAGGAAGCGCCGCGCGCGATGGGTTCGAACGAAGCGTAAACGCTGGGGGAGACAACGTCACGGCCGGAAGGGACCTGATCCTGTGCAGCGGAGTGGGCAGCAGTGAGCGCCACGAGAATTAGTCCGAGGATTGCGGCCGAAAATTTCATAGGGTCACCTGGGTGCCAAGCTGCTGGGAGACGACGCGGCTCATGACGCCAAAAAGGTCCTCGCCGGTTTTTTCGAGGAGAAAAGCGTTTTTTGCATCGGACCAGCCGAGCTTGAAGCTGGTGGAGAGCGCGGAAATCCAGATTTCGCGGACCGGCGTATTCGGCGAGATCACAAATTTGGCCTCTTCGGGTTCCTCGAAAATGACTTCGAGCTTGCCGCTTTCACCCTCGACGTCGAAGCCGTGCTCGTCGCCGACAACGAGAAGGCGGCGCTTCAGTTCTTCAAAAGCGGCGTCGGCTTTTTTCTGAAAATCTTTTTCATCGAGCATGAAGGAAGAGTATCAGAGTTGCCCTTCAATGGCGCTGGCCATCTCATCGTAGCTGATGAGGCCGGTAATGCGCTTGACCACTTTGCCGTCACGCGAGATGAGGATGCTGGTGGGATAACCGAGGAGACCGCCGAATTTGTCGGCCATGGGATCGTTGCCGAGCACAATGGGATAACTCATGGGGAGCGGCTGGCCGTTGACGTTGAAGCGCTCCTTGGCGACGTAGGGGGCGACTTCGGACTTGCCTTCTTCGTCCATCGCCACGCCGATGATGGTGAAGCCGCGCGCGGAATATTTTTGTTGCATGTCGATCAGCCAGGGAATCTCGACGCGGCAGGGCTCGCACCAGGTGGCCCAGAAATTGAGCAGCACGACTTTGCCCTTGAACTGGCTAAGGGAAACATCCTTGCCGTCGAGATCCTTTAGGGTGAAGTCAGGCGCGACCGTGAGAGCCGCAGCGGAGGCGCCGGGCGAGGGATTGTCCGCCTTAACGTTAACGGAGACTTTCGGGCGAACGCGGGTGGCGCGGTCGGCGAAGTAGGTTCCGGCGATGAGCGCCAGAACGGTGACGATGATAAGTGGAGTCCGCTTCATGCAATTCCTCTGAAATTAGTATATCGGGAGACAGCGCCACCGGAGATTCGGAAAATTTCCGGCGTGCTATTTCGCTCCCGTCAACGCTCGTTCCAACCACAAGACCAGGCTGTTGAGAAAGCTGAGCTTTCCCGCGAGCCACGTCAATTTATTGAAAAAGACCAAACCGCCTACGAAGAGAAGCAGCGCCCCACTAAAGAGTTCGACGGCGTGGAGATGTTTTCGGAAGCGCTGGTAGAAACGCAAAAATTGGCCAATGCCGAGAGCGGTGAGCAGGAACGGCACGGCGAGCCCGGCGGAATAGACGGCGAGGAGCAGCACGCCGCGGGCGATGGTGTCGCTGGCAGCGGCGAGGGCCAGGACGGTTGCGAGGATCGGGCCGATGCAAGGCGTCCAGCCGAAAGCGAATGCGAAGCCGAGAAGGAAGCCGCTCCAGGCGCCGGGTTGCGAGCCGGAGCTGCGAAGGTGCACGTCGCGGTTGAGCCAGCGGGCGAGCGTGGGGCCGAAAAAGCCGATGATAGAGAGCGAGAAAAAATGTACCGCGCCGAGGCCGGCGAAAAGTGTGTCGTGGCGGAGCAGAGCGGCGAAACCGAAAAGGACGAGAATTCCACCGAGAATGAGGCCCGAGCGAAGGTTGAGTTTTATCAGGGCTCCGAGAAGATGAAGGCCGAAGAGAATAATCAGCGCGCCGGCGACGGGCGCGAGGAGCGCGCGATTCTGTCGAAGGAAAGTGCCGACAGCGCTGGCGGAAGCGCCGAAAGAAATAAAGACGAGAGAAAAACCCGCGACGAAGGCAAGCGAGGAAGCAAAAAGGCTGCCGCGCGGCGGCTGGCCCTGGCGCAACTGCTCCATGCCGATGCCGGAGAGCATGGAAATGTAGCCGGGGACCAGCGGAAGAACGCAAGGCGAGAGGAAAGAGACGAGTCCGGCGAGGAAAGCGGCGGCTAGAGAGACGTCCGTCATTTACGTGAGTTGTTTCCTTCAACCATAAGATTTTGTGTTGCGCGATCGCCTTGCGGCCCTTCCTCGCGCAGAAAAACCCTCCAGCCCGATGCGCCGCTCAGGATCGAAGTGCGGCGGAATCTTTATTCTCCCATAAAGGCAGGGAATGAGCGTGCCTGCGGAATCCCCGGCGGAGAGTCAGACCACTGATTAGACGCAGCGGGGACGAGAAAGAATCCAGAGAAATGAACGCCGGACAAGTGAAAGATTTCGCCGACGCGGGGAAGGATAGGAGTTGTAGAGGGGTGCTGTAAGCGATTGATATGGCGTAAGTTGCTGGCGGGCCGCTTGGCACGACTCTTGCCATGTCTCAGAACGGATGGTGCTGGGTCTCTGGCAGGCGGATATGGGATGGACACCGAACAAAGTGACCTTGTTGCGAGTGGGGGTGGGATTTGCGGCGGTAAGCTTGTTTGGGCGCGGGGCGTGGGGCAATCTCGCGGCAGTGGCGCTTACCGTGGCGGCGATTGCGCTGGACGGGGTCGACGGCCACCTCGCGCGGCGGAAAAACTTGGCGACGCCGGTGGGCGCGCAATTGGATATTCTGGGCGACCGAATGATCGAAAACGTGTACTTCACTTATTTTGCGGTGGTGGGGATGGTTTCACTGTGGCTGCCGGTCTTTTTCTTTGCGCGCGGGGCGGCGACGGATTTTCTGCGGGGCCTGGCAGCGCGCGCGGGACATTCGGGATGGGGAGCGAACGCCATGTTGCAGACGTGGTGGGGACGTGCCTTGGTGGCGTCGCGCTGGAGCCGTGGGATTTACGCCGCGCTCAAGTGCTTGTGCTTTTGTTATTTGGGGCTGGAGCTGGCACTGACGCGAGGCCCGGTGGCGCTCTTGGGGGGATTGGCTCCGGACGCACACGAAACCATTCGAATGGGCGCGCAGGTGCTGACGGGCATGACGGCGGCATTTTGTCTGGTGCGAGGGCTACCCGTGTTGGCTGAGGGCTGGCGGTACATTGCGGGCGGCGGGATGACGAGGCGAGGAGCGAGGAAAGAGATGCCGGAGGCGGTTTGAAAATGCGGGCAGAAGAAAACCAAATAAAGGAGGTAAAGAACGGAGAAAATAAGCCGCGCCGTATTGCTGCGTTTTTTGATTTGGACGGGACGCTGATAGCAGGACCTTCTCTGGAACGAAGATTTTTCCAGGAGCTGCGATGCCGGCGGGTGATCGGAGGCAAGAATTATTTGTGGTGGATGGCGCAGGCCTTGCGGCTAGTGCCACAGGGAATTAGCAAAATCTTGCAGGCCAACAAGATGTATCTCCGGGGAGTCGCGGCGGCAGGACGCGCGAGAGATTTAGGCGAAGGAATGAAACCGGCATTCTTTGCCGCCGCGATCGAGCGCCTAGCGTGGCATGCACAGCGAGGAGACGCGATCGTGATCGTGAGTGGAACGCTCGAGCCGCTGGCGCGAAGAGCGGCGCGCGAGTTGGGAACGATCTTAATACGACGCGGAATTAAGGCGGAAGTGCACGTTTGCGCGATGCGATTGGAAGAAAACCACGGGCGGTGGACCGGGCAGATTATCGGGGAGGCCATGTTTGGCGGAGCGAAAGCGCGGGCGGCGCGGCGGCTTGCGGCGCAAATGGGATTCGATTTGAAGCAGAGTTACGCATACGGGGACAGCGCTCAGGACTGGTGGATGCTCGACGCGGTGGGGAATCCCTGGGCGGTCAATCCTTCGCCGGGACTTTCGCGAGTGGCACGCGAAAAGAATTGGCCGATCCTTCGGTGGAACAAAAGAAAAGAATTCACAAAGAGGGCACAGAGAAGAGCTGAAGCAGTTACGGGACCGGGGAGCTTGGGATGAATAGTGCGCGAAGGCAGAGCTATAAAGAAAATGAACTGGCCATGCCGTGGGACGGGCCAGCCGCGGCTGAAGAGCTCCGCGTGCGCTTGCCGGTTTGGGATTTGCGGCGATCAAAAATCGCCAGGGCGCTGCAAGGGGAATTTGCGGCGACGTGGGTGGCCTGCGGCGCGTTTGAGTGGGTGGCGCTTGGATATCTGGGAGTATCGAGTGCCCTGATAGCGAGCTTTGCGGAGAATGTCGCGCATCCGGTGATGCTGATTGGCCTGCAGGTGTTCGTGGCAGCGGTCATTTTGGTTTTGTGCCGGGTTGAAGTGGACCTGGCCAGCCAGGTCGAGCAGAGGCAAGAAAGATGGGAACAGGCAGCCAAGAATGGCAGTCCCACGTTCGCGCAGAGATGGTGGCATTTCTGGCGGCACTGGTATCCACACCTGTTTTTTCTTTTTTGTTTTGAAGAGCTGGGACAACTGGTGCACATGATTTCGCCAGGCTGGAAGGACGCGAAGTTGATTGCGTTCGATCACTGGCTGACGGGCGTGCATCCGGCCGTGTGGCTCGAGCAATTCGCGACGCCCGCGCGGAATGAGTTCATGCAGTTCGCGTATCTGACGTATTTCCTGTATCTGCTGGTGCTGGGCGGAATTTTGTATTACCGGAGGGATTGGGAGGGCTACTGGTCGGTGATGACGTATTCCGCAGTGGGCTATGCCATCGGCTACTTGATCGCAATACTTTTTCCAATCGAGAGTCCATGGTTTGCGATGGCGGGCGCATGGCACGGGGAATTGCACGGGGGAGCGTGTACGGCGGCGATCAATTTTATCGAGCATTTCGGGCGCGTGCGAGGCGCGGCGTTTCCTTCGGAGCACGTGGCGGGGTCGTTTGCGGCGCTGTGGGGAGCGTGGCGGTACCGGCGATGGCTGTTCTGGGTAATGCTGCCGCTCGTGTTATGCATGTGCGCGTCCACGGTTTGGGGACGGTATCACTACGTGGCGGACGTTTTCGGGGGAATGATTACCGGGACGGTGGGATACGTGATTGGGCGCTGGGTAATGCGAAAGCGGGCGGAAGTTGACAGTCGACCGTTAAAAGTTAACCCTTCTCGTATTTGAGCTGAGTAGTCTCATGACCATGTCCTCCCAAACCACATTACTGTTTTCCTATGGAACGTTGCGAAACAAGAACGTGCAAATTGCGAACTTCGGCCGTGAGCTAACAGGCCGCGAGGATGCGTTGCCCGGCTACGCCCGACGCATGGTAGCTATTATTGATCCAAAATTGGCGGCATTGAGCGGCGAATCGCATCATGCCAACGTGGAGCCCAGTTCCAATCCAAAAGATGCAGTCTCCGGAACCGTCTTCGAGATCACAGAGCAAGAGCTGGTAGCCGCGGACAAATACGAAGAAGTCGCTAAATACCGCAGGATTTCTGTGACGCTCAGGTCAGGCGCTCAAGCATGGGTGTACATCCGAGCCTGACGATGGATGGAAACCGATTAATCCGGGTCCTTATTTTTCAAACCGAAACATTGCCCAGATCTAGAGACACGGATTTATCTCGCTAAGTGCGATTGCGTCAAGCGGTGCCAATCGAGGACCTGCCTACGCAGGCGGGCGCCCCTACAAACACGAAGAAAAAGGGCTGCACTAGAGGGGAGGGCGGTTGTTTAGAGGATTCGCGAGTTCGTACGTGTGGGCTATTCGGAGGAGAGTGAGTTCGCTGGTGTGGAGGCCGATGAATTGCAGCCCGATCGGCAGATTGGATGCCGTGAAACCGCAGGGGATGGAAATAGCGGGAACGCCGGCGAGATTGGCAGGCCGGTTGAGGCGAAGGAGCAAGGCCCGCGCGAGATAGTCCCTTTCCGCGATGCAAACGGTTTCCTCTCCGATCAGCGGCGCAGGGATGGGAGTGGTCGGAACAACGAGAGCGTCGACGCCTGCCTGCCGCATCTTCGCTGACAATTCGTGAATGAAGCGCTCGCGCAGGGCGAGGCCTTCGAGATAGACCGTGGCGGAAATTTTGCCGCCCATCTCGAGGCGCCCACGCACATCTTCTCCATAGTCGCCCGCACGTTTGGGGAACCAGCCCGATTGCTCGTGAAAGTGGGTCGCTTCGGGCCAGGCGATTTGATTGCCGGCGTCTTCCGTGGTGCTCAGCGAAGGGATGGAGATCTCCTTGATTTGCGCGCCGAGCCTGCGCAGATTCTTGACCGCCCCGTCGAAAGCAGTCCGAACTTCCGGGGAAATCACGTCAAAGAAAAATTCCTTGGGCAAGCCAAGACGGATTTTCCGCGGCTTGGAAAGAACTTTGCGCGGGGACCACGGACCGGCGGAGAAAATTCCAGGGCCGGCGATGGCGCGAAGCACAATAGCCGCATCCGACGCGGATCTTGCCAGGGGACCTGCGGTGTCAAGCGACGTCGAGAGCGGGATAATGCCGTCGACACTCACGTGATGCAGAGTAGGTTTGAGGCCGGCCACACTACAGAGCGCGGCGGGGATACGGATGGAGCCGCCGGTATCGGTGCCGACGCTTGCGTAACATAGACCCGCGGCGACGGCGACAGCCGATCCGCCGCTCGAGCCGCCGGGGATGCGAGAAGCGTCCCAGGGATTGCGCGCGGGTCCGTAATGAGGATTGTTGGTGGTAGCGCCGTAGGCGAATTCATGCAGGTTTGTTTTGCCAACAATTACGGCGCCCGCTTCCTTCAACATTGCAACAAGCCGGGCGTCGCGTTGTGGAAGAAAATCCTCGAGGATTTTCGAGCCGGCGGTGGTGCGAATGCCCGCGGTGCAGATGTTGTCCTTGAGCGAGACCGGAATACCGTGAAGAGGGCCGAGGTCGCGGCGGCCTTTGCCTCCACGCGGAGCGAATAGCTCTGCTTCCGCTTTTTTCGCCTGCGCGAGTGCGAGGTCGCGCGTGACGGTGATGTAGGCATTCAGTTTCGGATTGAGCTGGTCGATGCGCCCGAGAATAAATTTGGCCAGATCGACGGGAGAGAGTTTCCGCTTGCGAAAAAGCGCCGCGACTTCCTCGATTCCGGCAAAAGCGAGATCCATTTCCGTCATTTAGAAGATTTTCTCCTGGCGGCGAAGATTGCCGACCGTACCGATGTTGGCGATGATCAGCGCGGCGCTGAACTGGTTTTCGGTGCGCACCTGGCCGAGCGCGACACGGCGGTAAGCGAAGGCGATGCCGCAACAGCCGCCATTGTAGCTGGCCTGCACGACCTGATTCTGAAGAATGCCGTTGGTGATGTCGTAGCTGACGCCGGTCGTGAAATTGAAGCCTTTGCGGGTTTCACTGCCGTATCCGACCAGAGCGCGAACCTGGTTCGAGAGTGGCTGCAAGATGGGATCGGCGCTGAGGCGAAAATGAGCGACGGTGGCAAAGAATTCTCTGTAGGGCTTGACTTTGAAAAGGTTGCCGATGAGCGTGACTTTCGATAATTGCGGATCGTATTCGAGAATCTGCTCGATATCGTACCGCCCGCCCGGCATGATTTTGAAATCGCTGACCAGGGGCGAAGAGTTGCGCGGGCCGAAGGCAAAGGCGAAGGGCGTCAATGCATTCAGAGTTTCGAAAACATTGCGCTGCCCGTTGACGATGGCGCCGCCGAACGTGGGATCGAAGAAATGCTTCTGAACGAGGCGCCAGGAGAGGAGTTCCTGGGGGGAATCGTCGCCGTCTTTGCGAAAAAGGCGCTGCGTAAGGCCGTACTCGACTTCATTGGTATCGGTAAGCGTGGAATCGGCGTCAAAGCGAATGAAATTGGGAAAATTGTTGATGCCAGTGACGTAGCGATAGGTGATTTCCGGCTCAATGGTGTGCTTGTAGCGTTTGCGGCGCTTGTTTTTCGAGGACGGGGCACGATCAAAAAAACGCTCCAGTGTGGGCGGGCGCAATTCCAGAGTGAACTCGCCGTCGTTGCGCACCACGGACTGGCCGCTGAGCGTCTGCGTCGGGGCTCCGGGAACGAGAGAATCCCCGAAGTAGGTCGTGCGGAACGCCGCGGTCGTGGTGGCGCCGAACCACGGTCCGAAATGAATGGGAAGGGTCACGCGGGGCGCGAATTCAGTGCGCTCGACCGCGGTGGGAGTGTCGAATTGAGAGTCCTCGCGGTGAACGCCACCTGTGAACGCGTCGAATCCAAAATAGATGGGAATTTTCCTCCAAGGAGTTTGTTCGACAGAGCCGAAGCGCGCCTCCGGGGCGTTGCGAAGGACCACGCTCGTGGCCGGCGTGATGGTGAGGAAACTCCGGTCGTTGAGGGAAGCGAAATTCAAGCTGAAGCCTTTGAAGTTGTTGGTGAGGAAAATAGCGCTGCGAATTTCGGAATTAATCGCATCGCCGAACGTATCGGCGAAAGCGAGCCGAAAAGTGAGCGAAGAGAGTTCGTTGACGTCGGCGACGAAGCGCCAGTGATTCGACAGGAGAGATTGCACTTCGAGTTGCTGCTGGTGGCCGCCCTGGGAAACGAGCTTCGTAGTCTGCGTCGGAAGTCCGGGATTGATCACTGTGGCTACTCCGCGGTCCACGACGCCAAAATAAGTGTACTTGAGGGAAGTGTTTTCAAAAGGCCGGGCGCGGAGTTCACCGCGTTCTTCCGAGCCGCGCCGGCTTAGGTACTGCGCGCCGATGGTGGTGTCAAGCCAAGGCGTGGGCGCCCAATAGTACGAATCACCGAAGATAAAACCCTTGCGCGAGCTGTCGCCGATTTCGGGAATGAGCAGGCCGGACTCACGAACATTGCGGCCCGCGGGCGCCGTGGCGTAGGGAAGCCAGATCAGTGGCACGCGGAAAAGGCGGAAGTTGGCGTTGACCAGGGCGACGGTTTTGTCGAGGCGAATGCGGGCGTGCGCGGCGTAGAACTGCCACTTGGGTCGATTGGGATCGCAGACGGTGATCCAAGCGTCGTGGACAAAGTAAACGTCATTCGGGAAGCGCTCGACTTCCCTGGCTTCGAAGTAAAGCGGATTCTCGGAGACGAGAAGAGTGGGATTAGGGCGGCGCTCGAGTTTTACGGTGCCGCGGACATTGCGAAAGGTCCCGTGGCCGGTGCTGACATTGTAGTGGACCTCATCGCTTTCGATGTGCTGGTTTCCGTAATCGAATAAAACGTGGCCGGTGGCGAGAGTCTCGTAGGTTTTATTGTTGTACTCGACGTGGTCGGCGCGGAGGCGTGCGTCAGCATAACGGATGTCCACGTCGCCATCGGCGATGTAAAGGTCGCCCTGACGGCGCTGCGGGCCAGTCGAGGAAAGCTCGGCGACGCCGCCTTTCCCCGAGGGGAGGCGGAGCTGCTGCGGGGATGCGGCACGCGCGGAAGCCGCCGGAAAGGCAAAAATGAACGCCATTGAAAAAAAGATAAAGAGCAGAGGCGCGGAGAGATTCCGCGCATTTGGAGTGCGGTTCACGCGAAGCATCAAACCAGTGAAAATAGTCAAATAGCCTAGCATGTGGAAGAAGCGATGGATAGCCGACCGGATCATGAAACGCGAGTTACGGGAGGAGCGTCTCTCCTCACGGAGCCGGTGCGTCCATCCATAATCAATTGATGCACACTGTGGGCGGGTAGAGGTATGATGCCGGGCTTCGCTCAAGGGGGATAGTGATGAATCGTGTTTCGATTGTTCTGAGAGGACTCCTCGCCGCGGCCACTTTTTACCTCGTACCGATGCCGACGTTATTCGCTGGTACGGCCGACCAGCCGAATCAGACCGATAAGCTCAAGAACCTGGAGTTTCGCGAGATTGGTCCGGCCACCATGGGCGGACGGATCGACGACTTCGCCGTGGTTGAGAGCAATCCGAATATCGTGTTTGTAGGCGCGGCTTCGGGCGGAGTCTGGAAGACGACGAACAACGGAACAACGTGGGAACCGGTGTTTGATAAGGAAGGAGTGTCAACGATCGGGGACATCGCGATTGCGCCTTCCGATCCGTCCATCGTTTGGGTGGGAACGGGAGAGCCGAACAACCGGCAGAGCTCCTCATGGGGCGACGGCGTATATCGATCGCTCGATGGCGGGAAAACGTGGAAGAAAATGGGCCTCGAAGCGACGCACCACATCGGACGAATCGTGATTCACCCGAAAAATCCGGATGTCGTGTACGTGGCCGCGCTGGGGCATTTATGGGGAGCGAATGCGGAGCGGGGTGTTTACAAAACTTCGGACGGCGGAAAGACGTGGGCGCAGGTGTTGAAGATCAATGATGATACCGGAGTCAGCGACATCGCGATGGACCCGGAAAGTCCCGAGACTCTGTACGCGGCGGCGTACGAACGCAGGCGCACTCCGTATGGTTTCAATGGCGGCGGGCCAGACAGCGCCATTTACAAAACGACCGACGGCGGAGCGAGCTGGAAGAAATTGACGAAGGGGTTGCCTTACGAAAAT
>Ga0210384_10003676_pt1 | contig 17622 bp, 13 predicted proteins | sample IncBWH2MmetaG_FD_160574 | JGI IMG/M metagenome (GOLD analysis project Ga0210384, IMG submission 160574) | Forest soil microbial communities from Barre Woods Harvard Forest LTER site, Petersham, Massachusetts, United States - Inc-BW-H-2-M | ecosystem: Environmental > Terrestrial > Soil >...
GCTGGGCGATAAGGCGTCGCCGGCTGAGGCAGCGGCTGATTCGAGTATTGCTTCGGTGCAATCTTCGGGACGGAAGGGACGCGCGGGATTTGCGTCGGGATAGCGGGCGAGAAGATTGGCGAGTTTTTCCGGTTCGGCGTCGAAGCCCTGCCACCAGTAGCGGTAGGAATGAAAAACGACGGTGCCACCGCGGAGAATCTGCTGGACGCGTTGCGGATCTTTTCCGGTGACGGCGACGATCATGTCAACAAGTTCGGCGGGGCGAAACGTCTGGCGGATCAGCGGGCGCATGCTGATGAATTCGGCTTCTTCCTCGGAGTATTTGACCGGAATGGTTTCGGGAATGGGCACGGGATTACTGTAAGCGAGATTTCCATTTCGAGATGCGGAATTTGAAAGGCGCGGAGAGATCCTTCGACTGCGTTCCGCGCCCTGCGAAAAACGCAGGGAAGGAAAAAGGCCCGGGACTCCGCTCCCTTCGGGCCTCAGGGCAGGCAAGATGACAGGCGCGGAGGACGGTGAGCAAAGGAAGGCGGCGTGGCTCTGTGGAAAAATTGTCAGGATTTGGCGGCGAGGCGGTCGCGGACACGGTCGCTGAGAGCTTTTCCGTCCACGGTTTTTCCTTCGAGCCTCGCGCGGGCGGCTTTGATTACGGCGCCCATTTGCTTGAGTGAGTCGGCGCCTGTTTCTGAAATGGCTTCTTCGACTGCGCGATGGATTTCCGCATCGGAGGGAGCAGCGGGCAAATATTTTTCGATGAGCGCGATTTCTTTTTTCTCCTTTTCGGCGAGATCCTTGCGGCCGCCCTTGATGAATTGCTCGACGGATTCGTGGCGCTGCTTGACGAGCGTTTGCAGCACCTGAAGCGATTCCAGATCCTCGAGCGGGCGCATCTTCTCGATTTCTTTATTCTTCAGCGCGGACTTCATCATGCGCAGGACGCTCAGGCGCAACTCGTCCTTTTCCTTCATGGCGGCGGTGAGATCGTTCTGAATGCGGTCGATGTAGCCCATTCGGCGGCTTCTCCCGGTGAAAGAATAACACACCAATTGCGAGTCGAAACTGCGGGCGATTGCGCCTTGCCTCGCCTTGCGTCTGATGCTAACTTGCCCGATTTGCGGGCAGCCAATATGGCCTGGCAGGGAATCGTGGCGCGGAGAAAAACCGGGAGGTAAGAGCGTGGCGACCAAACAGTGGAGTTCAACCGCACCTCCGGGCGAATTCCAGCCCTACATTCCAGCGGAAGAAAGCCTGGCGGAGTTCACACTGCGCGCGGTGCTGCTGGGCTCGCTCTTCGGGCTGCTGTTTGGCGCCGTGACGGTTTACGTAGGATTGCGCGCGGGGCTGACAGTGTCCGCGTCCATCCCCATTGCTGTGCTCTCGATCAGTATTCTGCGCGCGTTCGGGCGTTCGACGATTCTCGAAAACAATATCGTGCAGACCACCGGTTCCGCGGGCGAATCTCTGGCCGCCGGCGTGATGTTCACGATTCCGGCGCTCATATTTTTGGGCTTTGGATCGGAGTTCACTTTTTGGCGGATTTTTCCGCTGGCGCTGCTGGGCGGATGGCTCGGCGTGCTGTTCATGATTCCGTTGCGACGCCAACTGATTGTAAAAGAGCATGGCAACTTGACGTTTCCGGAGGGCACAGCTTGCGCGGACGTGCTGGTGGCCGGAGAGCGCGGCGGTTCGTTTGCCGGGCGCGTTTTTTGGGGACTCGGACTCGGCGGCGTTTACACTTTTTTGATGAACACGATTCAGGCGTGGAATCCGCAGCCCGAGGCGCGCCCCGGCTGGTTTCCAGGTGCTTCCTTTCGTGCCACGATTACTTCGGAATATCTCGGTGTTGGTTACATCATCGGGCCCAAAGTTTCCGGAATTCTTTTTGCGGGCGGCGTGATTTCCTGGCTGCTGATCATGCCGGCGATTAAATTTTTCGGGCAACTCGCCGGCTCCACGGCCATTTATCCCTCCACAATTCCCATTCCGCTGATGACGCCGGACGATATGTGGCGGCAGTACATACGGCCGATGGGCGCGGGCGCTGTAGCCGCAGCGGGGTTGATCACTCTATTGCGCACGCTGCCTACGATAATTTCCGCGTTGCGCGCCGGACTGAAGGATGTGCGCGCAGAGGGAGCGGGAACGGCGCCGGCGAAAAACCGCCTGGAACGCGACATGTCCATTCGCGTGGTGATTATGGGTTCGCTGGCGATCGTGGTGTTGATGTGGCTGATGCTGACGTTCGATCCGATCAAGGGAGCAAACACGGCGTGGTATCAGAATCTACTCGCAGGAATTTTTGTTGTTTTCTTCGGATTCTTATTTGTGACCGTGGCTTCGCGGATCAGCGGGCTGCTTGGAAATTCTTCGAATCCCGTGAGCGGGATGAGTATCGCGACACTGATGGCCACTTGCGCGATATTTTTCGTGGCCGGATGGACGGCGCCGAATTATGCCGTGTTGGCGCTGGTGATTGGAGGAGTGGTGTGCACGGCGGCGGCAATTGCGGGCGCCACATCGCAGGATTTGAAGACCGGCTACCTAGTGGGTTCAACGCCGGTGCGCCAGCAATGGGCCCTGCTGATCGGCGTCACCGTGTCTACTATCGCGATTGGCGCGACGTTGAATTTGATGAACACCGGCCTGCAAAAATACGTGCCCACGCAAATTCCTCTCAATGTGCAGGCCATGCCCTCCGGCGTAAAGGTGGAACGGGAGGTTTACACGCATCAGGGAAAGACGTATGCGCTGATCAATTCGCTGGGGTCACACGAAATTCCGGACGGTGAATATCTCTACGATCCGCAAACCAGGCAAATCGAAATTCAATGGGTGCAGGGAATCGGCAGCGACAAGGCTCCTGCTCCGCAGGCGCGGCTGATGGCCACGGTAATCAACGGAATCCTGAACCAGCGGCTGCCCTGGCGATTGGTATTGATGGGCGTGGCGCTGGTGCTGGCGGTGGAAATTCTGGGCGTCCGCTCGCTGGCGTTTGCGGTGGGCTCGTATCTTTCGATTGGCACAACAGCCACCATGTTTGCCGGAGGACTGGTGCGCTGGCTGGTGGAAACCACATCGAAGAAAAGCGATGAAGGAGAAGCCAGCCCCGGAGCGCTCTATTCGAGCGGATTGATCGCCGCCGGAGGAGTGTTTGGCCTGCTCGGCATCATCATCAATCTTCTGCAGGACCCTGAAATCTCGACGCACACGCCGCAGTGGCTTACCTCATTGCTGCACCTGCCCTGGCGCCCGGATCTGTTCGCGCTTGGGCCGAAAATTCTCGGCTCGCTCGCTACCAGCAATCTCTTCGGCTTGTTCATGTTCATTCTTCTTGCTGCCTCACTCTTCTATTTCGCGCGGAAAAAGCTTAGCTGACTCACGGACGCGCTGATTCTTGTGTCAGCGGGTGGAAAAAACATTGTCCTTGGGAGCGCATGCTAGGCTGCGCTTCCGACAAGTCAACGCGAAGCACTCAAGAGAGAGCATTTTTCAGAACTCCGTAGCAGCCATATTCCGGCGATTCTTTGACTCTCGCGGTGCGAGCAATTAGACTTGAGGGCCATGAGATCCTTCGGGCGCGGCTACGGATACCGTTTCGACCTCAGCGGTTACTTCCCGCCAGCGATTAAGACGCTTTGCCTGGTGTGCGTGGGAGTTTTCACCGTCCAGGAATTATCTGGGTTGCTGTTCCATTCAGAAGGGACGATTTTCTGGCTGCGGTGGTTCGGCCTGGTACCCTATGCGGTAACGCACGGATATATCTGGCAATTGTTCACCTACATTTTCCTGCACCACAACTTCCTGCATCTATTTTTCAATCTCCTGTATCTCGCAATGTTTGGCGCGGACCTGGAGCGTAGCTGGGGATCCAAGCGCTTCTACACATATTTTTTTGTCTGCGGTGTAGGCGCCGGATTGATCAACGTAATCGTGAAAACCATTCTGGACCCGCATGGCGCGGGAAGTGCAATGACGCCGACGATTGGCGCATCGGGGGCCATTTATGGAGTATTGCTCGCAGTGGCGGTGATCATGCCGCACCGGCAAGTGTGGCTATTTCCACTGCCGGTTACAGTGTCCATGCGAATTTTCGTGATTGTGATGGGCGCGATCGAATTCTTCGGCACCATCGGGGCAAGCGGGGACAATGTGAGCCACATCTGCCACCTCGGCGGAATGGGGGTGGGCTACCTGTACTTGCGCCGTGGATCATTCCTCTACAATTTCCGCAACCATTTCTCGGATTGGCAGCGCCGCAGGCTGAAAAAGAAATTCGAAGTGTACGTGCGCGACCACAACGACAAGCCCCCCACGCATCCTGATAATTGGGTGAACTAGAAGATCGCAGCGCGGTAACCAGCGAGAATGACTTATCCGCCGATGCGGACCAGGCGCATAAAGTTCGTCGAGCCGGTGGTGCCGAGCGGCGTCCCGGCGATGATTCCCACAATGTCGCCACGCTTTACCAGACGTTCTTCCAAGAGGCGGTCCTCAGCGGCTTTCGCGAGTTGATCAATGTTGTGGACGCGAACGATACTGCGTGGAAGCACACCCCAGAGCAGGCTCATCCGCCTGCGCGTTTCCTGATTGGGCGAAAAAGCGACGATAGGCGCGCGCGGGCGATATTTTGAAACCAGCCTCGCGGATGAGCCGGACTCGGTGAACACAGCGACTGCGGTCATCCGCAATTCTTCGGCAGCGTGGCAGATAGCTTCAGCGATCGCTTCGCTGATCAGCAACTCCCCGTGGCGCGCAGGACGCGGCAACTCCGTGACGCTGGCTTCCGCTTCGCGAATGATGCGATCCATCATCTCAACGGATTCCAGCGGGAATTTTCCCGCGGCGGTTTCGCCCGAAAGCATCAGCGCGTCGCTGCCGTCGAAAACGGCATTAGCCACGTCGGAAGCCTCCGCGCGCGTGGGCCGCGGACTTTTTTCCATGGAGTCGAGCATCTGAGTAGCGGTAATGACAGGGACCAGGGCGTCGCGAGAATGCGCGATGATTTGTTTTTGCACCACGGGTACCTTTTCGAGGCTCATCTCCACACCCAGATCGCCGCGCGCCACCATCACGCTGTCCGTCACCTTAAGTATCTCGTCGAGATTGGTGATGGCTTCGGGCTTTTCGAGCTTGGAAATCACTCGCGCAGTTCCTCCGGCGCGCGCAATAATCGCCTTTCCGGCGCGGACGTCGGCAGCGGTACGAACGAAGCTGAGCGCCACGTAATTAGCGCCCAAGCGTAGCGCGAATGCCAGATCCTTGCGGTCCTTTGGCGTAAGCGAAGGAATTTTCAGCTTCACGCCGGGCAGATTAATTCCTTGATGCTCGCCGAGTTCGCCGCCATTTTCCACCTGGCAGACTACATCCCGGCCGTGCGTGGCAACGACGCGCAGAGAAATCTGACCGTCGTGCAGCAGAATACGGTCACCCTTGTGGACCGATTCGGGCAAAGCGCGGAAAGTGGTGCTGACACCTTCGGCGTTGCCGACAATGTTTCTCGTGGTGATAGTGAAGCGCTGGCCGAAGCGCAGGCGAATGGAGAGGCCTTGCGTAAGCGCGCCGGTGCGGATTTTTGGTCCCTGCAAATCCGCCATGATGCCTACCGATTTTTCATGATGGGCAGAAGCACGCCGAACGGCGGCTACATTGCGCGCGTGATCTTCCTGCGTGCCATGCGAAAAATTCAGGCGCGCCACATCCATGCCGCCCTCAACCAGCCGGTCAATCATCTCTGGTGAAGAGCTGCTGGGTCCGAGCGTGCAAACGATCTTCGCCCTACGGTTGTTCATGGAAGTTATCTGGACGTCACAAAATCGTTGACGATGGTGTAAAGAAATTCGATTCCTTTATGGAACGATTCCACAGGGATGCGCTCGTCGTCCGCGTGCATCCGCGAGGAGTCAACATCTTCCAGCGGGAATGGAAACACCCCGTAAGCCTGCACAGTACGCATGCGCAGAGGCCAGGAATCGGTGGCGCCCGTGGACATGAACGGAACTACCGGGGCGCCGGGAAACTGTTTCGCAGCCGCGCGCGTGATGGTGGCGTAGAGATCGGCGGAGAGTGAAGAAGAGGGAGCGGCTTCGCCCGAGCCTGGTTCCACTTCGAATCGAATCTGCGGATCATTCACGAGCTGCTGCAATTTGCTGAGCAGCGCTTCGAGAGGATTGCCGGGCAACAGGCGGATGTTGACCACGCCACGCGCCTCCGAAGGAATTACATTGCGGCGAAATCCTGCCTGCAGCATGGTGGGCGCGATGGAATCACGAAGCATCGAATTCCACATGGGGTTGGCGTTCGATATATATCGGGCCGCGTGCTCGGCGCGATCCGAAGATTCCAGCGCACGCATCCATTTGCCGGTTTCTTCGTCTTCGACGGCGGCGATGGCTTCGAAATAAGCGCGCGTGATGGAATTTAACTGCACAGGAGTTTCGTAAGTCCCGATTTTTGCAATCGCCGCCGCGAGATGGAGCACGGGATTGTCTTTCCGCGGCATCGAGCCATGTCCGGAAGTGCCGGTGGCGATCACGTCCAGAGCTATAGAAACTTTTTCGCTGGCCTGGATGCCGATGTACTGCACTTTCCCATTCTTCAAAACAGCGTGGCCGCCTTCGTTGATGGCGTAACCGGCGGCAATCTTGTCCCAGTGCTTCTCGACAGCCTCCTTCATGCCCAGTGCGCCGCCGGCTTCTTCATCACCTTCGGCAAGAAAGATGACGTCGCGACTCAGCCGCGCGCCGGAGCGTTTCAAAGCGACAAAGACAGCGAGATTTGCAGCCAGCATGCCCTTGTCGTCAATCGCGCCACGCCCGTACAGATATCCATCCTTGAGAGTGGCCGCAAACGGATCCACGCTCCATTTGCTCCTGTCCACGCCGACCACATCCAGGTGGGCCATCAGCAGCAGCGCGCGCTTCGGGTCGGGCACTGCGCTCGACGAGAGCCGCGCAACGATAAATCCGCGGCCAGGCGCAGTTTCGAAAATTTCAGGATGGATTCCCTCGCGTTCGAGAATTTCGGCGATGTATTTCGCGGCAGCGAGTTCGTTCCCCGGAGGGTTGGTGGTGTTGATGCGGATCAAGCCTTGCAGCCAGCCGACCGCGTCGCCCTGCAGTTTCAGAATCTCGGCGGATGGCGCGCTGGAGCCCTGGGCTGCAGGAGGCCCCAGTGGGGGATAGCCCTGTGCCGCGCAAGAAAGTGCCGCGAAAAGAAGAAGCAGAAGTGCGCGAGCAAGCAAACGAGCCATCAATTATGCCTCCGAGTAAAATATGAAACCCCATCGTGGGCCCAACAGTCTTTCATATTATCATGGTGGTGCGCAGCGGCCCGGCGGGTCGAGTAGCGCAGTTTTCTGCGCTGCAATCGACCATCCTGGGAGGCACCTGAGTGCATCCAAATCACGAAGAGGAGTGGATGACTGTGAATCGAGCAATCCGGGCCACCATAGCGGGATTCATGTTGGCCGCGCTGCTAGTCTTGCCGTGCGCATTGACAACCTACGCCCAGGAGTCGGGTCCGCAAGGTCCTCCCCCCGCGGACCAACCTGCCCCTCCAAAACCACCGACTGGCCAGCAGCAAGGCCCGGGAAAACCGAGCGATCAGGCGCCACAGGTGGCCATCGCGGTTGAGTCGAACCTCGTCCACGTGGACGCAGTGGTGACGGATGAGGACGGCAATATTTTGACCGGGCTGAAAAAAGAAAATTTCCGAATCCTGGACGAAGGCCAGCCGCAGCAAATCACGAATTTCAGTCCTACGGACGCGCCTGTCACCATCGTCATCCTGATGGAATTCAGCGCCAGTTACTACGGCTTCTTCGGATATAAGGCGCAGGAATGGGCCTACGGTTTTTTGAGCCACTTGACGCCGAAAGATTGGGTAGCTTTCAAAATTTTCGACATTAAGACTGATTTGCTGGTGGATTTTACGCACGACATCGGTGAAGTACGGAACGCCATTCTCTCCCTCTATACTCCGGGCTTTCACGAGGCGGATATTTACGACGCGCTGATTGAAACTCTCGACCAGCTTCGCGATGTCCGGGGGAAAAAATCAATTCTGCTGCTCTCGACCGGGATAGATACCTTCAGCAAACACACTCTGGATCAGGCCTACAAGCGCCTGAAGGAAACCGATGTGCCCATTTTCTGCGTGGGCATGGGCGAAGAGATCGATTTGAAGACGCGGAACGGCGGCGGCGTGGGATATCTTCAGGCCAAGAATCAACTCACACAATTTGCAAACATGACCGGCGGCTATGCCTGGTTCCCACGCTTTCAAGGCGAAATGCCCACGATTTTCAATTCCGTGGGGGCGTTTCTGCGCAGCCAATATTCGCTTGGCTTTGCGCCCACGGTGCCGAACGATGGCAAGTTCCACAAGCTGAAAATTGTGATCCTGGACGATCAGGGAAATGAAATGCTGGTGCCCACGGGCAAGAAAGGCAAGATGAAGAAGGTGGTGGTTTACGCCCGGAATGGGTACACCTCGCCGCGGTCTTTGAGCGGCAACTAACGATCCGCGCAGACCCGCTTCCACTCAATGGATTCAAGAATTTCCTGCTCAGGATTAATATCCTCGCTCGAGATCCACGCGATTCAACAATTCCTCGCCACTGAACCAGCGCTCGAGGTTTGTGAGCAACAGATCAGTCTGACGCATCCATAGCTGGTCGCTCACGGCGCTCATGTGCGGCGTGATGAACACATTTTCAAGCTTCCACAATGGGCTATCAGGCGGCAGCGGCTCCTGCGATGCCACATCCAGTGCGGCCCCCGCGATTGCATGGCGTTCGAGCACATTAATCAAGGCCGGCTCATCCACCAGCGCACCTCGGGATACATTCATAAAATAAGCCGAAGATTTCATGCGTGCGAATTCCGCTGAGCCCATAATCCGGCGCGTTTCTGGAGTTTCCGGCGCGGCCAGGATCACGAAGTCCGCGTCGGTCAGCGCCTCTTGCAGTCGTGCAGCCGGCACGATTTTGTCAGCAAGTTCGCGGTCGCCCTTGCCCGATCGCGTCACCGCCCAAATTCGCATTCCGAGAGGGCGGACTACTTTCGCCACCGCACGACCTACCGCCCCAAAACCGATGAGCAGCAGAATCTGCCCGTGAAGCTCGCGCGGACGCACCGGCAAATCCCACAATTCCTGCTGGGCCCAGCGCGCCTGCTCCTGGTAGCGCAAGCAATCAGGGAAGCGGCGCGCCATCGCCACGAGCATGCCCAGAATGTGTTCGGCCATTGGAATTGTGTGAACGCCACTTGCATTCGTCACTTCGATGCCACTTTTGCGAAGCTCCGGGTACATCAGTTGGCCCACGCCCGCGGCTGTTGAATGCAGCCACTTCAACCTGCGTGCGTGGCTGAATTGTTCAGGGCGCAGTGAGAAACCCACGAAGATGTCCGTATCAGGAAGCTCTGCGTCGAGACCCTCATAGTTCGGCAAATGGACGACGCGCATCCCGGGCCAGCGCTCGCGAATACGCGCGGCCATTTCCGGCGGCGGGTTCCACAGTGAGAAACGGTGCCACACGCAAATGACCAGCTTCGTTTCAGCCGGCTTCGTGCGGGTCATCGGGAAATGACGCGTAAATCGTGGCCGGTCATTTCACCGGGCTCAGGGACGCCGGCGATGCCGAGCAGCGTGGGGGCGATGTCGCGGAGCGAGCCGCCGGTTTTCAATCGGGCGCGGCCGTCTTCAGTGCCTAGAATAAATGGAACGGGGTTGGTGGTGTGATAAGTGTGCGCGCCGCCGCTCGCGGGATCAATCATGGTTTCGGCGTTGCCGTGATCGGCGGTGATAATCCAGGCGCCCCCGCGAGGTCGTAACGATTGAAAAATTCTTCCCAGACACTCGTCCACGGTTTCGCAGGCTTTGATCGCCGCCTCAAGGTTGCCGGAATGCCCGACCATGTCGGCATTCGCAAAATTCATGATTATGGCGTCGAAATCGCCCTTCTCAATGGCGCGGACCACGGCATCCGTCACGCCCGCGGCGGACATTTCCGGCTTCAAATCATAGGTAGGCACTTTCGGCGATGGAACCAGCAGGCGCTCTTCGCCTGGAAATGGTTTTTCCACGCCGCCGTTGAAAAAATAAGTGACGTGGGCATATTTCTCAGTTTCCGCGACACGCAGGTTCTTCAATTGCATCTCGGTGAAAACATTCGCGAGGATGTGCTCCAGCTTTTCTGGGGCGATGATGTAGCGGAGCCACGGCCAGGTTTTTTCGTATTGCGTCATGGCCACGAAAGTGAGATTCGCAGGCCGCGCGGGGTCGGCAAATTCTTTGAAGCCAGGCTCGACGAGCGCGCGCGTAGTCTGTCGGGCGCGGTCGGCGCGGAAATTGAAAAAGATGACGGAGTCCTCATCGCGGATTGTGGTGCGCGGCGCGGCAGCCTTTCCTTGTGCTGGCTCCGTGGTGATCACCGCGGGTACAACAAACTCATCGGTGGTGCCTTTATCGTAAGCGGCGCGAATCGCAGCGACGGGATCCGCAAATTTTGTATCGGAGTCGCCGTGAACCATTGCGCGATACGCTTTTTCGATGCGTTCCCAGCGATTGTCGCGGTCCATCGCATAGTAGCGGCCGGACACCGAGGCAATCTGCCCCACGCCGTACTCGCGTATTTTCTGATCGAGCTGACGGAGAAAATCGATGCCGCTGTTTGGCGGGGTGTCGCGCCCATCCATGAAGCAGTGAACGAACACACGCGTAACTTTATTTTCGCGCGCCATCTTTAAAAGCGCGAAGAGATGACTTATGTGCGAATGGACGCCGCCATCGCTCAGCAGTCCCAACAAATGCAGTTGCCGGTCACGCCCGCGCTGCATGGCCTCGAGAAGCAGCGGCTGGCGAAAAAAATCGCCGCTCGAAATAAGTTGCTCCACGCGCGTAATGTCCATGCGCACGATTCGTCCCGCGCCGATATTCAGGTGCCCCACTTCACTATTTCCCATCTGTCCTTCGGGAAGCCCAACGGCGGCGCCCGACGTGTGAATCAAAGTGTTTGGAAAATCCTTGAGCAAACGGTCGTAATTCGGCTTTCGTGCCAGGGCAATGGCGTTTCCTTTCGTTTCGGCGCGATAGCCCCAGCCGTCGAGCACAGTCAGGACAATCGGTTTCGGTCGCTTGGCCATAGCGCGTCAGAATACACGGAATCGAGGGTGGCTGCCATGCGCGCGCGAACCCGCTCTCTACTGATTCTGGCTCACCGCGAGGGAGCTTGAGCGTCTAAAAAGGCAAGCGGTGCGCGTGGGCATTGGGGCTTGTTCTGAATTCTTGTGCGCGAACGAACCTGCGCTTCAATTCGTGCGCCCAAAAGAGGATATTTCTATGCTCAAGCTTCGATTTCTTGCTGTACTGCCATGCGTGTTGTTGCTCGCAGGAATTTGCAACGCGCAATCCACCTTCCTCGACCTTCCCTTGCAGAGCCAACATGCTGTGGTCACTCAACGCGTCGGCCTCACCGACATCACCATCAATTACCACCGTCCGCTCGTGAACGGCCGAAAGATCTTTGGCGGCCTCGAGCCTTACGGAAAGGTGTGGCGAGCGGGAGCGAACGTGAACACCACCATCACCTTTAGCGATCCGGTGGCGGTGGAAGGCAAACCACTGGCGCGCGGCACTTATGGACTGCATATGATTCCCGGAGAAGATCAGTGGACAGTGATTTTTTCGAACGCTTCAACGTCCTGGGGCAGTTTTTCCTATGATCCGGCGGAGGATGCCTTGCGCGTGACGGTGAAAGCAGCGCCGGCAGAATTTCACGAAGCGCTCACCTATGATTTCGACAATCCCAAAGACGACTCCGCGGTGGCCACGTTGCGATGGGACAAAATCGCCGTGCCGTTCAAGATTTCAGTCAACGTGAACGAAATCGTGGAAGCCGACCTGCGGAAGCAGCTTCGTGGCCTGGTGCAGTTCAACTGGGTGACCTGGAATGATGCGGCCGATTTCCTGATGACTCGGAAAGAAGATCTGGACGAGGCGCTGAAGTACGTCGACAAATCCATCTCCATGAGCGAGGAGCACACCAACCTGATGACCAAGTCGCAGGTGCTCGACGCCATGGGCCGCAAGGACGAAGCCAAGAAGTATCTCGACAAGTCCCTCGAAAAGGCCAATGCGGCGGAACTGTACCAGTATGCCCGGCAGCTTCAAGGAGAAAAGAAGAACGAGGAAGCATACGCAATTTTCCGCGAATGCTTGAAAAGGTATCCCAATAGCAGCAGCTCGCACACCGGGATGGCCCGTGTCTATAGCGCGCAGGGTGATTTCGACAACGCTCTGAAGGAAGCGAAACTCGCGCTCGCGATGTCCCCGGAAAATTTGAAAAAGTTCAACGAAGCGTTCGTCAAGCGCCTGGAAGCAAAGGAAGACATAAATAAGTAATGGATGGCCCGCGAAGGGTGACGTTACCGGGTGGATATTTGTGGTCTACGCAACCGCGCGAATGAAATCGCCGAGCAGGCCGTAGGCGGTGGCAATTACGTGGGCCTTGTGTTCGATGATCGAGAGGCCGAAGACATCCATGTCGAAGCGCAGCGCGGACGTGGTGCCTTCCAGGAGCGCGAGCGGATCGCTCATCGGCAATTGCTCTGGCCGAACGCTGGCGCGCACCCCATTTGCCGTGCGCTCGGCGCTGCAGATTAACTTGTAGCGCATGCCGGATGCGCGCGCCGCTTGAACCTGCTCTGGCGTGATCCCGCGGATGCCGGTGCGCTCTACTTGGTCGAGCGTGATTGGCACGCGCATCAGCACAATCACCAGCGCCGCAACCTTTACCGCTGCATCCCAGCCGTCGAGATCGTCAGAAGGATCGGTCTCCGCGACGCCAATCTGCTGCGCCTTCTTCACCGCATCGTCCAGGCTCGCGCCTTTTTCCATTTCAGTGAGCACCACGTTGGTGGTGGCGTTCAGGATGCCGCGGAATCCCCGCAAATCAACGGCGGGAAGCGAGTGCGGAAACATCGAGAAAATCGGCGTGCCGTCCATCACCGTGGATTCAAAAAAGAAATTCTTGCCTTTTGCTCTCGCAAGCTCGCACAGCTCACGATAGGCGTACACGATCGGTCCCTTGTTTGCGCTGATGGCATGCGCCCCGGATTCGAGCGCGGCTTTCAGATGATCCGTGGCAGGCTGGCCGGAACGCCGGTCGAGCGAGGAAGCTTCGAAGAAAACTCCCGGGTCTGCCGCCTCCAGCCACTGGCGCACATTTTGCGGTTTGCACCACGAAGGTGTTTCGGGAAAGCGATTTTCAAGCAGCGCAGCGGGGTCGAGTCCTTGCTGATCAGCAATCCACCCGATGCGCCGCGACGCCACGCCTGTAATTTTCCATTCGATTCCGAAGTCGCGTCGAAGTATTTCCCGCTTCGCGAGGAGCAGCCGAATAAATTCCTTGCCCACATTCCCAAAGCCGACCAGCGCGAGATTGTATGTGCGAATCGGAGCACCCTGGAAAAGTATATGGCTAATGTCGCGCCAGCGCCTTACGGCCAGGGAAGCGGGCGCCCGAGCCCAATTCTTCCTCGATGCGCAGAAGCTGGTTGTACTTTGCAACGCGGTCGGTGCGGGAAGCGGAGCCGGTCTTGATCTGTCCTGAACCCATGGCCACGACAAAATCCGCGAGGAACGTGTCTTCGGTTTCGCCCGACCGGTGCGAGACGATCGAAGCGTAGCCAGCCTTGCGCGCCATTTCCACGGCTTCGATGGTTTCGCTCACGCTGCCAATCTGATTCAGCTTGATAAGGATTGCGTTGCCGATCCCTTCGGCAATGCCGCGCGCGAAAATCTTGGGATTGGTCACGAAGGCATCGTCGCCCACCAACTGGATTTTCTTGCCCAACTCACGTGTGAGAATTTTCCAGCCGTCCCAGTCGTCTTCCGCCAGCCCGTCTTCAATCGAGACAATCGGATACTGGCGCACCCAGTTTTCCCAGAACTTCACCATTTCTTCGGACGAGCGCGCCGATTTGTCCGACTTCTTGAAAACATACTTCTTGCTTCCCCGGTCGTAAAATTCACTCGAGGCCGGATCGAGTGCGATGGAAATTTGATCACCCGGTTTATAACCAGCCGCCGTGACCGCTTGCAGCACGCGCTCAAGCGCTTCCTCGTTTGATTTCAAATTTGGGGCAAAGCCGCCTTCGTCACCCACGGCGGTCGAGTAACCATTTTTCTTCAGCACCGTCTTCAAATTGTGAAACACCTCGACGCCCCAGCGCAGCGCTTCGTGAAAATTCGGCGCCCCCAGCGGGATCACCATGAATTCCTGCACATCCACGGAATTGTCCGCATGCGCGCCTCCATTCAGAATATTCATCATGGGGACGGGAAGTAGGTTCGCAGAAGAGTCGCCAGAGTAACGCGCCAGGTATTTATAGAGCGGCTGGCCGAGCGCAGCGGCGGCGGCGCGAGCCGCGGCCATCGAGACAGCCAGGATCGCGTTGGCGCCGAATTTCGATTTGTTGGGCGTGCCATCTGCTTCGATCATGCGGCGATCAACAGCGCGTTGGTCAGCGGCGTCCATCCCCGTGACCGCTCGTGCAATTTCCGCATTCACGTGCCCCGCGGCCTTCAGGACGCCTTTGCCGAGATAGCGCGCCTTATCGCCATCGCGCAACTCGATGGCTTCATGCTCGCCTGTGGAAGCGCCCGAAGGAACCGCCGCACGGCCGAGTGCGCCGCCCTCGAGCCGGACATCCGCTTCCACCGTTGGATTGCCGCGCGAATCGAGAATCTCGCGGCCGTGAACACTGGCAATTTTTGTGGACATCACGTCTCCTAACTCATCATCATTCGCTGATTGCTATCGCCTGAACTGCGTGCAAAGAGATGCTGCTCCGAGGAATTGTTACGCGCGCCGGCTCTTCTCTCCCACTCCTTTAAAAAATGTATAGCAGAAGACGCCATCCGCCTCCGTCGTTCTGTGAAGATCTCGCACACCTCTATCAAATTCCTCGGGGCTCGTCATCCCTGCCTCGATTGCAGATTCGCGAACGCCTTCAATCATTGCGGTGAAAGTTTTCCTCGTGAATCCGTCAACAAGGCCGGGTCTGCTCGAGTCCACATACACCATGCGCGGAGACACCTGAACCGCTTCCAGACCCGCCTCGACCATCAGTGGATAAACCTGCCGGCCAATCAGCGCATTACCACCCGCCAATCGCTGCAATTCGATTTGACACTCGATTGCCCGATGAGCTGCGCTGCTGTCAGGGTAGAAGTACGTCGATCCATGATCACCCTCGATGACGGTCATTGTGCCGCCGGGTTTCAGCAGCCCGTTGAGAATCGCCAGCGCCTGAACAGGCCGCGAAAGATGTTCCAGGACGAAACAAACGAAGACGTGGTCGAAGGATTCGCCCGCGAAGGGCAACTTGAAAATGTCGGCTTGCTGGAACTGCACATTTGTCAGTCCCGCAGCGTCTGTCGCCTGCTTGGCCACCGCGAGTGAGACCGGGGAAATATCCACCGACGTAAAAAGCGCGCCCGGGCTCCGTTGAGCCAGCGTGACCGTTTGCGCTCCAACGCCGCATCCCGCTTCGAGCACCTTGCCTCCATGCGGGTACGCCGTGTCCGAATGCAGCAACTCGACCAGCGTTCCCGCCTGATCCTGCAGGCGTTCGTTTTCACGCGCGTCGTACCCGTGCACATATGTCCCGCTCATACTGGCCCTTTCCAGATGTGACTGAATAGATTTACAGCAGTCGAGCGCCCGATGGCGTGCGTCGCTACTCCGGCTCTTCAAGCATAGACTCCGCGCGCACCACCACAACGACGCCGTTTTCCGTAACCGAGTAGCGCGCGCGGTCCGCTTCGATGTCGTAGCCGATAATGGTGCCTTCGGGCAGGCTCACGTGACGGTCAATAATCGCGCGGCGGATTTTGCAACGGCGGCCAACATTCACATGATTGAAGAATATGGAATCCTCCACCTCGCTGAAGCTGTTGACGCGCACGTCGTATCCCAGCACCGAACGTTCCACGCGCCCGCCGGACAGAATCGAGCCGCCGGATACAATGGAATCCACCGCCACGCCCGTGCGGCCCGGGTCTGCAAACACAAACTTCGCCGGTGGATACTGCTGCTGCCAGGTGTGCAGCGGCCAGGTCTTGTCGTACAGATTAAAAACTGGCGAAACCGAAACCAGGTCCATATTCGCTTCGTGGTAAGCCTCGATGGTGCCCACGTCGCGCCAGTAGCTGGTTTCCTTCTTGTTCTCGTCGCGGAAATTGTAGGCGAACACTCGATACTCGCCGATGATCCTGGGAATAATGTCCTTGCCGAAATCATGCGCGGAGGTGGGATCCTCCGCGTCCAGAATCAGGATCGGCAGCAGTAGCTGGGTATTAAAGATGTACACGCCCATTGAGGCGTTCACTTTGCCCGGATGGACACGCGAGGTCTTGGGGCGCGCGGGCTTTTCCTCGAACCCCACGATACGCCAGTCGTTGTCGGTTTCCAGTACCCCGAACCTTCCGGCCGCTGCTTCGGCATCCACCTCGAGCGTTGCCACAGTCACATGCGCGCCCGAGTCCACGTGCTGCTCCAGCATTTTCTGGTAATTCATTTTGTAAATGTGGTCGCCGGAAAGGATGAAGACGTAGCTGGATGGCTCGCTGCCCACTGAATAAATGTTCTGGTAAACGGCGTCGGCAGTGCCCTGGTACCAGTGCTGCGAGACGCGCATCTGCGGCGTGAGCACTTCGATAAAATCGCCGTGGCCCATCAGCACAGACCAACCGCGGCGCACGTGGCGGTTGAGGCTGAGCGCTTTGTACTGCGTGAGGACAAAAACGCGTCGCAAGTCGCTATTGAGGCAATTCGAGAGCGTCACATCAATAATGCGATAGACTCCGCCGAAGGGCACGGCGGGTTTGGCGCGGTCGCGCGTCAGCGGCCATAGCCGCTCCCCCTGACCACCGGCCAGCAAGACACCGATCGCATTGCGCATCACGGCCACAGAGGCATTTCCCCGAAGTGCCTGAGTCTGGAGCACGCCATTCTACAGCAAGTCGTGAAAACCGCTTCAATTTGCCGCGAGGATTGCGTGTGGATTCATAAGGTCCCATACCACTAAGAGCGCGAATATTTTCAGGCGGTTCTACTTGGATGACGTAGCGACACTCTTAAGGACGTCGGATAGGGCCAAGATCATATTCTTGTCATAGTCCGGCGGATTCTTATGGAGATGAGGCCAGGCCAATCGAACATGAATGCCACATTGAGCGACCCATCGGTGGCAATCCCAAATCTCATATTCTGTAGAAGCTTGCAATTTGGCGAAACTGCTACAATCCCAGCCTTCCAACAGATCTTGCTTCTTCGCCGTTTGTTCTTGACCCAACGGCTTCTTCCCGTTTTCAGGCTTGGCAGTCGGTTCTCTCAAATAATATGAGATGACTGCAAGGTTCGTCGAATCAGGAGTTCCTTCGTCCGCAGGGTTCTTAATTTGAAATATAAACGCCGACTTGACAGAATCACGTTTGCTCGAGATCACGGCCCAATCTGACGGCACCGAGAATTGAACACGATCAAAGATTGTGAGAACGGTTCTATCCTCAGCAATTAAAGATAACGCCGTAAGGAATATGAAAACGATGGCG
>Ga0210384_10003677_pt1 | contig 17621 bp, 9 predicted proteins | sample IncBWH2MmetaG_FD_160574 | JGI IMG/M metagenome (GOLD analysis project Ga0210384, IMG submission 160574) | Forest soil microbial communities from Barre Woods Harvard Forest LTER site, Petersham, Massachusetts, United States - Inc-BW-H-2-M | ecosystem: Environmental > Terrestrial > Soil >...
GTCGGCCGCCAGCGCATTGCTACGGGCCGCTGCAGCGTAATCTCCCACACGCATATAGGTGTGCGCGGGCATGTGCACCAGATGCCCGGCACCGGGGGCGAGCGTTTCCAAACGCTTTGCGCTCGCTAAGGCCCACTGGGGATGGGAGGACGATTCCGTGGCATGTATGTAATAGTGATTCGCACCAAGGTGATTCGGATCGCGACGCAACACCGATTCCAACACCGCAGTGATCTCCTCAGTGCCTTCGGTCGGACGACCGTCTAGGGTCCACTGCTTCCAAGGATGGAGATCCATAAGGCTCTCCGCATAGAGAGTGGCCGCATCGAGATCGTCCGGGTAATGCTTATGCAGTTCTCGCATCGCATTGGCGTACTGCGCATCAAGCTTCCTCAAGTCGACCTTCGGGTCTGATGAATAGCGCTTTGACAAAGCCTGAATATAGGCACGCTCCCTCTCTGTCGCGCTCGGCGCGAGCAACAACGCTTTCTGCACCGCTTCATACGCAGCCTTTTCGTGCGGCGGATCAACATCAAGATTGATGCAGGGACCTAGCGCTAATGCGACGCCCCAAAACGCCATCGCTGACTGCGGGTCCAGCTCCGATGCCCGCCGGAAGGATCGAGCGGCTTCCTCGTGGTTGAAACCGAAGACCAACGTGAGGCCCTGATCGAAGAAGCGCTGGGCCTCAGGGTTATTCGGGGAAATGGCGTGATGATGTTGGCCCAAGCCGTGTATCAGGACTGCCGAATCTGACTGGGCAAAAGATGCATAAACACCCGCGAGAAACGCAAATGCCAGCGCGAGGAGTTTCATTTGGATTCTCCAAGCGTTCAGAAAGCTACCATATTCCCTGACATTCAAGTCGCTCAAATGCTTATATCACGTATGCGCTTCAAAGGCCGCCCTCAAACCATTCCTCTCCTCTGCGGTCCAACTGTACGGTCCCGCATCGAGTATGCAGAGCAACCTGCGATTCCTACCTGTGATTCTTACCCGCGTTCCGGGTAAAACGATTGTAGAAAGGATGTTCGATACGCTCTAAGTTGTTTTCTTTGTTAAAGGCGGTAGGTTGACACGGTAGAGGTCTGGGGTTCGAGTCCCCACGGGCCTACCATTTGTTTCAGGTGATTTGGCGATTTGGGTATCCGGTCCTTTGCACATTCGTTGCACAGAACTCCCGTGGTATTCATTTTCTAGGTCAGCAGCTCTGCAGGGTAGGCGCGTGAACCGTGCCGCTTGTTTCTATGCGTCGGATAGGAAAAATATGGAAAATCCTCGCCGCAAGATACTTTTACCGCAGGCTCTACCGTATCTCCGTACACCGCCATCCCGGGTCCGTTCTTCGTGCACAATGTAGTTGCCACGGAATATTTCCTATTGCAGTCACTGACGCCCCAATTTAGCGTACTCATCGGCAAGCTCAACGTGGTTACACCCTACTGACCAAACATTATCCGGAGACAGCTTCAAAAAGTGTAGGTTTTGCTCAATTCCTCGATGATGATTTCTGTCCTTGCAGCCTCAAGCGCCACAGAGAGGCTAGATTCGATGTATATGAGAGCGACTGCGATCGCCCTAATAAATTTGAGGGCACCCACTCGATTAAGATTGGGTCGGGGATGGATAGAAAAGGAACAAAAGCAAAATCGAAGAAAGCAAAGGCTGAGGGGAACGGCTGAGAAGCGAGCCAAACCAAGAAAGAAAAACAAGTAAATTGGGACGTTTACTGTCGGGTCAAAACTGTTGACGACCACGATTTTCAATTTCTAATTCTGGCAGATTGGACCCATTTGGATGGAAGGCCATCCGAACCTTGATGTTTGCTGACCACCCGAGCATCTACTCAGCTAGTCACAGGAACTTACCAGCTTGCTGTCGTAATCGAGCGCGCTGGGCTGGTCAAGTTCAGGGTGTGCCCGTGATAGACGAGGCTGACGGGCATGTCCTGAGTGTTGCTATTGAGGACCTGGGCGACCATCCCGCCCTCCGGGGTCTGGAATGACATCACGCGAACTCCCTTCTCCTGACCTTTAGTTTGAACGCGAACAGCGCCAGGGCGAACGAACTTGCTGAAATGAGCGAGGTAATAGTAGACGCCGGTGTAAGTAATTTCGTGGGTCTTCTTGTTGATGATGACCACGGGATGCTGGGAGTTGGGGTCGGGATTGCCGTGGATGGGAGAGATGGCCCAGGGCCCGCCAGTCTCATCGAGAATGGCGTTCCAGTAGAGCCATGCCGACGTGCCGGCCTCGAGGTCCCCAAAAATGATGTTGCCCCACAGGTCGCCGTCGTCAAATTCGTAGATCGGAAGTTTCTTGTCCATGGGGTATCCCGCTTCATAGGCATAGCAAAGCTCGTCCATCCAGAAGGGAATATCCGCATACTTGGCCTTGAGTTCGGCGATTTTGTCGAAGTCCTTCGTGAAAGCGTCGTAAGGGTATCCGTGATAGGCGGCAACGGAAATAAACTTCTTCGCTTCGGGATCATCCAGAACGATGGGATAACTTTCATAGGCGTTCAAGCGTTCCGGTGCCTCACTCAGCATGAGTTTGGTGGTCAGGCCAGACTTCTGCAGGGCCGGGCCGACGTGGTCACGGATCAGTGTGCGGATTTCCTGATAGTTGATCTTCGTATAAACCTTGTCCGGCTCGTTGAAGAGGCTCAGGTAATCCACAACAATTCCGCGCTTTTTGTATTCCTCGAGGTAGCGCATGAAGTACTTTGCCAGTACGGGATAATATTTGGGCTGAACGTCCTGGTGAGTATTTACGTCGTAGAGCATCCAGTCCGGCGGGTAGTCGATGGGTGCCTGCAGGGCGAATTTTCCGTACTTTCGAGCACGCAGGATGTATGTGCCGACGCCATTCGGACCGAAATCGCGATCCACGGAAAAATTCTTCAGTTCCACGTCACCCGGCGTGTCGTCGTAGGTAAACCAGGGCCCCGCAGCCTGGAAGTCGGTGCCGGCCAGTGGCGTTTTCATGGCGGTGTATCCCGCGCCAGTTTTTGGATCGAAGAGTGCGCGCAGGACCTCTTCCCGCTTGTCGGCCGGAAGAGTGTTCAGGGTCATGAGGCCCGCTTCCATGATGGATGCGCCAAAGCCATCCATCTTCTGGTATTTCATGGCGTCATTTATCTCAAACACCGCGGCTCCGGTTGGCTTCGCATCCGAAAATTTCGCATCCGGCTTGGCCGCAAGGCGATCTCCCGCCTTGGAGGAAACGTGAAGCTTTGCTGTTTGCGCGGGGGCCAGCGCTGCCAGCAGCAATAGACAGACCAACGCCAAGACGCACGATTTCGTAAGAGTCCGGAACATGATGATTCTCCTTGTACGGGACTGCTGGGTTAAAAAGTGTATTTCAGTGCAAATTCAATCTGCCGGTTGTCAGTGGAAGTGTTCGTAATGGCCGCACCTCCCTGAACATCCACGACATTGCCCGGCAAGCCAAAGTTGGGATGGTTGAAGATGTTGAAGAATTCGGCTCGAAATTCGAGCTGCTGGGATTCACGAATTCTAAAATTTTTCTGCAGGACGAAATCGAAATTGACGAGGTCGGGTCCGCGCAGATTGCCGATGGGAGAACGGCCATACAAATGGGCGCTCAACTGGCCGGGAGCGAGAGTGGGAGGGGCGAATGCCGCTTGGTTGTACCAGCAATCGAGCGTCTGATGGCCGGGATTGCTGCACCCGAAATCATTTGCCTGGCTGCTGGTATTGAAAGAGAAATCGTTGGGACTGTGAATTTGGTCATACCGCGGACTGAAACTGCCCGTGTTAGTGATGTCACCGGAAATGGTGGCCGTCAGCGCTTCACCGCTCTGAATGGTTGTGATGCCGGAAATCTGCCAGCCACCCAGGGCCGCTTCTGCGATTCGGTTCATGTCCTGCGCGAAGTGGCGGCCTTTGCCGAACGGTAGTTCATAAATGTAGCTGATTGACGCCCGATGGCGCAGATCCGGTGTCACGGGTCCATGCTCGAGGTTGGGATAATACGAATTCTGGATGTACCCGCCGACGTTTCCATCCGCGTTGCCAAGGTTCTTGGCGAAGGTGTAAGCGGCGAGAATGTTGAAGCCGTTGGAAAAACTCTTGTTCAGTGACATCTGCAGGGCGTTGTAAGACATCTGCAGTTGCGCGAAATCAAGCGGCAGGACCGCGGTGAGATTGGGCTGGGCCGAGTAATAACGGCGACCATAGTTGGGAATGGGATTGTTGGGGTCAGGTCCGACAAAATTGGTATCCAGAATCTGCGTGGGCTGATTCAAATCGCTGGCCTCATGATTCCAAAGGCGATAGGCGTGAGTGCCTACGTAGCCGACCTGAAAGGTCCAGGCCTGTGCGAACTGGTGCTGCACGGTGAGATTCCATTCCAGAATCTTCGGTATCTTGCGGACGGAACCGGTTGTCTTGACAGGTCCAGAAATATTGTTGGGATCTCCAACCGGGAGTGTGTCAGGAAATCCGTTGGATACCAATTGAGAGGAAGTGTTCTGGGAGGGCGGGAGGGGGACAACGCCGGGATTGAACACCTGGGAAAAGAACGTGAGTTGCGGTGGATTCAGGCCCAGGTCATCAAAAATGTTGGCTTCCGAAGAATAGAAGATTCCGAAAGCACTGCGCACGACGGTATTGTGCGGCAAGGACCAGGCGAGGCCAATTCTGGGCTGAATATTCGATTTGTCGAATCCGACGCCTGCGTGGGAAACGGCATTGGATCCGTAGGAGCTCACCATCACGGCACGGGCGAGATCGAAATTGGAAACGCGGCCATTCGCCGGAGAAGTGAGATCGTACCGAAGGCCGAGATTCAGGGTGAGGTACGGCCGGATCTTCCAATTGTCCTGAACAAACTCGGCCTGATCCCAATAACGGGTGGGGTACAGGCCTAGGAGGTAATCCTGTTCGGTCTGTTGCGCGAGGCCCAGAAGAACATCGGCAGCACCGCCGCCGCCGTTGCTGGTGGTTAGATCGTTCGTGTAGATCCCGCCAAAAATAAAATAGCCTCGGGGCGCAGTGACTTGGTAGAAATTGCGCTGCTGGCGTCGGAAATCAAATCCAAATTTGAAGGAATGACGCCCGTGCAACCAGGTGAGTGTGTCGGCAACCTGATAGATATTTTCGTAGACGTGCTCAGGAAGGTAGAGCGAATCTCCAATTGGCGTGATGCCGGAAATATCAATGTTGGTCAGGCCGGATGAATTTATGTCACCACGATTCGCGTTGGGAATTCCCAAGTCATTCCCGGCAGTGTTTCCGTAATTGAAGGGAAGAGCGTTCACGGCATAGCGGAACCATCCACCGTGAAGGTCGTTCAGCAGAGTGGAAGAGAAGGTGTGCGTGTAACCGAGGCCGACGTGCTGCGCACGCGATTTGCTCTGGCTGGGGCAGCAATCCGATCCGCCCAACATGCCCAGTGGGCCCGGCCGCGAACTACGAACGTCCCCAAAGCTATAAGCCGCGAAAACCCGGTCTTCGTCCCGGAAACGATAGTCGAAACGCACATCAAAGGAATCCTGGTCATTCGAGTGCGGCTGTCCGGTCACATAATTTTGGGCGAGATCGCCGGTGGTTGGTTGCGGATAAACATTCAGGATGTTCCGGCCGACCGCGTCGATCATGCCTGGCGACATCACATTCACCTGTCCGTTGTTAGAGATGGGCGTTCGCAACGCGACGGCTTGTCCGTTGCTGCAGTTGTAGGTTGTCGTGCTGTACGGATCAAAAATCGTGCCGGTGTCAAAGTGAGGATCCGAAAGGGGTGCGGGAGCACCGGGCTGGTCGCAAGGAGAGAACGTGTTTCCTGTCAGCAATTCCGTGAAATCGCCGTTGCGTTCCTTCATAGTTGGAACCGTCGAGATCGCGGGGGTGCTCTCTCTCAGGCGGGAACCCTGATAGTCGCCAAACAGAAAGGCTTTGTTTTTCTTGAGCGGACCGCCGGCAAAAGCGCCAAATTGATTTCGCTTGAAGGGTTGCTGCCCCTGATTGAAGTAATTCACGGCATCCAGCTTGTCGTTGCGGATGAACTCGTACACTCCACCATGAATGTGGTTGGATCCTGACTTGGTGACGACGTTGACGGCGGCACCTCCACGACCGAATTCGGCGGCCATGGAGTTCTCTTCCGTCTTGAATTGTTCGATGGCATCGGGTGGCGGAAGGACGATGGTTCCGCCGAGTCCAAATTCATTGTTGTCCACGCCGTTCAAAAGGAAGTTGTTATTGGAGACGCGCAGGCCGTTGACGGAGATTGCTTCATTGGCGCGCTCATTTTCGAAGACACCGCCGCTGACATTCGAACCGGTTTGGCCGCCGTTCGCACCCGGCCCCAGGTAAGCCAGTTGGATGAAGTTTCGACCATTGAGCGGCAATTGAGAGATGCGCTGCGTAGTCTCAATCGTGCCCAGAGAAGAGGTTTCTGTTTGAAGCAAGGCTGGTGCGCTGGTTACTTCAACCGTTTCGGTTGCGGCGCCGACCTTCATGAAAATGTCCACGCGCGCGACCTGATTCACGGACACTTCGATATTTGTTTCGACCGTGCTCTGAAATCCCAGTTTTTCGACACGCACCCTATAGCGGCCGATTTTCAGGAGCGGGGCGGAGTAGTTTCCTTCGGCGTCTGTATGGAACAGATTGGACTGGCTCGTCTCCAGGTTTGTGACGGTCACCTGCGCATCGGCCACGCCCGAACCGCTGGCATCGGTTGCGCTACCGACAATGGCTCCGCGATCCACTTGCGCGCGCGTCAAGGGCGCCAGACAGAGAACACACGCGAAAATGAGCAGAGAAGTCTTGCGCCATTGAAAAATCATGAATCCCCTATAGTGAACAGGAAATGCCCTGTTGAAACGATTTCATATTGTAGGTAGAGTCGCCTGTCAAGCGGTAACTGTCCTGCCGTTTGCCGTTGCCGGCCTGATTAGAGTGCAGAAGTCTCCACGGGCTGCTCAACAAAATAGATGGAGGGTGCGTCGGAATGAAATTCATGATGGCGTTTTTGATCGGATTTCCGCTGTGTTTTGGCGCGCTGGCTCAAGAAACCGGCAAGCAACCACCCAAACGACTCGAAGAATTGCAGGGGAAAACCGTCCTGCTGTTCACGCCACACCCGGATGATGACGTCTTTGGTGCCGGAGGCACAATCGCCCTGCTGAATCGCAATCACAACAAGGTGTTCATCGTGATTTACACGAACGATGATAAAGGCTCTTACGATCCGGACATGAACTCGCAAAAACTCGCGCGCATTCGCCGCGCGGAAGAGGAAGTTTCCGAGGGGTTGCTGGGCACGCCGAAAGAAAACATCATGTGGCTGGGTTACGACGACGGCATGCTCGAATACGCACCGCAACCAAAGCTGACCGAGGAAGCCACCGCCATCATCCGCCGGATCCGTCCGGATGTTCTATTGAGCGTTGACCCGGGCGAGTGGTACGAGCGGTGGCACAAGAGCGACCACCGCATGGCGGCCTTCAACACCATCGATGCCGTGCGCGCCGCTGAATTCTGGCTTTACTTTCCGAATCAGAAACTTCAACAACGATTGGAACCGTATAAGGTGCCGGAACTTTATTTCTTCTACCCTTCCCCTCAGGAGTCGAACTACTTTGTAGATATTAATAGCGTCGCGGAACTGAAGTTCGAGGCGGGCACAAAACAGGTGAGCCAGTTCGAGCCGGCCGTGAATCGATATCGGCCGGATTGGGATGCGAAAGATCTGGAAAAAGCCAAGAAGGAAATGCGCGAGGAGCAACCGCGGAAGAACGGCCATTTTGTCGAGGCCTTCCGCTATGCCACAGGATTTGTTCAGTATTGATGCACTTACAGGTGACCGATCATGGCGGAGTTGGCATTAAACGGCGGTAAGAAGACCAAGCAAAAAGCCCTTCCAGTGTGGCCCCAGTACGACGAAACTGAAAAGAAAGCATTGCTGGATGTACTCGACAGCCGGGTGTGGTGGAGAACTCCCGGGACCAGAACCCTGCAATTTGAAAAGGATTTTGCGAAGTTTCACGGCGCCAAGCATGGCATCGCCGTAACCAACGGAACAGCCGCGCTGGAAGCGGCGATGTCCGCGTTGGGTATCAAGCCGGGCGATGAGGTGATTGTTCCTGACTTCACATTCGTGGCCACGGCGAGCGCGGTGCTCTACGCCGGCGCTATGCCCGTGTTTGTGGACGTATTGCCGGAAACGCACTGCATCGATCCGCAACTGACGGAAGCGGCGATCACTTCAAGGACCAGAGCGATTATCGCTGTCCACATGGGAGGCCATCCGGCGGACCTTGACGCGCTTGGAGCACTTGCAAAGCGCAAAGGCATCGCGCTGATCGAAGATAGCTCACACGCCCACGGCACCGAATGGAAGGGGCAGCGCATTGGGGCCATCGGGACAGCTGGGACGTTCAGTTTCCAGTCCAGCAAACTGATGACCGCCGGCGAGGGTGGCATCATCGTCACGAACGACGACCCATTCGAACGTCTGGCACGCAGCGTGCACGACTGCGGCCGCATGCCTGGTGAATGGTTTTACAGCCACTACATCAACGGATCGAACTACCGGTTGAGCGAGTGGCAGGGAGCGATTCTGAGCGCGCAATTGACGCGATTGGATGCCCAGACACAACGGCGCCATCAGAATTCCCGAGTGCTCGATAAATTGCTCGGGCAAATTCCTGGAATCACGCCGCAGAAGCTGGATTCGCGCTGCACCCGCAATGGGCAATACGCCTATATTTTTCACGTGGACTCCAGACAATTTGCCGGCGTAAGTACGGAGAGGCTGATCCAGGCCATGAACGCGGAAGGCATACCAAACCAGGCGAGCTATCCACCGGTTCATCTTCTGGATGTCTTTAAGAGCGGTGAATATCGCAAGCGGTTGTGCGGCACGCAGGCAACCGAGCCGCATGCGTTTTTGAAGGCAAACTATCCCGTAACTCATCAGGCGGCGTGGGCGAGCATCTGGATTCCGCAGCCGGCGCTGCTCGGCGACGAGGAAGATATGCAGGAAGTTGCCGCAGCGTGGCGGAAGATCCAGAAATTCGCAAAAGAATTGGCGTGATTCAGGTCGCGAAAACGGAATACCACGGTTGGCACAACGCGTATCGAACTTCCAACGGTACGGTTGACCTTGTCGTGCTCGCGGATGTTGGCCCGAGAGTGATTCATTACGGTTATCGCGGGCGGGAAAATCAGTTTCACGAGTTCGGCGGTGAGGCTGGGCTGACGGGTGGAAATGATTTTCGCCTCTACGGGGGCCATCGCTTGTGGGCGTGGCCGGAAGTCGAGCGGACTTATTATCCGGATAATGTTCCCGTTGAAGTTGTGCAGACGAGCGACGGCGTTCTCTTTCGCGCGCCAATCGAAACTGCGCATCCCGGAACGCTCTTGCAGCGGGAAATGAGAATTACTCTCGACGCCAGCGGTTCCCACGTGACGGTACACCATCGCATCTCAAATCACGGCAGTGCGGAAACGGAGCTTGCCGTCTGGACCCCCACGTTGATGAAGCCGGGCGGGCGAGCGATTCTTCCCTTCCCGCCCCGGGCGGCCATGGACAAAGATCATTTTCAATCGGTGGGTCCGCTGACGTTGTGGTCGTTCACCGATTTCGCGGATCCACGCTGGCGCCTGGGCACCGAATATCTACAGTTGATTCAATCGGAAAAACCTTCTGGCCGGTTTCCGGAACAAATGACGGGCTTGTTTGTGCCCGATTGCTGGGGCGCCTATTGCCGCGCGGGCACCGTGATGCTGAAGCGAACGAAGTCAATAGAAGGCGCAACGTACCCCGACCGCGGCTGCAACTACGAAGTATTCACAAACGCAGAGTTTCTCGAACTCGAAACCTTGGGCCCAGTGAGCACACTGGAGCCTGGCGAAAGCAGCGAACACATAGAACACTGGTGGCTCTTCTCCGGAGCGGAATCCCTCAGCGACGACGAATCGATCCGTTCGGCAATTCTGCCGCTCGTTCAGCAAACGGCAGGGTACTGAAGGCTTCAAGTCTTTCTCAATGCTGCGGCTTGTTCACCTTCTCCAGTTCCTTGCAGGGTGATTCGGTCACGGGCGAGCCCGTCAGCAAGCGCGCGGCGGTGCATGCGTACGCGGTAGCCAATTGCGAACTGGCGGAATTCGTTTCGTGATAGTGCGCTGGTACGCCCTTTGAAGCACAGGAATCGGGAGCTTCCTTCATACCCTGCACCGGGTCAAAGACGGGCGGATGAAAATCATAGCCAGGTACGAGATAACCAAGTTCATCGGGAGAAAGGCCAAATATGAATTTGTATTTTGCTTTCATCAACGGCCGGACCGCCGGCTCCGGTTTCCGGCCCGTGTCCGCCGCCGGACAATCCTGACGCCGAAGTTGTGCCACGCCAAAAAAGACTTCGGGAAAGAGTTCGCCGGGCGTGGTGATGATTTGCGCGTCGCCAAGCCGCACGGAAGTTACGGTGGTGACAATCTGTAACCCCGTAGCAGTTTTCCAGGCTGCCGGAACGGCCAATACACCCTTGTCCATCAGCAGCGCGTAGCCCTGATTGTCCATAGGCGCCCGGAGTTCGGCTTTCTGAATATCGATGGTACTGACTGCGGACCATTCTGCTTTCTCGATGGCATCCATCGCAGCCTTCGCTACATCGCGGCCAATCGCTTCGGTTCGAGCGAATGAAAATGTAGCCGACTTATCGCCGGCGACTAGAGGAAAGTCCCGGCCATCGAAGCGGGTGCGCGTGCTGCGATTGTTGTCACCGGCAATTTCAACCGCGCCCAGATCTCCGGAAATATAGATCGCTGTGCCGCCATATTTTACTTCCAGCGCGGCACGCACGGCACCGGGGAAATCCGAGGTCAGAATTGTGTTGTCGTCTTCCATCGACTCCGGATGGGTGTTCCAATTCACGAGTGTTGCGACAACTTTCTGGGGCGTTCCGCCGCGAGCGCTGACAAATTGCATGATGCGCAGCTCCTCATCGAAGCAGCGGGGCGGCCTTCCGTCTGTGCGCGTTTGCATGTCGGCCAGAGACGGGGACAGGGCCGGATTGGTCGTGCCCAATTTCAGCCTCACGGGTTCGAGAGATTTCGCCGCAGCCGTTATAGCTTTGGCGATTTGCTGATCCACGAATTGGAGGTACTGCGGGAATTTTCCGTCGCTGGTTGGAGCTGCTCCCCATAATCCGATGGTGTCCGGTCCTTCATGATTGTGCGTGCAGGTAAGAAGGATGTCCTGAATACCGAGCGCGGGATCGAGCAACTTTGTGGCATGGTAGAGCCCAAAGTATCCTCCGTCCTGCGTGTAGCCAATCAGGTCGAGAGACACAATGGCGATTCGTTTGCCCCCTGCCTCCAGCACCAACGCGCGCGCCCATAAGTCGTCGTGCATTTCAGTGGCCTGGCGATCGTTTTCAAATCCAGCCAGGTAAATTCCTGCATAGTGGTCGGCGCTTTTCGGATCGATGGTGGTGTTAGTTGCGGCGGCAGTGAAGGTTTCCCCTTCGTCCCAGCGGCCATTCTTGTTTGCATCCACAAACTCCTCTCCCCAGACGCCTGAAGCTGTCACCGGTCCGTTCCAGTCCGGATTTTTTCCAAACGGTGTAATCGATACTGCGCTGGCGCCGGCCCGCAACTGGGCGGAAGAATGCGATGGGTACGCAAACACAAAGAACAAAAAGATGGACAACTGGACACCAATTCGGATTGCCGCAATGCAAGCTTTCATGGAATTCACCTTAGCAAATGGATCCCTGGCCAGCCTGAGCCGTATCAGAATATCCCGGAGCTTAGCCCATTTTTCTCTCGAGTGAGAGCTTATTGGAGAACTCAAGCGTAGCTCGATCAGGTCTCGCTGCGCTTGAATCAACACCCGAGAAAGACTTTAGGCTTCCACTCCTGCGAGTAAACTCCAAGCAAGTGTTGCGTCGACCGTCTGAGCTGGCACGACTTATCGGGCAATTTGCTAAGCTCAAGCCTCCGCAATAGCCGCGATCGAGACTCTCATACCGGGAATTCTAACGGGTAATCTCGCGCCCTGCCGGGCAGGTGGGTTCATCGGGAACCATTTAACCCACTCTTCATTCATCCCGGCGAAGTCTGCTTCCTCAAGAAGAATCACCGTGACACTCACGACTCGTTCGAGCGAGCTTCCTGCGGCTTCGAGTATGGTAGATACATTCTGCAAACACTGTCTGGTCTGCTCTTGGATCGTATCCCCAACTATCCGTCCGGTTACGGGATCTTGCGGACCGGTGCCTGAGACGAACACAAATCCGGCTGCCCGTACCGCTTGGCTATATGTCGTCGATGACGGGGCATTAGGCGTGCGAATTATGTCCCTTGCCATAAGGTCCTCCATTACATGTCCGCATCATGCAATCTACGCGAAACCGGCTCTACATGGCATTTGTCGGGAAACCCGACTTAAGTGGACTGGCAAGACAATTCTGCGTCCTCTGTTTTGCGGTACCTACCATTCGTAGAAGTCCTAGGGCTGCCCCGTCACGTGAAGCCAACTTACAAGGGAGGGTCTGGTGAATCACCTCTATTAGGATGTGTCGGCGCATTTGCCCCTTTTGGCTTGCCGATGCGTTCATTCTCATCTACAGAAAACAGCAAGTAATTGTCAAAGCTGTGTCGCCGATGAACTCGCTGCCCTCTCCAATCGAAATGCACTTCGGCGCTTCTAGGCAGCCACAGGTTCACATTTCCTCGAAAGTTCACAGCACCATATTCAATTGCTGCATGTTCGGCAACCAGTTGAATCTCCGGGACCGGCCGCACTAAATCAGTTTCCAATCTCGCAATGTGATAATTTTCCGACGAAATCCAAGCTCGTCCCCTCAACGCCACGGGATGCGACGAGCTGCGCCCAATCCGAAAACCCCGATTGAGAATTGGCTTACCTGCCCGCTGCCGAAAATGTACTTGCCAGGCCAGACCGCCGTTCCATCGCGCCAACCCTTCGCACGTCATGTCATAATTCGCCACATAGAACGGATGAAAAATCATCACCAACGCCGGTAGCCCGTTGGTCGCCACTCCATTCGGGAATCGGGCTGGATTGCCATCGCTGGTTCGATATTCGTCGACGCTCAGATGTCCAGGACGTATCTCTTCCATCGAAACCACATAGCTGAACGTTCGCTTTTCCGGCGCAGAGGCCACGCCCCATCTATTGATCGTCTGATCTACCAGTGATTCCGTTGCTGTGAAACGCTCGATGTCGTGAACCAACGCCACTAATTGATCCCCGGTTTTTTGCAGAACGTCGTCCAACGAGCATACCGCTCCCGATTCTACTGGCGGCACTTTTTCGTCTACGTCCGGCGGCAACCAGTTCGATGGAATCGGCAGTGCCGTGGCCGCCGCGGTAACGGCCGTCAACTCCTCAGTCACAGAAGAGGGATCGGCGGGTGGAACGGCTTCAGGATTCTCCAATTGTTCTAGCTGTTTCGCCGCAGCCACATCAAATGCGTTTGCCTTTACGTATTCCTGCAATATATGGATAGCGCGCTCTTTATATCCACCCTCCGCTAGAATTCCCGCGAGAAATGGTTGTAGCAATGCCGCTCTCTCATGCCCCAATTCCATTGCGCGTTCTGCGTGTCTGATCGCGCCGTCTCGATTGCCATGCATGTAGTCCGCCTCTGCCAATAGACCCTGCGCTCGCCAGGACGACGGCTCAGCCTCCACCGCCCGATTCAGATAAGGCATCGCTTCTGCCGGTTTCTTTTCGTGCAGGAGCTCTTGCCCCACTTCAAGCAACGCACTCAAGTGTTTTGGATTAAGGGAGAGCGCCTTGTTCCAGTGCGTCTGCGCTCCCGTCGGATTATTCAACTGCGAGTCATACACCCCGAAAAGGTATTCCACTTCAGCACTATTCGGCGCATCTCTTTCCGCCGCTTCCAAATAACTTCGTGCACTATTCGGCTTCTTGGTGCGCAGCGCTTCCAGCGCCTTTCCCACTTCCTTCTGCGCCTTCGGATTTAAGGCTGCAATCCCTTTGTCAGAAGCTGCGTCTTCTGCATCCGACATCGGGAGGAGTTCCACGTTGACTGTCACGAGAGTAACCACCCTCACTAAGTCGACTCGTTTTTCAGCTTGCTGGTATCCCGGTGCCATCACCAGCACTCGGAATTCCGCTTTCGGTACGCGGATAAACCTGCCCCGCCCGTTTTTCAGCAGAATCTGATCCTGGAGTTGTCCGTGTACGTTGATTAGCTGCACCACAACTTCGCCCACAATCGGCTTCCCATCCGTTGGCTTCACGGTCACTTCTACGTCGGGTGAAGCGAAGGAGCTCGCCGGGATAGCAGGCACTCCTTGGGCGCGCAATTTTCCTGCCAGAAGCAAACCGCACGCGGCCACCACCAAGGGCAGGCAACACTGCATGCGCATTTCGACTCCTTCGGCGTGGTCCGAGACCCGGTTCCGCAACCAATCATACGGCTTCTCCAACGCGGCAACTAGCGTTTCGAGAGAAGGATAAATCTTCCTCGTGGGCGGCCCACCTAGGCAGATCCGGTAATCCGTGCCGACTCAGGCGGTCGACTAATCGGGTTGGCGCAATATCTGTGAGCACCCGTCGAGCTATTCACAATAATTCCATGCTATTCTTCCCGACATTCTGTTGAGTTCAGCTCGAGACAATTATGTTCGTTCCCGAAGACCCGAACGAGTTGAAGCGAGACCCTTCGGAACAACCTGAGTCCACGTCGCGGAACGATAGTCCTTCTTCTCCACTGAACAGCGAGGAAACGCTCCCCAATACGGTAAACTCCGCCTCGGCTTCACCCAGGACAATCGGACCCTACCGCCTGGTTCGCAAATTGGGCGAAGGCGGCATGGGCCAGGTCTGGCTCGCCGAACAAACGGCTCCTCTGCAACGCCTCGTTGCCATAAAGCTAGTTCGTACTGGCGCTTCCAACACAGCTCTTTTTGCACGCTTCGAATCCGAACGCCAAGCTCTAGCCCGCATGAATCATCCCGCCATTGCCAAAGTGTTCGACGCCGGGACCACGCCCGACGGCCTTCCCTACTTTGTCATGGAGTACGTTCCCGGCATTCCCATTACTGTCTACTGTGACCAAAAACGCCTTTCGATCCGCCAACGTATCGAACTCTTCACGGAGGTTTGCGACGGTGTCCAGCACGCCCACCAAAAGGCCTTAATCCATCGCGACCTAAAGCCAGCAAACATTCTCGTCACCGAAATTGACGGCAAACCAACCCCTCGCATCATCGATTTTGGCATCGCCAAAGCCATCGCCGAACGCGATTCCCTTGCCACCATGGTCACACGCGAAGGGAATTTCGTAGGCACTCCTGCATACATGAGCCCTGAACAAGCCGATCCTGGCGTCCGTGATATTGATACTCGGAGCGATGTCTATTCTCTCGCTGTAATCCTCTACGAACTTCTAACAGGCTCGCTGCCATTTGATCCGACCGAGTGGCGCAATGAAGTCATCCACGAAGCACTTCGCCGCCTCCGCGAACAAGATCCCCCGCTCCCTAGCGTCCAATTCCGTAAACTTGCCACGACTGAGAGCAAAACCGCTAGCAATACCGCCCGTCTTCGCTCCACCGAGCCACAACAACTCGTGACCACTCTCCGCGGCGACCTCGATTGGATCACCATGAAGGCCCTCGAACGTGATCGCGGCCGACGGTATGGGACTCCGAACGAACTCGCCGCCGACCTGCTTCATTTCCTCGCCGATGAGCCAGTAATCGCTCGTCCCGCGAGTGCAACGTATCGCCTGCAAAAATATGTCCGCCGCCACCGCCTCGGCGTTTCGGTTGCTGCCACCGGCCTCGCTCTGCTGATCGCCTTCGCGGTCATGCAAACCATTCAGATCCGCCGCGTGACTCAAGAGCGCGACCGCACCGCACGCGAACGTGATCGCGCCAACCGCATCGCCGACTTCATGACCAGAATGTTCACGGTCTCCGACCCCAGCGAAGCCCGCGGCAACTCCATAACGGCTCGCGAAGTCCTCGACAAAGCCTCCAAGGACATTGACACCGGCCTGGCCAAGGACCCCGAACTCCAGGCTCAGATGATGATTGCCATGGGCTCGGTGTACAGAAATCTGGGGCTTTATTCTCAATCCGAATCGTTGTTAACTCGCGCCCATGAAATTCGCCGGCAGGCGCTGGGCTCGCAGAATCCAGACACCACCGCTGCGAGCGTCAAATTGGCGGCAACCCTAGCGGACGAGGGGAAGCTGGCAGCGGCAGAAGCTATTCTGCGCTCCGCTCTCGAGCTGCAGCGCCGCTCTCTGGGCCCACAGCATCGCGAAACCCTTCTAACGATGAACCTGCTCGCTTCCACTCTTCACGAGCGCGGTCAATACGCGGAAGCGGAGAAGATGTATCGTCAAATACTCGAGATGCAACGCCATCTCTTTGGCGAGGACGATCCGAACACCCTCTCTTCAATGAGCAACATTGCCGCTGTGCTGAATGACTCGGGTGGTCAAAGCCCGGAGATCGAAAAACTAGACCGTGAAGTTCTCGCGGCCCGCCGCCGCGTTCTCGGCACGGACCATCCTGACACGTTGCGCTCCATGTCCAATTTAGGCATAGCCCTAACAGCCCAGGGAAATCGCACTGCTGAGGCCGAACAACTCCTATCAGAAGCACTGGCGATTCAGCGGCGTGTTCTTGGCTCTGAACATCCGGACACGCTAGGCACGATGGGCGCGTTGACCTCCGTCCTTGAATTGGAGGAACGCTACGCCGAAGAGGAAAAACTTGCCCGGGAGACTCTCGAGATACAGCAACGTGTTCTCGGTCCCGACCATTCGAATACCCTTGCCACCATGGCAAATTTGGCCGGCGCGTTGGCCTTACAGGAGCATTACACGGAGGCCGACAAACTTAGCCGCGAGGCGCTCGCGATTGAACATCGAACCCTTGCCTCTGACCATCTACTCACTATTCAGACCGAAGCTAATTTTCTCGATATCCTTGAGTCCGAACATCATCTCCAGGAGGCTAGCCGGCTCGCCCCCCAACTCCTCGGAACGGAACGCCGCGTTCTCGGGCCGGAACACCCGAACACCATACAGACGCTCTTCACCCAGGCTAAGATTTTCAAAGATTTGGGGAAGTTCAACGAAGCGGATGCCCAACTTCGCCAGACGCACGATCTTGCAGCGCGGGCCTTTGGCCTGGAAAGTCCAAGAACCGCGCTTTGTACCTATACCTTGGCGTGTATCGCTGCCCTCCGAGGGAAGCACGACGAATCAATTTCGCTGCTACAAGACGCCTTGGATCACGGTCTCGACTCCGCAACGGCAAGGGCATTCGAAAAGGAGTCTGACCTCAAGTCGCTTCGCGGCGATCTGCGTTTTGAAGCGCTCGTGGCGCGAGGCAAGCAACCACCCGAAGCCCAACGACAAAAATAGACGATGCTTGCCACTCAATCACAATCCTTGTGATACAACGTTTCACGGACGTACCAGTTTAGTAAGCTAACGCTGCCAGCAACTGCTAGATGTCCTGGGGCCCGATTAACCGTGGTTCAGACGCAACTCGCCGCACTCGCCCGTCTCTTGATCTAAAAATGCTATCTGCTGAAAACTTGGGTGGTAATCTACGCCTATCAGTAACATGT
>Ga0210384_10003678_pt1 | contig 17620 bp, 16 predicted proteins | sample IncBWH2MmetaG_FD_160574 | JGI IMG/M metagenome (GOLD analysis project Ga0210384, IMG submission 160574) | Forest soil microbial communities from Barre Woods Harvard Forest LTER site, Petersham, Massachusetts, United States - Inc-BW-H-2-M | ecosystem: Environmental > Terrestrial > Soil >...
GCATCGCCGCGAGCGTCATCGAGCTGCCCCAGGCGCCCACGATGACCGGCACCTTGTCGCGCACGATCAGCTTCTCGGCGGCGGTGGCGGCCTCCTTGGGATCGGACTTGTTGTCCTCGATCAGGAGCTCGACCTTGCGGCCGAGCACCCCGCCCTTGGCGTTGGCCCAGTCGCGGCCGATCTCGGCGCCCATGCGCACGTAGTTCCCGGAGGCCGCGACCGCGCCGGACAGGGGCTGGATGACGCCGATCTTCACCGCCTCTTGCGCCGGCGCGGGCGGGACGAAGCCTCCAAGGACGGCCGCCAGCGCGATGGAAAGGGCTCGGATTGCTCGCTTCATCACCGACCTCCTCTGAGGCTGCACCTGTGAGCCTGCACTGTTGTGGAAGTACGCGCCGCCACGCCGCGGTGGTTTTGGGAATCGCGCACTTATCCTACATTTCATGTCACGTGTCAAATGAAAACCCGATTGACTTTGCCGCCGGCGGCGCCAAGAATACGGCTCCATGTCGCCCGCGAGATCGCAGTCGCCCCGCGCCGCGATCGCCCCGCTCCTGCACGAGAGCCTGGGCGAGCGAGTATACCGGACGGTCCGTGACCTGATCCTGAGCCAGGTCTTTCCACCGGGCTCCAAGCTCAACGTCGAGCAGATCTGCCGCGACCTGGGCGTGAGCCGCACCCCGGTCTGGGACACCATGCGGCGGCTCGAGAGCGAGGGCCTGGTCAACACCGTGCCCCGCCACGGCGTGTTCGTGCTGAACTACGGCGCCGATCAGATCCGCGACCTCTTCGCGGTGCGGGGCGCGCTGGAGGCGCTCGCGGTGCGCCAGGCCGCGCTCCACCGTGACGGGGAATCGTGCGGGGCGCTCGAGGCCAGCATGAAGGAGATGGAGCGCGCGGCCGCCGCGGGCGAGATCGACCTCTACTCACGCGCCGCCATCGAGTTCCACGACCGCGTGCTGGGAGCCGCCCGCAATCAGGTCCTGAGCCGGCTGCTCGAGAACGTGTACGCCCAGATCCTGGTGCTCCGCCTCCGGTCCCTCTACCTGCCCGAGCGGGTGGCGTCGAGCGTGGCGGAGCATCGCGAGATCTTCGACGCGGTGGTGGGCGGCGACGCGGAGCGCGGCGAGCGACTGGCCCACGCCCACGCCGATCACGTGCTGCAAGACGCGCTCGAGTTCACGCGACGGGCCGAGCCGGACCGGTGAGCGGGGCGGTCATGCTCACGACGGTTCCCGTCATCGACATCGCGCCGTTCCGCGAGGGCACGCCGGCCGGCCGCGCCGCGGTGGCCGGGGCGGTCAACGCGGCCTGCACCGACATCGGCTTCTTCACCATCGGCGGCCACGGGGTGGACGAGGAGCTCGTGAGCCGCATGCTGGCCGTCTCGCGCGCCTTCTTCGACCTGCCGACCGAGGAGAAGCAGCGCGTGAAGCGGCCGCGGCCCGAGCAGAGCCGGGGCTACATCGCGCTCGGCGACGAGAACCTTTCGTATAGCCGCGGCGACGTGACGACCACCGATCTGAAGGAGTTCTTCGCGATCGGACCGGTTGACGTGCCCGACGAGGAGTACTACCGGAGGCCCGACGCCTACCCCGCCTTCGCGCCGAACGTCTGGCCGGCGCGCCCGGCCGAGTTCCGCGCGGTGTGGACGCAGTACTACCGCACGATGGAGCGGCTCGCCGCCTGCATCATGCGCATCTTCGCCCAGGCCCTCGCCCTGCCCGACGACTTCTTCCGCGGCAAGACCGACCGGCACATCAGCGGGATCCGGGCCAACCACTACCCCGAGCAGGTCGAGGCACCCCGGCCCGGACAGATCCGCGCCGGCGCCCACACCGACTACGGGGCGGTGACCATCCTCCTGCCCGAGAACGTGCCCGGTCTACAGGTGCTGAACCGCCACGGTGAATGGGTCGACGTGACGGCGCCGCCCGACACCTTCGTCTGCAACATCGGCGATCTCATGCAGCACTGGACCAACGACCGCTGGATCTCCACGATGCATCGCGTGGTCAATCCCCCGCGCGAGGCGGCGCGCGGCAATCGCCGGCTCTCGATCCCCTTCTTCCACCAGCCGAACTACGACGCGCTGATCGAGTGCCTGCCGAGCTGCTGCGGGCCCGAGCGCCCGGCGCGCTACGAGCCGGTCACCTCCGGCCGGCACCGGCTGACCAAGTTCCTGCGCGGCGTCGGGGCGACCGAGCCGACCACACGAGGCTGACACCATGAGCGCCACCGCCAAGACCCCGTGGGACCGCTACGCCACCGCGCTGCCGTCCATCTCCGCCGCGGTGGGCCGCACCCCGCTCGTGCGCCTGAACCGCGTCACCCGAGAGGTGAAGCCGGCGATCTACGTGAAGGTCGAGTGGTACGGGGCCACCGGCAGCCTGAAGGACCGCATCTACCTCCACATGTTCGAGCGGGCCGAGGGACGCGGCGATCTCAAGTCGGGCATGCAGGTCCTGGAATGCTCCACCGGGAACGCGGGCATCGCGTGCGCCTGGGTCTCGGCGGTCAAGGGCTACCCCTGCACCATCGTGATGCCCGAGGGCATGAGCGACGAGCGGAAGAAGATCATGCGCGCCTACGGCGCCGAGCTGGTGTTCACCCCGGGCGGGGAGAGCGACGTGGATCTCTCGCTCGACCGCCTGCGCCAGATCCGCGAGGCCGTGCCCGGCCGCTACTGGGTGCCCGGGCAGTTCGACAACGTGGACAACGTCGAGGCCCACATCCTGACCACCGGTCCGGAGCTGTGGGAACAGGCGGGCGGCCGCATCGGCGCCTTCGTGGACTCGCAGGGCTCGGGAGGGCTCCTGACCGGAGTGGGCCGCTATCTCCGCAGCCGCGATCCCCAGGTGAAGCTCTACGCGGTGGAACCCGCCGAGTGCGCGCTGCTCTCGCGGCGAGCCTGGGGCCATCACGGCATCGAGGGCATCGGCGACGGCTTCGTGCCCCGCAACCTCGACGTCTCGCTGCTCACCGGGGTGATCACCACCACCACCGAGGAGAGCGTGGCCATCGCGCGTCGCCTCTCCCGGGAAGAAGGCATCTTCTGCGGCATCTCGAGCGGCTGCAACGTGGCGGCCGCGCTCAAGCTGGCCCGGCGCCACCCGGAGCTGCCGTCGGTGGTGACGATCATCAACGACACCGGCCAGCGCTACTTCACCACCCCGCTCTGCGGGGAGGACAAGCACGTGGACATCCCGGAGCGCGAGCACCCGCTCGACCCCTACACCGTCGAGCAGCTCGATCGCTATCAGAAGACGTGGGAGGTCCTCGCGTGACCATCGCCTCCCGCGAGTACGACTTCCACGCGGCGCGCCTGCGCCTGGAAGCCAAGCCCAAGTCGTCGGGGCCCAAGCTGGGCACGCTGGACGACGCGGTCGCTCTCGTGAAGGACGGCGATCACCTGGCCCTGGGCGGCTGCCTCTACTCGCGCACTCCGCTCGCGCTGGTTTGGGCGCTGCTGCGCCGCCGGCCGAAGGGTCTCGCCTTCTCGCGCAACCTCATGTGCTACGAGGGCGAGTGGGGCTTGGTCGCGGGCGCGGTCGACAAGCTCGTCACCTCGTGGATGGGCATCGGTCTGCCCTGGGGCCTCTCGCGCATCCAGCGCGAGTTCGTGGAGGCCGGGCGGGTGGAGTTCGAGGAGTGGAGCCACCTGGGCCTGGGGCTGCGCTACCGCGCGGCCGCGATGGGCGTGCCGTTCCTGCCGTCGCTCACCATGCTGGGCTCGGATCTCATGAGCGTGGGCGGATCGAAGACCATCGAGTGCCCCTACACCGGCCGCACGCTCCACGCGGTGCCGGCGTTGTTTCCGGACATCGCGCTGCTCCACGTGCAGAAGGCCGATCGCCTCGGCAATTGCCAGATCGACGGCTACCCGCACATGGATGCCGACATCGCGCGCGCCGCCGCCACCGTGCTGGTGACCGCGGAGGAGATCGTCTCCGAGGACGAGATCCGGCTCCATCCGGATCGGACCGTCATCCCCGGCTTCCTGGTGGACGCGCTCGCGCACGCGCCCTACGGCTCCTATCCCCACGAGTGCTACGGCGCCTACGACTCCGAGCCGGAGCACTTCACGACCTACGTGGAGGCGATCCAGCAGCGAGGCGCGGCCGGAGTGGCGGACTACCTCGAGCGCTACGTCTACGCCCCGCGGAGCCACGCCGACTACCTGGCCCTCTTCGGTCAGCCACGCCTGGCCGACGCGGCGGCCCGCGCCCGGATGCTCACCACGTGAGCGCCACCGCCAACGAGCTGCTCGCGGTGATGGGCGCGCGCGAGCTGCGCGACAACACGACCGTCTTCACCGGGGTCGGGGCGCCCATGATGGCCTCGGTGCTGGCCCAGCGGACCCACGCCCCGCGACTCACCATGATGGTAGAGGGCGGCGTCATCGGGCCCATGTGGAAGCCGGGCGAGCTGCCCATCTCCACCAACGAGATGCGCGCTGCCTACCGAGCCCAGATGCTGCCCGGCATCACCGACGCCTTCCTGCTCGCCCAGCGCGGCTTCTTCGACGTGGGGTTCATCGGCGGCGCCCAGATCGACCGTCACGGCAACCTCAACACCAGCGCCATCGGCGGCTACGCGCGCCCGAAGGTGCGGCTACCCGGCAGCGGCGGCGCCAACGACATCATCTCGCTCTGCCGCGAGGTGCTCATCCTGACCATGCACGAGAAGCGACGCTTCACCGAACGGGTGGACTTCATCACGAGCCCGGGGTACCTGGACGGCGGTGACTCCCGCCAGCGCCACGGCCTGCTCTGGGGCGGTGTCTCCCGCGTGATCACCACGCTCGGCATCTTCGGCTTCGAGCCCACGAGCCGCCGCATGCAGCTCCTCGCGCTCCATCCCGGCGCCACCGTGGAGCAGGTCCGCGAGAACACCGGCTTCGAGGTCCTGGTCAGCCCAGCCCTCACGACCACCGAGCCACCGACCGAGCAAGAGCTCTCGATTCTCCGCATGCTCGACCCCAAGCGCCAGTTCATCGGCTAGAGGCTCCCATGACCGACTTCGGCCTGGCGATTCGCAACTTCGTGGGACCCGGCGAGGTGCCCGACATTCAGGGCGTTTATTCCTACGCGGAGAGGGCGGAAGCGCTCGGCTTCGAGTCGCTCTGGGCGTGGGACCACGTGCTCCTCGGCGTGGAGCCGTCGTTCCCGATCGTGGACTCCATCACCATGCTGGGCGCGGTGGCCGCGCGGACCCGGAAGATCAAGCTCGGCACCGGGGTGCTGGTGCTACCGCTGCGGAACCCGGTGGTGGCGGCCAAGGCGCTCGGTAGCCTCGACGTCATCTCGGGAGGCCGGCTGATCCTGGGCGTGGCGGCGGGCTGGTACGCGCGCGAGTTCGATGCCGTCGGCGTGCCCTTCAAGCAGCGCGGCCGGCACTTCGAGCGCAATCTCGACATCCTGATGCGCCTCTGGACCCAGGACCGGGTGACCCTCAAGGTGGACGAGTTCAACCTCCGCGAAGCGGTGATGGTCCCGCGCACCGTGCAGCGGCCACGCCCGCCGGTGCTCGTCGGTGGCTACGTGGACGCGGTCCTCAAGCGGGCCGGCACCGTAGGCGACGGCTGGCTGACCTACTTCTACACCCCGGAGAGCTTCACCAAGTCGTGGGAGAAGGTGAAGGCCTTCGCCCGCGAGGCGGGCCGCGATCCCACGAAGCTCACCGCCACCAACCAGCTCGCGGTCTACGTGGGACGATCCCGGGAAGAGACCACCGCCGACATGCGGAAATGGCTCTCCACCGAGTGGGACACCGCGGCCTGGAGCGAATCGACCATCGACCACGCCGTGCACGGCTCGGTGTCGGAGTGCATCGAGCAGCTGCGCGCTCACGTGCGGACGGGCGTGCACCGGATTATCCTGATTCCGTACCGCTACCAGCCGGAGCAGGTCGAGCGCATCGCCAAGGAGGTCTTGCCCAAGCTATGAGCCAGCCCGTCTACATCGACATCAACTGCGACATGGGAGAGAGCTACGGCCGCTGGACCCTGGGCCACGACGAGGAGGTGATGCCCAACATCACCTCGGCCAACATCGCCTGCGGCTTCCACGGCGGCGACCCGCACGTGATGCGCCAGACCGTGGCGCTGGCCGTCCAGCACGGCGTCGCGGTGGGCGCGCATCCGGGCCTGCCCGATCTGATGGGCTTCGGGCGACGCCGCATGGACGTCTCCCCATCCGAGCTCAAGGACTACCACCGCTACCAGATCGGCGCGCTCGCCGCCTTCGCGCAGGCCGCGGGTACGCGCGTCCAGCACGTCAAGCCCCACGGCATCCAGTACCACATGTTCGAGGAGAATCTCGCCCTCGGCCGCGCCACCGCCGAGCAGGTACTCGAGCTGGACCCGCAGATCATCCTGATGACCATGGCCATGACGAGGTACGACCTGGAAGCCCGCAAGGTGAAGGGCGTCCGCATCGCCGCCGAAGGGTTCGCCGACCGGGTCTACGCCGACGACGGCCAGCTGGTCACCCGCAAGCTCGGCAAGGACGCGCTGATCACCGACCCGGCCAAGGCCGCCGACCAGGCCGTCCGCATGGCCATGGAGGGCAAGGTGCACACGATCACCGGCAAGGTGATCGAGGCCAAGGTCGAGACGATCTGCATCCACGGCGACAGCCCTGGCTCGGACAAGATCGTGGCCGCGGTGCGTGAGGGCCTGGTGAAGGCCGGCGCCATCGTGAAGCCGCTGCGGGACTGGCTCCCCCGCTAGATCCGGTCCCCGCCGGTCCGGCGCTCGCCGCAAATTCTGCAGCGGCGGCCGGAGCGTCCGAAATCGGTACACTCTGTGGCGCTGCTCGTCACCCCCTTCCGGTGGGGGTGACGAGCGAGTGGCTGTAACTCACCATCGCAACAGGCCTTCCCTCGCCCCCCAAAACTGGCACCGAGTTTGCCCTTGAGGGTGATCGGCACTACCATGGCGGACTTTGCGGACGGAAAGAGCGTGAAGGGCGTGAGGCCCGGCGGGAGCCGGCCCGGTGATGCAAAGCCGGGCGCGAGCCAGCGCTGGCATCGCCTCGCGGACCCGCACGGTCCCCGCGGGAGCTTCCGGGAGCGTCACGCCCTGGAGCCCCGGCCGCACGAGTACCCCGGCCAGCTCGCGCGGGTCCATCGCCTGCCGCACCATCAGCGCGGTCACGGTCGATGAACCACACGGAGCCCGCCGGAAACGCCACAGCGGAGGAAACCACCATGACGACACTCAGGCTACTGATCGGGGCAGGTTATCGGCGCGAGCCGACCGCAATGCCGTCGGATTCGCAGATCGCGCACGCCCTGTACGACGCGCAGCGCGCCCCCGGCACGCCGGCGCGCAAGAGTCTCGACGAGATCCTCTTCCTGGCCCAGCAGAGCTCCGGCTGGACGCAGGTCTTCAAGCAGCTCAAGTCGGAAGGACTGATCGAGGAGCAGACGCTGGGACACGTGGTGGCGCGCTGGACCAATCGAACGATGCGCCCCCGCCGGGCGGCCGCCGAGGCCGAACCGGTCGGCGCCTCCGCCTAGTCCGTCTCACCGCTACCGCGCGGCCAGCAGCACCTCGAGCCGCGCGGTAGCGCGCTCCCAGTCGAACTGAGTCCTCACGAACTCCTGCCCGTGCCGGGCCATCCGCCGTCGTAGCTCCGCATCCTCCACCAGCCGCGAGAGTCCCCACGCCAGCGCGTCCAGGTCGCGTCGGGGCGCCACCACCGCGGTGCGACCATCGATGGCATAGTCGCGGCAGCCTCCGTTGTCGTAGGTGCAGAGGGCCGCGCCGCAGACCATCGCCTCCATGGCGGGCATGCCGAGCCCCTCGTCCCAGGACGGGCAGAGATAGATCGGGCAGCGGCTGTAGAGCCAGGCCAGCCGCTCCTGGGGCAGGTTCTCGTGGAACTCCGCGAACGGCAGCTTGCGCGGCGGCGGCTTGACGCCGAAGCCCACCAGGGCCAGGTTCGGATGGCGCGCGCGCACCCGGTCGAAGGCCTCGAGACCGTCCGCCACTCCCTTCCACGGGTACTCGTGGAAGAGCATCAGCACGCGGAGCTTGCCGTCGTCCTCGGCCGGCACCGGATGGAACTGGGCCGGGTCGACCGGCGTCACGATGATCGCGGCCGGGGTGTCGAAGCGCTCGGCCATGACGTCGGCGAGCCAGGTCGAGATCACGATCTTCCGCAGCGGCACCCGATAGGTCGCGTCTACCCGCGCGGCCTCGCCGTGATAGAGGCTCTCGTAGTGCTGGATGAAGTAGAACTTCCGCCCGCAGCGCACCGGCGCCGCGGCCACCGGCTCCACCGATCGCCACGACGTCGCGACGACCGCGTCGCCGTCCGGCACCCGGGTCGCGCTCCATTCCGGCACCCAGCGGACACGGGCGCGCAGGCCCGGCATCCAGTCCACCTGGCCCGGGAAGCGATTGCGCCACCACGCGGTCACGGCGCTCTTCGCGGGCACCTGCAGGGTCACCTCGTGGCCTCGCTGGGCCAGACGATCGGCGTGGATCAGGATGGCCCGCACCCCGCCCGCGATGCGCAGATGCGGGCAGAGGAACGTGATCTTCATATGGCCATGGAGACCTGGCCGGTGCGGCGGTAGGCGGCCGGGTCGAGCACCACGTTGATGCAGTAGACCTCGCCCGAGGAGAGGGCGCGCTCCAGCGCGGGGCGGAGCTGGCCGGGCTCGGTCACGTGGAGGCCCCTGCCGCCGAGCGCCTCCACCATCCGCTCGAAGCGCGTGAACGGCAGCGAGGTCGCCACCGAGCGCTCGGCGCCGAAGAACGAGAGCTGCGGGTTGCGGATCTGCCCCCAGCCACCGTCGTTGCCGATCACCACCGTCATCGGCAGGCCGAAGCGCACCGCGGTCTCCGTCTCCATGCCGTTCAGGCCGAAGGCCCCGTCGCCCGCGATCAGCAGCACGCGCTCGGCGGGCCGCAGCAGCTTGGCCGCGATGGCGAAGGACGGCCCGACCCCCAGGCAGCCGAACGGCCCCGGGTCGAGCCACTGGCCGGGACGGGAGAGCGGCACGATCTTGGCGGCGCAGCCCACCACGTCGCCCCCGTCCCCCACCACCGTGGTGTCGGCGTCCACGACCGCGGCGATCTCGTGGGCGAGACGGTAGTGGCTGATCGGGACGTCGTCGGAGCGCCGCTCGACCATGAGCCGCGCCCGGGCCTCCGCCTCCTTCTTTCGCACCGCGTCCCGCCAGTGCTCCGAGCGCGACGCCGCGTCCCGCGGCAGCGCGTCGGTCAGCGCGCGCAGCGTCAGCCCGATGTGGCTCGCGAGGCCGACCGCCAGCGGGCGGTTGCGCCCGAGCTCCACCGGATCGCAGTCCACCATCGCCACCTGCACCGTGTCCGCGAAGGACGGCGGCCGGCCGTAGCCCAGCCGGAAGTCGAGCGGCGTGCCGAGCACCAGCACCACGTCCGCGTGGCCCAGGGCGAAGCCGCGGGCCTGCGAGAAGGCCTGCGGGTGATCGTGCGGAAGACAACCGCGGCCCGCGCCGTTCATGAACACCGGCACACCGGCCCGCTCGGCGAGCGCCCGGAGCTCCTCGGTCGCGTCGTCCCAGTAGACGCCGCTGCCCGCCATGATCGCCGGCCGCTCGGCCTGCGCGAGCAGCACGGCGAGCTCCTCCACCGACCCCGCGTCGGGCGCGGTGGCGCGCCGGTGCGCGTAGGCGGTGGGGATCGGCGCCATCCGGTCCTCCACCACCGTCATCAGCAGATCCACCGGGATCTCTACGAACACCGGGCCCGGCCGCCCGGTGAGGGCGTGCCGGATGGCAGTGGTCAGCACCTCCGGGATCTGGCGCGTCTCGGCCACCGTCCACGAGCCCTTGGTGATGGGCCGCAGGAGGTCGACCTGCTCGACCTCCTGCAGGGAGCCGAGGCCCCGCAGCCCGAGCGGCGCGGCGCCGCCGATCAGCAGCACCGGGCTCCGGGCCGAGAACGCGTTGGCGATGCCGGTCACCGCGTCGGTCACGCCCGGCCCGGCGGTGACCACCGCGACGCCGATGTTCCGGGTGAGGCGGGCGTAGGCGTCGGCGGCGTGGGCGCAGGCCTGCTCGTGGCGCATGTCCACCACCTGCACTCCCTCGGTGAGGCAGCCGTCGTAGATCGGCAGGATGTGGCCGCCGCAGAGCGTGAAGATGTGCCCCACCCCGGCTTGCCGGAGCGTGCGCGCGACGAGGTGTCCCCCGTTGAGGTCCGCCATGCTAGCGGCCGGGCGTTGACGGGATGTGCACGATCTCGAGCTTGAGCCGGTCGGGATCCTCGAAGAAGACCGCGTAGTAGCCCGGGCGGTACTCCGGGAACTCGCGGGGCGTCTGGTAGAGCGCGGTGAGATGGCGTGGGGCCATGAACTCGCCCCGGAATCGGTCCACGTCCTCTCGGCGCTCGACCCGCAGGGCCACGTGATTGAGCCCGGTGCGCTTGCGGTGGAAGCCGTGGGCGGCGTGGGCCGGATGCGCGGCGATCACCCAGATGTCGGCGCCCCGCCCCGAGAAGCCCGCGACCGTCTCCGACTGGTAGACCGTACGGTACTCGAGGTAGCCGAGCAGCTCCTGGTAGAACGGCAGCGAGACCGCCGCGTCGCGGACGTTGATCTGGAGATGATAGAGCTCGGCCTTCACCAGAACTTCTCCCACTTCACGCTCTTTCGGTCCATGCCTTTCGTCACGAGCACGTCCCGGACCCGGTTGATGGTCTCTCCGCCGCCGCACACGTAGACGACCAACCGGTCCACCCCGTACACGAGGCGCTCGACCGCCTCCGCGGGCTCTCCCTTCTCCCCGCGCCAGACGGCCGGGGGCTCGCGCAGCACCGGCAGGTAGGAGAAGCCCGGGTAGCGCCGCGCCAGCGAGCGAAAATCGGCGTCGTAGACGAGCCAGCCCGGGTTACGCGCCCAGTAGATCAGCGCGGTGGGCCGGCCGTAGCCGGTCTCGTAGAGGTGGCTCAGGATCGAGCGCACCGGCACGATGCCGATCTCCTCGGCCACGAAGACGGCGCGGCGCGGGTCGGCGCGGCTGAACACGAAGCCGCCGGTCGGTCCCTTGAACTGCACCGGATCGCCGGGCTGGAGGCCGCGCACCCACTGCGACCCCATGCCGCCGGGCGTCACGTCGATCGACAGCGTGAAGCCGCCCCGGCGCGTGGGCGGCGACACCATGCTCCACGCGCGCACGATCTTGGGACCGAAGGGCACCGAGATCCACTGCCCGGCCTCGAAGGTGAAGTCGGCGGGCTCGACCACCTGCAGGTCGACTTCCACGATCTCCGGGGTGAGCGCCCGCACCGCGGTCACGTTCGCCCGGCATTCGCGGGGCTTGGGGGCCACGCTCAGCCCTTCTGCACGCGGGGGACGATCTCGCTCGCGATCGCCTCGAGCTGCGCCGCCTCGTCCGCGAGATCGCCGATGGGGTTCATCACGAAGTAGCCGCAGCCCGCCCGCACGAAGCGATCGAGCTGCTCCGCGCACTGCTCGGGCGTGCCGATCACGCCGTACTTGCGCGCGAGCGGGCCGAAGTCCTGCGCGTAGCGTGCGGAGAGGAGGCGCACCCACGCCCGCTCCGCGCTCTCGTAGTCGCGCCCGACCGTCACGAACGTCAGGTGCGCGGTGACGAAACCGTCGAGGCGTCGGCCCGCTTCTTCCGCGGCCTGCCGGATCTTGGCCACGCTCTGGGCGTAGCGCTCGGCCTGGACCACGTAGGAGATCCAGCCGTCGCCCTGCCGCCCGGCCCGCGCGAGCGCCGCGTCCGAGCGGCCGCCGATCCAGATCGGCGGGCCCGGCTTCTGCACCGGCTTGGGATCGACGCTCACCCCCTCGAACCGGGTGAACTGGCCCTTGAACGAGGCCGGCGTGTCGCGCCAGAGCGCGCGCACCACGTCGATGCTCTCGGTCACCCGGGCGCCCCGCTCGCGGTGCGGCACCCCGCAGGCCTCGAACTCCTTCGGGTTCTCACCCCCCACCCCCACCCCGAAGATCAGCCGGCCGCCGCAGAGCACGTCGAGCGTGGAGGTGATCTTGGCCACCACTGTGGGCCGGCGGAGGGCCAGGAGGTAGACGCCGCTGCCCAGCCGGATGCGCTTCGTGATGCCGGCGTACGCGGCCAGCAACGTGAGCGACTCGTAGAGCGGGTTGTGAAAGGAGACGTGATCGCCGGTCCACAGCGAGTCGAGCCCCAGCTCCTCGCAGCGCCGGGCGAGCGCGAACTGCTCCTCCGGGGGATGCATGGCCAGGAACGCGCCGAACTTGACCCGGCCTCCTGCCGCCTCGGGCGGGGTGGGCCGATCGCCGATCCCGACCATCTAGCGCGGGAAGGCGTCCTTCACGCCGCCGTCCACCGTGATCGTGCAGCCGGTGGTCTTGGCCGAGCGATCGGAGGCGAGGAAGAGCACCGCCTCGGCCACGTCCTCCGGCAGGATGGGTCGGGCCAGGATGTTGCGCTTGCGGTAGAAGTCTTCGAGCTCGTCCACCGCGATGCCCTGGGCCCGCGCCCGCTCACGGCGCACGTCCTCCGACCAGAGCTTGGAGTCCCGGAAGACCGCGTCCGGGTTCACGATGTTGGACCGGATGCCGTGCGGGCCGCCTTCCAGCGAGAGGACCTTGGCGAGCTGCGCCTCGGCGGCCTTGGATGCGGAGTAGGCCGAGAAGTCCTTGCCGGGCGACATGACGTTCTTGGTGGCCACGAATACGAAGGCCCCGCCGAGCCGCTGCGCCTTCAGCACCCGCATGCCCTCGCGCGCCACCAGGAAGTGGCCGGTGGCATTCACCGCGAACGAGCGCTCCCAGTCCGCGAGCTCCATCCGGTCCACCGGCGCGGAGTGCGCGGTGCCCGCGTTGGAGACCACGATGTCGAGGCCCCCGTAGGTCAGCACCGCCTCCTCGAAGGCGGCGCGGACCGAGGCTTCGCTGGTCACGTCCATGCCGAGCCCGACCGCGCGGCCGGCGCCGTAGGCGGCCACGATATCCTCGGCCGCCTTGCGCGCCCCCGCCGCGTCGAGGTCGCCCACCACCACGTGCGCGCCCTCCGCAGCCAGCCGCTGGGCGGCCGCGCGCCCGATGCCGCTGGCGCCGCCGGTGACCAGCGCGACGCGCCGGGCCAGCTCCTTCTCGGGCGGGGCGAGCGAGAGCTTGTAGAGCTCGAGCGGCCAGTACTCGACGTCGAAGGCCTCGCGCGCCGACAGCGAGACGTAGCCCCCGAACGCGGTGGCGGCGCCCAGCACCGAGATGGTGTGGTGGTAGATGTCGTTGACGATGCCCGCGGTGCGGCGATCCTTGCCGGTGGAGAACAGGCCGAGCCCGCCCACCACGATCACGCGCGGGAACGGGTCGGTGAGCCGGGCCCCGCCGGTGTTGTGCGCGTCGAAGTACGCGGAGTAGTCGGCCACGAAGCGCTCGACCGCCGCCTCGACGCCGGTCCGCACCGACTCCGGGTCGGCCGGGTTCGCCACCGGGGCGAAGCACGGCAGCCGCTTGGTGAAGATCGTGTGATCGGGCGTGGCCGGCCCGATGCGGCAGAGGCCCTCCGCCTCGCGCGAGGAGGCGAACTCCAGCACGTCGGGCGTGTCGTCGAAGAAGAGCACCTGGCGCCGGTCGCGTCCGACCATGCCGCGCAGGTAGGGCGCCACCGCCAGGGCCATCTTCCGCCGCGTCTCGGCGGGTGGACTCGACACCGCGACGCCCCCGAAGCGCGCCCGTCCTCGCGCCCGGTGGGCGATCGCCTCCTCGGCTCGGCTGATCAGCTCGATCGTGGCGAGATACGCCGCCTTCACGCTGGCGCCCCAGCAGATCGTGCCGTGCTTCTCGAGGAGGATCGCGCGCGCCTTCGGATGCGCGGCGAAGACCTGGGCGACCTCGCGCGAGATCAGGAAGCCCGGCCGCCGATACGGAAGCGCGATCACCTCGTCGCCGTAGACCTCCCGGAGCACCTCACCGCTGCGGTCGTTGTTGGTCAGCGACACCACCGCGTCCGCGTGGGTGTGGATCACCGCCTCGGCCGGGAGGAAGCCGTGGAGCAGCGTCTCGATCGACGGGCGCGGGCTCGAGGGCTCCTGGAGCGTGTGAGCCAGGTAGTCCACCATCTCCTGGTCGCCCATGTCGGCGCGCTCGAGCAGGGCGAGCACGTCGTCCATCCGGACGCCCGGGAAGTCCTTCTTCTGGACGCTCTTGAGATCGGAGCCGCTGCCCTTCACGCGCAGCACGCGCACCGGGCGGCCGCGGTGGTCTCGCTCGTCGCGCTTCACCGAGGTGTTCCCCCCGCCCCACACCACGAGCGAGGTCTCGGCCCCGATCAGGCGCGAGGCGTAGACGATCAGATCGAGATCGGTGAGGCCCTGCGCGTCGCCGTCGCTCCAGCGGGAGTCCATGGCGCCCTCACCATACCCGAATCCGCCATGGCGGTAAAGAATGCGGGGCGCTATCGTATGCGCGTGACCGGCCCCATCCCCCATCGCGCCGGCGACGGCCGGGAGGCCGCGGGCCCTCGCACCCGGCGCGTGACGAGCCGCCGCGTCTCTTCGTATGATGGGGAGCCCCGTGGGCCGGCCCGCCGCCACCACCCCACGAGCTTTCGCGGTGCCACGTCGGAGGACCTGGGAGGACGATGACGTCATGAAAGGCCAGATGATGGACTACCCCCTCACCCTGACCCAGTTCTTCGAGCGCACGCGGCGGGTCTTCCACCGGAAGACCATGGCCACGCGCGTACCCGGGGTGGGGCTGCAGCGTTACACGTACGGCGATTACGCCGATCGCGTCTGCCGGCTGGCCGGCGCGCTGCGGGGGCTCGGGCTGCAGAAGGGCGCTCGCGTCGGCACCTTCGCCTGGAACTCGCACCGGCACATGGAGGTGTACTTCGCGGCGCCGCTCATGGGCATGGTGCTCCACACCGTGAACATCCGGCTCTCCGCCCAGGACATCACCTACATCGTCAACCACGCGGGCGACGAGGTGCTGATCGTCGACGCGAGCCTCTGGCCCATCGTGGAGCCGCTGCGGAAGGGCCTCACCACCGTCAAGCACTTCATCGTGATGAAGGACTCGCCCGACGCCGAGATCCCGGCGGGAACGCTCGACTACGAGCAGCTCGTGATGTCCACGCCGCCGGTCACCGAGTGGCCCCGCGTCGGGGAGACCGACGCGGCCGGCATGTGCTACACCTCCGGCACCACCGGCCATCCGAAGGGCGTGGTCTACACCCACCGCGCGATCTACCTGCACTGCTTCGCCTCCTCCACCGTGGACGTGCTCGGCATCTGCGAGCGCGACGTGATCCTGCACATCGTGCCGATGTTCCACGCCAACGCCTGGTGCGTGCCGTTCGCCGGGGTCATGAACGGATCCACCCAGATCTTCGGCGGGCCCAACCCGCAGCCGCGCGACATCATCGAGATCGTCCACCACGAGAAGGTGACCGTGGTGGGGGCGGTGCCCACGGTGTGGATCGCCATCCAGGCCATCCTCGAGAAGGAGCCAGAGTGGGACATCTCCTCGATCCGCTGCATCCCCATCGGCGGATCGGCGGCTCCCCGGAGCCTCATCGAGCTGTTCGACAAGAAGTACGGCGCCTACATGCTCCACGCGTGGGGCATGACCGAGATGACCCCGCTCGGCAGCGTGTGCCGGCCGCGCTCCTACATGGACGCCCTGCCGGAGGACGACCGCTACGCGGTGCGGGCCAAGCAGGGGGTGCCGGTCGCCGGCGTCGACATGAGAATCGTCGACGACGCCGGCGCCGTGCTGCCGTGGGACGGGCATAGCGCGGGCGAGATCCAGGTGCGCGGGCCGTGGGTGACGAGCGGGTACTACGACAATCCCGAGGGCGCGGCGCAGTTCACGCGAGACGGCTGGTTCCGCACCGGCGACGTGGCGTCGATCGATCCCGACGGCTACATTCAGATCACCGACCGCACCAAGGATCTGATCAAGTCCGGCGGCGAGTGGATCTCGAGCGTGGACATGGAGACCACGATCATGGGCCATCCCCACGTGCTCGAGGCCGCGGTGATCGCGGTGCCGCACCAGCGCTGGGTGGAGCGGCCGCTCGCCTGCGTCGTGCCCAAGCCGGAGTTCGAGGGCACGCTGACCGCCGAGGACATCTACGAGTACTTGAAGCCCCGCGTGGCCAAGTGGTGGCTGCCCGACGAGGTCGTCTTCATCGAGGCGGTGCCCAAGACCAGCGTCGGCAAGTTCGACAAGAAGGTCCTCCGCGAGCGCTTCAAGACCTGGCAGCCCAAGTCCTGAGCGGGCCGGACCGCCCCCCTCAGCAGCGCTTCGCGAGGTCGGGCCAGGTCACGTTGGGAAGCAGGGGCTCGGCGGGGCCCTTCCAGTCCGCGGCCATGGCCTTCAGGCGGGTCGTGCGCTCCGCGGCCAGCGGGTGGTTCGAGAGGTACGCGAAGGCCTTGGGATGGTCGCCCTCGTCCTTCACCATCGAGTCGAAGAAGGCGATCATGCCGCGCGGATCCACCCGGGCGGCCAGGAGCATGCGCATCCCCTCGACGTCGGCCTCCTCCTCCGCGCGTCGGGAGTAGCGCAGCCCGCCGAGGGTCCGCGCGGTCTGCAGCCCGTAGGCGAGCGGCCCGGTCACGTCCCCGGTGAGCGCCATGAGCAACAACCCGGTGGAGGCGTCGTGGATCACCGCGCGGGTCGAGTGGCGCCGCAGCACGTGCTGTAGCTCGTGGGCGAGGACGCCGGCCAGCTCCTCGGGCGTCCGGGTCCGCTCCAGGAGCTTGCGGAACACGACCACGTAGCCGCCCGGGAGCGCGATCGCGTTGACCACCGGGCGATCCACGACGTACACGCGGAAGGTGTACGGCGACGGCGGTCCCGCCGCGACGAGCCGACGCACGATCGTATCCATCGCGGCGCCCAGCTCGGGATCCGCGCAGCGCCGCTCGGTCGGCGCCAGGTAGGTGAGGGCCGACTGGCCCACGCTCTCCTCCCAGGAGACCGGCACGTGCGGCGCCACCAGCGCGGCCAGCAGCGGGATGCCCCACAGATAGATCGCGGCGGTGGCCGCGATCGTCCCCGCCGCGGCCACGATCGTCCAGCGCAGGCGCGCCGCGCGGCGGCTCGGCTTGTGGAAGCGGAGGCCCACGTCCGGCGACGCCTCGTGCAGGCTCTCCAGGAACGCCACGTCGGAGATGAGGAGCGTCTCGGGCAGCGTGTCGCCCCGCTCGAGGCGCACCTCCTCGCCCGCGTAGAAGCCCTGAGTCTGGCGTACCTCGCGATAGGGCCAGAGCCGGGTCCAGCCGCCCGGGGTGGTGACCTCGAGCCCCTCGCGCATGAGGCGGATGGTGGCGGGATGGCGGGCCGCGGTCTGGCCGTCGAGATAGAAGCCCTGCCAGTCAGTGCGCATGAGCGGAGCGGCGACCCGGAATCAGGCCAGGTCGAAGCCGGTGTCGAAGAAGCCCGACAGGCCCTCGCCAATGGTCGAGACACTCTGGGCCTGCTGCTGGATGCGCTCCAGGTCGAGCGGCCCCAGCAGGGCCAGGTTGCGGAAGGAGAAGTTGATGTTCCGCACCCGCACCCAGGGCCAGGCAATTCCGAGCGTGCAGATGAGCAGGAGCGCGTCGACCACCCAGAGGCCGAGCAGCGCGCCGCCGGTCACGCTGCAGGAGAAGCGCGCA
>Ga0210384_10003680_pt1 | contig 17598 bp, 18 predicted proteins | sample IncBWH2MmetaG_FD_160574 | JGI IMG/M metagenome (GOLD analysis project Ga0210384, IMG submission 160574) | Forest soil microbial communities from Barre Woods Harvard Forest LTER site, Petersham, Massachusetts, United States - Inc-BW-H-2-M | ecosystem: Environmental > Terrestrial > Soil >...
GCTCGGCAACTTCATCAATGGCGAACTCTGGGGCAAGCCGACGGACCTACCTTGGGGCTTCGGGGTGCCCAACGCGGACGGCGTGCTGATCGCGCGGCACCCCTCGCAACTCTATGAGGCAAGCCTCGAAGGACTGGTGCTGTTCTCGGTACTCTGGTGGTACACCAGCAAGCCGCGGCCCCGATTGGCGCCCACCGGCCTGTTCCTGTTCGTGTATGGATGCGCCCGGTTCACGGTCGAATGGGTGCGCCTGCCGGATGCGAATATCGGCTACCTGGTCGGCGATTGGCTGACCATGGGCATGCTGTTGACCACGCCGATGATAGTCATCGGCGCCGGGCTCATGATTTATGCCTATCGGCGCAACACGGCGACCGGCAATTTAAGTGCAGTGAAGGCGTAATGCGGCAATATCTCGATTTCCTGCGCCATATCAGGCAGCACGGCGCGCGCAAGGACGATCGCACAGGCACCGGCACGTTGAGCGTGTTCGGCCATCAAATGCGTTTCGATCTCGCTGCCGGGTTTCCGCTGGTGACCACCAAGAAGCTGCATCTGCGCTCGATCATTTACGAACTTCTGTGGTTTCTCACCGGCGACACCAACGTCAAGTATCTGCGCGACCACGGCGTCAGCATCTGGGACGAATGGGCGGACAAGGATGGGAACTTGGGACCGGTGTACGGCAAGCAGTGGCGCAGTTGGCCGACCGCCGACGGCCGCACCATCGATCAACTGGCGCGCGTGGTCGAACAGCTCAAGGCCAACCCCGATTCGCGGCGCATCCTGGTGAGCGCGTGGAATGTCGGAGAATTGGATCGGATGGCGCTGTTGCCCTGTCACGCCCTGTTCCAGTTCTACGTCGCCGACAAGCGCCTGTCCTGTCAACTGTACCAGCGCAGCGCCGATGCGCTGCTCGGCGTGCCCTTCAATATCGCCTCCTACGCCTTGCTGACGCACATGCTGGCGCAGCAATGCGGGCTCGAGGTCGGCGAGTTCATCTGGACGGGAGGCGATTGCCATCTGTACCTGAATCACCTGGAACAGGCTGATCTGCAGCTGACCCGGGAGCCATATCCACAGCCTAAACTCTTGATTCGGCGCAAGCCGCCTAGCCTGTTCGACTACTGCTTCGAGGATTTTGAAATCCTCGACTACCGCTCTCACGCCGCCATCAAAGCGCCCATCGCCGTATGAAAAAAATCCCGAAGCGCCGCCGCACTCCCTTGTTCGAAGTGCGACACTCCCGCATCCATGGCTATGGCGTCTTCGCCGCGCGCCGCATCCGCAAGGGCACGACCATCATCGAGTACCTCGGCGAACGCGTGAGCCATGCGCAGGCGGATGCGCGTTATGAAGACAAGGATCCGAACGACAACCATACGTTTCTGTTCACGGTGGATGCAAAGACCGTGATCGACGCCGGCGTGAACGGCAACGAGGCTCGGTATATCAATCACGGTTGCGATCCGAATTGCGAAAGCACCACCGTGAACAAGCGCATCTTCATCGAAGCGATTCGGACCATACAGCCCGGCGAAGAGCTGTCCTACGATTATCAGATCCAGCGCGACAACGACGACGCGCCCAATGTCGAAGAAATCTACGCGTGTCGCTGCGGAGCCAAGAGCTGCCGCGGCAGCATGCTGGAGGCGCCCAAGAAGCCGCGCAAACCTGCGCGGCGCGCGCCGAGCCGCGCGGCCGGCAATAAGGGCGCGGCCCGGAAGAGGGCGGCGCGGCGCGGCGGCCTGGCCGAACGGTCGCAGCGGCGCGGCCGCTGATGCCGCGCGGGCACCTGCGGGAGGCCCGTGGACATTGATGCCGAGCTCAAGGTCGACGGCATTTCGGTTCGGGATCAATTCCTGGCAGCCTGGCAGGTTCGCGCTCTGGCGGATTGCGCGCGCGTGCGCCGCGCCCGTGGTGATTTCGGCGCGGCCCGAATCGGCAGCGGCCGAAGCTTGCAGCGCCGCGAGGATATTCGCGGCGATTCCATTTGCTGGATCACCCCGCCGCTGTGGCCGGCCGAGCAGGCCTTGTTGGAGCAGCTGGAGCAATTGCGCTTCGAGCTGAATCGCGAAGCAGGGCTCGGGCTATTCGAGCTGGAACTGCACTATGCCTGGTATCCGCCCGGCACCGGCTACGCGCGCCACATCGATCAGCCTCAGGGGCGCGAGCAGCGCAGGGTGTCGCTGGTGATGTATTTGAACGAGGACTGGACGCCGGCGGCAGGCGGCGAGCTGCGGATTTTCGGCGAGGCCGACAGCCACCGGGATATTGAGCCCCTGGCCGGCCGCTTGGTATGTTTTCTCACTCAGGGCCGAGAGCATGCGGTGCTGCCGACGCAGCGGGATCGCCTGAGCATCAGCGGCTGGTTCCGCACTCGCGCCTAATTCGGCCGGGCGTCTGAATCGCAGACGTTATGTTCACTGTTCGTGTACACATCGCATAGCGTGACGCAGTTAACACCGCACCCAGGCGTCCCAGCATAACGTCGTGCCCCTTCGAGACGCGGTCGATGTATATGCTGCCAGGTTATCGTTCACCCCTCATCTGCGCTTGTGCGCTGCTGATCGTTTCCGGATGCGGGTCCAGTTCCACCGGCACCAGCAGCGGCTACATCAACGTCCCGGGCGGAGGAGGCACCGGCGGTACAGGCGGCGGTCCGACGGGCAACCCCATTGGCGGGGGCAGCGGGCCCACCGGAAGCACCGATTCGGTGGTGGGTACGCCCTCGGTCGCCGGTACGGTATCGGTCATCGTCGGCGTCAAGCGGACGATCAGCATTACCTTCACCTCGAGCGATGGCCGAGCCATATCCGGTTTCGGAATCTCGGGCAGTTTAGGCACGCTTCCGGCCGGCTGGAGCGGTCCTACCACCTTTGCCTGCACGTCCGTCAGTACGGGCAGCGGCTGTGTTCTCAATCTGACCTTTGCTCCGGTCGCGGTCGGCAGCGGCACTGTGACTCTTGACTACGTTTTCGTCGATAACGCGACCGTGCCCAACACGAGCAGGTCGCTCACCATCGCCTACACCGCCACCCCGCAAAATAACATCGTTGCTGCGGCGTCTCCGACCGGCCAGATCAACGCCGTCGTCGGCGGGGGCAGCCAGTCGGTCATCGTGAATTTCACCACCGACGACGGCGGTCCCGCGACGGCGCTTGCACTGAGCACCGATCTCACCGCGTTGCCGGCGGGCTGGGGCAGCACGGCCAAGACCCTATCGTGCGCCTCCGTCAGCACCGGCAACGGGTGTCAGCTGGACCTCACTTACTCGCCCATCGCGGCCGGACGGGGCACGCTCACTCTGAATTACGCGTACAACGACAATGCCGGCATAGCCAAAACGGGATCGTTGAACGTGCCCTATGCCGCGACGACCAACGACAATGTGGTCGCGACCGCATCACCGACCGGCCAGATCAATGCCGTGGTGGGCGGAGGCAGCCAAGCTGTCTCGGTCACCTTCACCACCGATGACGGTCAGCCTGCCAGCGCCTTGCAGCTGACGAGCAGCCTGAGCGCGCTGCCCGCGGGCTGGAGCAGTACCGCTACCTCCTTCACGTGCAGCAGCCTCAGCAGCGGCACTGGATGTCAGCTGCCCTTGACGTATGCGCCTAGCGCGGCGGGGAGCGGCACCCTCACCCTGAGCTATGCCTACCAGAATGATGCCGGTGTGGCCAAGACCGGCTCGCTGAACATTGCGTACCGCGCGACGACCCACGACAACGTGGTTGGGACACCGAGTCCGAACCCCGTTGCCGTCACTACCGGCAGCGGCGCCAGCGCAGCCGTCAAAGTCACTTTCACCACGGACGACGGCAATCTCGCGAACAATCTGTCGGTCACATCAGGCCTCGCCGGCCTGCCCAGCGATTGGAGCGGTACGTCCGGCAGCTTTGGGTGTTCGAACGTCAGCACCGGCACGGGGTGCCAACTGAGCTTGACGTACGCGCCTACGGCGGTGGGTAGTGGCACCCTATCCCTGACCTATGCCTACAACGACGACTCCGGTACGGTCAAGTCAGGCTCCGTCAGCATTCCGTACACGGCGATGCCGCCCCCGCATCTTTACGTTGCGCAACTCACGCAAGTCACGCCACCCGCGGGTGCTTTGTACGATTGTTTGCTGAACACCGACGGAACCTTGTCGACCTGCGCACAGACGGGCAACGGGTTCAGCGCCCCCACGGGAATCGTGTTCAACGGCAGCACTTCTGCCTATGTGACGGACTACGGCAGCAATGCCGTCTACCTCTGCAACGTCGGGATCGACGGAAGTCTGTCGGGTTGTGCGAGCCAGGGCAGCAATTTCCAAAATCCGCTGCAATTGGCCATCAACGGCAACACGCTGTACGCGACGAATGCAAATCCCACGAGCGGTGTTACCACTTGTACCATCGGCGTCAACGGGACATTGTCCCTTTGCACCCAAAGTTCAGGGCTCGGGACCGCAGGGATCGCGGCGAACGCGAGCTTCGCCTACGTCAGCGTCGATCCCACGACCGTCGACGTGTGTGCCATCGGCGCCTCAGGCGGTCTGGCCAACTGCGTCAGCGCCGGCGGCACATTCTCGGGTGCGTACGGCATCACGCTCTCGGGCGGCTACGCCTACATCGCAAACCAAGGCAATGGCACCGTCAGCGTGTGCTCGATCAATCCCGTCGGCACTTTTGCCGCTTGCGCAGCATCCAGCATAGGCGGTGCACCGACCGATGCCGTCATCAAGGGGAGCCAGGCTTACGTGAATAGTGGCATCGGCAACATTTACTTATGCTCTGTGGATGCCGTCGGCGCCATCACGAATTGCGTGCCTTCCAACGGTGGCACTAGTTTCAGTTTCGGGGTTCAGCAGATCGCCATCCACTGACCGTCCGGAAACGCGCGATATCAGTCGTCTCGACTCTAAGGTAATGTAAGCGGGATGGAACCCGACTTTCAGGCGCTGCGCAGGGAATTCCCGATTCTCGCGCGCAAGACCTACCTCAACAGCGGCTCCTATGGCGCCCTTGCGAACGGCGTGAAGGCTGCCGTCGAAGCCTACCTAGAGGATCGCCTGATCGTCGGCGCGAACTGGGATGCTTGGGTCGCCAAGAACGAATCGGTACGTACGCTGACGGCGACGCTCTTGCGCGCCGCTCCCGATGAGATCGCCGTCACCGCCTCGGTGTCCGCCGGCCTCAACGCGCTGGCGAGCGCCGTCGATTTTTCCGGTCCGCGCAACAAAGTAGTCGTCAGCGATTTCGAGTTTCCGACCAATGCGCAGATCTGGCATGCCCAGGAGCCGCGGGGCGCGCGGGTCGTGCACGTGCCGCCTGCGGCCGAGGGCTACATCCCCTTGGAAAATTTCGCCGAAGCGATCGACGAGCAGACGCTGCTCGTGGCGATCACTCACGTTTGCTACAGGAACGGCGCCAAGCTCGACATTCCCGGCATCGTGCGCCTTGCCCATGCCAAGGGTGCGAGGGTGCTGCTCGACTGCTACCAATCGGTCGGTTCGCTCGACATCGACGTGAAGACTCTGGACGTCGACTTTGCCGCCGGCGGTATGCTCAAGTATCTGCTGGGCACCGCCGGCATCGGCTTTCTCTATGTCCGGGGCTCGCTCATCCCGACTCTCGTACCCGCCAACAGCGGTTGGTTCGCCCAGGCTGACATTGCCGCGATGGACATTACCGCCAACCGGCCGGCACCCAATGCACGCCGCTTTGAAGCCGGCGCGCCGGGCGTGGTCAATTGCTATGCCGCGGAGGCCGGCCTCAAGTTTCTGCTGGCAGTGGGGACGCCCGCCATCGAAATCCGCAACTACGCCTTGACGCGGCACTGCATGCAGAGACTGGAGGAGATCGGCTGGCGGAGTATTACACCGACGCAGAACGAGCGCCGCGGCGCCACCGTCGCCGTGCCGTCGCAAGACTGCGTCGGGCTGTCCAAGGAACTGATGAGGCGAGGCATCGTTACCTCATACCGAGACGGCAACGTCCGCGCGAGCTTTCATTTCTACAACGACGAGAGTGACGTGGAGTCCTTCATTGCGGCGATGAAAGCGCTGCGCGCACGCTTCGGCCCTTTCTAAAGGCTCCGTGGACGCCCGACCTAAGGATTCGCCCCATCGCGCAGCAGGCTGCGCCACAGCTCCAAGAATATGACGTTTGTTACAGTCGCAGAAATCAATTCGCAATAGTCCTTGCGCTACTATCGTGCGATCCGTGCCGCCGGACGCCCGCGAACATGGCAGTCAGCGAGTTTATGCCCGGACATGGCCCCTAATACGGCACTTCCACGCTTGGCACGAATATTGCTTGCGTTACTTAGTGTAGTATAGCGAAAGTATGCCGTGAGGGGCCGCAACGGTATTCACGCCCCTGTTCAAGTATTTGGTTGACCTTATGCGCTTGCCTTCGCTCAAGTTTTTGAAGACCTTTCAGGTCGCCGCCAGGCTGCAGAGCTTCAAGGCCGCCGCCGAGGAATTGTTCGTCACTCCGTCCGCCGTGAGCCACCAGATCAAGGCGCTCGAGGAACAACTCGGAGTCGCCCTGTTCGAACGCGGAGTGCGCACGCTCACCTTGACCGACGCCGGCGCCCACTACCTCGAGCACATCAACGATATCTTCGCAAAGCTCGAATCGGTTACCGAGCAACTCCAAGTTCGCTACGGGCGCACCATCATACGGCTGAACGTGCCGCCGTTTTTCGCCAACGAATTGTTGCTGCCGCGTCTGGCTTCCTTTTCGCAGGCCCGCGAAGAAACGGATATTCGCATCGAGACCACGTTCGCGACGACCAAGACACATCCGCCGGAGGCGGACCTGTCGATCGTGGTGGGGGCCGGTCCCTGGGAGGGATTGACCGTTCACGAGCTGTTTGCGCAGAGCTTCATCGCCGCTTGTTCGCCCGCTTTTCTACTGGAAAATCCCATCGATTCTTATGCGGATCTCAACGGCAGAACTCTGCTGGTGCACGAAGAGCGGCGCGATGCGTGGGAACGCTGGGCGGCGGGATTGGGAATCGAACCGATCAAACCCAACCGGCTGGTCCGCCTCGACAACATGTCGGCAGTGGTGCTGGCCGCCGAGCAGGGCGTCGGCGTGGCGCTGGTCGCATCGCGCCTGAGCGCCGATCGCTTCGTTGCGGGCGGCCTGGTGAAATTATTCGATGCGGAATTGACCACCAACGAGAGCTACGTCTTATTGCACAGGCCCGAGGACCGCGCGCGAGAAGACCTGCAGGAGCTGACGCAGTGGATACTGGCCAAGTGCCGTGTTGCTTGAATGTGAACCAGCTCACACAGGCGAGACATGCTCATATAGGTGAAAAAAATTTTGACGACGCGAGAATTTTCTCGTTTGTCTGCGCCTTGAGTCCTGCTTATGGTTCAGATGGGGTGTTGGTATTTTTGACCATCAAGGAATACCACCATGAAGTCTCGACATATCGGTCTCGGTCTGGCGCTCGCATCGATCGCCGCACTCACGCCCGTCATCTCCAATGCATCGCCTGAGAAAGCTGCGCTGAATGCGTGCGCTCGCGCCTTCGCAACCAGCCTCGCAGCGCCCGGTGCCGCCACTCCTGCCTTCAAGCTGGCCTATCACTCCAATGAATTCGCCGGCTCGATGCTCGAGTTCTATAGCCGCGAATACACCTTCGATTTGAACGCCAACGATCTGAAGACCGGGTTGCCGATTGCGCGCGCGAGCTGCTCCACGGATGCGCATGGCGCCGTCGTCGCCTTGTCGTCGATCCCGCTGGATGCAGCGCATCCGGCCGTCGCCGCTCGATTGTAAGAAGGATTTCGGCCGGCCGCCCGGGCGCGCGGCTGGCGAGTTTATCGCCGCCGGCGTATAAATTCGCTATGAGTGTCGCATCGAATGCAGGGGCGGCTGCGCCGGCAGCCGCCCTCGAATTGGTAGTCGCCGTGGCCGAGAACGATGTCATCGGCCGCGGCAATCAGCTGCCGTGGCACCTGCCGGCGGATTTGCGGCACTTCAAATCCCTGACGCTCGGCAAGCCCGTGCTGATGGGGCGCAGGACCTACGAGTCCATCGGCAAGGCGCTGCCGGGGCGAACGAACATCGTGCTGAGCCGTTCGGCGGAATTTTCCCCGAGCGATTGCGTGGTCGTGAAATCGCTCGCCGACGCGTGCACGGCGGCGGGCGCAGAGCCCGCGTTGATGGTGATCGGCGGCGCGGAAATCTACCGGCAGTGCCTCCCGCTCGCCGGCCGCATCCATCTCACCCTGATTCACGCGCAGATCGAGAACGGCGACACGATTTTCGCGGGTTGGCGCGGCGGGGAATGGAAGGCGTCGTCGCAGGTGCGCCACGAAGCCGACGACAAGAATGCGTACGCCTACAGCTTCATTACCCTCGAACGGACGGGAGCCGGCAGCGTCAGTTGAGCGGCGTGAGCCTGGCGCGGATCTCCCGCTCCGCGCGCTCGAAATCGATGTCGCTCAAGGTCGACGCTGCGCCCGCCGTCAAATCGGCCAAAAGCTCGGCTTGCACCGTCCCACGCTGGAGCGCGGTTTGGTAGGGGATCTCGTGGTGGAACATCACCATTGAATAGCGCGGAATGAAGCGCTGCGGGAAACGCCTTTCGAGCTCCAACGACAGCGCCTGTTGCAACTGGAACTTGGGGTGGGCCACGCGTTCGCGCATTTCCAGGTAGTTGTCGAGAGCCATGACTGCAATCGCGTCGGTGTTGGGCTTGCGCAGGGCGCCGAATCCCGCGAATACCTTCTCCCACGAAGCATGCTCGAGGGTGCAGGCGTCGAATTCCACACAGTCTTCAAAGCAGCAATTCATACCCTGGCCGTGAAACGGCACGATGGCGTGCGCCGAATCGCCGATCAACGCCGTCATGCCCTGATGATGCCAGGGGCTGGCCGACACCGTCCCCAAAAACCCGACCGGGTGATCATTGAATTCCGCAATACGATTGGGCATCAATTCGCGTGCGTCGGGAAAATTCTGCGACAGGAATCGCTCGATGGCGGCCGGCTCGGTCAAGCTTTCGAAGCTGACCTCGCCATGCTTGGCCAGGAACAGGGTCGCGGTGAAACTGCCGTCCTCGTTCGGCAGCGCAATCAACATGAAGTTGCCCCGCGGCCAGATGTGCAATGCATCTCGGGCCATTCGATGGCGTCCCGCCGCATCGGCCGGTATGGACAACTCCTTGTAGCCGTGCTCAAGATCGGTCTCGTGCGCGTCGATCAAGTGCGCCGACTTCATGCTCCGGCGCATCCATGAGCCTGCGCCGTCGGTCGCCAACATGGGATGCATGGGTACGCTGATCAGACGGCCATGGCGCAGATCGCGTATGAGCGCGGTTCCCTCGTCGAATTCGGCGCTCTCGAATCGATGCTCGAAGTGAACGGTGACTCCCGGTTGCCGAGCCGCAACCTCGAGCAGGGTCTGGTTCAGCCGATGCCGCGAGATCGAGTAGATCAGTTCATTGGGCCGTTGTCCGTAGGGCTGTAGGGATGTACCTCCCTCGGCATCATGAATGAGCCGTCCGCGCATCGGCAGAAGCGCTTGCTCGAGATCCCGGAAGACTCCCGCCAATTGCAGGGCATGTATCCCGCGATCCGCCAATGCCAGATTGATGGATCGTCCTGATTCGGGCGGACGGCCTCTCGGGTCGGGCCTGGTTTCGTAGAGTTCCACGGCGTGGCCGCGGCGCTGCAATAGGATGGCAAGTAGTGCCCCGGTGGGTCCCGCGCCGATGATGCGAACCGCAGGGCGATCGACCTTCATGGGCGCAACGCAAGCGACAGGGCTTCAACCGCCGTGAACACATCGCTGTACGAGTTGTAGAGCGGGATGGGCGCGAGCCGCAGCACATCCGGCTCCCGCCAATCGGCCACCACCCCCGCCGCCGTCAGCAGGTCATGGCAGCGCTTGGCGGCGGTGTGCGAGCGCGCGATCCGCAAGCTCAGCTGACAGCCGCGCTCCGAGGCAGCGCTCGGCGTGACGATGTCCACCAGGCCCGGCGACAGCGTTTCGATGAGACGCTGCAGGTATCCGGTCAAGGCAATGGACTTCTCGCGCAACCGGCGGATTCCGGCGCGCTGAAAGATTTCCAGCGACGCGAGGAGCGGTGCCGCGGACAGCACGGGCGGATTGCTGATTTGCCAACCCTGCGCGCCCGGGATCGGATGAAACTCGGGTCCCATCTGGAACCGCACCACGGGGTCGTGTCCCCACCAGCCGGCGAGCCGCGGCATATCGACGCCGCGGTCATGGCGCTCATGCACGAAACAGCCGCCGATGGCACCGGGACCGGCATTGAGATACTTGTAACTGCACCAGACGGCAAAATCGACATTCCACTCGTGCAGGTTCAACAGCGTGTTGCCGATGCCATGAGCGAGGTCCAGGCCGACCACCGCCCCGGCGCTGCGCGCGGCGTCGATCATGGGAGCGAGGTCCAAGGATTGTCCGGTGAGATATTGAACGCTGGGCAAGAGAACCAGCGCCAGGGCAGCGCCCTCCTGCTCGATGCGATGTATCACGTCCGCGGTCCTCAGCGTTCTCTCGCCGGGACGCGGCTCGATCTCGATCAGATGCTCGGCCGCATTCAGTCCGTGAAAGGCCAGCTGTGATACGACGGCGTAGCGGTCCGAGGGGAACGCCGATTTCTCGATCAGCACCCGATTGCGTTTGAGGTCGGGCCGAAAGAAACTCACCATCATCAAATGCAGATTGACCGTCAGCGAATTCATGGCGACCACTTCGCCCTCATCGGCGCCGACGAGGGCGGCGAGCGGCGCCGCAGCCTGTTCGTGATAGCGGATCCAGGGACGCGCCGCGTCGTGATGCCCGAGCACTCCCAAGCGCTGCCAGTCCTTCAACTCCTGCTCGACATACTGCGCCGCCGATTTGGGCTGAAGCCCCAGCGAGTGGCCGCAGAGATACACCAGTCGTCTTCCTGAGCGGTCGAAAGGGTGATGAAATTGCGCGGCGAAGGACGCCAACGGGTCGGCTGCGTCCTGGGCCAGCGCGCCTGCCCGGTCGAGCGTCACTTGCCCGGAGCCTCCATGACGGTGCCGCAGACGGCGCAGGTGCGATGCGAAACGCTCGAATAGAATCGGGAAAAAATCTCCGGCAGCTGTGTTTCAATGTTGCGCACGGCAACCCGTTCCAGATAGAGACGATGTCCGCAGTGCTCGCAATACCATGAGAACCCATCCAGTTCATCCGGATTGCGGCGTCGTTCGACGACTATTCCGACGCTGCCCGCCGGACGCTGCGGCGAATGCGGTACTTCCGAGGGCAGCAGAAATACTTCGCCCTGACGGATGGGTACGTCGGTCATGCGGCCATCCTGAACCGTTTTGAGCAGCATGTCCCCCTCCAGTTGGAAGAAGAACTCTTCGCTCGGGTCATGGTGAAAATCCTTGCGCGAATTGGGACCGCCCACGGCCATGACGATGAAGGCGCTGTCCTGAAACAGCAATTTGTTGCCCACCGGCGGCTTGAGCAAATCGCGGTTCTGTTCGATCCATCGCTGCAGATTGAAGGGTGGAGCTACGCGCATCGCTCCATTATAGCGACGCCGCGAAACTTCGCCGCAATAGGCATGGTCAGAAAGGCTGGGAGGTCTGCCATGCGGTCTGTCTGGGCGCTCGCCGGGGTGGGATTGATGTTCGCAGCGTCCGTCTGGTCGGCCGATGCCGATGCCGGCAAGCCGATTGCGGCGGTCTGGAGCGAACAGCACTTGCGTTTCTTCTACATGGGCCGCACATCACGCTATTCCTGCGACGGACTGCGCGACAAGGTGCGCGCCATGCTGCTCGACTTGGGGGCACGAAGAGATTTGACCATCACGGCGCTCGGCTGCGAGGGTACGTCCGCCCGGGCCCGGCTGGGTTCTCTCGGTCCGAGTTTGAATATCGTCGTCTCCACGCCGGCGCTGCCGGTGCCCAACCAGAAGCCGCTGCATCCGGGGGACTTGGGCAAAGTGGTCGCGCGCTTCGAGGCATTTACCATCACCAGCGATGCCTTCCGCAACATGGGCATGGCCGACTGCGAGCTGGTCGACGAGTTCGCGCATCAGATCCTGCCGAAGCTCGTTACCCGCCATCTGAAACAAGACATCTCCTGCGCGCCGTTCCAAGAGAGCGGCGGCAGGTTCCTTGTGCGCGGGGAAATATTGAGGACCTTGCCGTCCCGCTAGCGACCCCCAGCGGCCGCGCAAGGTACTTGGACAGGCGTTGCATCGGGGTCGTCCAATCGCAAGGCCGTCAATGTACCTCCCCAGACGCAACCCGTGTCCAGGCCGGTGACGTCGGCATTGCTGAAAAAACCCAGGGTCGACCAATGACCGAAGACAATACGCGGACCGCGCCAGCGAGCCGCGGGCGCCTCGAACCAGGGAATCAGCGATTCATTCTGCGATTTCTTGGGCGATCCTTTGACACGCAACATCAACCGGCCATCCGCGTCGACGTAGCGCAGGCGCGTAAAGCAATTCACGATGAATCGCAGGCGTTGCTCGCCCGCGAGCGCATCGTCCCAGCGGTCCGGTTGATCGCCGTACAGGGGGTCCAACAATTTTTCGGGATCGCGCCGCAGGGCCCGTTCGAACTCGCGGGCGCACTGCCTCGCCAGGGCCAAATCCCATTGCGGCGCCAAACCTGCGTGCAACATGCACATGTTCAGTGTGTGATCTTCGTGAAGGAGCGGCCGCCCCGCGAGCCATTCGAGCAGGCCATCGCGATCGGGGGCGGCCAGAATCTCGCTCAGGGTATCGTCGCTGCGGGCGCGGGCGGATCCGAAAGCCACGGCCAGCAAGTGCAGATCGTGATTCCCGAGGGTGACCGCCGCCGCATCACCCAGAGAGCGAATTCTGCGCAGCACCGCCAGCGAGTCGGGCCCGCGATTGACCAGATCGCCGACAAGCCAAAGTCGATCGCGGTCCGCGGAGAATCGTAGGGCGCCGAGCAGGGCGCCGAGCTCCGCGTCGCAGCCCTGCACGTCGCCGATTGCGTACAGCGCCATCAGGCTCCTAGTGCAGCACTCCGGGCATGGCCAGTCTGAACGGAGCGATCGGCGCATCGAACTGCTGTCCGTCATCCGCCACCATCTGATAGCTCCCCTGCATGGTGCCCACCGGCGTTTCGATCACCGCGCCGCTCGAGTAGCGAAATCCCTGGCCCGGCTTGAGATAAGGCTGTTCGCCGACCACGCCGTCGCCGCGCGTCTCCTTCACGTTGCCGTTCGCATCCGTAATGATCCAGTGGCGCGTCAGCAGACGCGCCGGCACCTGACCTTCGTTCCGTATGGTAATGGTGTATGAAAAGACGAAGCGCTTGTCGCGCGGGTCGGACTGTTCCTCGATATAGGAGGTCTCAACCTCAACGCGAATGACGGGATTTCCCGGGCCGGATGTCATGACGTACATCGCATTACTTCAAGCGTACCGCCAGCACGTCGCAGTGCGCGGCGTGCAGGACCGTGTCTTCCGTAAAATTCACCAAGATGGCCAGACCGTGGCGCTCGCGGCTGCCGAGAACGATGAGATCCACCTTCTCCTCTTCCGCAACGCGGAGAATTTCCGACTTGGTGTTGCCGGCCTCGACTCGACCCGTGGTGTTGGTGAGTCCCAGGCGCGCGATGAATTCTTCCAGCTTCGCGCGCGAGCGATTCATGAGCTCGTCCTCGATTTGCACCGTCGGCATCAGCGACTCGCCCAAGGGTTCGACCGGTACGAATTCCACGACGTGCAAGGCTACCACCGAAGCGTTCGAGTGCGCCGCCATATCGCGTCCGGCAATGGCAACCTGTTCGCTGTCTTCCGACAGGTCCAGCAGCACCAACAGCTTCGTATATCGCGCCATGCGGATTCAAGTATAGCCGACCATTCGGGAGTAATGGGCGGCGAGCACGCCGAATTGCGCCGGCGCGAGCGTCTCCGGGCGCAATTGCGGATCGATACCGCAGGATTCGATATCTTGCCCGGCGAGCAGGCCCTTCAGTGAATTGCGAAGGGTTTTACGTCTGTGGGAGAACGCCGCCGTCACCAGGGTGCGCAGCGCCCCGTCGTCGCCGATATCGAAGCGGGGGTTCTCCGCGGGCCGCAGGTGCACGATCGCGGACCACACCTTGGGGCGCGGCTGGAATGCGCCGGGACCGACATCGAAGAGACCTTTGACCTCGGCGACGGCCGCAAGCATGACGGTCAAACGCCCGTAATCCTTGGTTCCCGGCTGCGCGGCCATGCGATCCACGACCTCCTTCTGCAGCATGAAATACATGTCCGAGATGGCGGCACGCTGCGCCAGCAGGCGAAACAGCAGAGGGGTCGAGATGTTGTAGGGAAGGTTGCCGACGACGCGCAAGGGCTCGCCCGTGCCCCGGAGGCGGATGAAGTCCGTGTCGAGCACATTCTCGACGTGCACGTGAAGTCCGCTCTTGGCGCGCGGATCGGCCTGAAGCGCCCGGGCTAGATCGCGGTCGATTTCGATCGCGTCCAAGCGCTTGGCACGCTCCAGAAGTCCCCAGGTCAATGCGCCGCGCCCGGGCCCTACCTCGACGATGCGCTCGCAGGCTTGGGGCGCCACAGTGTCGATGATCCGCCGGATCACTGCGGGATCATGCAAAAAATGCTGGCCGAATCGCTTACGAACCGGCATGGGCGGACTCCACGCCGGCCAAGTCGACGGCGAGCTTCAAGGCAGCACGCAGGCTGCCGACATCCGCTTTGCCGGTTCGCGCCAAGCTCAACGCGGTTCCGTGATCGACGCTGGTGCGCAGAATCGGCAGTCCCAGGGTCATGTTCACGGCATTGCCGAACCCCACGTGCTTGATCACCGGCAGACCCTGGTCGTGGTACATCGCGACGATGACATCGGCGGTTTGCAGGAAGCGGGGAGTAAAGGCCGTGTCCGCCGGCACGGGTCCCTGAAGGTCCAAGCCTTCCGCCCGGAGCTCTTGAATCACGGGCTCGATCACGTCGATTTCCTCGCGGCCCAAATGTCCGGCCTCGCCCGCGTGCGGATTGAGGCCCAGCACGGCGATTCTCGGCTTGCCGCGGAAGAAGTGGCGCTCCATGTCCATATTGACGATGCGCAGGGTGGTGCGCAGCCGCTCGCGCGTGATGGCACGCGGCACGTCGGCGAGCGCCAAATGAGTCGTCACCAGCGCCACCCGCAATTGATCATTGAGCAGCAGCATGACCGGTAGAGCCGCACGCGTCCTGGCCGCGAGGTACTCGGTGTGTCCGATGAATGTATAGCCGGCATCCATCAAGGTGCTCTTTTGGACGGGCGCGGTCACCATGGCTGCAAATTCGCCGTTCATGCAGCCGTCGCAGGCGCGGTCCAGCATACCGATCACGTAAGCGGCATTGCCCGCGTCCGGCTGCCCGGCAACCACGGCTCGAACGGTCGGCATATGCAGGACTTTGAGAGTGCGCGCGCGATGCGCGGCCGGCTGCTGCGAGGATTCGTAGCGCTCAATCGCGAGCGGCAAACTCAATGCGTGCGCCGTGTCCGCGAGCAACCCGGCATCGCCCGCCACCACGAGATCGGCCTCCCACGGCGCTTGCGCCAAAACGACGCAGGCATCCGGTCCTATGCCTGCGGGTTCGCCCGACGTGATGACGATCCGCGGTATGTACACTACATCTTGATTTCGACGGAACTGACGAAGAGGCGGGCCTCGAGCATCACATCTTAACCTCAACAAAGGCCTCGTCGCGTAATCGGCGCAGCCACAGCTCGGTCTCTTCGTCCGCCTTGCTCTCGCGGATGGCGGCGAATGCTCGCTGGCGGCGCACATCGTCGGTGCTGTCGTAGGTGCGAGTCCCCAACATCTGTACGATGTGCCAGCCGTACCGTGATTTGAACGGCTCGCTGATCTCGTTGACTTTGAGGTCCGCGATCGCCTTGTCGAATTCCGGCACGAATGTGCCGGGCCCGCTCCAGCCCAGGTCCCCGCCGTCCGGTGCGGAGCCCGGATCCGCCGAATTGGTAGACGCCAGGCCGGCAAAATCCTCGCCCTTCAAGATACGGTCGCGCAGCTTGCTCAGTTTCTGACGGACCGTTTCGTCGTCGTCCAGCTCGTTCGTCTTCATCAAGATGTGCCGGACATGAATTTGGTTGATGATGACCTGCGCTTCGCCGCTGCGCCGTTCATTGAGCTTGACGATGTGAAAGCCGCTCGGAGTGCGCACCGGTGCGCTCACGGAGCCGGGCTTCATTTGGGTGACCAAATCCAGGATGAACTGGGGCAGCTGGGTGCCTTTGCGCCATCCGAGCTGGCCGCCGTCCAGCGCCGTCTGGCTGTTGGAATTGGCGATCGCCAGCTGGCCGAAGTCCTCGCCCTTGGAGGCCCGCGCGGCCAGGTCTTGGGCCTTGTGCGTGATTTCCTCCAGCTGCTGCGGGGTGGCGGCTTCCGGCAGCGACAAGAGGATGTGCGATACGTTGAACTCGTCGTTGGCGGCGGAGGATTGTTGCCGCGCGAGAAACTGTTCGAGCTCGTGCGGACTGACGTTGATGTGGGAAATCACGTCGCGTTGCCGCAAGGTGTTCAAGGTCAATTCCTTGCGCATGCTCTCGCGATATTGCTTGTAGTCGACGCCCTGAGCCGCGAGCGCCGTCGGCAGCTGATCGAAGGGGATCTTGTTGCGGCTCGCGATTTCCTGCAAGGCGCTGTTCAACTGCTCGTCGGACACCGTCAAACCGACCCGCTTGGCGTGCTGCGCCTCAATTTCCTGCACGATCAAACGATCGAGCACCTGCTGCTTGAGGACGCTCTGCGAGGGCAGTTCGACTTTTTGTTCCTGCAGCCGCTTGGTGACCGCGTCCATCTGGGCGTCCAGCTCGCTTTTCAGCACCAAGCCGTCGTTGACGATGGCGGCGATGCGATCGAGCATTTCACCATGCACGCCGATGTCCCGGGTTTGTGCATGGGACATGCTCGACAAGAGGGTTGCCACGGCAATACTTGAGCAAGAGAGAGCAATTTTGAGCATCACTCGAATTCGTCCTTCTAAGGGGCCTGATTCTGGGCATTCGGGTCTCGCGTTGAGTACCCGCGGATCGATTGTTCCAAGAAGGAATCCGCACGTTTTCCGACCGAACTCAAGCCCGTCAGTTCCAATTGTAATGCAATCGAGGTGTCCAGTCCTCCGGCACGGTTCGTGATATACCGACGCTGCACCAACTGAACGCGGTAACAGCAGCTTTTGTATTCAAAACCAGCCACTTGCTCGACGGTTTTCTTGTCCTCCAGGGAATATACCCAGCGCCCGACCGTGTTCCAATGCTGGGATATCGGCCAGGCGACGGACCCGTCCCACTGTTTCAAGATGACCCCCTCGGTCAGGACGTTCTGCTGAAAGCGGTAGCCGATATTGACGACTCGGGTCGGGTCGGGGCGATACTGGAGCGAAACCTCCGACTTATCGGTCCGCGAGGTGTAAGGATTCCACAGGTAGTCTAAATTGAAGCTGAAGTGCTTGTACGCCGTCACCGCGACGTCAGCGACGATATCCGAGGCCGGGAAGACAGCGGCCTGTCCCAAGGTCGTGCCCGCCAAGGCCTGCGGGAAGGACTGATAGGGCAGCCCTGAGACATATTGTCCGGGTATGGTC
>Ga0210384_10003681_pt1 | contig 17593 bp, 8 predicted proteins | sample IncBWH2MmetaG_FD_160574 | JGI IMG/M metagenome (GOLD analysis project Ga0210384, IMG submission 160574) | Forest soil microbial communities from Barre Woods Harvard Forest LTER site, Petersham, Massachusetts, United States - Inc-BW-H-2-M | ecosystem: Environmental > Terrestrial > Soil >...
AGCGATGCTTTGGCCGGAGGCGCGAGCTATCCATCGATTACCGCAACGGTGAACGTGGCTGCCAGCGCGACGTCGCCGCAGATCAACGCTGCCGGGGTTTCTGGCGGAGGTTCTGCAGCGGCCAGCGCCACGGACTCCACCAACATCACCGCGAACCCGGCGGTACTGAGCATCACGAAGTCGCATTCAGGAAGCTTCGCACAAGGGCAGCTGGGAGCTGCTTACACCCTGACGGTCAGCAACACTGCCGGTGCTGGACCAACCAGCGGCATCGTGACGGTGACCGATACCGTGCCATCCGGGTTGACGCTGGTCTCTCTGGCCGGAAGCGGCTGGAGTTGTGTAACCAACAGTTGCACGCGCAGCGATGCTTTGGCCGGAGGCGCGAGCTATCCATCGATTACCGCAACGGTGAACGTGGCTGCCAGCGCGACGTCGCCGCAGATCAACGCTGCCGGGGTTTCTGGCGGAGGTTCTGCAGCGGCCAGCGTCACGGACTCCACCAACATCACCGGGTCAAGCACGTCCATCGTGTCAATTACGCCAAATTTTGGTCTCGAGGGGCAAGCGTTACAGGTCACCATCAACGCCCAAAACACACACTTCCAGCAAGGAGTAACTCAAGCCAACTTTGGCCCGGGAGTCGCGGTCGGTATTGGAACGGCGGGCCGCTTTGGACCCATCACAGTAACAAGTGCGACGACGGCTACCGCGCAATTGACCATCGCTGGGAACGCGCCTCTAGCCACACGAACGGTCTCCGTGGAGACTGACGCGGAGCAGGCTTCGTTGATCAACGGTTTCAGCGTCAACGGCCTGCCTGCGGTTCTCTACGTGTCGCCAAACGCCGGCAACCCAGGCACCAGCTTCACGGTTTCCATCGTCGGCACCTTCACGCACTTCCAGCAAGGTGTGTCGCTCGCCAACTTTGGTGCAGGCATTTCCGTCGGTGGCGGCGCGGCAGGCGCGGCCGGACCAATCACCGTCACCAGTCCCACCACCGCGACCGCAAATCTCACCATCGCCGTCGGCGCCACACTGGGCTTGCGCGCTCCCATCACCGTAACCACTAACAGCGAATCCGCACCGTGGTCCAGCCCCGGCTTCTTCGTCCTCGGTCCCGTCACCGGACCTTTCCCAACCGTCACCATCACCAGCCCCACGGAAGGTGCCGAACTCTCCAACTTGACCACCGTCACCGGCACGGTCAGCAGCCCCAACCTCGCCTACTGGACGCTCTCCTACCAGGGCAGTGGCTCCACCGTCTTCACCCAATTCGCCACCGGTACCGGCCCTGCAGCTAGTGGCTCGTTTGATCCCACGATACTCCTGAACGGTATGGCGAAGATTCAGCTCACCGGAGTCGACCAATCCGGCCAAACCAGCAATGCCGTTGTCGATGTGGTAGTGACTAAGAACGTAAAGATCGGAAACTTCACGCTCGCATTCAATGATCTGAGCATTCCCGTTGCCGGCATCCCGATTCAGGTCATCCGCTCTTACGACAGTCGCATCAAGGCCAGCGGCGACTTTGGGTTCGGTTGGTCACTCAGCTACAACACAGTAAAGGCTGATATCAATGGGATCTTGGGCCAAAACTGGACGGGCGCGGTTAGCGGCGGCGGCCTCTTCCCGACGTATTGCATCGCGCCCGCGCAGAACTATGTTGCAAGCGTTCGGCTACAAGACGGCACCGTTTATCAATTCGCGCCGATGGTCAGTGCTGCGACGAATTGTCCGCAGATCGTCCCACCGGAATTCGTCGACATTTCCTGGGCCCCTACAGGATCGACCCCTGCAGGCGCAAGTCTGTCTTCACCTACCGCGAGTGGCTTGTTCGTCAGTGGAGGTTTCCCAGGGCCAATCCAGTTGCTCGATTCCGGCACCGCAGCGCCCGTTGATCCAGATCAGTACATCCTGACACTGCCGAGTGGCCAGCAGTTGCAGGTAAGCCGAACTTCCGGACTGCAAAGCCTCACGGATACCAACCATAACACTCTGACATTCACTTCGGCGGGCATCACATCTGCACCCAGCGGCAAGGGCGTGGTGTTTGCACGTGACGGCCAAAATCGCATCACCACCATTACCGATCCCAATTCCAACGTTCTTCATTACTCCTATAGCGCTAGCGGCGACCTCTCATCGGTTACCGACCAACTCGGGAACGTTTCCACGTTCGTCTACGACGGAAACCATGATCTGACTTCATACATGGATCCCGCTGGAATCCAGCCGATTCGCAACGTCTATGACGACTCGGGAAGGTTGATCCAGGTCATCGACGCTTTCGGTCACGCAATCAACATCAGTAACAATGCCGCCGCCAGCGCAGAAACGGTCACCGATGCGCTCGGTTTTGCGACGACGTTCGTGTACGACGGTGCCGGCAATATCGTCTCCACGACGGATCCCCTTGGTGGCGTCACCACGTCTACGTACGACGCGAACGGCAACCGGCTAAGCGAAACCAACGCTCTCGGACAGACACGTTCCTATACCTACGACGCCAACGGCAATCGTCTGTCAGAAAAAGACCCACTGGGCAACACCACGACAGTCACCTACACCTCGATCGGAAAGCCGTTAACCATTACCGACGCTTTGGGCAAAGTTACGACTAACAGTTACGACGCGGCTGGCAACCTGTTGACAACCACTGATCCGCTCGGTAAGACGACTTCCCACGGTTACAACGCCTCCGGACAACTTAGTTCAACGACCGATGCCTTAGGACACGTGACCAGTTACAGCTACGATGGCTCGGGCAATTTGATCAGTCAAGTCGATGCCGCCGGGACTGCAATCACTTCGACCTACGATTCCAACGGCAACCGCCTCACGCAGTCCGTTACGCGAACGACCCCAAGCGGCCCGCAGGCCTTGGTTACGCAATATCAGTACGACGCTGCGAATCATCTGGTGAAGACCATCTACCCTGACGGTTCGAGTTCGCAAATTGCGTACAACTCGAACGGTCAAAAATCCTCCACGACCGACGGGCTTGGAAACGTCACTACGTTTCAGTACGACAGCGCCGGAAGACTTCTCCAGACTGCCTTCCCGGACGGCACGAAAGAAACCGTCGCTTTCGATGCGGACGGACGGCGGACCCAGTCGACAACTCGCTCCGGCGTCACCACCCTTTACACCTACGATCCGCTCGGACACCTCACGGCTCAGACTAATACCAGTACCGGCGGAACCGTCAGCAAGAACTTCGACGCCGTTGGACAGGTGGTTTCCAGCACCGATCAACTGGGCAACACGTCGCAGTACGCCTTCGATGCCGCAGGTAACGAGACGCAAATCACCAGTCCTCTGCACCAGGTGACGTCCTTCACTTACGACGCAGATAGTAACCAAACGTCGATGACCGACGCCAATGGGCACATCACCAGCTTTCTATTCGATGCGGATAACCGTCCCACCAGGACTACGCTGCCGGATGGGACCTTCGAGACCACCACCTATGACGCCGTCGGCCACGTTCTCGGAAAGACCGACGCTGCGGGCAACGCCACCCAATATTCCTACGATTTCCTCGGACGCCTGACTTCCGTCACCGATGCGCTGGGCCATGCCGTGAGCTATGCATACGACGAAATTGGTGAGCGTACTTCGCAAACGGATGCCAACGGCCACGTAACCACATTCACGTACGATCCACGGGGACGTCTTGCCACTCGAATTCTTCCCGGCGCGCAAGTGGAAACTAACAGCTACGACGCAAACGGCAACGCCATTGCCCATCGTGATTTCAACGGAAAAACCACCACCTACACATATGACTCACTCAACCGCTTGTTATCAAAGGTTCCCGACTCCAGCTTCCATGCAGCTCCAGTAACCTTCACCTACACAAGGTCGGGGAACCGTGCCTCGATGACGGACCCGAGCGGCACGACAACCTACGCATACGATTCGAGCGACCGCCTCATCAGCGCCAATAAACCGAATGGCACCATTACCTATTCATTCGATGTCGCCAATAACCTAATCTCAGCCAGTGACGGCGGTACTCAGGTTACTTATAGCTACGACGGTTCAAGGCGACTTGCGTCAGTATCGGAAGCTAACACCGGCACCACAAATTACTCTTATGATTCCGTTGGCAATCTATCCGCTGTCACCTATCCAAACGGAGTCTCGCACGCTTACAGCTACAATTCCAAAAACCAACTCAATGACCTCGCTGTAAACAAAGGTGCCTCTCCAGTCGCCAGTTTCGCCTATACCCTCGATGCTGTCGGCCACCGCCTCTCGGCTACTGAACTCAGCGGACGCACGGTGGCATATGGCTACGACAACATCTACCGCCTAACTTCGGAGACCGTTGCGGGCGCCGCGGGCGGCCTCAATGGTACCGCGGCCTACTCCTACGATCCCGCCGCTAACCGCACTCAAGTCGCTTCCACACTTACCGGTGTGCCAGCGGGGCTTTCTTCTTACGACGCAAACGACCGGCTGATCTCGGACGTTTATGACGCCAACGGCAACACCATCACCTCGGGCGGCGTGAGCAACGTCTATGACTTTGAGAATCGGCTCATTCAGCACGGAGCGGTGACCATTGTCTACGATGGCGACGGAAACCGCGTCTCGAAAACCGCCAGTGGCATTACCACTAAATATCTCGTCGATGACCGAAGCCTCACAGGCTATTCACAAGTGATCTCAGAAACAGGCTCGGACGGCAGCACCAAGACCCTGGTGTACGGTTTGGAGAGAATTAGCCAGCGACAGTTCGTTGCGAGCACCAGCGCTACCCTCGTCAGCTACTATGTCTACGACGGCCACGGCTCCACGCGTGCTCTGACCGATGCGGCTGGCACGGTTACAGACTTCTACGACTACGATGCCTTCGGCAACCTCCTGAGTTCCTCAGGATCCACGCCCAACGAGTTCCTGTTTGCCGGCGAGCAATTCGATGCCGATCTGCATCTGTACTTCCTGCGCGCCAGATATTTGAATACTGCCACTGGTCGTTTTCTCACCATGGATGTAATGGAAATCGACCCGCAATCGCCTCTCTCGCTTCATCGCTACTTGTACGCCAGTTCCGATCCTGTCAACCGCATCGATCCTTCGGGGAATCAGGATCTGATTTCACTTTCCATTTCCACCGCCATCTCTACCACGCTCGATGCGCTACCTTATATCGTCGGCTTCCGGCTGATTCAGTTGGCTTACCGCGTGGCTACCGGTGCGAATCTCGGCGCCGCTGCGCAAGAAGCAGCGCTCGGTGTAGTCACCGACGTGGCTTTCACGTTTGCCTTCGCTGGGGTGCTCCGCTTTGCCACAGGTTTCGTAAACCTCCGTGCTGCTGGCCAAGTGTTCTCACGCGCCGCTAATTCCATCTGGAACTTCACTCCCTTCGCACGCGGATCGGCGGTGGAGGATTTCATCTTCACAAACGTGTTGGGGAGAGCTCGGTCGCTCGCATGGAGCTTCCCAGTCATTGACGACTTTTTTGCTGGCGTCGCAACCTCCATTAAGAGTCTCGATCTGACGGCGGCAAGTTACCAGAGTGGATCGGCAATCATCTCGCGACTCAGCAAGTATGCGGCTGAATTGGCTGCATACCAGGGGGGCCGATTCGCGGGAGTGACGGTCGCCAATATTACCGACCGCGTCCTCCTCGTGGCGTTCGAGGATGGCGCAGGAACTGTAATCCAAGGCCAGGCTCTGGAACAGTTTCTGCAGACAGCCGCGACGCAATGGCCTAACATAAAGATCGTGTTCCAATTTATCCCGTGAGGGGCGTTCCCAGTGCAGACCTGCGGCGTTTACGCAACAGAGAGCGATCTGTTTGTCGTAAGTATGGCAAAAACGGTTCCCGGCTTTGAACTCGATGTCGAGCCCATGTTCAAGACCAGTCGAAAAGACCAAGCGGCGGCCATAGGCCAGTTGGTCGTTGCCGCATTGGATTCCTACAGGGAAGGCGTCCCGGCGCCCGATCCTCGCGGTAAGGTTCCCTCGCCTCTCTTGCAGTTCGCTGGATTTCGCTCCTGGAAAGCGCTGGAGAAGGCGGCTCTCAATGTATTGATTAGCCGGAATGGCGCCAGAGTGACGGTGGTGCCGACGGCCAGACAGCCGCGCGGAGGATACGCCCACAAACCTGATCTTGCCATCTCCGCAACTGCAGAACCTGGCGCCATCGGCCAAGCCGTCGAGAAGGCCCTCAGTCTCAGCGCCTGAGAGTTTCGGATCTGAGGTGCCCCTTGACGGACCCAGGAATCTGCCCCGACCTTCCGCTCTCATTTGGGCCGCGTTCCTCGTGGCTTGCCATACAAAGCGAATCCACCGCCCAGATCGCGTCTGAACTTCCGCTCCGCAACGCGCAGCCTGCGAATTGGGCCATTGGGCTCGAAGCTGCCGAAACCAAGATTTTCGTGGCGCCCGCGATCGCTGCCTGGAGCTTCGTCATTGGCACTACGCTCCCCTACGCCGGTGCCTCTGATTGCTTGGCACTCCTTGTTCGCCTCAGCACGATTTTTCAGCGCTGTCAGTATTTTGCTAGCGAACCTGTTACGGAGTATCACGCCTGGAGTATGGCCGAGCGCGGCCAGGTCATCCGGGCCTACGCTTATCTCGGCGAGCGCGGCGAAACGCTTTGGAACATTGGTGATATGACCGTCCAGGAGCGGGAGTTGGGCTTCCATTTCTACGACGCAAGTTCTTCCGAAGCACGGGACGAGGGTTACTGGAGCCGCGGTGATCTGCGATATCCGGAGGTCGCGGACGTTTTCACCATTGCCGGAAAGTGGAGTCTGAATCCGGAAGAAATCGCAGACATGCCAACAACGCCCGGCATCGGGATTCTCGGCGACCTGATGCCTTTCACAAAACGTTGATCTTTCACCGGGGAAAAAATCGCACTCACTCGGGAGAAAAACGATCGCATCTCCCAACGTCGAAGTTTCTCAGCCATGCATTTGATCTGCCCCCTAGGAACCTAGGTCCGCGCACGGAACTATACGACTATACGACACCCAAATCGCCTGCCGCCTATTCCTCTGCCGGAAAGACCTTTGCCAAGGGATCCACATATTTTGGCCTCTCTTGGACCGATTATTTCCAGGAAGCATCTGGATCGACTAGCTTAGTTAGCTATGGTCCTCTCAGGTGAGGCAAGAGTAAGCGGATCGCATACACGCGGCCTGGGAATTTTCGCCCAATCGAACGGCGAATTGGAGCCTCTGGTAGGTTCGTATCTCTCGTAAGGCCAACGACGACGAAAGCGAAATATTGTGTCAACATCTGGGCTTAAGCCATCCCAGCCAGCACCGGTGCCCGCACCGGCGGAACGCAATATTCCGACGAGTCTCAGCGTGCCGGGCAATTCTTTGCACCGCGCTTTCGTGCTTTCCCTTCGCGGCAGAAACAGCCCGGCGCGCTCGGGATCCTCACGGTTTTCGGATGGCACGCATACTTTGTCGAGGGTTTGCGCCTCGCGAATTGGAAGAAAGGAACGCTTTCGACCGGCGGTGCGCTCGCTGCTCAGTCGATGGTTTTGACGGGAATCTTCACCGTGGCGTTGATGATTCTGTGTTTGTATCTGACTAATTATGTTGCAGGGCGACTGAGGGCGTTTCTCAGCAAGCGACGAGGCGGCCTAACCACCGCGGCTCGTCTTGTGGGTGCGGTGGCTTTGTTTTTGTTGTGGTATTGGATTTGCCTCTACAAAAGTTGCCACTCATACTTCCGTCTTCTCTGGCGCCCCTGATCGGATCGATCGTACTGTCCTTCAAGCCTCCCACGGCTATGTAAACCAAGGTGAAAGGAGCGCCGGTCTGGCGCCCGAGGGTATAGCGATGCAACTGCGGTGTTTTGGTCCTCCATCTTACGGGAATGTCTTATCAAATTGAACAATACCTGCATCTAGAATGGCCATTTCGGATGGGGGGATTTTGTTGTGAGCGGTTTCTAATTGCTTGCACTCCTCGGTAACTGAAATACTTACCTATGGCAGTCATGACCCTCAAGAGCCTGACAGGAAATAGAACTGTTCAGCGGGTGCTCATCTTCCTCGCGGTTTTTAGCTCACTGACACTTGTTCCGTGGGCTGATCAAAGCGAAGGCAATGCCCCGTACTATCAGTCTGCCGGGACCAAGAAAATGGCCGCGTTACTCGTGAAAATCTACCAGGAACAGGATTGGAGGACAGATCCGAACAAGGATGGGGAGAGGGCCGAGCATTACAAGCAAATGCTCGAGGCTGGGTCGGACCTTGGCAACGAACTCAAGATCCGGCAAGTTCTCGCGGAGTTCCAGTTGCGAGCCGGAGACAGCACCGGCGCGATAGAACAGTTGGAACGAATCCGGAACCTGAGCACGGAGCGTGGTGTAGTGTTGCAGCCTTCCCTTGAGAAGGAGGTGCGTGATTCACTGGCGGTTGCTTTCCTGCGACTTGGGGAGCAGGAGAACTGCCTGGAGAATCATGGCCAGGATTCCTGTCTGTTGCCGCTGCAGGGGAGCGGCATCCACAAGATACAACGAGGAGCTAAAGGTGCACTGCGTGAACTCATCGCGGCACTCGAAAGCAATCCCGGGGATTTGAAGTCCCAATGGCTGCTCAATATTGCTTATATGCAACTTGGGCAGTATCCGGACCAGGTGCCAAAACAGTGGCTTGCCCCGCCCCAGTTATTCAGTTCGGAATTTGAAGTCGGGCGATTTGTGGACGTGGCGCCTCAAGTTGGCCTGATGAACACGGGGCATTCCGGTGGCGTGGTCATGGAGGATTTGGACGGCGACGGCTTGCTCGATATTGTTGTGACCAGCTCGGGACCGATGGACCAAATGCGTTTTTTCCACAATAACGGCGACGGGACCTTCACGGACCGCACACGCGAGGCGGGACTGTGGGGAGAAGTAGGCGGGCTGAACGTAATTGCGGGGGACTACAACAACGACAGCTATCCGGACCTTCTGGTCTTGCGGGGAGGCTGGTGGACCGAACACGGGAAATATCCAATGTCCTTGCTGCGGAACAACGGCAACGGCACATTTGACGATGTCACGGAAGAAGCCGGCCTTCTGTCACTTCATCCAACGCAAACGGCAGCTTGGGCCGACTTCGACAACGATGGTTGGCTGGACCTTTTCGTCGGACATGAAACCACGGGTAGAGAGAGTCATCCCTCGCAACTGTTTCACAATAATCATGACGGCACCTTCACCGACGTTGCGCCGCAGAACAGTCTCGCCGATTTGGGTTTTGTGAAAGGAGTTGCCTGGGGAGACTTCAACAATGACGGCCGACCGGATCTATACATCTCCCGGAACTCCCACCCCAATTTGTTATTCAGAAATGACGGGCCAAAGGATTCTCGCAATCCCAGTGCCAGCCAGTGGCGCTTTACGGATGTTACCCAGACTGCCGGGGTTTCCGGACCGTTGCACAGCTTCGCGACATGGTTTTTTGACTACGACAACGACGGTTGGCCCGACATTTTTGTGGCTGGATTCTGGGTAAATACCCTAAACGATATCGGCGCATTTGAGCTCCGCAAACCTTACAAGGCTGAAACTCCCAGGCTTTATCACAACAATCATGATGGAACATTCACCGACGTGACCAAACAGGTGAAGCTCGATCGCGCCATATTGGTGATGGGTGCGGGATTCGGCGACCTCGACAACGATGGCTGGCTCGACATCTATTTAGGTACGGGTGAACCCGACTATGAAGCCCTTTTGCCGAATCTTTTGTTCCGGAATCAGGAAGGGAGAGTCTTTCAAGACGTCACCACTTCCGCGGATGTCGGGCACTTACAGAAGGGGCATGGCGTGGCCTTCGGCGACCTGCGAAATAACGGACAGGAAGATATTTTTGAGGTGATCGGGGGAGCCTACCCGGGCGACACCTACCAGAGTGTGCTCTTCGCCAATCCCGGGCATGAAAACCATTGGATCACTCTGGAACTTCAAGGAGTGCAGACGAATCGCGCGGCATTTGGCGCAAGGATTTGCGTGAAAGTGCAAACTGCCGAGGGCAGCCGACCAATCTACCGAACGGTCGGCTACGGATCCAGCTTTGGTCAAAATCCCTTTCGGCAACACATCGGTTTGGGCCACGCAACAGCAATTTCTGATATTGAGATCACTTGGCCGACGTCGAAGTTAGTCCAGCATTTCAAGAGCCCACTGCTTGATTCCTTTTTCCGCGTGCGCGAAGGAGCATCGGAGATGCTACCGTTAAAACCGAGGCGGTTCGCCTATCCTGTGTACCCTGCTATGCACAATGCGCATCCACGGTGAGGGCTGCTGCCATTTCGCTTTTCAAATGGACTCATCGGTCGCTGAATGCGGTTCCGCGTCTGCCGGGTTCGTTGGCAACGGAGACGTCGCATGGTGAGCGAAAACAACATCATGAGGGCAAGCCCAACCCCTGAGGTTCTCTCGCTCATAGTTGTTATGAGAAAACCGAAGGCAGGTTATTGTAATGGCCGAGAGTCCGAATTCTTGATTGATCTCGGTCTTCGCTGCCTAACCCGAATGATATGACGGCGCATTTATACAGTAATGCGCGGCAGAATGCGGACTTAATCTTTGTGTTCGCCGGTCGAGTGAATCGCAAACTGTTCGGGCTAGAACTCTTCAATCAGGGACTAGCACCAAGGATCTTATTCAGTGTCGGCCGATTCGAGATCCGTCGCTTTTCTAAGATGGCCTTGCCGACACAGCTGGATCTTCTGAAACTGGCGCAAGAGGTGCCGCCGCCGCAGCGCCACTTCTTTGTCTTCTTTCATGGCGCAGAATGTCACGTGCAGCACATCCAGCCACGTCGTTTTGGAACTCTCACGGAGATGGCATCGCTGGCACGCTGGCTCGACGCGAATCCGCAAGTCCAATCGCTCATCGTCATCAGCAATGAGACACACCTACGGCGTATCGGAATGTGCTGCCGTTCGCTCTTGCCCCGCACTGTGAAGGTGGCGCTTCTTGCTGTTCCGAGCTCCTTCTTGGACTCTGCAAACGAGCAAAGTTCTGCAATTCAATCGAGGGACAGTGTCGTGCTGGAGTTCTTAAAGGTCATAGTCTATCGGGTCCTGTTAACGCTTCGATCCTATCGTCGCAGGCGGCCTTCTTGATGCCTGATCTCCGAGCGGGTGCAATCGTTTTTCAAAATACCAGAACTTGATCGAGACCTTCCTGGAAGACGCTTTCTATAGATCACCCATAAGCAATTCAGAAGCCGAGCAAGGAACTGTTTTAGAGGTAGACTCGAACAGTACTCTGCGGATCTCAGTTCCGGCCTTCGACGTGGCGGGAAGAGGCCAGCTCAATCCGTAAAATGAATTAATGAATTCTCTATTCAGGAGTTCGTGGCAGAGAGATTTGTCTGTCGGTCGGCGGTAAACCTTCTCCCGGCAGCTGACAGAATTGAGTCAGGACGACGCTCGTCGAGTCGCGCTTCAACGAAGATGAGTGTGACAGGAAGAATTTACGACTAACTAAGTGTCTATGATCCCGAAAAAGTTAGTTTCGGGACAGGCCGCCAGGTATTTCCTATTCAGAAGCGGCGAGGAAAAAAAAGTCCGCACAGGCGCTATACTGGATCATTATCTGACAGCCTCTATGACAACTTCGTGGCGGGTTACTGTTCTCCTTCTAAGCTGTACCATTGTTTTGCTTGTTGCAGCGTACTGGTCCACGGCGCAATCCATGGCAATGCTATGGCTTACCCCCACATATTCGTACGCCGGATTCGTCCTTCCAATTAGCCTCTACCTTGGCTGGCGGGTCCGGCGGGGTCTTGAATCACTCGTCCCCAGCCCATCGTTTTGGATTCTCCCGGTGGTCCCAGCGCTGGCATTTGCTTGGTTGCTGGGAGAGATGACCTCGACCGGTATAATTCAGCATTTCTTTCTCGTCGCTATGATCGTCGTCTTAATCTGGGGTGAGATCGGCACACCGGCCGCGCGGGTACTGGGGATGCCGTTGGTCTTCCTGTTTTTTGCCGTACCCATGGGTGATTCGCTGATCCCTTGGTTACAGGATTTTTCGGCATGGTTTGCGATGAAGCTCCTAGATCTGACGAAAGTGCCCGCCCTCCTGGAAGGTCGCATCATCACCATTCCCGGTGGTAGATGGGAAGTGGCAGAGACGTGTAGTGGCATTCGTTTTCTTCTTGCGACGGTTACCATCGGGTTCGTTTATGCGGCAATTACCTACCGTAAGTGGGGACGCCGATTAGCTTTTTTGGTCGCTTCCGCCCTGGTTCCAGTTCTGGCAAACGGATTGCGCGTTTACGGGATTATACTAACCGACTATCTAGGTGGGTCGCGACTTGCCCGGAGTGCGGACCATATTGTTGCGGGCTGGCTCTTCCTTTCCATCATTTCGATCGTGCTTTTTGCAGTGGGAATGCGTTGGCGGGAGGAAGCGCCTAAGGTCCCCTCGAAGGACTTTTCGAGTGAAGGAGAACTCACGAGGCACGCTTCGCTCGAAAAAAAGACGCCAAACTCCGTAAGTCGATTGATTTTGTTCGCGGTTGTGGCCCTGGCGCTAGCGGGTGCGGCGCCACTTGCGGCTATACGGTTCAGCCAAAAATCAGATGCCGCTCATCCTAATCTGCGGGCTCCTTCGGTTTCTCATCCTTGGAGCCCAACTGGCAGAGATCTTTTCGGCTGGCGACCAGTTGTGCTGGCTCCCAACGCCGAACTGCTGGAAGCCTATGAGTGGGAAGGCCACGTCGTAAAACTATATGTGGCATACTACGAATCCGCCGGGAAGGATGCGAAGCTCGTCAGCTCAACGAATAGCTTGTTTGACAGGTTGCGCTGGCAGCGGACAGGGGAAGGAAGCTCTGAAGCGCGCATCGAAGGAAAACTCATTCGCGTGCATCAGATTTCGGTCCGGTCCCCCGGAGCGTCGCTCCTGCTTTGGCACTGGTATTGGGCAGACGGAAAATTCACAAGCAGCGAATACGAAGCCAAGTGGCTTCTGGCCAAGTCAAGGCTTATGCGGAGCCGCTTCGGCTCAGCCCTGATCGTCGCGGCTGTCGAGGAGCAGCCTGGTGATTCCTCCGCGACGGCAATTCTAGGAAATTTTGTGGACCATCTTTCGTTGTCGGAGTCTCTGCGGTCACCGACGCTGAACGAGGGCTCTTTGCTTCCCCCTCGCTGAAACACGGGTTCCCAATGCGCGGACTGCTCGGATTTCGACTATTGTGAGTTTGCGATGCTCTCCAGACTCTCTTTGGCAGCAACGGAACCGGCAAACGACGCCCCGGACTGCAAGGCGGTCCGCAATTCGCTTTTCGCCTCCGATTTTTTTCCCGCTTTCAAGTAGGCCATGCCCAGGTGATAGTGGTAGACAGGTTTGCGCGGATTATTCGCCACGCATTCTTTCAAATAGGGCAAGGCGCTCTGTCCCTGATTCAACTTTACAAGAATCCAACCGAGCGTGTCCGCGATGCTAGGGTCACTAGGCTGCAGGCGACGCGCGTCCTGGGCTAACCCCAGAGCGACAGTGAGGTTGCCGTCATGCTCCGCATATATCCACGCAAGATTGTTTTTGGCGACGGGGTTTGCAGGGTCTAAACTGCTGGCAGTCTTGTATTCCGAAATGGCTTTCTCGAAATCCTGGCTGCGTTCTGCGATGATTCCGAGACGTACGTGAACGACGGCGTTATCCGGTTCGGCGGATGCGAAACGATGGAAAAAGTCTGCTGCCTTGTCGTATTGCTGACGCAGGTCATATACGTTGCCGAGACCGAACAGAGCAGAACTGGAACCGGGCGTGATCTTCAGTTCTTCCTGGTAAGCCTTCTCCGCGACGTCCAGGTCATTGGCCTGTAATGCAATTTCGCCGAGTACGTCCTGGCCAGCGGCCCAGCGGTCCGCCTTTTTCAAATACTCTTGCACGGCTTTGAGCCCCAGTTCAGGATGTTTCTGCGCAAGGTAGCTCACCCCCAAGACACGCAGCCCTTCGCGGCTGAGCACACCCGTATTCAACGATTTCGTGGCCAGTACCGCGGCCTCGGCGTAACGACCTTGCCGAAGCTTAACCTCTGCCAGAGTCTCCAGGATCATCGCCTGGCTTGCGGGGGTGGTCGGCCGGTTGAGCAATCTGTTCAATGTCTCCTCGGCAAGGTTAAAGTCCCCGCGCATGGCGTACGCTTGTGAAATCATCAGATTCGGTTCCATCGCAGAAGGAGCTCGTTCCAGTGCTTTATTGAGATCCTGGACGGCGAGATCTGTTTGCCCTGCGCGGAGTTCCAATCCCGCCAGGAGAATACGAGCAGCGACATAGTTGGGAGAACGACTGAGAGATTGACCGAGAGCGGATTTTGCCAGGTCCGCTTTTCCCTCGGCCAAGTAGACGCGGGCGAGTTGAAAATAGATCACCGGCGAGTCTGGATTGGCCGTCTTTGCTTGATCCAATTCCTGCTCGGCCTGGGCCGCCTTCCCATCCTCAAGATCCAATCGGCCCAAGAGTGTCAAGGACTGCCAATCTCTTGCGTCCTCTTTCAGAAGGTCATTGGCAATCCGCCGCGCTTCGTCTCGTCGGTTGAGCGTGATCTCGACGTCGGCCAACTGACGCCTGCTCAAAGCGTCCTTCGGATCTTCCACAGAGATTCGCTTGAATTCCTTTTCAGCGGCATCCGGCCTCCCGGTGGCAGCATAGAACTCGCCCAAGGCAGCGCGACTCGCGGGATTCTTGGGGTCCACGACTTGAATCTTCTTGAAGACTTCGTCGGCATCTGCGAGCCGACGCGCACGAAGGTAAAGACCTGCCAAGGCGAACAACGGCTCAGTCCGGTTGCCGTGCTCCTCGGACGCTCGCTTCAGAACCTCTTCAGCGTCTTTTTGGTTTCCCTGGGATTCGAGCAACTGCGCAAGCGCCAGAGGAGTTAGCAAGACCTTGGGATCGAGACGCCAGCTTAGACGAAGCTGCTGTTCAGCCGCAGGCCACTTTTTGTCGTGGATCAGCAGGGCTGCAAGATCGAATTGCGCCCGGGCACCCTCTGGTTCCTCAGCAGCGTTTTGTTGAACGAGCTTTCGCGACTGCTCCCAATCCCCGAGCCCCATCATGCTTTCTCCCAAGAGATATTTCGCACGCCGGTCATCCGGCCACCGGGCCAAGATCTGCGAGGCTGTATCCTTTGCCTTGGCAAACTCTCGCGCGGTTAGCAGCACTTCACCGATGGCGTGATAGGCCTCCTGGTCCTGCGGATTATAGCGAACCGCGAGAGAGTATTCGCGAAAGCAGCCGTTAATGTCTCCCCGCTCGCAGTAGAGTTTTGCAAGATCGTGATGGGCTTTGGCCAAGTCCGGCTTGGCTTGAATAGCGCGGCTCAGTTCGATGATCGCCGCCTCCGGTTTATTTTGTTTCAACAGATCCTGTGCGCGAGCGAAAGCTTCCTCAGCCTGCGCAGAAGGATTCCGTTTGCAGCCTACAGCGGAAACCAAAACCAGCAGCAGAAGCGCGCTAATTGCGGAGGAGAGACACCTTGGTTTTGCGACTACGTTCGAGCTGATTGGTTGAAAGATGGTCATGTCCCTTTGGCTTTCGATCCGCCCCGCTAATTTTTGCAGGTTGTGGGCGGCTTCCATGATAACCAACCTTGTTGATCTAGTTCCCTAGAACCCTTGGCTGTGTAGTCCATCGTGCATCATATGCGAGGCGGGTTCCATTTGTTAGTTATAGCCTTTTGTCTGATCACTAGCGCAAAATTGGTGCGCCGCGTTAATCTCTGAGTACTCTTCCCAATAAATTGTTTCCCGTTGTCGAGCGGGGAATGATGAGCAGGCTGAGGGCAGGAGGAAGCCAGAGCATTTGCGCGCGCAAGAGCGCGCAAGCCAGATCTAAGATAAGGGCGTAAGTAATTGCCAGGCGTATGGAAAACACTTTGCCATCCTGTCTTGCTCGCGTTTAAGTGGTTTGTTTTGACAGAACTTGAATTGGTGTTCGCCCGTATACTTTTGCAACGGCCTGCTTGGCGAAGGCGTCGGAGGATCGAATAGTTTCAGCCTTTTTGCCCCTTTCTAGCAGTTTTACACTTGGTCCGCATGGATCTTGGGACTTTCTAGGCTATCGGCGTTGGGGCTGGCGGTGGGGTGGCCTCTACACGGTGACTGCGACCGATCCCCCAGGGGCGGCCCCGGAGCCGGCCTCGGTCACACTGTTGGAAATGGGTTTACTTACCGGAATTGGGCCCGCAAAGCCCTCGAAGGTGGCCGGACGGTCGAAGGCGGCAGATGATTAATCCTGGGGGGGCCAATGCCTCGCCTGCTTCCATCCCCTCTTTCCTGCCGCTGGCTCACATCGCGGTGTGATAAAGAGGCACGGAGTTCATGCGGCCTCCCCCCAAGGAGTTCCACAAGAGAGCCCCGGCAACGCGTGAAGCTAAGTATGTCGGGGTGCTGTTTATCGTCGGAATTGCACAATTTAGGAACTCATGATCCTTCCTTCGGAAAAGATCTACGCTTCATCTCAAACACAGGTTCTGATCCATCTTCCTAAACTCTTACAAACAAAGGCGATGTTTTCTAGCCAAGTGATGGATCTTGGCCACTAGAATGCTCCAAACAAGTGTCCCACTATAGGTTTTTTTGTGAGCGGAGGATGGCTGATGAATATCTCACGGTGGTTGTTGGCTCTGATCCTTCTTGGACTTGCATCCTCAGGCGCTGTGGCCGACAGTATCGACCCTCAGTTTAAGTTGGAAGGAGGCTGTTGTTCAATTCCCCTGACAACACTGGACGACCCGCACTTTATGTTCACTTTCACGCAAAACGACGCAACAACCCTAGCTACCGCCGAGTTCGTCAATGAGACACCCTTTACCATAGGGCGCGTCGATTTGGATATTACGGATACAGTGCCTCTGCTTTTCTCTGCTGACAACAGTGTAGATCCTTACTTTACGAACGCCAGTCCGACGACTCCGACGTTGCTCATGCCAGGTGATCATCTTCTCATGAGCTTTTTCGGGACTAATAGTGATTTCCCTGGCATCCCAAACATGCCTTGCGACTGTGAGTCTGGGCTATCGAACCACTTCATATTCTCGATGTCCGTTGGTGATGTCCCCCTGAATGGCAGCTACACTTTTAAGGGGAAATTGTTCGCTGTTCCGGAACCCTCCACAATTCTTCTGATTCTGCCGTTGGGAGTGCTGGCCCTCTTTTTCAAACGATCCTGAGGGGATTCTTACTGCTTTTCGCTTCGCCGCGCGCGATATTATTTACTGACCAACCAGGACATTCGCGCTCCTCGATTCTTCGAAGGCTTAACTTGGCGGAGTGCGGAAGCTGCCAGAAGGGCCGTCGAGTACTAACGCTTCTTAGCAGCAAATCGCTTCATCATCGCCTGGAAATCGGAACGGGGCCGGAGCGCGGCGAACTCAGGCTCCACCTCCACATCTCCTGGGGAGAAGCCTTTCTCGAGCGCCACAGTAAGTTCCTTGACGGCATCTTCTGGCTGGTTGTCAATTGTGTCCACAAGTGCCTGGATATAAATGAGATAGATATTCGAACGATCCAGTGCCCGTGCCTTCTTAATGAACACCTTCGCCTGCTGCGGATCCCCTCTCTTCGCATAGTACAGTGCTAGGTTGCCTACCACGCTGGCCTCC
>Ga0210384_10003682_pt1 | contig 17589 bp, 20 predicted proteins | sample IncBWH2MmetaG_FD_160574 | JGI IMG/M metagenome (GOLD analysis project Ga0210384, IMG submission 160574) | Forest soil microbial communities from Barre Woods Harvard Forest LTER site, Petersham, Massachusetts, United States - Inc-BW-H-2-M | ecosystem: Environmental > Terrestrial > Soil >...
GGTTAGCTTCGGAAGGAGAATCTTTGACAGAGTAGCGGCGCCCGAGCGGCCTCCGCTTTTTACCGGCGAGGCTACTGTGTAAGATCGACCAGGACGTGCTCCTCGCCGAACCAGATCGGCGACCGCGCCAGATCGATGAAACGTTTTTCATCTTCGAGCAGACGACGCCCCGCGTCGCGCCCTTCCTTGGTGGAGCCCGCGCGCGCGAACTCGTCCATCGACGCCCACCACAGCTCGGCCACGCCGTCGAAGTCGTCGGGGGCGCCGCGGTGGCGGCTCAGCGCCTCGCTGAAGGCGGAGGTCACGGTGTGCACCTGCACGTAGCGCTTCACCCCGAGGGCGGGCGCGAGCTGGCGCACCAGCGGGCCGTGAGACTCGAGCCAGTAGCGCTGGAATTCCTCGCGCGAGAGGCGAGGGAGGCGGCGCAGGCAGAAGACCAGCTTGATCATGGCGCGCTCGGTAGATCCTTCCGGAGGAAGAAGTGGGCGTGCCCGACCGGCCAGTCGTCGGCCCGCGCGTAGATCTCGTAGCCGTGCTTCACGTAGAACTCGGGGGCCTGGAAGCTGAAGGTGTCGAGGAAGACGTGGCGGCAGCCCCGCTCGATCGCGCGCTGCTCCGCCGCGGCCAGCAGGCGCTGCCCGTGGCCCTTGCCGCGCAGCGCCCGCGCGACCCACAGGATGCGGACGTACATCACGCCGCCCCAGATCGCGGCGAGGAGGCCGCCCTGGACCTCCTGGCCGGGGTCCCGCAGGAACAGGTTGACCGGAGAGAACTCGGTGAACCCGGTCACCCCCACGTTGTACAGGTCGAGATGCTCGATGATCGTCTGCTTGAGGCTCTCGGAGGCGTGGGGGTCGGACTCGATGCGCATCTCGGCCATGGTCGTGGTGACCCTCCTGCCGGCTCCGGGGCGCGGCCCGGCGCAGGCTAGCACGGGGCGGGGAAGGTCGCAAATCCGGGCGCCCAGAGACTCGCCCGGCGGCGGGCGATCGGGTAAGATGCCGACGTGACGAGCGTCTCGCGTGACGCCGACGTGCTGGTGATCGGCGCCGGGCCGGGTGGAACCACCGCCGCGACCTTCCTGGCCAAGGGCGGACTGCGCGTGGCGGTGGTCGAGCGCGAGGCGTTTCCGCGCTTCAAGGTGGGCGAATCCCTCATCCCGACCTGCATGGACATCTGCAAGCGCCTCGGGGTGCTCGACCGGGTGCTCGGCCACGGCTTCCAGGTGAAGTACGGGGCGACCTTCCACGACCAGGAGCTCGACCTCGAGACGAGCTTCGACTTCCGGCCCGGGCGGCCGTGGCCGTCGTTCACCCTCGACGTGCACCGCGCCGAGTTCGACCAGATCCTCCTCGAGCACGCGGTGTCGCATCCCGGCGTCACCCTCCACCAGCCCGCCACCGTGGAGAAGGTGGCCTTCGACGCGGACGGGGTGACCGCGCGTCTCAGCGATCGGGAGGGCGAGCGCGAGCTACGCGCCTCCTTCGTGGTCGACGCGAGCGGGCGCGACGCGTTCCTCGCCGCGCGCCAGGGCCAGCGCAAGCCGCGTCCCGGCCTCGGCAAGGTCGCCATCTTCGCCTACTTCCGCGGGGCGCGGCGTTTTCCCGGCCGGGCGGAGGGCAACGTCCGCCTCTACATCTTCCCGGAGGGCTGGTTCTGGTACATCCCGCTCGCCCGCGACGAGACCAGCGTGGGCTGCGTGCTGCACCAGCGGGTGGTGAAGGCCCGGCGCGGGACGCTCCACGAGCTGTTCGACGAGATGGTGGAGCGCTGCGCCAAGATCTCGGAGAACCTGCGGGGCTCCGAGCGGGTGACCGAGCTCTACACCACCTCGAACTTCGCCTATACCATCGAGCCGATCACCGGCGACCGGTTCCTCTGCGTGGGCGACGCGGTCGCCTTCGTGGATCCGATCTTCTCGCCCGGGGTCTTCCTCGCGATGCAGACCGGCGAGCTGGCCGCGGGGGCGATCCTGCGCGCGTTCCGCTCGGGGCGCTTCGAGGCCCGGCGCTTCCGCGCCTACGAGCGGACGGTCCGCCGCGGCACCAAGCCCTTCGAGCGCTTCATCGAGTCGTACTACGACCGGGCCTTCCTCGAGGTCTTCATGCGCCCGAAGAACGTGCTCGGGGTGATCCCCGCGGTCACCGGTGTGCTCGCGGGCGGCTCGTTCGGCCTGCTCCCGAAGCACCTGCACGCCTCCCTCTGGTTCTTCCACCAGGTGGTCCGGCTCACCCGGTGGAAGAACCTGCGGCGCGGGGTGGTGCTCGAGTCGCGCCTCGACTGGTAGCGGGCCGACCCGCCCGGCGTGCCCGCCTCGCGACCCGACCCGGGCTTCACCCCCCGCGAGCTGCGCGCGCTCCGGGCCCTCGGGAGCCCGATCGGCGTCCAGCGCGCGCTCGACGCGATGCCGTATCACCTGGCCGGCACCGCGTGGTCGCCGCGACGCGTCCTGCGCGAGCGCACCGCCCACTGCCTCGAAGGCGCGGTGTTCGCGGCGGCCGCGTTGCGGGTGCTCGGCTTCCCGCCGCTGCTGCTCGACCTGGAGGCGGTGCAGGACACCGATCACGTGGTGGCGGTGTTCCGGACCCGGGGGCACTGGGGCGCGATCGCCAAGTCCAACTTCTCCGGCCTGCGCTATCGTGAGCCGGTGCACCGGAGCCTGCGGGAGCTGGTCATGAGCTACTTCGACGGCTACATCAACCTGCGAGGCGAGCGCACCCTGCGCGCCTACTCGCGCCCGGTGAACCTGGCCCGCTTCGACCGGCGCCGGCCCGGGTGGGCGACCGCGGAGGGCGATCTGTGGTGGATCCCCGAGCACCTGCTCGAGATCCGGCACACCCGGCTCCTCAGCCCGGCGATGACCCGCGCGCTCTCGCGCGTCGACCGGCGCGCGCTCGCGGCCGGGATGGTGGGCTACCGTGAGCACTGAGGCGAGGCGCGTGCAGGAGAACCTGGACGGCACCCGCACCGAGTACTTCGCCTTCGAGTGCACCGAGGCTGCGCTGCTCGCGCTGCTGCGCGAGCTCTTCGAGGAGCACTGGGAGCACGTCATCTTCGGCCCCTGCATCGAGGGCGCGGTGTTCGAGGGGCGCTTCGGGGCCAGGCCGCGGGTGACCCTGCTGGACGGCTACGTGACCGTGCAGCTCCAGGGCAGCGAGTCCTGGCACTTCCACCTCTGCATCGGCCCGCACCGCGGGTCGCCGGGGCTGCCCACCCCGCCCGCACTGGCCGAGTGGCGTCGCTGCCGGCGCGCCGCCTTCTTCCAGACCCGGGATCCGGCCGGCCGGCCGAGCGCGTGGGGCCTGCGCCTGTGGAACGGGCGCGACGAGCAGATGCTGACCGTCTTCCTGCCGAGCCCGTGGATCGACCCGGCGCGCGGCCGCTACGTCGACACGCCCGACTGGTCGCGCCTGCGGCTCTGGATGGACCTGCGCGCCCGCCACGCGGGTGTCCCCGCCGAGCCGCCGCCCGCGGACGCGGCGCCCCCGCGCGCGCACTGACCGGCGACTTCCGTGAAATGTCGCATTGTAAGACCTGACCCCGGCCGATAGAATCGCGGGCATGGACGGAGTGCACGACCTGGGCGGCATGCAGGGCTTCGGCCCGGTGGAGCGGGAGGAGAACGAGCCCGTCTTCCACGCGGCGTGGGAGGCGGCGGTGCTCGCGATGCAGCGGGCGGGCGGCTCGCGTGGGTTCTTCAACATCGACGAGTTCCGCCACAGCATCGAGCGCATGGCGCCAGACCACTACCTGCGCGCGACCTACTACGAGAAGTGGCTCGACGGGGTGACGCGCGTGCTGGTCGAGAAGGGAGTGCTGGACGCGGGCGAGCTGGCCGCGCGACAGGCCTTCTTCGCCGCGCGCCCCGACGCGCCCGCGACCGAGGCGCTGCGGGGGCCGCTGCCCGCGCGGCCGCCCGCCCGGGCGCAGTGGGCGCAGGACGTCATCCGCGACACCGGGGCCACCCCCCGCTTCGCGGCCGGCGCGGCGGTCCGCACGCGCGAGGTCCACCCGCACGGCCACACCCGGCTCCCGCGGTACGCGCGCGGCAAGCGCGGAGTGATCCACCGCTGCCACGGCATCCACGTCTTTCCGGACACCCACGCCCACGGGCAGGGCGAGCAGCCGCAGCCGCTCTACAGCGTGCGCTTCGACGCGCGGGAGCTGTGGGGCGAGTCCGCGGAGCCGAACCAGGCGGTGCACATCGATCTGTGGGAGAGCTATCTCATCTCCGGGAGCTGAGCGCCGATGGGCAAGAACCATCCCAACGTCGATCCCTACGTGGTCTCCCGGGTGCGGGCGCTCGAGTCGCTGCTGCTCGAGAAGGGCATCCTGGCTCCCGACGCGGTCGACCGGGTGATCCAGCGTTACGAGGCGGATACCGGCCCCATGGTGGGGGCGCGGGCGGTGGCGCGCGCCTGGACCGACCCCGGCTATCGGCGCCTGCTGCTCGACGATCCCCGCGCCGCGCTCGCGCGCTTCGACCTCGACTACGCGATGCTGATGGTGGTCGAGAACACGGAGGCGGTGCACAACCTGGTGGTGTGCACGCTCTGCTCCTGCTACCCGTGGCCGGTGCTCGGGCTGCCGCCCACCTGGTACAAGATGCCGGCCTACCGCTCGCGCGCGGTGAGCGAGCCGCGCGCGCTCCTCGGCGAGCTGGGGCTCGCGGTGGATCCGCGGCGCGAGATCCGGGTGTGGGACTCGAGCGCGGAGATGCGCTACATGGTGCTGCCGCAGCGGCCCGCCGGCACCGAGGGGCTCGGGGAGGCGGAGCTGGTGCCCCTGATCACGCGCGACACGCTGATCGGGGTGGCCGAGGTGCGGCCGGCCGCGTCCGCCGCCCGCTGAGGGCGGGGGCTTTCCGTGTACGAGCGTCGACGCAACATCGTGGTGCGGCGCGACGGCCGTCGCGTCAACGTGGCCCGCTTCCGCGGCCAGCTCTTCGTGTGCGCCACCGGCTGCTGCTGCGGTCGCACCGAGGACGGCTTCGCGGCGGTGCCCACCGAGACCTTCCACCGCGAGTGGGAGCGGCGCCGGCTCCGCAACGTGATCCACCTCACCATCGGCGGCTGCCTCGGCCCCTGCGCGCTCGCCAACGTGGTGCTCCTGCTGTTCGACGGCCAGACCCAGTGGTTCCACTCGATCGACTCCGAGGCGCAGGCCCTCGCCCTCTACGATCACGTGGAGCGCATGCTCGAGGCCGACCGGTGCCTGCCCCCGTCCGCCGCGCTCGAGCCCTATCACTTCACCGCCTCGTCCTGGCAGCCGCGACCGGACGGGCAGCCGGTCGACGACGCGCGGCTCTGGCGGGCCGCGCGCGGCCACACGTGCGAGACGCCCGACTCCGGCGTCACCGCCGAGGGGCGGGCCCTCTCGGTGGACCGGGTGGTGGCGGTGATGGAGGGCCACGCCGCCCTGCCGCGCAAGAACGGCGAGCTCGTGTTCGAGGAGCCGTGGCAGGGCCGCGTCTTCGGCATGGCGGTGGCCCTGCACGAGCGCGGGCTGTTCGAGTGGGAGGAGTTCCGCCGGGCCCTGATCGCCCAGATCGCCGCCGCGGAGACGCGGCCGGGCCCGTTCGTCTACTACGAGGTCTGGCTGCGCACCTTCGAGGAGCTACTGGCCGGCAAGGGGCTCGTCACCGGAGCGGAGCTCGACGAGACCACCTTCCAGTTCGAGTTCGGCGAGCGCGACGACGTCTTCTAGGCTCCCGCGCGTGGGGGCCGGGGGCAGCGGCTAGCGCGCGGCGGTGCGGGGGAGGTCGGGCGAGGGCGAGCCCGCGAGCCGATCGAGGGCGGGCATGAGCAGGCCCACGATGCGCACCGGCAGCGCGCTCGTGAAATGGAAGCGCGCCGCCTCGGGGCCGGGCACGTAGGCGGTCACGGTGCCGAAGTAGCGCTCGTCGAGCATGAACACGAAGGTGGCGGCCCGGCTCACCACGCGCGACTCGACCACCGAGCCGTTCTTGCCGTAGACGAGGTAGCGATGATCGCCGGTGCCGGTCTTGCCGCCCACCGCGTGGGGGCCGCCGGGGCCGGCGAGCGCGGGCTTGAGCCCGCGCGCGGTGCCGCCCTCCACCACCTGGGTGAGCGCGCCGCGGACGACCGCAGCGATCTCGGGCGCGAGCACCTGGCTCGGCGGGATCTCGGCGCGCCCCATGCGCGTCTCGTACGGGGTGCCGGCCGCGAAGTCGAGCCCGTCGATCAGCACGGTGGGCTGCCGCACCCCGTTGTTGAGGATGATGCCCATCAGCTCGGCGAGGGCGGCGGGCCGGTCCCCGGAGCTGCCGATCGCGGTGGCGAGCGACGGGGTCAGCGAGGCGAACGGGTAGCCGAGCCGCTCCCAGCTCCGGTGCAGGTCGAGGAACGCCTCCAGCTCGAGCAGGCTCGCGATGCGATGGTCCTGCGCGTTCCGGTGCCGGGTGAAGAAGAGCCAGCTGTAGACCGCCTGGCGCTCGGCCGCGCTCGCGCGCACCACCTGGCCCATGCCCGCGCCCGGGTGGCGCCGCAGGTAGCCGGCCACCCACAGCTCGAGGGGGTGCACGCCCGCCACGTAGCCGCGGTCGACCAGGGGCATCGCCTCGGGGGCGGCGTGCTCGTAGAGCTCGGCCATCGCCTTGTCGGACAGCGAGCGGCCCGGCACCCGCGAGGCGAGCAGGTCGCGCACGATCTCCGGGCTCGCTTCCGGATACACCGCGCGCAGCGCGATGGCCAGCCCCGACGGGGTCGGGCGCGCCGCGCCCAGGACCAGCTCGAGCGCCTCCTCCACCGGGAGGCCGTGGTACTTGCGATAGAAGCGGCGGACGAACTCGCTGCCCTCGCGGTCGGCGAAGCGCGTCAGGTAGGAATCGCGGCGCGGGTCTCCCGGGTTCTCCAGCACGAGGGCCAGCGAGCCGGAGGAGCCGTAGAGGTAGTGGGTGACCACGTCGCGCATCAGGCGGATGAAGACGAGGTTCACCGAGTTCTGGAAGCCCTCGCGGATGGTGAGGATCTTCGAGTCGTCCTCCCGCTCGAAGTTGCCGAAGGTGTGGAGCCCCCCACCGGTGAAGAACGCCTCCCCCGGGCTCGCCGAGTAGCGCCGCTCCAGCGAGGCCTCGAGCATGGCCTGGAGCGTGCGGTCGGTGCCCCGCGCGCCCGTCAGGTACTGGACCGCCCATTCGCCGAGGCGGTCCCGCGGGTGAACCGACACCTTGGCGAGCGCGGCCGGCTCGAGGCGCGCGTAGCGGTCGTGCAGCGCGGCGATCGCCTCGAGGTAGGAGATGAGGGTGCGGAGCTTGGCGGTCGATCCCAGATCGATCCGCGCCCCCCCGTTGATGTCGAGCGGCTGGTCGAGGTTGTCGGTCTGGATGCGGACGCGGTTCTGCCCCGGGCCGCGCTCGTAGAGCGTGACGCTGTAGAGCACGCGGGCCGGGTCGCCGCCGCCCAGGAGCTTCTCGCCCACGAGCCCGAGGCGCTCCACGGTGGCCGGCTCGCGCAGCGAGCGCAGCAGCCGCGCCACCGCGTCCTGCGCGGTCGCGTCGAGCGTGCTGCGGGCGGTGAGGTCGAGGCGATCGAGATCGTAGAGGGCGGGCACGCTCAGCATCGAGGTGAGCCGGGCCCGCACCAGGTTGGCGCCCTTGCGCTCCACGAACGCCACCGGCGCGGCGGCGCCGCCGCGCCGCAGCTCGAGCCGCTCGGCGAGGGCCGCGTCGCGCAGGCGCGCGTCGATCACCCCGGCGCGGGCCAGCACTCGCAGGTAGCCGTCGGTGAATTCCTCGAGGGTGCGCGGGTTCTCGACCAGGTAGAAGTACGGCCGGCGCGCGGCGAGGATGAGGCTCAGCGCGCGCTTGAAGACGCGGGCGCGCGTCGCGTCCGCCGCCACCGGCTTGGTGGAGAGGAGCGCGTTGGCCTGCAGGAAGTCGGTCCCGTACCAGATGCGCAGGCCGTCGCCGAGGCCGTGCACCTCGCCGTGGCCGGGCGCGGCGGCCAGCGGCAGCGAGTCGAGGTAGTCCACCACGATCTGCCGCCGGGTGGCGCGCGTGGTGGCGCCGCCCTGGTAGGCGCGCAGGCTCGCCGAGATCATCTGGCGCAGCTTGTCCCCCGCCGCGCGGGTGCGGCCCTCGGGCGAGTGGCGGAGCTTCTCGAGCTGGGTGGGCAGGGTGCTCGCCCCGATGGAGTGCCGGTCGCCGCGGAAGCGCGCGATCGTCTCCACTCCCACCGCCTTCGCGAGCCGCCGCCAGTCCACCACCGGGTTCCGGTACGGCCCGGTGTCGAGCAGCTCGCGGTTCTCGATGAAGAGCAGGGTGTTGATGAGCAGCGGCGGCACCGCGTCGAAGCGGTCGTAGACCTGCTCGGGATAGCGGGTCGCGTAGAGGGCGTGGCCCTCGCGGTCCAGCACCTCGAGCCCGGCGCGGGTCTTCTCGCGATAGGGCGGGTAGAGGCCCCACGCGGCCAAGTGCGCGAGCGCGGCGGAGGGGCGCGCCTGCTGCTCCACGCGGTAGCCGCCCGCCTCCAGGCGGTCCACGAAGTCGGGGAGGCGGGTGTAGCCCAGACGGACGTCGTACGGTCCGGTCTGCGGATACGTGACCGACGGGCTCGGCCCCGGGGCGACCCGATACGTCAGGACTCGCGCGGTCTGCGAGAGCACCAGGGCCTGCAGGGCGGACGTGCGCATCTCGATGAGCCCGAGCACCAGGAGGGCGATCGAGATGCTCCCCAGCAGCAGCGAGCGTCGTACCACCAGCTCGCGGAGGCGCGCGGGCCAGGGCTGGGCCGCGCTCGCGCGAGGGAGCACGTCGGCGCCGATGGCGGCGGCGAGCGCGGGGCGGGCGGGGGAGAGGCCGGCCCGCGGGGCAGGGCGCGACGCCGAGAGAAAACGCCTCAACGGAGAGCGCCGGCTGGAGTCGGTCACTGCCTGATCAACCGTCCGGGCGGGCCGGACGTTCCTCTATGCAATGCTTGCGTCGTGGGCACCGGGAAGCATCGCCATCACCGCGATGGCGAGCCTTCAAATCCTACCACGCGCTCGCACCATGCGGCCACCGCGAGAATTTTTGCGTCGTGGCCGGCCGCGGCCACGAGCTGGATCGCGTGCGGGAGGCCGAGCGACGACACGCCGATCGGCAGCGAGATCGCGGGAACGCCCGCGAAGCTCCACGGCGCGCAGAACCACGGATCGCCGGTCGCGGCGAGCCCCTCCGGCGCGGGCGCCGGCGCGGTGGGCGACAGCAGCGCGTCGTGCTCGGCGAGCAGCGGCGTCACGTCACGACGGAACGCGTGGCGTGCCCGCTGCGCGCGCGCGTAGGCCACCGCGGGTCGGGTGAGGCCGCCCGCGATCAGCTCGCGCGTGCGCGGACGGTAGTGCGCGGCGTGGGCCCGGTAGAGCTCCTCGTGATACCCGGCCGCCTCGACCTCCAGCACCGCGCGGCCCGCCGCGTGCACGCCCGCGAACGAGGCCGGCAGCGCCACCTCGCGCACGGTGGCGCCCGCGGAGGCGAAGCGGTCCGCGGTGGCGCGGATCAGCGACGCGACCTCGGGGGTCGCGCGCTCCAGCAGCTCGGGGACGAGCGCCAGGCGCGGCGGCCGCGGGGCGGGAACGCCGAGCGGCCGCGCGGCGAGCACGTCCGCGGCCAGGGCCACGTCGGCGACCCGGCGGGCGAAGATGCCCACGTGATCGAGGCTCCACGCGAGCGGCACCACCCCGTCGGTGGGAATCAGGTCGTAGGTGCCCTTGAATCCCACCACCCCGCAGTAGGCGGCGGGCCGCAGCACCGAGCCCACCGTCTGGGTGCCGAGCGCGAGCGGCACCATGCGCGCGCCCACCGCGGCCGCGGAGCCGGACGACGAGCCGCCCGGGGTGTGGGCCGGGTTCCACGGATTACGCGTGGGCCCGGGCTCGAAGTAGGCGAACTCGGTGGTGTGCGCCTTGCCGAGCACGACCGCGCCCGCCGCGCGCAGCCGCGCCACCGACGCGGCGTCCGCGGTGGGCGTGGAGTGGAAGGCGGGCGCGGCCCCGCACGTGGTGGTCATGCCCGCCACGTGGAAGATGTCCTTGATCGCGACCGGGATCCCGTGCAGCGGTCCGCGCCGACGGTCCGCGCGCGCTTCCTCGGTGCGCTCGCGCGCGATCGCGCGCGCGCCCGCCTCGTCGAGCGAGGCCCACGCGCGCACCGTCTCCTCGGTCGCGGCGATGCGTTGCAGGCACGCCTCCAGCAGCGCGGTCGGCGTGAGCGTGCCGTCCGCGATGCGGCGGGCCGCGTCGGAGACCGAGAGCGCGGCCGGATCGGCGGCGGCGTCCATGCCGAAGGATCATGCGGGCCGCGCCCGCGCGCTGTCAAGACGCCGACACCGCGGCCAGCACCGCAGAATATGCGGCGGAGTCGCGTTCCCTATCGAGAGGGCATTCTGTTACCCAGCCACGGAAGCCACGAGGGAATACGAATTTTGTCGCCCGCGAGCAAGCGATTGATTCTGCGAGCGAACGGCCCTTGGTACAGGACTTGCCCCAGGGACTGCGGTACGGATCAGGCAGGTTCGAGGGGCGGGTGAGCGGGACGGCGTGTCGGTCCCTTCTCCACCGGCGCGTCGGGCCGAGCATCCGGCCCTCGGCCTGCCTGGTCACACAGACGGTTTGTGAGCGCGCCGCGCGCCACGGGAGGATGAGATCCGATGATGCCCGAGAAGGACACGTTCCGCATCGAGCTGCGCAACGCCAAGCTCTGCATGGAGCTCGACTGCAACACGATCTTCGACGCAGTGATGCATCGTCACTGCCCGACCTGCAGCGGCTCCGAGTTCTATCCCCTCGAGGCGTGGCTGAACCGCGATCGTACCGCGCGGCCCACGCGGCTCGCCACCCGGGCCGCCGCGATCGCGGCGCTTCCGCGCCCGGCGTGGCTGGATCGACTCTACGTCCGGCGCGATGAGGCCGAGGGCGAGCTCGCCATGGCCGCGCGTCCGCGCAGCCGGGCCGCCCAGCGCCGGCGGGCGGGCTGATCGCGATGCGAACCATTCTCGTCGTCGATGACGACGCGTGGGTGCGCGGGCTCGCGCGCGACGTGCTCGCCCGCGAGGGCTACCGCGTGCTGGAGGCGGCGGACGGACAGGACGCGATCCGCGTCGCGGCCGAGCATCCCGGCGCCATTCACCTGCTGCTCACCGACGTGATGATGCCGGGCATGAACGGCTGCGAACTCGCGACCGGGCTCGCCGCGCTCCTCCCCGGGCTCAAGATCATGTTCATGTCGGCCTACGATCGCGACTTCCTGGTGGCGCGGGGCCTCAACCCGGGCGGCCCGGTCATCACCAAGCCGTTCACCATCGAGTACCTGGCTCGGCGGGTCCAGATGGTGCTGGGCGAGTCGCGCGCCTCTGCGTCGACCGCCGCCGCCCGCGCCCGCTAGACTCCCGGCGCCCCGCATTGACGCGCGGCCCGGCTCGTTGTATGAGCCGGGCCATGACGCCTTCCTCGATCCGCTCGCGGCTCGTCGCGGGGGCGCTCTGCGCGCTCACGCTGTCCCCGGCCGCGCCCGCCCTCGCGGCGTGCGCGGCGTCCGCCCGGCCCGCCGACACGCCGATCGCCCTCGTGCTGTCGGGCGGGGGCGCCAAGGGCGCCTACGAGGCGGGGGTGGCCGCCGCGCTCGCGGAGCGCGGGGTCCCGATCCGCCTCGCGGCGGGCTCATCGGCCGGCGCGCTCAACGCGGCCATGATCGCCGACGGCCGGCTCGACCGGCTGGAGGCGCTCTGGCGGGGGCTCACCCGCCGGCGGGTGTACTCGCTGCGCACGCGCGTGCTCTTCGCGGGCCTCCTGCCCGGATGGCTCACCCTGCTGGCCCTCGACCGTGCGGGCTCCCTGTTCGACGCGGGCCCGCTGCGCGAGCTGATCGACACCTCACTCGATCTCGAGCGCATCCGGGCCTCGCCGGTGCGGCTGCTCGTGATCACCACCGACCTCGCGCGTCGCCAGCCGCGCGTCTTCGACAACCAAACCGTCACCCGCGAGGTGCTGATGGCCGCCGCCGCGGTCCCGGGCGCCTTCCCCGCGGTGGACGTCGACGGCACGCTGCTGGTGGACGGCGGCCTCACCGGGCGCGCGCCGGTGCTGGAGGCCCTCGCGGCGGACACGACGGTGGAGCGGGCGGTGGTGGTGATGAGCTACGCGCCGCAGGAGCAGGGCAGTCCGCCCACCACGATGCGGCGCGCGCTCGAGGAAGCCTTCGAGATGGGGATGATCCACCAGATCCAACGCGACGTGGAGCTGGCCCGCTTCAAGTTCCCGTCGGTGGAAGTGCAGCTGCTGACCCCGTCGGCGCCGCTGGCGCTGCGCCCGCTCGACTTCGATCCGGCCGGCATGGCGGGCGCCCTCGAGCGCGGGCGCGCCGACGCGGTGGCCTGCCTCAGCGGCTGGGGGCGGCGGTGACCTGCGCCGATCCGGTGTCGCGCACCAGGAAGTGCACGCGGCGGTTCTGGCCCTGACAGGCCGTGCTGCGATTGGCGCAGAGCGCGCCGTCCTCGCCCCGCGAGACCACCGTGATGCGGCTCGCCGCGACGCCGCGGGCGACCAGGTAGTCCATCACCCACTTGGCCCGGCGCTGGGCCAGGGCGAGGTTCGCGAGCCGGGGCCCGGCCGCGTCGGTGTAGCCCTCGAGGATCACGAGCTGCTCCTGATGTGCCTTGAGCCACGCGGCCGCCGCGTCGAGCGCCTTCCGCCCGTCGCGATCGGCGTGGACCTGGCCGGTGGCGAAATGCACGTCGGGAAGCTCCGCGCGGGTGGAGAACGTCGCGGCGGGATCGGCCCCGGGGGCGGAGCCGGCGGTGTCCGGCGCGGGCGCGGCGTCCGGCCAGACGGGAGGCGCGGGCGGCGTGGCGGGAGCGCTCGCGGTGACCGCGGCCGGGGCCGGCGCGTCCACGTGGTGGGCGCATCCGACGCCGAGCGGCGCCAGCACCGCGAGCGTGAGGGCGACGCGTCCGATCGTCGTCATCGAGACCCGCCCGGGATCAGGCCAGCTCGTGACGCTCGGTCAGCCGGTCGTGCAGCATCCCGAGACCGAACTCGAGCTCGGTGGCCAGGGACTGGAGCTGATCCAGACGATTGCCGTCGGGGCGGAGGCAGCCGTCTTCCAGCAGACGGCCGTGCCCGAGCACTGCGAGACTCAGAAGACTCGCCTTCGCGAACAGCCGCTCCACGTAGTCGGCCAGGACATCCTCGGTCTGGGTCATGGGTTGCTCCCTTTCTGGGGGCTCGGGCCGGATACGGACCGGCCGGCGTTGGGCCACATTGGGCATAGGACATGCCACGGACTGTGTGATGTAACTAGCAGATAAATTTCAAGATTTCGCTCCACATCTCTATCCCGTCTCGTCAGCGCGGAAACAGCGTTCCCATCGGCCCGTCAGAGGCCCGACATTCTCACGTGCGGAGTCGCGCGCCGGCCGTGCCACCATGGAGGAGGCGCGGCCGTGCCGGATCGCCGGGCGGGCGCGCGAGAGGGGGTCGGGCATGACCGCGGAAGCACGGATTGCGTGGGTCGAGCGGGGCGCCGACGGCGTCGCGATCATCGTCGGGCTCGGGCTCTGGCTGGGCGCGCCGCAGGCGCGTCTTCCGATCACGCGGCCCATGCTGCTGGTCGCGGCCGGTGTGGTGCTGCTCGCGGTCGGTCTCGTGCGCGATCTCGCCCGCATCGCGCTCGCGGGGCGCCCGGTCGTGACCGCGCCGGACCGTCATCCCGGCGAGGTGCGCCTCTGTCTCGAGTCCACCGCGGGGCTCGCCGCGGTGGCGGCCGGTCTTGCGTGGTGGCTCACGAGCGCGGGCCCGGCGCTCCCGATCTCGAGCGGTGCCCTCGTGCTGGCGCTCGCCGCGGTGGCGGCGCTCGGTCACCTCACGCGCAATCTCGTCGTGGTCGTGCGCCGGGAGCCCGCGCACCGCAACGTCGTCTTCTGGTCGTGAGCGGCCGCCGCGCCTGAGTCGCGCGGCGCCGTCTCAGAGCGCGCCCAGGAGCGTGGCGGCCCGATTGTAGTCGCGGCCGGCCACCCACAAGATCGCCCCGTAGCGGCCGGCCCCCGCGCACACCGCGTCGATCGCGGTGACGTTGATGCGCGCCGCCGCGAGCTTGCCGAGCACCTCGCCGATCACCCCCACGCGGTCCTCGCCCAGGAGCAGGAAGGCGCGCTTGGGTCCGGTGATCTTCCACTTCGAGCGCCGGGCGAAGCCGCGGAACGCGGCGGAATCCGCGGGCACGAAGTCGAGCTGGGAGCCGCGCCCCTCCGGGAAGCCGGAGAACGCGACCAGGTTGATGCCGGCCTCCTGCAGCGCGGCGAGGTAGCGGGCGCCCTCGCCCGCCTTGTTCGGCGCCTGCACGTAGAAGTAGTCGACGCGCTGCACGGTGTCAGGCATGGCGGGCCTCCTCGTGCTCGAGCTCGGTGCCGAGCGCCTCGTTGAAGCGATTGGTGAAGTTGGCGGCCGCGACCGTGAGGGTGAGCTGGACCAGCGCCTCCGGCCCGAGGCGCTGACGCAGCGTCTCCACGAGCCCGGCCTCCACCTGGACCGCGGTGGTCATGGCCTCCGCGTAGCCGATCACGAGCCGCTCGAGCTCGGAGAAGAGCGGGCTCGTGCGGTACTCGGCGAGCGCGTCGAGCTGCTCCCTGGGGATGCCCGCCCGGCGGCCGGCCGCGCCGTTGTGGGTCACGCAGTAGCGGCAACGGTTGAGCTGGGAGGCCCGCACGTAGGCCAGGTAGCGGAGCCGCAGGTCGAGCGGGCCCTCGCGCAGGCGCGGGTACCAGGCATGGAAGGGCGGCAGGGAGCGGGCGTGGTGGGCCATGAGCCGGAAGATGTTGAGCACGCGCCCGCCGCCCGCCTGGAGCGTGTCGTAGAGGGACTGCACCTCGGGCGGCACCTGCGCCCGGTCGAGATAGGGGAGCCTCGCCGCCATCGTCGCCGTCTCCTCCGCGCCGGGGAAAGCGGCGGGCTCGGCCCCGCGCGCGGCTCGGCGCGTCGCTGCATCATTGCGCGGGCCTTCGGGCCGGTCAAGGCGGCGCTCACAGGATCGCCAGGTGCACCGCCTGGCTCTCGAAGAGCAGCGCGGCGCCGCGATGCTTGTCGATCGCGAACTCGAACAGGCGCCCGACCCCCGCGCTCGCACGCAGCGAGCCCTCCACGCGCGCCGCCCCGCGGAGGAGCCCGTCCACGCGGCTCCGTGCCGCGCCCTCGTCCCAGCCGGTCGGAGCGACCCGGTAGCCGTCGAGGGCGTAGGCGCGCAGCAGCTTGGGCCACTCGCGGGCGAAGAGGCTCTCGGCGTGGAAGAGGTCGAGCCCGGCCAGGCTCGCGCCCACGAAGACCGCGGCGCCGACGACTCCCGATGGCGGGATCGACTCGAGCGTCCGCGTCGCCTGGTCGAGGTGGGCTTTCACCTCCGGGGCCTCGTACACCGACTGGTAACTGCCGGTCCGGGACTCGGCCTGCACGCTCTGCCGGGCCGCGGCCACGCCCGACCAGATGCGCGACTGCTCCGCCTTGCCGAGCACCTGCGAGCGGACGCTCGGCTGCACCACCGTCGAGCGGCTCTCGAAGTCCTTCCGCCCCTCGTTCCAGCGGCCCTGCTCCACGCAGTAGACCGAGATGTTCCGGGGCCCGCTCAGCGGCGGGAGCAGCAGGTCCTCGCGCAGCACCCGGTTCTGCTTGCCTCCGATCAGGATCTCGCCGGCCAGCAGCAGGACGTGGACCTTGCCGCGGTTGTCCGCGATCAGCTCGGGCACGCTGGCCTGGGCGCGCTCGACGACCGTGAGGGCGCCGCGGGCCCGCGCCTCGTCGAGCGTCAGGGTCTCCAGGGCCGCGCTGCCCTTCTTCGGGCTGCTGAGCAGCCAGAGCACCGAGAGGCCCCCCTGGCTGGCGGCGGGGCCGACCGTGAGCTGTCCGAGGGCCCGCGAGAGCTCCGGGCTGACCTGGCCGGCCACGCCGGGATCGGCGGACCCGGCCGCGTCGAGCAGGACCCGGATGCGGTCGGCCAGGGCGGGCCCGGGGGTGACGGCGGCGGCGCCGGCCGCGCCGAGGAGCTTCAGAAACGAGCGTCGCAATGGATTCATGTCGTCCTCCGTGCCCGTCGAGCGGGCGGTTTGCGCGCTTAGACCGGGGCCCGGGCGGAAAGTTCCCCCGCTTCGCGTATACTGAGCGCGATGAATCGACCGCTCCCGGGGAGGCACGCCATGAAGCGGACCTTGGCAACGATCGTCCTGGTGACGCTGGTGCTGGCTCCGGTGCTCCTGGCCAGCGAGGCCTGGGCCCGGGCGGGCGGGGGAAGCTCGAGCGGCAGCCGCGGGTCGCGCAGCTACTCGTCACCCTCCCGGCCACCGACCGCGAGCCCCGCGTCCCCGAGCCAGCCGGTCTCGCCGTCCGTCCAGCCGCCCGCGCCCACACGCCCGGGCTGGGGGGGCATGCTGGGCGGGATGCTCGGTGGTCTGGTCCTGGGAGGTCTGCTCGGCGGCCTCTTCTTCGGGCACGGCGGCGGCGGCATCGGGCTGCTCGAGATCCTCATCATCGGCGGGCTCGCGTGGTTCGCGATCTCCTACATGCGGAGACAGCAAGGGGCCGCGCCCTCCGGGTACGCGACGCCCGGCGGCTACGGCACAGCACCGGCCACGCGCTATGACCCGTCACCCGCGGGCGGCGTCGCGACGATCGAGGCCCCGGCCGGGCCGTCGGATCTCGAACGCGGCCTGAGCCACATCCGCCAGATGGATCCGGGCTTCGATCCGCGGGCCTTCGCGGAGACTGCCTCGGACGGCTTCTTCAAGGTGCAGGGCGCCTGGACCGCGCGCAGCATGGCCGGGGTCTCGTCGCTGCTCAACGCGGAGATGACGAGCCTCCTGCAGCGCGACTGCGATCGGCTCAAGGCGGAGGGCAAGGTGAATCACCTCGAGAACATCGCGGTGCGCTCCGCCGAGGTGACCGAGGCGTGGCAGGAGGGCGGTCAGGACTTCGTCACCGTCCACTTCCTGGCGAGCCTGCTGGACTACACCACCGACGAGAGCGGCGCGCGGGTGCTCGAGGGCAGCCGGACCGATCCGGTGAAGTTCGAGGAGTACTGGACCTTCACGCGCCCGGTCGGACCCGGCGCCTTCCGCCTGAGCGCGATCCAGCAGGCCTGAGCGCGGCGCCGGCCGGCGCGCCGCCCGCGTCAGCGGCCGACGAGCTGGGCGGTCTCGCGGAGAGCGGTGCGCTCGAGGAGGAGGAGCGCGGCCAGGTAGCTGACCGCGCCCGTCGGCACCAGCAGCAGCAGGCGCGCGGCCGCTCCCGCCTCATCGGGCAGCAGGTAGCGCGCCCCGATCACGGCCATGGCCATCACCGCGCTCGCCAGAGCGGGCCCCCGCATCGCCCGGCCGAAGTCCGGCATTCGCAGCCCCAGCGGACCGCCCGAGCGCTGGAGCGTGATCGCGAACACCACCGGAAACGCGGCGAGCCACGCGATCGCCATGCCCATCGCGCCCCACTGTGCGCCGATCAGGCAGGCCCACGGGATCACGAGCGCGGCGATCAGCACGTTGCCCGCGCTGATGCCGGGGCGGCCGATGCTCCAGAGCGCGGGAGGCAAGAGGGTCGCGACCATCCGCAGGGGCATGA
>Ga0210384_10003683_pt1 | contig 17580 bp, 22 predicted proteins | sample IncBWH2MmetaG_FD_160574 | JGI IMG/M metagenome (GOLD analysis project Ga0210384, IMG submission 160574) | Forest soil microbial communities from Barre Woods Harvard Forest LTER site, Petersham, Massachusetts, United States - Inc-BW-H-2-M | ecosystem: Environmental > Terrestrial > Soil >...
TCTGCGAGTGCGCAGCAAGCGGCCCCTCCAATCTCCGGAGTGATTGGAAAAGTCCAGTCATTTACAGGGACGTCACTCGACGTTCAGACCCCTTCAGGCGTGGTGCACGTTGATGTCAAGCAGCCGCTCACAACCTATAAACAGATACCGTCGGATTTAAGTCATGTCACGCCCGCGTCTTATGTCGGCGTTGCGTCGGCTGAGCAGCCGGACGGGAAAGAGGTAGCGAAGCAGATCTTCATATTTCCAGCGGAACTGAGTGGAGCGGCGGAAGGTAGTGTTCTGACAGACCCGCCGGGTGCAACGAGTCACAGCCGAATGACCAATGGCTCCGTCTCTCGCCCTGCCGTATCGCACTCTCGCATGACGAACGGCACGGTACAGAAAGGCAGCGGTACCACGCTGGTGGTCCAGTATCAGGACGGCTCTAAGACAATCTCCGTGCCTGCAAATGTCCCGGTGCTGGAAGTCGCACCGGAACAAGTCACGCTGGCTGTTGGCGATGTCATCTATGCGACGACTGAGAAGCTGCCAAACGGAACACTTGTGACGGACAAGATCTTTCAGTTCATTCCAGCGGCGTCGAGCGACACCAAGCAGTAGGGGTTCTGGTCAATGAGCCCTTCAACACCTCCTGATTGTGAACCGAAACCAACGAGCACGTTACCGGAACCGCTGGGCGTGTTCGTTGTCAGGAAACACCATTTCCTGGTTCGCTGGAGTCACTGGCTGAATGTGCCGATCCTGCTTGGCCTCATTTTGAGTGGCATCTCTATTTACTGGGCTTCGCCGATTTATCAACACAAGCCAGATCCGAATACGGGAAACACCGATGTGGCGGCGGACATCGGAATCTGGATATGCGCCCATGTGCCCGGACTGCATCACTACAGCAGTCCGCCTGACTGGATTTACAACCACATGAGCCTTGGGCCGGGCATGTTGGGGTTAGCCCTGCGCCTGCATTGGTCATGCGCCTACCTGTTCGTGCTGAATGGCATGGTATACGTTGCAGGGCTGGTAAGCGGAGGAGGCTGGCGCTCCTTGCTGCCCCGCCGAACCGATCTGTTAGACGCGCTTCGGATGTTTCGATACTACCTCGGGTTTCCCTTCGCTAAACTGGCGCGCCGCCAATGGCCCCATCCCTTTTTCAACACGAAGTACAACGCGCTCCAGCGCGCAGCCTACTTCTCTGTTCCGGTCGCCGGGTTCCTTGCGGTCGCCACGGGATGGGCGATTCACAAGCCCATGCAACTCCATTGGCTGGCAGCGCTCTTTGGAGGGTACAACGCAGCGCGTGTCTGGCATTTCTGGCTTATGTGGATCTACATCCTTTTCATTGTGCCGCACGTGATTCTGGTTTTCGCCGACGGGTGGGATACGTTGCGCAGCATGATCGTAGGTTGGTCAAAAAGAGTAGAGCGGTCGGAGGTCGTCGCAAATGGACCGTAGGGAAAATGTCAACGATTTCTTACAACCGAAAGAGATACGTTCGACGAAACAGGAGATGGCAGAGCTACCAGAAGCTGCTCCTCAAGATGCGCATCCATCCGTCCCTGCGGCCATTGAGAATGAAACGCCCGAGGCCGTTGAAACGATCGAACAAAAAGCGGATGCGGATAGATCGCCCTCGTCATCAGTGGACCACGAACTGCGACCAGACGAAACGGCTTCGTCTGTTCCTGCGAAATCTGTCTCCGTGACAAAGCCGCAAAGTTCCTTTGGAGAGCGACCTCTTCCGGTAATTGAGGCGGCTCCCGGCATCCTGCGTTATCAGAGCCGGCGTGACTTTCTGGTGTTTGGCGCCGGCGCAGTGGCAGCGCTGGCAGGAGGTGCATTTCTCCTACCGCAAGAGATGCTCAGTCGCATCGGTATCCATCGAAACATGGACTCCCCAGGCAAGGAGTGGTTTCTAAACAGAGCGCTACGGATCGACGATGACGTTGCAGAAGCACTCTACTCGGTTAATCGCAGGGTGCCCACCTACACCAAATCGCAGATTACCCCGCTCAAGAACAACTACAACGGATCGACTCCTGATCCCGGCTATATTTCTCGATGGAACCTGACTCTGGGTGGGCTCGCTTCCGGCCTCAGCATCTCTCTCGATATTCGGAGTCTCGTGAATCGCTTCTCGGTGCATGAGCAGATTACGAGCCTGGTTTGCGTCGAAGGCTGGAGTGCGATCGCGTGGTGGGCTGGTCTTAGATTCGATGACCTGCTTCGCGCCTACTCACCGATGTCGCAAGCAAAATGGGCGCGTGTGGAGTCTTCGGTCAATCTCGATGCCTCGGGGAATCCTGATCCTTACTTTATGTCGCTCGACCTAGCGACCGCCCGCCATCCACAGACACTGCTCGCCACACACTTCAACGGTCAGCCCCTTACAGTGGATCATGGAGCCCCGCTCCGTCTGTTGGTGCCCGTGAAACTCGGTTTGAAGAATGTGAAAGCCATTACCAAAATCACCTATGTCGCGGAAGAGCCGCGAGACTATTGGGCCGAACGTGGATATTCCCGCTACGATGGAATTTGAATCTGCCGCACCGAGTGTGCCAGATTATGAGGGAATGAATGGAGCGTGCATCCGCGCCAATTGACGCAGAATCGTAAAAGGACTCACCTACCGACTCCAGCCCGGTTCAGCATTCGTAATTGATCGCTCTTGAAATCTGCGTTCTGCCTCTGTGCGCACGAATGTAGCAAGATTCCGACCATCCCAGCAGAAACCCGCACAACTCCTTATGCGATGTGCAGTTTACTCAGAGTTGCGCGCGGAGCAACTGCGTCAACAAACGGGCGAGTACCAGACATTTAAGGGAGCTTACAAATGGCAAATACGGCGAAAACAGCAATTGTTACTGGTGCCTCGCGAGGGATAGGAGCGGGGCTCGTCGAAGCATTCCTGAAGCGAGGTTACAACGTAGTCGCAAACTCGCGAAACATTACCAGGGCAAATCCATTCGCAGCGGGCGCGAATGTTGCGCTGGTCGATGGGGATATTGGCGACCCGCGCACCGCCGCGAAGCTCGTGGACACCGCCATATCGAAGTTTGGCAGGGTCGACGTGCTGATCAACAATGCGGGTGTTTTCATTCCGAAGCCCTTCATCGAATACAACACTGAAGACTTCGACACGTTAGTCTCGACGACGCTTGCAGGCTTTCTCTACGTGTCACAGCTCGCCGTAAAACAAATGTTGCGGCAGAAATCGGGCAGCATCATCAACATCTCAACTACCCTGGTCGACCAACCGATCGCAGGCGTCGGGGCGGCCGTTCAAATCATGCTGAAGGGCGCACTGAATGCGGTGACACGCGCTCTCGCCATTGAATACGCGAAGGAAGGCATTCGTGTAAACACCATAGCGCCGGGAGTGATCAATACTCCCATGCATAAGCCGGAAACTCATGACTTCCTCAAAGGGTTGCACCCGGTCGGGAGAATCGGTGAGGTGAAAGAAGTCGTCGACGCAGCTCTGTTTCTGACCGACGCCACGTTCACCTCGGGTGAAATTCTGCACGTGGATGGCGGCGCGCACGCGGGCAAATGGTGACCGGAACGCTTCGTGGCCGCCTCGCAAGCGGCTCCACGTGACTCGGGGCGTTCGGGCTCGCGAATCCTTCAACAGATGAAACTTTCATTCACTGCACCTTGCCGGTTTTGACCGGCGCACGGAGAAAATAAGGATGACCCCTTATCGAGCAACCAACGCAGTAGCTGGTTCAACCCAGGAAGCCATGAAGGGAGTTCATATGTTCAGGTATGTCGCCACCATCCTTGTCGCGATCGTGCTGTCAGCGCCCCTCGTGGCTGGAATCACGCCGTTTCCGGCCAGCTTTCAAACGCAAATGGTTCCGACGAACGGCACCAGCCTTTACGTCCGAGTCGGCGGCAAGGGTCCGGCCGTAGTGCTGTTGCATGGCTTCGGCGATACGGGCGATATGTGGGCCCCCCTGGCAATTGTTCTGGCCAAGGACCATACCGTGATCGTCCCCGACCTGCGCGGCATGGGTATGTCCGAACACCCGGATACCGGCTACACCAAGAAGAACCAAGCGGTCGACATTGCCGGCGTCATGGATGCACTCAAGGTCCAGAAGGCAGACCTGGTCACACATGACATCGGCAATATGGTCGGCTATGCGTTGGCTGCTCAATATCCGGTCCGGTTCACGCGCTGGGTCGTGATCGATGCACCGCTGCCCGGAATAGGCGATTGGGACAACATCACTCGCAGCCCGATGCTGTGGCACTTCAATTTCCGGGGTCCTGACGAGGAGCGTCTGGTGCAGGGTCGGGAGCGCATCTACCTCGATCGCTTCTGGAACGAGTTGTCCGGAGACCCCAAGGGGATCGATGAAGATACGCGGCAGCACTATGCTGCCCTGTACGCACGGCCGTATGCGATGCACGATGCCTTCGAGCAGTTTGGAGCATTCAGCCAGGACGCCGCGGACAACAAAGCGTTGCTCGCCAAGGGCGGCAAGATCACCATGCCGGTGTTTGCCCTCGGTGCCGAGAAGTTTTTCGGCAAGGGTATGGCCGATGAGATGCGGTTCGCCGCCAGCAACGTCACGGGCGGCATCGTGCCCAGCTCCGGGCACTGGATCATGGAGGAGAATTCACAGGCCACCATCACGTTGGTTACAGATTTCCTCACCAAGTAGGAGTTGGGACCCAGGGTGTTACCCAGCGATGCTCCGGATCAGCCGCGTCACGGGATGCGCTTGCGCGCCGTCACCTGATCTCGATCATTCACTGTACCTCGCCGGTTTGGACCGGTACACGGAGAAAAATAAGGATGACCACTTATCAAGAAGCCAACGCAGTCGCTGGTTCAACCCAGGAAGTCACGAAGGTGAAGTACACCGCCAAGACCCATACTTCGGGCGGTCGGCGCGGCGGGGTCTCCCGCAGTGATGATGGTCGCTTAGAGGTTAATTTCTCGGCTCCCGGGGTCCCAGGAACTGGCACGAATCCGGAGCAGTTGTTTGCTGCTGGTTGGTCGGCCTGCTTCATCAGCGCGATGGGGCTTGTGGCCAACAAGATGAAGGTCAAGCTTCCAGCTGATGTAGCCGTCGATGCCGAAATAGACCTGTGCAACTCTGGCGACGTTTACTTCCTCCGAGCACGGCTTAACGTCAGCTTGCCAGGCTTGGAGCGCGAAGTCGCCCAGGCCATTGTGGACGCTACGCACGAGACGACATGCGCATATTCCAACGCTACACGGGGCAACATCAACGTTATGGTCAAGGTGGTGTGAGCCGGACCTGTAGCAGACCGTTTTACAAGGACTGCGTCAGCTCCCGACTGTTATTAGGGCTACAACGTGACGAACTGTAAATTTCAAACTTGATGTAACTAAGGAGAAAAATATGACACTCTCGCAAACATACCGAACAGCTTTGATTACAGTTGCAGGATTCCTGCTGACAGCGGCGTTTCCCACGGGAGCGGTCGCACAGGCGAACTCCCCTCAACGGGTTAGAAACATTGTCATTGTTCACGGTGCGTGGGCCGATGGATCAAGCTGGTCAAAAGTGATTCCACTGCTTCAAGCCAAGGGATTGCATGTGGTCGCCGTGCAGAACCCATTGACCTCACTGGCTGACGACGTTGCCGCCACGAAGCGCGCCATCGCATTGCAGGATGGCCCCGTCCTGCTGGTGGGCCATTCCTATGGGGGAGTGGTTATTACGGAGGTAGGGAACGATCCCAAGGTAGTCGGGTTGGTTTATGTGGCGGCGCTCGCGCCTTCGGAAGGTGAGTCCGTTGCTTCGGTCACCAAAGCATTTCCGCCGGCTCCGCTAGGCAGCGAAGTCCGGGCGGATGCTGAAGGATTTCTGACGGTGACCCCAAAGGGAATCGCTGAAGACTTCGCCCAGGATCTGCCTGACGAGGAGAAGCAGCTATTGACGGCGACACAGGGTCCCACCGCAGCATCTGTTTTTGAGGCTACAGTCACGACCGCCGCGTGGAAGACCAAACCATCCTGGTGCATGATTGCCAGCAACGATCGCACAGTTCCTCCGGAGCTTGAGAAGGCCGAAGCGGCGGCAATGAAGGCTACATCGATCACTGTTCCTTCCAGTCACGTGCCAATGCTTTCTCAACCGAAAGCTGTCGCAGGTTTAGTCGAGCGAGCTGCAGCGAAGGCCGGAAGCCAGGGAAAGTGACGGAACTGCCCAATAACACATCAAAGGAAAAGTCCATGACCGTAGTGAAATTAGAAGATGCCCGCCGCGTAATCAGCGCGGCGGAGAAGAAAGTCAGGGCAATTGGCCAGGCCATGAACATCGCAGTGGCTGACGAAGGCGGAAACATCGTAGCGCACGTTCGTATGGACAACGCGTGGATTGGCAGCATTGATATCTCTATGAAGAGGGCTTATACGTCGCGAGCATTTGACATTGAAAACGAAGGAATTGGCAAAGCATTCTCAATCAGGAGATGAGTTCTTCGGCATTCATGTTTCAAACAACGGCAAAATCATGATTTTTGCTGATGGCATCCCGCTGAAGTTGGATTGCAAGGTAGTAGGTGCGATTGGCGTCAGCGGTGGTTCCGGCGATCAGGATCATGCCGTCGCCGCAGCCGGTACCGCGGCGTTCTAACCCCGTCGGACAGGAGTGCAAGAGGAGGACTAATCCGTGTCGCATCATTATTCTGGCCCTGACTTCGACTTTCCCCACGGGGACGCCCGACTGGACTTCACTGATCTGTATGCGTTTCCGAAACCAGGAGACACCGGGAAATCCATCCTGATCATGAACGAGCATCCGTCTGCCTGCGACAACCCTCCTGGCCCCACTACAACCGAGCCTTTCGCACACGAAGCGCTGTACGAACTCAAGATTGACACTGATGGTGATGCGGTTGCCGATATCGCATACCGGGTGCGCTTCTCAGCTTTCGAGCGTGGTGCACAAACCGTGACTCTTCGCCGCGTGGATGGCCCGCCAGCCGCCGGTGCCGGTGATGGTTGGCGGGTAATCTTCGGTGGGGCGCCGGTTTCAATAGGGCGCGAAGCGAGGGTTACAGAGGCAGGCGACACTCGCTTCTTTGCCGGCTGGCGCAGCGACCCTTTCTTCTGCGACGTGGAAGGCGCGAAGAACAACTTGCAGTTCACGGGCGACGATTTTTTCGCTGACAAAGATGTGTGCAGCATCGTTCTTGAAATACCTAACTCTGCTCCGGGGGCAAAAGATGTTCGCCTGTGGGCGCGAACGCTTACGCTAGGTGATGGCGGCGGCTGGATCCAGGTGGAGTGCGGAGCCCGGCCTGCGCAGGTGGTCATACTTGTCGAAGAAAGAGATGCCTACCTCGGAGGTCAACCGGCGGACGATGAGCGTTTCGTTGCCGCCTTCGCGCACGCTCTGGAGCACACAGGTGGATATACGCCGGCTGAGGCGAAGCGCGTGGCGGGGATTTTGCTCCCAGATGTTCTGCCTTATGACCCTATGCGCCCGGCGTCTTTTCCCGAAAACGGCCGGACACTCGCCGACGATGCGTTCGATACTTTCATTCGCATCCTCACAAATGGAAAGGTGACGGAAGACAAAGTAGGAGCTCACGGCGATCTGCTACTCGAGTTTCCCTACGTGGCGCCACCTCACCAAAAGCCGTGTGACGAAAGCACCCCATACGACCGCGTGCAAAATCAAACATGAAACCAAATGATGAGGAGACCGCAAACATGAAAGATCAGAATTACGCAGCAAGTAAGACTACTCAGATACGTCTGACCAAGCGTTCGCCCGAGTATTGGCGAGTCACGATTGATCACCCGCCGCTCAACATCTTCGGTCCGGAGATGCTTCCGCAAGTGAACGAGATCATCACGGCAATTGAAGCTGACGAGCAGGTTAAGGTAGTGGTTTTTGACAGTGCGGTTGAAGGGTTTTTTCTGATTCATCTAGATTTCCTTGCAAAACTTGACGATTTGGCGCATCTCCCTCCTGGACCCACAGGCTTGCATCCATGGCCCGAGATGCTGGTGCGACTGAGTCGTTCACCGGTTGTATCGATAGCGTTGATTCGCGGGCGGGCGACTGGTATGGGAAGTGAGCTCGCCCTTGCCTGCGACATGCGTTTTGCTAGTCGCGAAAAAGCCATCTTGTCGCAGTTTGAAGTCGGCGCCGGACTGGTGCCTGGCGGTGGCCCCATGGCGCGACTGTCGCGCCTCATGGGAAGAGGACGCGCCCTTGAAATAATTCTAAGCGCGGACGACGTCCCAGGCGACCTGGCCGAGCGCTACGGCTATGTGAATCGGTCGTTGCCGGATGCCGACCTTGACGGATTTGTCGATGCGCTTGCCACCCGAATCGCCTCCTTCGACAAACAGACAATCATGGATACCAAGCGCCTGGTCAACGTTGCTAGTTTGCCGCCTGATATGGAAATTGAATCCGGGTGGGATGCTTGCATTGCTTCGATGGCACGACCGGCCACGGAGCGGAGAATCAAAACGCTGATAGAGCGAGGCTTTTGCAAACCCGGCGATGCAGAAAATCGTTTGGGAGATTTCGTGGGACCCTGAGCATTTAGAACGGCGCAACCTCCAATGGGACCTGTAAAAAAATCAGAGTGTGGACGATCAAACCGAAGCCGCTGGAGCGAGATCAATGAATACGGATTCGAAAGACAAAATCTTAAGCGGGGATGGCTCTCGTCGTGCTACTGCCGAGCAGCGTTTAACCCAACTTGACATCAAGCTTCCAGCGCCGCCTGAGCCGTTCGGCATCTACGCGGAAGCGGTGCAGACGGGCAACCTGCTCTTTCTCACCGGAATGCTTCCCACGGTAGGTCGCGAAGCGAAATTCATCGGGCGCCTCGGCGCGGAACTCGAAGTGGAAACGGGAGGCAAGGCCGCTCACCTGGCGGCGCTCAACGCCCTCGCTGTCGCGCGGCAGCATTTGGGATCGCTCGACAAAGTCACGCGGATCGTCCGGCTCGGCGTTTTGGTGGCCACATCTGGAAATGTCTGGGAGCAGCCGAGGATCGCTGACTGTGCTTCAAAGTTGCTGCAGGACGTTTTCGGAAAAGACAAAAACCCTAGCCGGCTGGTGTACGGGGTGGCCAGCCTTCCGCTCGGCGTGCCGGTCGAACTGGAGTTGATTCTTGAGGTATCCGCATAATGCCGCCCCGCTGGAATGAGAACCGGCTCACAGTGAAACTCGGGATCGACTATCCCATCATTCAAGGTCCGCTCGGCGGGTTGTCATCACAAAAATTGACGGCCGCGGTCTCTAACTTTGGCGTACTCGGATCGTTTGGCGCACACAGCTTGGCTCCGGAGGCGATCAAGGACGTGATTGCAGAGATTCGCTCCCTCACATCGAAACCCTTCGCAATGAACTTGTGGGTGTCGATGGAAGACGAAGGTGCTCGAACATCTGATGAAAACGCCTTCAACAGAAGCCTCGCGCCACTTGCTGCCCATATCGCAGCCTTGAGAGCTCCGCGTCCGACATACAAACCGTATTCGCCGATCCGATTTGAGGATCAGGCTCGCGTCTTGCTGGACGAGAAGGTACCCGTGTTCAGCTTCATCTACGGGATCCCACCACAAGAAATCCTGGAAGAGTGCCGAGCGAAACACATCATCACGATTGGTACGGCGACCACACCCGACGAGGCTGCAGCACTTCAGGAGGCAGGCGTGGATGCGATCGTCGCTTCCGGCTACGAAGCTGGCGGACATCGCGGTTCATTCCTCAAGGCCGCGGAAGATTCACTAACAGGCACCTTCTCGCTCGTCCCGCAGATTGCCGACATGGTCAATGTGCCAGTGATCGCCGCCGGTGGCATCGCAGATGCGCGCGGCATAATCGCCGCCCTGGCTCTTGGCGCAGAGGCCGTGCAAATGGGAACGGTATTTCTGGCGTGTGAGGAGTCCGGCGCCAGCTTCCTTCATCGCCAGGCTTTACGAGGGAAAAAAGCCGGGCACACGGCGCTGACAAAGGGCTTCACCGGAAGACTTGCGCGGGCAATCCACAACCGCTTGCTGGAGGAGTTGAACCGAAAGGAAACTGAAATCTTGCCATATCCACTGCAACGAAGACTCGTCAGAAACCTCGCGATCCCGGCAGAGCCGGCGGGCCGCTCGGATCTCCTGCCCCTATGGGCTGGACAAAGTGCCAATCTTTCTACTTGCACCGACGTATCGGCTTTCTTGACCTCATTGGTCGAGGAGGTTTCTGAAATCGCGGGGCCCATCATTCAGTGGAGTGCAGCCCGCCGTGAAAAGCAAATTCTTAAATAAGGAGAAAAAGAGAATGGAAACGTCAAATATGACCGGCAAAGTTGTCGTAATCACCGGAGCCAGCAGCGGCATTGGGGAAAGCACCGCAAAGCTTCTCGCAGAACGAGGAGCAAAAGTTGTACTAGGAGCGCGGCGTTCGAACCGGATCGACGCAGTAGTTCAAGAGATCTCGGCCAGCGGCGGCAAGGCCATTGGATTTGCCACCGATGTGACGAAGCGCGCCGAAGTGGAAGCGCTCATCCAAGGGGCCGTCGACGGTTTCGGCCGCGTCGATGTGCTCCTCAATAACGCGGGTATCATGCCCATCGCACCAATCGAGGCGCTCAAGGTAGATGAATGGGACCGTCAGATTGACGTCAATATCAAAGGACTTCTATATGGAGTTGCCGCTGCCCTGCCTCACATGCAGAAACAGAAGACCGGCCACATCATCAACATGGCTTCGGTTTTCGGGATCAAAATGTTCGCCCCCGGTGGGACGGTCTACTGCGCCACCAAGGCGGCTGTGCGCGCGTTGACTGAAGGGTTGCGGATGGAACTGCACTCCCAAAATATCCGCTGCACGATGATCTCACCGGGCGCGATTGCCACAGAGCTGTCGGAGAGCAGTTCGGAAGAAGCGACCAGAAAGAATTTGCGCGAGTTCATGAAAATGGCCATCCCAGCTAGCACGATCGCGAGAGCGATCGCTTATGCAATCGAGCAGCCGGTAGAAGTGGAAGTCGATGAGATGGTCATCCGCCCAACCGTACAGGATTTCTAACGCGGAGGTAAAACGCGAAGCATCGGCTTCAAGGTGGTCAAGGGCGCAAGATTTTATGGGAAAAAGACTCGCACTACTCGCAATTCGCCTGTTCGTGTCCGTGAACCTTCTGTATGCCGCAATTTGTCTCAAGCTTGCAGGGGTGCCAGGTTCAGTGACCCTGTTTACGCAGATGTCGCAAGCGGTCCACGGGTTGGTGTCTCAGCCGGTACTCCGGCTAGGGTCAGGCGTGTTCGAGACGGTGCTGGCGGTTCTGCTCCTAATCCCGAAGACAGCCAGATTGGGAGCCGGATTGACTGTTGTGTGGATGACTGCTGTAATTCTCAGTCACATTTTCGTATTGGGATATGGCTGGTTCTTTGCCGATGCTTTGATGGTGATGGTGCTGGCTGTCATTTATCTCTTGCTGACACGCAGGCAATCCCATTGGGGCGAACCCGAAAGTGTGGGGACGACGGCTGCCTTACAAACGCACACAAAATAGTCGGGAACAGGCAAGCCGGACATTGTCGGTTCGTTTGTGAGAGTAGTACCGAGAAACGCGCTTGTGTCTGGAAACCCAATACTTCAAGTTGATCGGCAGATCATCCAGCGCCAGGATCCGAGGATCCATGGTGTGTGGTGGACTGCTCACGCGTTACCGATCAGGAGAGGCACCTTTCATTTGATCCTCAGAGGTCGTTACTATGACCACACCTCGCGAACCGATCTCGACGCAAAGACCGTGTTCCAGATCAGGATTTTCGATTCGCTCTTTTGGCACAGGATAGCCCGCAGAATCGACTGCGCGGTCATCCCCAAAATAGCGGTACACGCTTTCTTGATTTCAGCGAAATCCATTACCCAGCCAACTGAATCCACTACCGAGCCCCGCACATGAATTTCGACCCGAAACGAATGCCCATGGAGTCGCCCACATTTATGTCCCGCAGGAAGATTAGGCAAGCGATGTGCGGCTTCGATCGTAAACTCTTTGAAGATCTCCATCGGTTGCCCCTCCTCTACGGAATGTTCAAGAACTTGTGCGTTTGGAGACTCAGCCTCCAGCGCGGGTGCCCTAAGCAGTAATGCAATGCCCACGTCGTGTTCCGTTCACGGGCGGCACCATCCATTGGTTGAAGGAAAAAATGCTGAAAATCGAGTTGCTCGTATGGTTCGGGCCCTGCACCGTCTTGAGGGAAAACAAGTTTCAGTTCGTGTCCGGAACGGAGTTTCAGTTCCGCCTGTGCTTTTGGGGCTGACGCATATCCAATCGATATCCGGACTTGCGGTCTGCGTCCCATTCGTTTCGATGGCAATCTCAAATCCCACTTTATGGAGGGCGTCTATCAGAGGCTGGTCCAACTGCAGAAGGGGTTCTCCACCAGTGCATACCACAAATGGCTTGGAATATCCTCGATATTGCGGCCAGGTTTTCGCGATTGCGGCGGCCAAGGTCTCCGCAGTATCGAAACGTCCTCCCCCGGTTCCATCAGTTCCAACAAAGTCCGTATCACAGAACTGGCACACCGCCCTGCTCCGATCTTCTTCACGTCCTGACCAAAGGTTGCAACCCGCGAACCGGCAAAAAACGGCAGGACGTCCCGTTTGAGCACCCTCGCCTTGCAACGTGTAGAAGATCTCTTTTACTGCATAGCTCATGCTGGTACCTGGGCGAGACGATATCGGGTTGGATCGACGACGCCAGCTTCCAGAAATCCCTTTCTGCGAAGTTGGCACGAGTCGCACGATCCACATGCTTCTCCAACTCCTGACGGATCGTAGCAACTGCTCGTTAGTGAGTAGTCCACGCCCAATTCCACGCCCTTCCGGATGATTTCCGCCTTGGTGAGGTTGATGAGCGGTGCGTGGATCGTAATCCTCGTTGTCCCTTCTACTCCGGCTTTGGTCGCGAGGTTTGCGAGCGTTTGGAAGGCTTGGATGAACTCAGGGCGACAATCAGGATAGCCGCTGTAGTCCAGAGCGTTGACGCCAATGAAGATGTCGCTGCACTCAAGAACCTCCGCCCAGGCGAGAGCGAATGACAAAAAGATCGTGTTCCGTGCTGGCACATAGGTGACCGGTATCCCTTCAGACATCTCTTCAGGATTACGCCCTCTAGGAACGTCAATGTCACTCGTCAGGGCAGAACCACCGATATTCCGTAGATCGATGTCCACGATGGTGTGTTGCTCGACACCGGATCTTTTAGCAACTCTGCTCGCTGCCTCCAGTTCAACTTCGTGTCGTTGGCCGTATCTAAAGCTAAGGGCGTAGGGCGTGAAACCTTGCTCTTTGGCGATAGCCAAGGTTGTGGTCGAATCCACCCCCCCGCTCAACAGAACCAGTGCTTTCCGATTCGGCATAGATTTCTCCTTATTTATCTAATTCCGTTAAACAGCTTCATCTGGTCTCGACTGGCTCGCTGGACCGGTTCCAATCGGTTGGCAAACCCTCGAATGGCTTCAACTTCTTCCTCTGTAAAAAGAACCATCTTTCCATCACGGTAGCGACGCCCAACCGGGAGGTTCTCTTCCGACAACCCCGCCAACGCCAGAAAGTACTCCTCGAGATTCCGAGTTTCTTTGCGATTTCCGCGGCAGAGAAGTACAATCAGCACCGGCATGTTTCCTCGTCGCAAACCGTAACGTTGCGTTGCATTGGGTTTGGGCACGTTCCATACTAGTCCATAGCGATGCGCGCAAGTACCACAACAGTAACGAGTTGTGGATAACCGACCCCTACGTCAGACAGTTGCTCACCGACGCGGCTCTGTATCAAGAACGTTCGGGCAAAACGCCAGTCCGATGCGTTCTGTTTTTCGTAAATGAACCCAAACCCGATCGGCAATTGCTCGCCATCCCCGTAGATCCATCGGTAATCAAGAAAGCCGAGGATTGGACGATTGATCAGGTGCGGCAGTTGCGAGGAACCGTGGTTAAATTCCAGAATGACCCGATGTCGGTCGACGGGGCAACTTGGAGGTTACACAATTTGCCCGTCGGACGACGCACTGATGAAGAACTTCGGCAACAATGCACAGCGTGTGGCCTTCGCTTCGACTGCAGAGAGTATAAGGCCTTTCTTGGTTCCCCAATGCACCCCGATATTCGATTGGACAATGTAAACAAGAATTGACAAGTCTGTGGTCATGGACTGCACACAGGCTTCGGGCAGATTGAAAGGGCCGCGCTCGACCCGGACGGGGTATTTGGCCGACCACTCTACGGAACCATCGGCGACAGCACGCCCTGACCGGTGGTCACACGCCTTTGGCGCGAGACTCGTGTAGCTCTGTTAGAATCCACGGCCGAGGGGGAAACTCATGGCGAACCTAAAGGGATTGATGTCGGTACTCTCGCAGTTGAGGGAGGAACGAACGAATCTTGTAAACGATCTCAGGCACGTTGACGCGGCTCTTTCAGTTCTCGGCAAGGTGAGCGGCGGAAAGACTAAGGCGCAACCACGGCGGACGATTTCGGCCTCCGGTCGCAAGAAGATTGCCGCCGCCCAGAAAGCCCGATGGGCAAAAGTTAGGGCGCAAAGTGTCGTTTCAATTGCGAAAGGAACGAAGCCCGGCAAACGAACCATGTCAGCCTCGGCCCGTCGTAAAATCGCAGCGGCTCAGCGTGCACGATGGGCGAAGGTGAAACGGGCGGCTTGATACCTGAAATCATTCTCCGTAATTGGTTATCACTGCCGGGTATTTGGACGACTTACCCTGGCTTTCGAAGTACCCATTTCCGAGCGTGACACAGAAGTGCTACCCCAAAGGTCTCTCATCAGCTATATCTCTCGAACCCGCGTGTCGAGCCCAAAACGCGGGTCTTGAGTCGACGGCTTGTAGCAGCATCAGCACAAACGAACGAGATCGCCGATGTAACGTGCTGTCGACGTCAATCAGACTCGCGAAAAGCCATAGGCTATCCGGCCCACGGCAAGCACACTAGGCGAATATTTTAGCTGCTGTCAGAACGACTGGCTGCCTGACCGACAGTCAGTCGACTCGGTAACGGAGCACGACTGCAGGTCTTTGCGTCCTGACAGAACGAATGAGAGCATCGCAGGGAAGTGGGATCCGAATCCGCACGGAGTTTGCAGGTGATTTGAGCAGGTCTGCAATCATGGCCTGAATACGCTGCTTCTTCTTCGCCTCACGATTCGGGTTTGGGCTAAGAGGCCATCGTGAATTCACTGCCGCGTCATCACGGAAGAAGTTCCCAAATTTGTCATCCAAAAGACACCGCAGGACCGTATTTCGGAGAAGGGATTCTCGCTTCTCATAGAGAGCGCTGTGCTGGCTCTTAGGCAATACGCTTTCCAAATCCGACAGAAAACTCTGGGCATGAACTAGCTTCGAGCGCAACGCGTACGCATTGCGCAAGTCGCCGTCGCTGAGCGGAACGTTTAATTCATCAGCGAGTTGTCGAACACGGTCGCGGAATTGCCAAGCAACATCCCGTTCCTGAGTGTTCAACAAAGCTTCGAATGCCGACGCTACAAGCGTCCATCGTATATCGAGGTAGTAAGAGCGCATCGCATTCTCGTGGTTCCAGTAGGCTCGATGAACCCGCGGATGCATTTTCTTCGATAACCAGGGCATCAAGGTTTGCAATGCCTCACCATCCTTCACAGAGAGCCCATCTCTGTTTTTTGTGGGAAGCGTGACGTCAGGGCTCACTGCCCGAAACCGAATGGCGAATGACATTGATTCGTGCATCGCCCGCATGCTTTGCTGCAACGCGGACCAAGCCGTCAACCCAGCATGTTGTTATTCTTTCGAATAGGTCATTGAATCTCTGCGACGAACGGATCGTACGATCCTGTAAAGCAGCCACCCCGCTGGGCCGAACATAAACGTCAGCAGGAGGCATGGAACCACCATCAGATGAGGGATGCCGCGCGCACGCGAGTCCTCCAATTCCCACGAGCCTATGAGAAGGTCAAACGCCAGGTAATGCACCCATCCAGCCAGCAGCAGCCAGGGATTGGAGAACAGTACCCCGACACTTGCAAGAGTCGAGAAGCCGCCAGGAGAGCGCCAGAACAGCGAGACGGCAATCGCCGTGTAGAGAATAGCGAAGAGTCCTGGAACGAGCTTAGTCGTGACCACCTTGGTTACCCAATGTCTCCTGGGCAGGATTGCGAGCATGATCCAAGACACCAACGCGAGGGAGCTCGCGATGGAAAAGACCTGTTGTGGAGACATATTGCACCTCAGATAGTCTCCGGGGTCGTTGCCGCCGAAGCGAAATTAACGAACTTCCAGCCACAAATCGCCGTGACGAGGGCCCATGCGCCGAATAGCCCGAATGTGAGCGCGTCTGGCCTTAGAATCGGCTGCCCCCGGAGCGCCTGTATGAGCAGCAGCACGACCAATGTGAAGTAACTCCCTGCCGCAGTCAACGTCAGACGGACTCGTGTATCGCTGCTTAGCCGGCGGCGCCTCATCATGAAGGCAATCAGGGGAAGTACCTGCAGCGCATGCAGGCCGATGAAATGTGGAATCCGCAAGTCGCCGTGCTCAGTGCTCCAGCCAGTCCCAGAAAGTCCGGAGCCACCGTCAGGCGCACCCACGGTATGCGCCCCCATGATCGGCATTCCCTGTCCGGCGTGCGCGCCGGCCAGCTGAGCAGCGGTCGGGTGCGTCATGAAACCCGCACTAAGAGCACCGACGATCGTGATGATCATCCCAAGTCGAAGGGCCCAGCCCATCGCAGGATCTTCAAACCTCTGCCGCCAGAATGCTACAGCCACGGCTATGCTGATGAAGGTCTGCGCCACGATGGCCACGCCCATGATGATGAACAGAACCCCATTGAGGGGCGTGCTGAAGTTGAAGTGGCTGGTGGTGCCTCGGTAGGCCTGCAGGGCGATGATTGCGAATTCGAGCACCATCGTGATTGCCGTGGCCCACCCGACCACACGGCGCGTATTGCGCCATCCGGGGATCAGCGTAAACGCCCAGGCAAGCGTGAACACATAAATCGCAATCGATACAGCGAACTTCGCAGGCTTTAGCCATGCGGGTGCGTCGGTGATGATTCGCGGATCGATAAGCAGGCCGGCGATTGCGATTGCCAGCGCAGGCAGCATCAGCAGACCGGTGAAAGTTAACGGTGCGTTGGTTCTCCAGAGTTGTTTCAGCATGTGTCCCTTCTTCAACGTAAACAACTTTCAACATCAGGCACCTACTTGGTAGTCGAACTGGTCGTCTATCACTCACTTGGCAAGCTGCCTGAGCCGAAACTCAGCCATAGATGCTTCTGACGAACCAGACTAAGAAACTGGTCCTCAAGGCTGTGCTTTGCAGTTGACATCTGAAATTATTTCTTTCATTTATTGGGTAAAAGGGGCGACGACGATCGAGTCGCCACCCCGGACGGGTCATTACTTCAAGGCAGCACGAACTCCGTCACTTGGCTTTAGCGCTCCATGGATTCCGTCGCTCGCCTGTCGGAGGGCGGTCTCTACTTCAGGCAAGTCACGAATGGCGTTGAGGAGCACAAAATCGTGGATCATGCCGTTGTAACGCGTGATAGTTACTGAACACCGGCGTCCATGAGTTTGC
>Ga0210384_10003684_pt1 | contig 17579 bp, 19 predicted proteins | sample IncBWH2MmetaG_FD_160574 | JGI IMG/M metagenome (GOLD analysis project Ga0210384, IMG submission 160574) | Forest soil microbial communities from Barre Woods Harvard Forest LTER site, Petersham, Massachusetts, United States - Inc-BW-H-2-M | ecosystem: Environmental > Terrestrial > Soil >...
GCTGTAATCTACAGCGCGAAGCAGTTCTTCTACTTTTTAGCAGCGATCATTCTATGTATAGCAGTCGGGTACAATAACGGCTCCTGGTTGGGCATTCTCTACGGCTTCCTCGTTTTCTTGGCCATTAGTGGTGTCATCTATCTATGCTTTTACATCGGGAGTCGCAAGATTCACTACGACATCACCACGCAGCGGATAAAGCGAGAAGTGGGCCTGCTCTCAAAGAAACAAGAGAGCCTGGAATTGTTCCGCATCGATCATTTCGAGTTGCGCAAGCCAATTGGAATGCGGCTCCTAGGGCAAGCAGCCCTACACCTGTTCGCGTCAGATGCGGAATTCGAGAACTTTTATATATACGCCGTTCCACATCTGGAAACGCTGGCGGACACCCTGCGTGAGTGTCAGCTTCGCGAACGCACGCGACGCGGCTTGACAACATTTGTGAAGGCGTAGAGTCCTACGCACTGTCTCAATCTACTACACCCACTCCAGCGCGCCTTTTTGCCAGACCCAGATGTAGCCCACGATCAGGATCGCGAGGAAGATCAGCATTTCAATCAGGCCGAATAGGCCGAAGGCCTTGAACTTCACCGCCCAGGGAAACAGAAAAATCGTCTCCACGTCGAAGACCACGAACAGGATGGCGATGATGTAGTAGCGAACCGTGTAGCGTCCGCGGGCGTTGTCGATCGGGTCGATGCCGCACTCGTAGGGCATGAGCTTGGTCTTGCTGGGATTGTCCGGGCGCACGAGTTTGGCGGCGAGCAGGGTCACCGGTAGCAGCGTTCCGACGATGGCAATGAAGATAAAGATGGGAACGTAGTTTTGCGGCATGAATTGCGCTGCCCTCCGGTCCGGCTTAGCTGGTCATAGTAACGCCGAAGCGACGCCGGTTCAAGCGCCGCGCGTCATGCTTTTGCGCGTCATGGTTTCTCCCAGTGCGTCGCCGTGTACTGCTGCGGATCGAAAACCGCCGCATCAAGCTTTACGTTGGCTCGAATGTCGGTGTAGTCCTCGGAAAAAACCAGCTTGCCCTCGGAGTGAACCTCAACCCGCGCAGCCACCCATGCGCCAGCCAGCGGGCGATAGTCGGCAAAACGAATGTCGTCAAGCTTGGCGGGATCTTCGCGCGCCGGCTCAATGATGCGCACGAACAAGAGCGTGTCTTTGGCAATCCAGAACTGCTTCGACTTCAAGTCGTCCTTGTCGGCGCCCACAACGTAAGCGGGATGCCCCTCCCACACGTCTTCGTGGATCTTCGCGAGATCATAGCCCTCGCCTTTCACAACCTTAATTGTGGTGTCGAGGTCCTGGCGATACACGTCGAAGCCCAGCACGAGGAGCATGTTCACCGAATGGCGCGTGCCTGTGATCTTACCGTCGCGGAAAGCCGTGACCGTACCATCCACCAGCTCAATCCCGTTCCCATCGCGGGGCGAGCCGATGTCGATGCGCAATCTGCCCGGAAGCAGCGCGGCCTCATACCAGGTTTCGGCCGAACTGCTGCCGTCTGTTTTGTAGGTTGTGCTCTTCTGCGTGAAGGTGATCGTCTGGTACCACGAAGTCTGATAGCGATCGTGCATCGCGCGCAAAAGGGCTTCGCCCGAGCGAATTTCCTGCGCGTGAGCCAGCGGAAGCGTGAGCAAAGCAGAAATCAGCGATAGCCATTTCTTCCAGTTCATTAATGCCTCTCTCCGATGCAGTTGCGATTCGCGTCTGGCAAGGCCCCGTTGACCACTATCGTGCCCGCCTCGCGCGTTAGACGCACCCACATGACAAAGGACAGCACAGAGTTTCGTATTCTATCGCCAGCGAGAAGGCCGTGGCCGGTGTGCCTCACCAGCATTTGTCGGGAAAGAGAAAGACAGCGCGGGCAAGATCCGACTGCAGCGTGGTTTCGTCGTAATAGCGGGAGAGGATTCCATCCTTCCAGACGAGCAGGTCGGAATTGCTGCGCGCGAATTCATCCCAATCGCAGCCCGCGAAACGCGCCATGCGCTCACGAATCAGAAAAAAATACGCATGCGTCACGGTTTCGTGATAAAGCTGTGGCTTCCCGCGGGCAGTGGCGAAGTTCTTCAGCGCCGTGCAGAATTTCTCGAGCGCTCGCAGAACGGGATACTGACTCAGATAGGCAAACGCCAACCGGACGTGGTCGGCGTGATGAAATTCGCCGGGGAGTGTGTCGGTTTCGAAGCAGTGGATGAGTTCCTCGTCAGTCATAGTGTTTCGAGTTGCAAAGCAGATTTCTCGCAGCGCTCGAAAGAACAGCCTGCGGCCGAGAAAAGCACCGGCAGCCGGTTAGGTTCCCTTCCCCACCCCAATAGCAAACGCGGCAGCTGCGTAGATCACTAAGTTGCCGACGCCATACATTCCGTGCAGCAGATGAATCACAATGGCCAACACGAACACGGCCAGCAGCAGCCACGCGCCGCGAATCGCGGTGCGCGGGATTAACAGGAGAATGCAGCCGGCGATCTCGCCCCCTCCCAGGATGAATCGAATGAAGCTCGGCATGTGGGTCCGCGCAAAGTCATGCGCGGCGCCGGGAAGCACGAAGAGCACGGCCTCGACCAGAATCACAACGCCCAGCACCCATTGCAAAATGGTAAGTGCAAACTTGGTTTGTGCAGCGCTCATGCCTTTTTCCTGTTTCTTGGCGCAGGGCTTGCCGAAGCCTTCGCTTTGATTTCCTTCAGCCGATGGCTGGCGCTGGAGTCAAGGTCGAGTTCGTAAAACTTCTTTAGGGCTCGAATGCGTTCGAGCGAAGCCGGATTGAATGGAGTCTTGCCGTCGAAGGCGTGCAGCACGATGCCCTCTAGCACGTCCCCCAGGGTCATGTCGTGATATTCCGCGAAGGCTTTCAAGACTTTGAGGATTCGTTTTTCGATGCGCACACCCGTCTGCACGCGTTCGACTTCGAGCTTGGCGTCGCCAATCATGTGTACCAATGTACCAAGATACGTCAGTACTTTGCAAGGACTTTCTTCCTTACCCAAATTTCTCTGATATGCCCCAGGGGCGACGAGGTAGAATTCGCTGCTGGAACTTGGGCCTGGTGGCCCTTTCGGGGAGGAGCAGATGATGAGGAGCGCATTACTCGTTCTGTTGGCAGGAGTTCTGCTGACGCCAGAGGCTTTCTCGAGTGGACCAGGTGGAATTAAGGAGTTCACGAAACCCGGGAAGTCCGCATTTGTCGTGCCGCCGGGCGTCACCACATTGATGGTGGAGATGTATGGCGGTGGTGGCGGCGGCGGCGACGGCTCTACAGTCCCCTGCAACATCGGGGCTGGAGGAGGTGGCGGTGGCGCGTACACGCGCACAGTGATAGCGGTAACAGCAGGCGCCACTTATACCGTCATCGTAGGGGCTGGCGGCAAAGGCGCTCCTTTTGGGCCCATGAACGGAGGAAACGGCGGCAACAGCCAGCTTCTGCCGCCGGCCGGAACTCCCGTGCTGGTCTCGGCCGGCGGAGGTCAGGGCGGCCGTGCCCCATCGGGCACGTCGGGCGGTGCCGGAGGCACTGGCGGGGCAAAAGGCCCGGCGACCGCCGCCATCAGTCATGCCGGCATCGCCGGACAAAACGGCACCGGCGTTTGCGCCTCGTCGGAAGCGGTGGGCGGCGCTGGATACTCCATTCCGAGTTTCGCCTCGCCGGTCATTTTCGGGGCGGGCGGCACGGGCAGCATCGACACCAATCCGGCTCTCAACGGAGGCGGCAACGGCCTGCCGGGATATGTGCTCCTAAGCTGGTAGAGCGGATCGCACAGTGGTGGCTCTCTCGTCAGGCGCAAGCTCGCCATTCGCCATAGAGATGCAGCATCGAAAGCAGCGCTGCAAGAATCCAATAGAAAACGTCTTTCGAGCGTTGGGGGGATTCTCATGGCCACGCTAGAAGTTGCTTTCCTGCACAGTCAACTGGAGGAGCGCAAGCGCCGGCTGGAAGCGGCGATTGCCGTTGCGCCGCCCAACGCGGGCTTCGCCGGTCTGCTGCGCGAAGTCGATTCCGCCCTCGAACGTTTGGCCACAGGCAACTACGGTCTATGCCAGGAGTGCCACGAGCCGGTGGAGCAGGACCGCCTGCTGTCCGACCCTCTGGTGCGCTACTGTTTGGACCACCTGACCCTGCCGGAACGGGACGCGTTGCAGCGCGACCTCGACCTGGCCTCCCAGGTTCAGCGCAATCTCTTGCCGCAAGCCGGCCTGCGCGCCGGTGGTTGGGAGACCAGCTATCATTACGCGCCTGTTGGTCCGGTGAGCGGCGACTATTGCGACTTGATCCCGTCCGATGGGCACCTTTTCTTTCTGCTTGGCGACGTTTCCGGCAAAGGTGTGGCCGCCTCCATGCTGATGGCGCAACTCCACGCCTTGTTTCGCAGCCTGACCGGTATGGCGCTGCCGCTCGGCCAGATCGTCACCCGCGCCAACCGTGTCTTTTGTGAAAGTGCGCTGGCCGGGCAGTACGCCACGCTGGTGTGCGGCCAGGCGAAACCTACCGGCGAGGTGGAGATCCACAACGCCGGTCACTGGCCCGCAATCGTCGTTGGACGCGGCGGCGTGCTGCGCATCGAGTCCACCGGTTTGCCGCTGGGGATGTTCTGCGAAAGTGAGTTCTCCGCCACGCGTCTGCAATTGGAGGTCGGCGACACGCTCTTCCTCTACACCGACGGCCTTTCCGAAGCCCGCAACCAGAGCGACGAATACGGCGTGGACCGCGTCATGACTCTGGTGCGCCAGCAGGCCGCGCGGCCCCCCGCCGAGCTGATCGCCGCGTGCCTCGATGACCTGCGCGCCTTCGTCGGCGCTGGCCCACGCCTCGACGACCTGACTCTGTTGGCCATCCGGCGCCGCGCCTGAGTAGCCTCCTTCTCCTGACGTCAACGAAAGGAATCACACATGAAAACGACCCGAATCGTGACTGTGGTAGCGCTGCTGGTCCCAAGTGCCTGGGCGGCGCACGCGTTGTGGGGGCAGCAAGCGACGAACGCGCCGGCCAATGAGAATCGAAAGGAGCAATCCACTATGTCGAACGAAAAGGTGATCATGCTGATCGAAGCAAAACTTCAGCCGCAGCGCCGCGAGGAGCTCGTCGAGGCCGTTCGCCAATACCTGCCGTTGGTGCGAGCGGAGTCGGGCGTGGAAGCGTTTTACATCACGGCGCGAAAGGACGATCCCAATACATTAGTTTTCTACGAGATTTACAGGTCTCAAGCAGCACAGGATTTCCATCTGCAGCAGGACTTCACCAAGAAATTCCTAACGACCCTAAAGAGCGCGCAGATCGGAGACCGAGTGCGGACAAATCTCGTCGAGTTGGCCCCGTAAGCACAGACGCGCTCCAATTGGGGACAGATTTCGATCGGCTGGGTGTGAGTGAAATCGCCGAACTCACCCAGCGGTCAAAACGTGTAATCGCCTGGTTACAAACAACGAGCCGTTACTGTGCTATTTTTAGTAGTGATGCAGACTCTGAGTCTGGTTGTTCTCTTTACGTTGTCAATCGTTGTCTCTGGCTACGCGCAAGGCGATAAGCCGACCCCGGAAGAAGACCAGGCGGAGGCAGCCCGCACGGCTGCAGGTTGCGGCCCGAGCAACGCCGAATTTGATGTGAGAACCGACAATAAGCAACACCCCGTGTCCCAGCCCGAACCCGGCAAGGCATTAGTCTATTTCTTGCATGTCGAGACCCAGGACGGCGGCATTATCAACAAAGGCTGGGTCACGAGCAGGGTAGGAATCGATGGGACTTGGGTGGGGGCAAACCACGGGAAGTCTTATTTTTTCCTTTCGGTAGATCCCGGCGAGCATGCTGCGTGTACGGATTGGCAGTCAAGCCTCAAGACCTACTCTAGGCAAAGCGCAGCGGTGAGTTTCCGTGCGGAGGCAGGCAGGGTTTATTACATCCGCACGACCATCATGGAAATCACACAACTCCAAAGAACACCGGGGATGAAACTCGACGTAATCGATGGCGCCGAAGGTCAACTTCTGATCTCGTCTTCGGCACTAAGCACCGCGCATCCAAAGAAGTGATTGCTACTTACAAGCGACCACTGTGACCAAAGGTACATGACCCTGCTCCCGACGATCCGATCGATCAGCCGACCACAGGTTGTCACATCGAGGACGGCATGTGGTTCTGCTATTGGAAAACGGCAAGACTATCCATTTAAAGTTCGTCACTAGAAACACTCCGAGCGGGAGCAGACGGTTGGCGTAACATCGTGATTGCACTCATCGCGGTTTTGCGCGCGGGTTCCTGTTCCCTTTCAGATTGACTTAGGCAAAGGAGCATCCGTTCGCTACACTGCGTTCATGCCTTCTTCTCGTCGGACCTTTCAATTAAGTTTGTGGCTGGTCATGTTGCTGCTCCTGCCCGGATGCAATGCGCTGAATCCGCTCTGCGGGAGCGCCCGTCCCCGGCCGCGCCTCGATTCGATCTCTCCGACAACCATGGTTTTTTCACAACTGCCGCCCAGCTTTGTCCTCACCCTAACGGGGAGCGATTTCGTTTCCTCCTCCGTAGTCGTCTTCAATGGCGCCACCCTCGCGACCAGCGTGATTAGCCATACCCAGCTCACGGCCAACATCACATCCTCCATGATCTCTGGCCCCGGAAGCTTCAAAGTCGAGGTACAGACGCCCGCCGGCAACACCGGCGACCTGGGTTGCACTAGCGGCGGCACCAGTAGCGCCCAAATCCTGACCGTCAACTGACCACGTACACTCATTGACCCTACCGAGGCGGGGCATCGGGCATTCTCACCGGTTCCTCTCCGTTCTGGTGATATCCTTCCGCCACGCTGTTTTCCTGGGCTGCGGGATCGCTCACTTCCGCACCCCACGTGAGCAGAGCGAGGTGGCTCGGATGCGCATATTCGACTTGAGATGTCTGCTTTTGGCGGTGCCGATGGCGAGCGCGCTCGCGCAAACGCCGGCGCTGCAAATGAATGTTGTTTACGTGTGCGCGGACGGGCAAAGCTTCAAAGTCTTTTCCTGCAACGACACCACGGGCGCTTGCGATTATCAGAACTACAAAAAGGGACAGGCATACCAGCGAGGCGAAGCCCTCCGCGTGCAACTGGCTGCTTTGCTCCCGGCAAAATGCCACGCGCAAACGCCTGCCGAAGCGCAGGCCGACCCTCACCGCGGCGAGATTCCACCAGCGCCTTCTCCGTTCAAGGCGCGCGCGAGCGCCGGCAGCACTCCTTCGGGATCCTCAGTTGCAGCGAGTTCGCAGCCCGGGCCCGGAGCCGGCGGGTTCAAGGTCGGCGACACGGTGCGCATTTTGAGCGACGGCTGGCAGGAAGGCAGGATCATCGAGGTGCACGGCCGTTCTTACGTGGTCCATCTGGCGAATGGGATTGACGTTTCAAAACTCTGGCCGATCGAAGTGCGTCGCCTCGGAAAACTCACGGCCGAGGATCACGCCATGGGGCAATACGATCTCCACGATCGGGTGCAAGTGCTGGTCAACGGCAAGTGGATGGAGGGTGAAATCCGTGGGCAGAATCTCAATATGTACGACATCAAGGTCCCGGGGGTCGATACCGGCTTCGACTCTGACATTGTGAACACCACTCCCGAGAATATCCGCATGTCTACGACGCCCGCGCCTCCGCCTCCCGCCCAACGCGCTGACGGGCAAGCTCCCAAACCCGGACTCACGAGCTGCGCCGGCAAGTATGAAGGCCGGTGGGAGCACGTCTCAGGCATGGGCGGCATGAAGGTCGTTTTCCGTTCCGGCAAGGCAACGATTACCGAAGGATTGGGCGGCGAGATGCCGTTCGATTGCTTCACCGGCGACGGCAAGGTAGTTTTTTACAAAGCCGGATCGTTCACGCCCTTTTCTTACGACTTCGACATCAACAACGACGGAACGCTGCAAACGCCCCTCGGAGCAATCAAGAAGATGGGGAACTGACAAAGTTGGTTGCTTCGGCGGCGGGCGGGTGGCCCATCCTGCGTTCTCTGCAAGGGTGGGTGAGGCGAACGCCGGGGAGAACATTGGGGGGGAAGTCGGTGGTATCCATCCTTCGCAAAAACACGCTAAGGGATGGGCACTCATTATTCTTTCCTGCCAACAAGGGTGAGGCCACCCGCCTATTCCCGTGCGGAAAAAGTCCGCATGGACGCCAAGGAAGAGCGAAGGCTGCTGCATCCAGCAGGGTTCCTAGTCTGGGGCCAAGAGAAGCGACCCTCTGGGGTACTGCGCGGACTCTGAGTGTAATGGCATGATTGCTTCAGTTGACTTCCGGTTTGTCAGTAAAGCCAACGAAATAACCGTCTGATGTAAAATTCTCCGGGAAATCAAGCCCCGCTTCAACAGGAGTGACCGTGAACTACGCCCGTATTGCATTGGCATCCCTCGGGGCGATGGTCGCCTACTTTGTCTATGGCTTTGCCATGTTCGCCGCATGGCCATCAATGAAAACTGAATTCATGAAATACCCCAATGTCTATCGTCCCAAGGACGAGATGATGAAGGTGATGCCTTATGGCATGATCGCCATCCTCATCGCTATCGTGATCGTCGCCATTCTCTATGCAAGAATCTATGCCGCTCCTGGCGGTATCGTATTAGGCGTATACCTCGGTGCGCTCGTCGGCCTTTTCTCTGTCTGCACCTTCGCGATCCACAACTACATCAACCTGAACATCGGCCTCACGTTGACCATCTACCAGTCCATCGCCTACTTCATTCAGTGGGTCATCGTGGGCGCAGCCATCGGCCTCATCTACAAACCATCGTAAAGTTTATCGGCAATTGCGCTCATAACCTCTCCAATGAGCGTAGTCGCCTGTTCTCAACACCTACGATTTGATTGTCCATGTCCCAGTGTGGAGGAAAACGGCAAATCTTTGCCGCACTGCGCGGCCTGAAAATCGTGCGCCACTCCAGGAAAATATTTGGGCAGGAACGCTGCGAGTGTGATGGCGGACCAGAGCACCTGCCACCCATCGCCCGCATGGGGTATGAGGGGCGCGAGATGGTGCTATACAGAAGGCGCACAATTAGATCGTGCGCGGAAATCGAATCCGACCCTGCATGAACTCCGCCCTGGGCCCGCAACCCGGGATCCGCGGCACTAACTCCTTTGTCGCGAGTATTTTGCCCATAAGCCGCAGCGAATCTATATTTTGCAGAGAAAGCCGCATACCTCGTCGCCATAACTCCAATGGCATCAGGATCTTGCCGCAAGCGATAGAAAAAAATATCGATACCCATCTCCTGCATTGACGCGATGCGACCAAGCAAGCGGCTCTCAGGATCGCCGCGATGCTTTGTTTATAATCTCCCTTCCATCCCTCCGCCTTAAAAGGACGCCATTGGCACTTGACGAGAAAATCTATGAGTTGCGGCGCGAGAAGCTGAAGCAGATCGAAGCGCTCGGCCAGCCCACCTATCGCAGCAAATACGACTGCACCCACACGATCGAGCAGATTCTGGCCGGCTACACCGCAAAAAGTGCCGAGGAGTTGGAGAAAGACCGCGTGAACGTGTGCGTGGCCGGACGCATCATGGCCATTCGCCTGATGGGTAAGGCCGGATTCGCCCATCTGCAGCAGGGCGGGCAGAGGCTGCAGTTTTACGCCAAGAAAGACGCAGTGGGCGACAAAGGATTCGAGCTCTACAAGCTGCTCGATCTCGGCGACCACATCGGCGTGAGCGGATATCTGTTTCGCACGCGCACCGGTGAACTGACGGTGCATGTCGAAGAGATCACGTTTCTGAGTAAAGACCTGCTGCCGCTGCCGATCGGCAAAACAGTTGAACCAGCTGCCGACGCCGCAGCTGGCTCTGAGAACCGGAACGCGCTCGCCGACGTCGAGCTGCGCTACCGCCAGCGCTACGTCGATCTGGTGGTGAATCCCGAAGTACGCGAAGTTTTTCTGAAGCGGACGAAACTGATCCAGTCGATGCGGCGCACCATGGACGCGCATGGGTTCATTGAAGTGGAAACGCCGATGATGCAGCCCATCGCCGGCGGCGCGGTGGCGCGGCCGTTTGTGACGCACCACAACACGCTCAACATGGATCTCTACCTGCGCATCGCGCCCGAGCTTTATCTGAAGCGGCTGGTCGTCGGCGGGTTCGATCGCGTCTACGAGATCAACCGCAACTTCCGCAACGAAGGCCTGGGATGGCGCTGGAACCCGGAGTTCACCATGCTCGAGTTTTATCAGGCATACACGAACTACCAGGGCGTGATGGACCTGACGCAGGAGTTGATTACGCAAGCGGCGAAAGATGTGACGGGGGAAACGAAAACGAATTGGACGGTGAAAGATGGGGACACGGAAGTCATCCACGAACTCGATTGGGCGAACTGGCAGCGCATGACCATGCGCGAGGCGATCATTCATTATTGGCCGGAGAATTCGGGAGCCAAACCTCAGTTTGAGGAGTTTGCATCGGACGATCGCGTTCGTGGCATGGTGATGCGTTTGAACGCGGCAGGCCTGGGTGCGCATGTCGCAGTGTCCACGGGCGAGCCGAGGGGGAAGACTATCGCCGCGCTATTCGAGGCCGTCGCCGAAGAACATTTGACGCAGCCGACGATCATCTACGAGTTCCCCACTGCGGTCTCGCCGCTTTCGAAGCAGAAGCCAGATGAACCCGACTGGACCGAACGTTGGGAGATTTATGCCGGCAAGATGGAAATCGCCAACGGCTTCAGTGAACTCAACGATCCCGAAGATCAGCGGCGGCGGTTCGAAGCACAGTTGCAAGAGCGCGAACGCGGCGACGAAGAAGCGCACCAGATGGATGAAGACTACATCCGCGCTCTGTCGTATGGCATGCCGCCGGCTGGCGGCGTAGGGGTTGGGATCGATCGACTGGCGATGCTGCTGACCGACTCGCACACCATCCGCGACGTAATCCTGTTCCCTCTGCTGCGACCGGAGAAAGGCTCAACCACAGAGGGCACAGAGAACACGGAGGAGAAAGCCTAGGGCTGCATTTACGCTTCGGCTAATACCTCGTGAGTACCTCATCATGCACTATTATTGGTGCATATCGGTCTTATACTTCAGCCATAGTTTGGGCTAAGAAGTCGGCAGCGCTGCCGTAATGTCCTCGCGGACATTGGGTCGGCAGCGCTTTGCTTCTGTGCAGCCTGCTCCTGCGTGGCCTACTTCGATTTCGCCCTGCCATTGTTCCCGGATGAAGTCCGCGGAGGCTGATACGGCGGCTGGTCTGGGCTGAAGTTCGTGCTCAGGTAATCGATGAGCGCATCGCGGTCGGCAGAGTCCACCACAGCTCCCCACTTGATCATCTTGTCGACTTCTCTGGTCCACGCCGGCTTGCCGAGGCGCTGCTGCAGGACGATGCGAGCCTCATGACATTCCAGGCAAGACGTGGTCGCTTTTGTCTGCATCGAGCCCGCGGGCAGATCTTCGGTGACCTTGGGAGCAGACGACTTCTGAGAAAGAGAAAATGGAGTCGCAGCAAAGACTACTAAAGCAAGGCAACACAGAAGAAATCTGCTGCGCTGTTGCGCAACGGCGTCCCTACACAACATGAATTTTCACCTGATCGATGGCGTTGTAGAGATAGCCGCTTGGATTCCACACAGCTTCGGTAGGCTGCGTACGTCCCTTGCTGTCTGTGGCACGGGAAAGAATCGTGTGGTCTCCGACTTTGGCCTTCCATTCATAGCTCCACCGTCGCCAGGCATAACGCGCCTGATCGCGGCCGAGCGTGGCCGGCTTCCAGGTTGTGCCGCCGTCGGTGGAAATGTCGACGCGGACAACGTCGTCTTCGCCGGCCCATGCAACACCATGAACCTCGACCCGCCCAACTTTGACGCTCGCGCCATCCGGCGGGCCAGAGATAACGGATTTCACGTTCAAGCGTGTCAGTGAATGCATATCCTCGGGTTTCACCGTATCCCCCGGTTTCACCGGCAAGTTGGGAAGGCGATATCCCGGATTCATGAAATTGCCGACGAACTCTGAATCGAGAACCTTGATTTCTGTCAGCCACTTGCACGATGCCGCGCCGATCCAGCCGGGCACGAGAGCGCGCGCTGGGAAACCGTGATGCTTAGTCAGCGGCGCGTCGTTCATGTGCGTGGCGACCAGAGTATCTGCATCGAGAGCTTTTTCGATTGGGATGCTGCGAATAAACGGAGGCACTTTGCCCGGGACTTCGTCGAGACCGCGAAACATGATGTGCTTGCCACTCGGCTTTACGATGGAGCGCTGCAACAAATCGCGCAAGCGAGGGCCGGAGAATCTTGCCGTCCCCACGGCGCCTTTGCCCCACTGAATCCCAGGGACCTGCGGACGGTGCAGGCTGCGTCCGTTGCCCGCGCACTCGAGCGTGTTGACGACAGACCGCTGCTCGAGGTTCGAGAGCTCTCTTAGGGTCAGCGTTAGAGGATTCTCCACTTCCCCGCCGATCGAAAGCCGCCAGTCTTCTGCATTGATTTCGCTCGGTTCGTGCATGTGATTGCGAACGAAGAAGTGCGGGATTGGAGTCAGCCAGGTGTTGAAGTACTCGATCGGCGTTTCCAGGTCGACGAAGCGGAACGAGCGGACGATCATTCCGTCTTCGCCGGGAATGTCGATCATCCTGCTTTGAGGCGCGGATAGACCCCACGACAATACGGGTGGAATCGCGCCGACTGCGAGCGCCGCCGCGGACATCTGCCTTAGGAAATGGCGTCTAGAGTTCATGGATTCCAACCGGAAGCGCTAAAACTCACCGGCAATAGGTTAACACCCGTCCGCCCTGCAAGGAGCGGAAACCAGAACCATCCCAGCGGCGACTTCTGAAGGGGAAGCCCAAAGGCGAGGATCCCAACGCACGGATGAATCGGAAGTGGCGGTCGTGGCCGGCCACCACCCCCGTAACATTCGCGTTTGAATCAGAACGCCAGCTGAATGCGATTCATCAGCACGTTCTCGCTGTGGAGCGGTGTGACGCTGGACGATGCCATTCTGAATCCAGTGTGCTCGTAGTCGGTCTCCAGCTTGACGTACCGATTCAAATACCAGTTGATGCCGATGCCCTGCTCCTTGGCCAACTGGGCCGCTGTGGCAGTGTTGGCAAAGTGCGGAAAGGCTTCTCCGCCGATGCGAACCTGGCTGTAGCGCACCGCAAGTTCCAGAGCGCCCATGCGGCGAAAGCCGGCGGAATGTTCAACCGAGTTGCGCGGCTGTACACCTGCATAGGTGTTCTTTTCGCCCGTAAGCACAACCGACCCTGCGATCTGCCAGGCCTCATTTTTTACCCGGCCGGTGACGCCCTTGTTCAGCACATCCTGCGACGAAATCACATACTCGCTCATCAAGCCTACCGGACCCGCGTAGTAGTAGGCCTGCGGCTCCAGGCGATTGTGCTGGCCGTTGGCGACCGCGCTGGAGGAGTACTTGAAGAACGTGGTCTGGCCTACGGTCTTCAATCCAGGAATGGCGCCGTGCTGGTCTCCGGCGGAGCCGGCCAACCCCAGGCCGAAACCGCTGATCGCCTTTACGCTGGTAGTGGCGAAGGGATGAAAGAAGGCGCGCGCTGCGGCTTCATTGGAATGCGCCCACAGCGTGAAGACGCCGTTCGATCCATCGCTCGATCCATCGAAATAACCGGCCGCGTAAGTGATCGAATTCGACAGCACTTCACCGGACACTTGCGCACCGATGTAACGCAGGGGAACCAGGTCCGAAGCGAGGGAGCGCTCAGCGAAGGTGAGTTCGCGGTCGGAGCGGAGGGCTTCGAGGCCGATCGGCTCTTTGAATTTGCCGACACGCAGCTTGGCAAAGGGCAACGTCTTCAGCTCGAGGAAAGCTTCCTGGATCTGGGGATTGTTCTGTCCGAAATCCGGCATGAAGCGGAAGTCCACCGCATTGAATAGCGTGCCTTCGAACAAAGGACGGATGCGGCGGAACAGGAAGGTATCCAGCTCCTCGCCGTGTGTGCTGCTCGAGAACATGCGGTCATCGCCCTGAATGTACCCGTGCACATGAAGCTTTGTGGCGCCGTCGGCGGTGGAAAACCACAGGCCATCGCGGTGCACAGCTACCGGCCCGGACTTTTTTACGGAGGTGTACGCGGGCTCGACTGGGGCGGAGGACTCGTCGGAAACTGCCGCCGCGGTGGGCGAAGCGACCTTGCTTTGGGATGCATCGCCGCTTCCGTCGGCTTGCCCAAAGGTGATGGTTGTGGACACTGCCAGCAAAACGACCTGCAAGAGCAGAACCTGAATCGATTTCATAATGTTGTAGTCCCTACCTGTTTTTGATATGGCTTGCGTTTTTTGAGGGAGGCGCCGGGGGTCGCGTTTTATTCCTGTATACCAGTATTACTATTACTTTACTAGACATTCAAAAATAGTGCCAGTTCTTTTTGTTAAAGGACTGTTAAATTTTCCGGGGGCTTGAACTTCCTGGCTGATCCCGACCGCTTATTCCGATATACTCTATTTGTTTAATGGACTTTATGGACGTAAATGGCAAAGCAACCCGCATGCCGAAGTCACAAGAAGGATAAAGCCTTTGGAGTAAGAGGGTTAGCGGACGCGAGCGATGCCCCGGCAGAACGCCAATGTGCATCGAGTTGCAGTTTTGAGGCAAGGTCGGGCACTGCGGAGCATCACTGCACAAATCCGGGACTCGGATTCCGCGACGACTAAACCGAGATGCGCAGCACCGGCACGGTGATGTTGTCGGGGCCGCCACGCTCCAACGCGAGATTCACCAATTCGTTGCAAGCCCCTTGCGGGGTTGGATTACGCGATGCGCAGCGGTGGGGTGTCAGGTAAAACTTCCCGCCGATTTCGGCGAAGAATGGTTAATTCGTGGGCGAGATTGACGCAGGGCATGAGACGCTGGGCGTTTAGTTTCCGGGGGCCAATCCCCACTTGTACTGCAAATGCCGTTCCATCCCTTTGAAGACAATGCCATCCACCACGTAGCCGATGGCGATGATCAGGATCATGACGGCGATGACAGCGCTCATGTCGTTCAGGTCGCGTCCCATCATTAGTACCTGGCCGAGGCCAAGACTGAGATAAAGCATCTCGGCGGTAATCAGCGAGCGCCACGCGAACGCCCATCCCTGCTTGAGCCCGGAGACGATGAAGGGGAGGCTCGCGGGGAGCAGGACGTACCAAAACAGTTTGAAGCCTTTGGCGCCGAGGTTGCGGCCGGCCTGGCCGAAAATTTTCGGCATTTGCTTGCGACCGTCTTCCATCGCCAGCGTTACTGACAAGAGCGATCCCATGATGACGACGAAAAGTATCGCGTTTTGGTTGAGGCCGAACCAGAGCAGGGCGAGCGGCCACCAGCAGATGCTGGGCAGGCTCTGCAGGCTCACGAGCAATCCGCCCATGGTGTCTTCGAGGAACTTGTTGCTGGCAACGCCGAGGCCGAGGATCATGCCAAGCACGACGGAGATTCCATATCCGATGAGCACGCGCTGCATGCTGACGCGGATGGCGATCCAATAAGTGTGATCCTGGAACCCGGCATAGAGAGATTCGGCGACGCCCCACGGCGTGGGGAAGAGATACGGGGGCCAGATCTTCAGCTTCGCCAAGACGGCCCAGAGACCGAAGAGCGCGGCGTAGAAGATAACGAAACGGGCGGCGCGTTTCATATTTGCTTCACCCCTCTACCGGCTTGCTCCATTGGAGTTTCAACGTGTGGCTTGATGCCTTCGTTGTATTCGGCTTCGAGGGAGCGGTTGATTTCTTCACGCAGCTCGTCGAGGATCGCGCGGGCGGCACCGGCGACGGCGGGATCTTCGAGATGACGCGGACGCGGCAGGTCAACCGGAAATTCGCTCTTGACTCGGCCGGGCCGGAACGTGAGAAGGACAACCCGATCGCCGAGGCGGATGGCTTCCCGCACGTTGTGGGTGACAAAAATGATGGTGCGTCCAGTGTCGCTCCAGATGCGTTCCAGTTCATCGTGCAGCAGGTCGCGGGTCTGGGCGTCGAGGGCGGCGAAGGGTTCGTCCATGAGGAGGACGTCGGGCTCGGTGGCGAGGGCGCGGGCGATGGCGACGCGCTGGCGCATGCCTCCGGAGAGCTGATGGATGTAGCTATTTTCGAACTTCGCGAGATGCACGAGGCGAAGATAGTAGCGAGTTTTTTCTTCGCGCTCCGCTTTCGCGATGCCCTTCATCTTCATGCCGAATTCGACGTTCTCGCGCACGGTGAGCCACGGGAACAGGCCGTGCTCCTGGAAGATGAGGATGCGGTCGGTGCCGGGGCCGTGCACGGTATTGCCGTCGAGGAGAATCTGTCCGGAGGTCTGCTGGTGCAAGCCCGCGATGAGGTGCAGCAGGGTGGACTTGCCGCAGCCCGACGGGCCAACGACGCAGAGGAATTCTCCGGGCTGCACTTGCAAGTTGATGTGATCGAGAGCGAGCAGGCGCTCGCCGCTCTGGGTGCGGTAGCTGAGGCAGATGTCCCGGAGAGAAACTTTTGCGGTCCCGGTCGCGCCTGGGCGAATAACTGAGATGGCCCTCCCGGCAGAGCCTTGCGGGCGGGAAGAAAAGCGCGGATCGACGGGAATGGGAAACTGGCTGGGAAATTGTTGAACATTCGTGCTCATTGGATGGCCTTCCGTCCTTTTTCCGCGAGAACCTGGTTGAGAAGCGAGAGATCGTAGAGGCCGGAGAGATCTGGCATCTGGCGGCCGAGGAACCCGTCGTCGAAGGCCTGCTGCGCGGCGGTTGTGAGCGCGCTGTGCAGCGGGTCGCTGGTGACTTGCATGCGGGCGAACGCTTCGTCGAGAACCGAAGGCGGCAGGGCTTTGCCGGTCTCGCGTTGAATTTGCTCGTTGAGCAACTTCTTGGCCTCGGGCTGGTGGGCGTTGATCCAGTCGGTGAGGTCGAGGTTGGCGCGGATCCAGGCTTTCACGAGATCGGGATGAGCCTTCAGAAATTTGGTGTTGACGACGAGCAGGCCGATGACGAATTGTCCGTTGGGCCAGAGAGTGCGCTCGTCGACGAAGAGGCGGCCGTTGCCCTCGTGAATGAGGCGCGTGGCCCAGGGTTCGGGGGCCCAGGCGGCGTCGAGATCTTTCCTGAGAAAGAGCGTCAGTTGATCGGGATTGGCCATGGGGATGATCTGCACGTCGCCACCTTTGTCGTTGGTCTTGAGGCCATTTTTTCTGAGCCAGTTGCGCAGGGCCACGTCTTGCGTGTTGCCAAATTGCGGAGAGGCTACGCGCTTGCCGTGAAAATCTTCAGCCTTCTGAATGCCGGCGTCGTTGCGCACGATCAGAGATGCTCCGCCGCTGGCCGCGCCCGCGACCACGCGAAGAGCTTCGCCGTTGGAGCGCACGTAGCCGTTGATGGCGGGATTGGAACCGACGTAGGTCATATCGATGGCCCCGGCGAAGAGGGCTTCAATGGCCGACGGGCCGGCGTTGAAGCTGGTCCATTGCACTTTGACCTGGGGTCCCATGGCCTTGTCGAAGAAGCCGTTGGCTTTGCCCACCATGGCTTGCGCGTGCGTGATGTTGGGAAATGCGCCGACACGGATGGTGTTGGGCGTTCCCTGGGCACATCCTGCGACGACGGTCGCCAACCCCAGCGCCAGGACCGCCGCGATCCGGCTCAT
>Ga0210384_10003685_pt1 | contig 17560 bp, 13 predicted proteins | sample IncBWH2MmetaG_FD_160574 | JGI IMG/M metagenome (GOLD analysis project Ga0210384, IMG submission 160574) | Forest soil microbial communities from Barre Woods Harvard Forest LTER site, Petersham, Massachusetts, United States - Inc-BW-H-2-M | ecosystem: Environmental > Terrestrial > Soil >...
TTTCGCCGCTCCGCGGCTGGGAGTCCACTCTGGAACCGCGGACTTCCTGGCGGGGCGGGAAGGAGATGCTGGCAATCGCTTGGGTCGAATTGTCAAAGACGCAGAAAGCCCGGTTAACGCCCTCCGACGGCAAGGGCGGATTCATGGGCTGGTCGGTCGCAGTCAAAGGCGATACGGTTGTGGCTGGGGCTCCGATAACCGGCACCGGTGGCGCAGGAGACGGCGCCTACGTATTCGTCAGGCCTAAGGGGGGCTGGAAGAACAAAACGGAGACTGCGAAACTGTCGGCGTCGCGGGGAACCGGGTTCAGGTTGGGTTATTCGGTATCGATTGCCGGTAACACGATTGTTGCAGGGGCACCGTACTGGCATTCGCAAGACAACGGTGCTGCATACGTCTTTGTGAAACCGGTCAAGGGCTGGAAAGGTATGACTGAAACTGCCCGATTGACTCTTCCCCATTCAAACGACGTGGGCGATGTCTTCGGGTTTTCGGTTGCGGCCGAGGATCAAGGCAAAGCAATAAGGGTTGGATGCCCGGGGTGTTTACTCGGCAAAGGCGTTGCGTTCTCGTTCGCGGAGCCAGCCAGCGGATGGAAAACGACATCTATGTTCAGCTCGAAGCTTGTCGCATCGGATGGGGTAATTGGCGATCGTCTGGGCTTTTCCGTATCCTCAAGTCCGGCCGCGATTGTGGCCGGGGCACCCTACGCCGCAATCGGCTCCAACCAAAAGGAAGGTGCCGCGTACGTTTTCGGGCGATAAGGAACACACCGTCGCTTTGTTCCGTTTTTGTAAAAGGAAGCTACTAAGCCCCGAACGATTCTGCATCATCTGATAACATGCACGTCTGTTTGACCATGGGCCCCTGCGATTTGTATCGGCGGCTTCGGCAGATGGATTAACTTCCAACTCAAATCAGCCTCCTGGAGGATTGACATGAAAATCAGATCAGAAAAGAGTGTTTGTCATCGTCGGCGTTCGAGCCTCATGCGGACTTCAGTTGTTTCACACTTTGCTGCTCAATTGCTGCCTGCGCTGCAGCGTTCTTCAGTCTGGAGATGTGCGGTGCTGCTGTCCGCCTTGAGCGGTCTTTGCTACTCACAGCAGGGGCAAAACGCCGTTTACAATACCGGAGGCAGTGCGCCGACGCCCTCTCCAAGCTTCTTCGACGCCACGCAATTTCCGGCTGCCGACCCCTGCCTGCAGATCCAGTCCGCGTTCGGCGCGCTGCCGTCAAGCGGCGGCACCGTTGATGCTCGCGGGCTCACCACTGGCACTCCGCTTACTTGTTCGGTAAATCCGATTCCTTCCGGCGCAAAAGGCCGGTTGTTGCTTGGCAGCGGCATTTACCTGGCCCAGGTGCCGTGGGTGATTCAAGGCACCAACGCGAACGTCAACATCATCGGCACGGGCCCTAGCGGCAACACCGGCAACAACACCATCATTCAAGCCTGTGCGTCGGGCCAGACTGGTTGCGGGGGCGTTGTGTTTCCCTCAGGCAAAGCGGTGATTCAGATGGGAACGAGTAGCAGTACAGTATTTCGCAGCACGGTGAAGGAGCTGGCCGTGGACTGCCAGGATGTGCCCGGAGTGAGCGGCTTCCAGGTGATCGCCGCCCAGGAAGAAACGGTCTTCGATCTGGTCAGAGCCACGGGTTGCCGCGTGGCTAGCTTCGACATCGGCGCTGGTGACTCGAAGACCATGAACGGAGCCGCGCTCAGCAACTTCGAAGCCAACTACACTAATGGGGCCGGATGCCCCAGCGTAACAAATGGCACCATCGTAAGTGCGACCCGGGACGGCTCTGGCAATGTAACTGCCACATATGGCGTCGCTTCAATTCCCGCCCTCGTTCCGGGCTATGAAGTGGTCGTTGCTAGCGCCGGGACCTCAAATTTTAATGGCACTTATCGCGTGAACAGCGTCAACACGGGTTTGAGTTAATTCACGTACACCACGAACGCAACAGGAGGTTCGAGCACGGGTGGGAACTTCACTCTATACCCCGTGGGGGTTCGAGTTTGGCAGAACTCGACCAACCACGTGCGACCCATTGTCAATGGAACCGATTGCACCATGACGGGCCATTCTCCCGGCCCTATCGCCGTGGAGTTGTCCGGCGGCTCTCCTCTCCTTCAAGCTGTCCATGCCGAAGGTTTCGGTGTCGGGGTGCAGATTGGCGATCTTACCGGGACCACTTCAGCGACGTTGATTGACGTGAAGCTTGCTCCGAGCACGACAGGGGTTGTCATCAGTAACCAGTTCCAAACCGGTGCTGCAACACCGGCGTTCGCGCCTACTGGGAGTGTCGATATCTTGAATCTCGATGTAAGTGGCGGGAGCGGCACGAACGCGATCATAGACAACATTAACAACAACACGCTTACTGCTGCCAACAATCAAACGGTTGGCTATTATCTGTTCGGGACGAACGGAGTAACGACAAATGCGGTACCCGAGACGGGTTTGACAAACGCGGTCGACACCAACAGCCAGACTTTTGCAATCTACAACGGCAGTTCGAGCGCGGCTTTCAGCGCAGGACCCTCGGGAGTTACGGTTGGGGGAGGAAACATTGTGCAGGTCGGGTCGGGTAGCGCTGGAAACGGCGCTCATGTTCTAACCGCACAGTCCGGCACCGACACAACTGGAACCTGCCACCTCAACTCGGCTATGCCTGGTACCTGCACAATGACTTTCAACACTCACTGGAGCGTCGCTCCCGTCTGTGTCGCCAGCGATCAGACATCGGCCGGTGCCATCAAAGTTGCGCCTTCGACCACGCAGGTGGTCTTCAGTGGGCCTTCCAGCGATGTGGTTGCCTACCATTGCTTTGGTAATCCGAATTAGGGCTGGCCCACCCTTGTATCTTGCATTTTCATCTTCCGGTCCATAAGTGAGAAAAACTGAGGTTGCCCCACCCTTAGGTTCATTCAAGAGTGGGCGCTTCGATCCCGGCCGACGACGGGCCTCATGCCAGCTCCCAAATGGATACTGCGTTTGTGGTCGAGATTTTCGTCTCCCACCTTTCCGCACAGAACGCGGAAAGATGGGGCACCCTTCTTTTGCGTGTGATTTAGAATTCCCTCTCGCAAGGCGTCACACTGAAGAAAGCAGATTCCTCGCTTCGCTCGGAATGACAAGGGGTGGAATAAAATGTGGGGACAGACCGGATCTTCGTCTCCCACCTTTCCGCACAGAACGCGGAAAAGATGGGGCACCCTTCGTTTGGGTGTGGGTAAGATTTGCGTCTGGAATGCCCACCCCCCAGCCTCGCGCTTGACGGAACCGAGGGGGCGGAGTAAGATTCGCGGAATTCATCTTTGGGCCCCTGACGCAAATCCTCCAGAAGGCGAGATCCGTTCTATGACTCGAGAATCCTACCGGCCCCGAACCGAATCTGCTTTGAACCCCAACCTGAGCCGGCGTCTATTGGCCTATGCCACGGCTGCGAGCGCAGCCGGCGTGGGCGCGCTGGCGCTGGTGAAACCGGCTGAGGCGAAGATTGTTTATACGCGGGTGAACAAGCCGCTCAACTACGGCGTGACCATCCTTGACCTTAACAACGATGGAACGCCCGACTTCGGATTTTGTGAAAACGATACGGGTTCGTCCGCATCGACGAGTTGCGTTCTGGCGGGTCATCCCGCGGAGAAGGGGTGGTTGGGGAAACGCCCACCCAGTCCATTCGACCAGGTGCTATTCATCTTTCCTCCCGCGGCGCAGAGCAAGCATAACCAGATTGGGGCGAACGGGACCAATGCGTATGCCCTGCCGGCGGGCGTGGTTGTAGGGGGTAAAACAAAGTTTGCGCCCGGCGCCAAAGTGATGGCGAACTGCTTCGAAGGGGATTCTTCAATCTGCAGTGGTCCGTGGTCCGCCGCTCCCCATCGCTACCTGGCGCTGAAATTTGTGATTGGTGGAAAGGTCCACTACGGCTGGGCGAGGCTCAACGTCACCTGGAACGTCACCGGCGGTGAAAGCGCCACGTTGACTGGCTACGCGTACGAGACGGTCCCGAACAAGTCGATTGTCACGGGAGAGATCGTCGGGCCAACGAAGCGGATTGAGGACAGCCAGAAATCAGCGGAACCAGATGGTATTCGCGGAGTGCCGACTCTGAATCGTACTCCAGCCAGCCTTGGTCTGCTGGCCACGGGCGCTGAAGGTTTGGCAGCCTGGCGCAAGAAGGATGAGAACGAGTAGCTGCTGCTGTGTTTACGGCACCTTTCCGGGACCAGCTTGGGATTGGCCCAGCGATTCTCCGCTGTCGTAGCACGGAAGTTGCGACGCCAGGCCGCTTGCTGGAATGAGCCCGGCGGACTGCTCACGAAGGCGAGACCACGTTTATGACCTGGAATCTTACCAGCACCGGACAGAGGTTGCTCTGAATCGCGACCTAAAACGAGGTTCTGATTGCGTGGCGCAAGAAAAATGAGTCGGGGCGATACGCTCGAACCGACAACTTCACTAACAGGTATTGGTAACGACCGTTGCAATCCGCAGCGGAACAATGCGACGGATCCTGGCCGGGTCCGCATTCGCAGGTTCTGTAGAGATTGGAGGTCCATATGACGAAGGTATCGAGCAGGCTCCGCACCGAGTTTCCCCGTAGAGATTTCAGCAGAAAGAACTTCAGCCAACGTCTAACAGCCTACGCCACAGCTGCCACCGCGGCAGGCGTGGGGGTGCTGGCTTTGACGACACCGGCTGAAGCTGAGATTGTTTACACGCGGGTGAATAAGGCGCTGAAGTACGGCGTGACGCTTCTTGATTTAAACAACGATGGAATCGCGGATTTCGGATTTTGTCTGGGGACGTTCTCCGCCCGCGAGTTCCCCTCGTCATCGGGTTGCACAGTACCGGGCGGTCGAAAGCGGGCGTCATCAGAGAAGAGACGCGCTCCCAGCCCCTTCGGACAGTGGGTGTCAATCATTCCGGCGGCGACGGAGAGCAAGCGGAACGAGATCTGGGCAAACACGGCGGGAGCGTACGCTCTGCCCGCGGGCTTCAAGGTCGGGAGTAAGTTAGCGTTTACCCCTGGCGCCAAGGTAATGGCTGCCTGCTTCCAAGCTACCTCTTCAACCTGCCGTGGAAACTGGTCCACTGCTCCGCATCGCTACCTCGGTCTGAAATTTGTGATCAACGGAAAAACCCACTACGGGTGGGCCAGGCTCAATGTCACCTGGAACCTCAGCGGTGAGAGCGCTACATTGACCGGCTACGCGTATGAGACGATCCCGAACAAGTCGATTGTCACGGGAGACATCGTCGGGCCAGTGAAGCGGAAGGACGTCAGCCAGAAGGCAGCCAAGCCAGACATTCGCGGAGTGCCGACCACGAATCAAGGTGTCAGCCTTGGTCTGCTGGCCACGGGTGCGGACGGTTTTGTAGCGTGGCGCAGGAAAGATCAGGACGAGTAGGCGCCACGTTTTCCATTGCGCGGGGCCGGATCCGTTCGCGGTTAAGTGGCTACGCCCAAATCGAGCATTCTGTAGCAGGTAAGAAAGACGGAGGTTTCCATGTTTCGCAGCTGCATTCTTGTAAGTCTGATTGCCCTTTGCGTCGTTTTTCCCGCCGCTGCACAGCAAGCTGCGGGGACATCAGCTGACGCAGTCGTGCCGCCGATCGTGAATTTCAGCGGCGTGTTGACGGACGTGAACAGCAAAGCGCTGACGGGCGTGGTGGGAGTCACGTTCTCACTTTATAAGGATGCGCAGGGGGGAGCGCCGCTGTGGATGGAAACGCAGAATGTTCGTCCCGACAAGGCCGGACGCTACTCGGTGATGCTCGGCTCCGCTTCCAGCCAGGGATTACCGGCCAATGTGTTCGCAGCTGGGGAGGCTCGCTGGGTGGGGGTGCGGGTCCAGGAGCAGGAGGAGCAGCCACGCTTTTTATTGGTCGCCGTTCCTTACGCGTTGAAGGCGTTGGATGCGGAGACGATCGGCGGCAAGCCGGCGTCTGCTTTTGCGCTGGCAAATCCGACGGGGCCCGCTAGTGCGCCTGGTTCCGGCAGCGCTTCGGCCACGCGAAGCTCCGCTGCAACGCTTCCGCCGATAACAGGAACTGGCAAGCCGGGATTCATCGCGGAATGGGCAACCACCACTAAGCTCGCCGATTCGGCTCTTTTTCAAAGTACGGCCGGCAATCTGGGAATTGCTACGGTTACTCCCACGCAGAAATTTGAAGTCGATCTGGGGAATATGCTGGTGAGAGGCTCGGACAACTTCACCACGGGCGGCGATACGGCGTTTCTTTACGTCGGGGATGCGAACCATCCCATCGAGGCAATTCATTCGAATCCCAAGACGAATTCGGGAGGATTGACGATAGGGACTTTCAAAGCTCCGCAACTGATTTATCTGCAGGATGGGACGGGGAATGTTGGGATCGGCATTGGGACGGCGGCTCCGGTGGCTCGTCTGGATGTGGCCGGCACGACGGAATCGGCGATTTATGGTCAGTCAGTGAGCGCAAGCCTGATCGGCGCTTCAATCGGGCCCGCGTCCGGGCTTTGGGGCGACACCGGGCAGAGCGGTAACCTGGCGATTGTGGGCACAGCAGACGACGGATACCCCTTGATCGGAATCAACAACAGCCCGAGCGGCGATGCCGGCATGGTTGTGGAAGGGTTCGACAGCACGAACTCGGCGGGGCTGCTGGCCGATATCTACAGCGCCGGGTTTGGCGGAGAGTGCATCGTCGACGTGAATGGGAACATGACTTGTACGGGCACGATTACGCCCGCGGTTGCAATCGATGGCGGAACCCGGAAGGTTGCCGTCAGCTCGATCGGAGCGGCGGAAGACTGGTTCGAGGATGCTGGCTCCGGGCAGCTGTCGAATGGCGCGGCTGTGGTCCGGCTGGAATCGACGTTCGCTCAAACCGTCAACAGCAATGTTGAGTATCACGTGTTTCTTACTCCCAAGGGAGAGTGCGAGGGCCTTTACGTCAGCAACGAAACCGCTCGCGGCTTTGAGGTACACGAACTTCGCCACGGGAGCTCGAGTGTTGGTTTTGACTATCGCATTATGGCGAAGCGCAAGGGCCATGAGAGTATTCGTCTGGCGGACAGGACACGGGAATTCGAAGTGCCCAAGCCCAGCCGCACAGCCAAGGCGGGGAGCAAAGCGTTGTCCGCGCAGGCAATGGCGGCGCGCAGCGCGGACGTCCACTAACGCGGCGGCGTTCGTGTATGGCGAAATCGAATCAGGCCGCGGCTTTGGTTTGGCCCGGTCGCTGGAAGGCGGCCTCTTTACCTGTCTTGAGGGATTGCTCGGCATCGAGCAATCCGTAGAGTTGAATCGCCTTGGCTACGACCCCGGTCCAACCAGTCTGGTGGCTGGCGCCGAGGCCGGCGCCATTGTCCCCGTGGAAGTACTCGTAAAAAAGAATGTGATCGCGCCAGTGGGGATCGGATTGAAACTTCTCAGTCCCGCCATAGACCGGACGGCGGCCGTGCGCGTCGCGGAGGAAGATGCGGATGAGCCTTTCCGCGATTTCCTTTGACACTTCGAAAAGGTTCATCATTTTCCCGGAGCCGGTGGGGCACTCAATCTTGAAATTGTCGCCGTAGTAGAAATAGAAGTTCTGCAGTGCCCGGATGATCAGCGCGTTCACCGGGAACCAAACCGGACCTCGCCAATTGGAATTTCCTCCGAACATGCCGGTGTCTGATTCGGCGGGCAGGTAGTCCACACGATGTTCCTGTCCCTGGATGTGCAAGACATACGGGTTCCGCTCATGGAACTTCGAGAGCGAGCGGATGCCGTAAGGACTGAGAAATTCGTTTTCGTCGAGCATCCTCGAAAGGATGCGGCGAAGGCGCTCGGGAGTGACTAATGAAACGATGCCGCGCTCGCCCACGCCGAGATGACCGGGGCCAGTGGGATGCATGCATTGCAATAGCTCGGGCATCTGGACCAGCCGCGATTGAAAGGCCGCTAAGGTCTGCGGGACGAGCTCCCGTTGCCACTTTTCCACTACCGTGGTTGCACACAGCGGGAGCAGTCCTACCATGGAGCGCACCTTCAGCCGCTTGGCGCTGCCGTCAGGAAGGCGGAGCAGGTCGTAGTAGAAACCATCTTCTTCGTCCCACATGCCTTCCTCACCGGGCCGGTTCATGGCTGCGGCTATAAAGCAGAAGTGTTCGGTGAACTTATAGGCCATGTCTCCGTAGATGGGGTCGTAGGCGGCGAGTTCCACCGCGATCTCAGCCATGTTCTGGGTGAAAAGAGCCATCCAGGATGTACCGTCGGCCTGCTCGAGGTGGCCTCCAGTGGGCAGGGGTGCGCTGCGGTCGAAGACGCCGATGTTGTCGAGCCCGAGGAATCCGCCCTCGAATACATTCTTGCCAAAGCGATCCTTGCGATTCACCCACCAGGTGAAGTTCAGCAAGAGCTTGTTGAACGCGGAACGGAGGAACTCGATGTCGCCCTCACCGCGCAGGGCCTGTTCGGTGCGGTGCAGGAAAAGTGTGGCCCAGGCGTGGACCGGTGGGTTCACGTCGCTGAAGTTCCACTCGTAGGCTGGAAGTTGGCCGCTGGGGTGCTGGTAGCGACCGCGCAGCATCAGTTCGAGTTGATGCTTGGCGAAGTCGGGATCCACGATCGAGATCGGCAGGGTGTGAAATGCAAGATCCCACGCGGCATACCATGGGTATTCCCACTTGTCGGGCATCGAAATGATGTCGTCGTTGAACATGTGAAACCATTCCTGGTTTCGGGAGTAACGGCTGTCAGCACGCAGCGGGTTGGCGTCGTGTTCTTCCAGCCACTGGTGGCCGTTGAAACCGTAATACTGCTTGGTCCAGAGCATGCCGGCGAGGGCCTGACGCATGACGTTGGTTGCGTCCGGGGAGGTAGAAGGAGGAGTCACGGAGCGGTAGAATTCGTCGGCCTCCTCGAGGCGGCGGGCCATGATTTCGTCGAAACTGGCGTCGAAAGGATTCGTCCCATTCCGGGTGAGTTGGTCCCCGGCGGTCGCCTCAGCCAGGCGCAGACGGATGACGACGGACTGGCCGGGCTCGACGGCCAAGGCGTAGTGAGCTGCCGCCTTCGTGCCCACTCCCGCCGGATTGATCGCGTCAGACTGACCGTTGATCAAATAATGATGGAAAGCGTCTTTCACATAGGGGCTCGGGTTGGGAGTGTGAAACAGCCGCTCATTATTGGTTTCGTTTTCGGTGAAGAGAAGCGTTGGGTTGCCATCGCAGTACAACAGATGGTCCGCGAGTTCGGCGTGAGACGCACGAACCGCCTTCGCACCCCCCGAGTCCTTCACCTGGTGCAGCGAAGGTTTGATGGCGTCTTTCTTCCAAGACCAGGTGTTGCGGAACCACAGCGTAGGCAGGAGGTGCAGCGTTGCGGCTTCCGGTCCGCGGTTGCACACCGTGATCCTGATCAGCACATCCGATGGAGTTTCCTTGGCATATTCGACGAACACGTCAAAATAACGATCGTCATCAAAAACACCGGTGTCGAGAAGCTCGTACTCGAGCTCATTGCGAGATCGCGCGCCGTTCGTCGTCACCAGGTTGTCGTAGGGATACTCGACCTGCGGGTACTTGTAGAGGTACTTCATGTAGGAATGAGTAGGCGTGCTATCGAGGTAGAAGTAGTACTCCTTCACATCCTCGCCGTGATTGGCCTCGCTGTTGGTCAATCCGAAGAGCCGCTCCTTCAGAATGGGATCGCGTCCGTTCCACAAGGCCAATGCGAAACAGAGGCGTTGCTTGTCGTCGGAAAATCCGGCCAGACCATCTTCGCCCCAGTGGTAGGCACGGGAGCGAGCTTGATCGTGCGAGAAGTAATCCCACGCGTTGCCGTCCGGGCTGTAATCCTCGCGCACAGTTCCCCACTGACGTTCGCTCAGGTACGGGCCCCATTTTTTCCAGGCCTTCCCTTCGCGAACTTCCTGCAAGCGCGTGCTTTCGCGAGTCATGGTTATTGCTCCTCCCTATCGATTCAACGCCTAAGCCGTAGGTGTCGTGATCCAGCACGGGCGTGGACGTCCGCGCCTGCACTCGCTTACCGTCCCACTCCGGCGCGCGCTACCTCGGCTTCATCCTCGGGTAAGCTTCGAGGAACAAAGCCGAACTTGCCCAACAGGAACAGACTTCCGCAGATCGCTGCGGCGACAGAAGCGGCGAGCGTTCCGATTTTGGACAGGTCGAGCAAATCTCCTTCCCCAAACGCCAAGGTGGCAATGAACAGTGACATGGTGAATCCGATTCCGCAGAGCCAACTGCCTCCGATGATTTGGCCCCAGGAGACGGCGTGGGGCTGGGTTGCCAATCCGAATCTTGCTGCCAGCCAGGCGAACAGCGCAATGCCGATCGGCTTTCCAACAAAGAGTCCGAGAGCCACGCCCAGGCTAACGGAGCTCGTGGCTGCGGCTCCCAAATTGCCGAGAATGTGTACCCCGGCGTTCGAGAACGCGAACAGCGGCATTACGAGAAAACTGACCCAGGGCTGGAGTTGATGCTCGATGCGGTGCAAAGGCGACTCTATGAGCTCACATTGTCCTTCCAGGGTGTGAACGGCGGCGTGTTCTTCGAAGGAGTTCGGGACTGCAGCTTCGAGCCGGTCCAGCAGCCAACGGCCCTGCTTGAGGAAATGGGCGCGATCGATATAAGTCCGCGCCGGAATTGTGAAAGCAAACAAGACTCCGGCCACGGTGGCATGGACTCCCGACTTGAGCACTGCCGCCCAGACGCAGATCCCAAGGAATGCGTAGATCGCCGGCTTACGAATACCCATGCGATTCGCCCCAACCGAGATGCCGACTCCGACAAGTCCTGCCGCGAGGCTAAGGAAATGGATTTGCGCAGTATAGAAAAGGGCAATCACCAGTACGGCGATGATGTCGTCCACGATGGCGAGAGCGGTCACAAAAATCTTGAGGGAAACAGGAACACGATCCCCAAGCAGGGCGAGCACTCCGAGAGCGAACGCGATATCGGTTGCCATGGGAATACCCCAGCCCTTTCGGGCAAAGTTGCCATGGTTGAGCAATAAATAAATAAGGGCGGGGACAATCGTCCCGCCGATGGCAGCGATCAAGGGAAAAGCTGCTTGCTTCAGGGAGGACAACTCGCCGATCAGGACCTCGCGTTTGATCTCGAGTCCGACCAGGAAAAAGAAAACGGACATCAGCCCGTCGTTGATCCATTGGTGACGAGTTTCCGACAAAAAGAAGCGTCCGAAGCCGACATCAAACTGGGCAGACCACACGGCATGATAACTGTGTTCCCAGGGGGAGTTCGCCCAGATGAGCGCGGCAAAAGTAGTAGCCAAAAGCAGAATACCGCCGGCCGCCTCCATTCGCGCAAAGCGCACAAATGGACTGGTGATCACTTCGATGGGCAGGGCCATCCTCGAAGGCGGAGTATCCGTGGACATCAAGATTGTCCTATATCATCGAAGACTCGCGAATCGAACTATCACTTCTGCTAGTTCGCCGCGCGCCGTCGGCGCAGTAGTCTTTTTCTCCGTTTGGCCGGAGCCGGCGCGTTGACTCCATTTTATGCCGGCTGGGCTCCGCGAGTCTCGCAGTGCGTATCGCCTGGACCGTATCGTGTCAATGCGAACACATTGGCATCCGAAGATTTTCGTGTGGCGTGAAACTATCTCCAGCGCCCTGGAGCTATCCCGCCGCGACGGGCTGAGTAATAATAAGATTATGATCTCCCCCCGTGCCGGCCAGCCGCGCCAAAGAAGATGCTGGTGGACGTAGCTCGGCTCGAGCGCAAGTATCTTGAACGTCGGCCGGGGAGCCCGCGCAAGCCGTACGGGACGACATCATACAGGCTGCGGAGGCAACGTTGGAGTCGGCGTCTGGAGCCTTGAAAGGGCGCAGCTTCAAGCCGCGCCATACATCGTTTTTGAAGACATACGGCAGGGCTGGGAAGCTGTGCCCTTTCAAAACTCGAACGCCGAGAGTTTTTCGCAACCTGCTGGCGATCTAAAAGACTTTTCTCAAAAAGGAGTTATCTATGCAGCTTGGAATGGTTGGCCTGGGAAGGATGGGAGCGAACATGGTACGGCGCCTTCTCAAGAATGGACACGATTGCGTGGTCTTCGACACGTCCTCGAAAGCAGTTGAGGAACTGGTGCAGGAGAAGGCGGTGGGTTCTGTGACGCTGCCCGAGTTCGTTGCGAAACTGCAGAAGCCGCGGGCAATCTGGCTGATGGTCCCGGCCGCAGTCGTCGACAAGACCGTTGCCGGCCTGCTGCCGCACCTCGAAGCGGGAGACATTCTCATCGATGGCGGCAATTCGTATTACGTGGACGACATTCGTCGGGCAAAAGAACTCGCGGCAAAAGCGATCCATTACGTGGACGTGGGCACGAGCGGAGGCGTATGGGGTCTGGAGCGAGGTTATTGCATGATGATCGGCGGCGAGCCGGATATCGTCAAGCATCTTGATCCCGTCTTCGCGACGCTGGCCCCCGGCGTCGGCGACATACCGCGTACTCCGGGACGCGACAAGGTCGACGGCACCTCGGAGCAGGGCTACCTGCACTGCGGACCAAACGGCGCTGGCCACTTCGTGAAGATGGTGCACAACGGAATCGAATACGGAATTATGGCGGCCTACGCCGAAGGGTTAGGCATCCTGCGGTCCGCCAATGTCGGCAAACAGGAACACGCGATTGACGCCGAGACGACGCCGCTGCGCGATCCTGAGCACTATCAATACGACCTGAACCTGCCTGATGTCGCGGAAGTGTGGCGGCGCGGGAGCGTGATCGCTTCGTGGCTGCTTGATCTGACGGCGTCAGCATTGCTTCAGGACCCGGGGCTTTCTCAATTCGCCGGCCGAGTTTCCGACTCAGGGGAAGGCCGTTGGACGATCAAGGCGGCCATCGATGAAGCCGTACCAACGCCGGTTCTCACCACAGCGCTCTACGAGCGCTTCAGTTCGCGCGGCGAGGCTGATTTTGCCAACAAAATATTGTCAGCCATGCGTTACCAGTTCGGCGGGCACCACGAGAAACCCGGTGATAAAACACAGGCCGCTTAAGGGTGGGCAACCCTCGAAATCTCGCGTGCAAGAAGCTTCCCTTGCCGGCCCGCGAGCTTTAGCTATTCGAAGGAAGGGACGTCATGAATCTTGAAGTGTTCGCTGATGCTGAGTCAGTAGCCTCACAAGCTGCCGCACTTGTTGCTGCGGACGCGCGGGCGGCTGTCGCCGCCCGTGGTCGTTTTGTAATTGCGGTGAGCGGAGGCCACACCCCCTGGCTGATGTTGGGCGCTCTGACTGCGCAAGACGTTCCCTGGCATAGCGTCTATGTGCTGCAAGTCGACGAGCGTGTAGCTCCCGCAGGACACAAGGACCGGAACTTTACTCCGCAGAGTGAAATCCTGCAAGGCGTGCTGCGGCCTGAGCAACTTCTCGGGATGCCGGTTGAGTCACCTGATCTGGAGGCGGCGGCGATCCAATACGCTGCAAGTCTCCGCAAGATTGCCGGCTCGCCAGCGGTGCTCGACCTGGTGCATTTGGGTCTCGGGCCCGACGGCCACACCGCTTCCCTGGTTCCGGGGGATCGAGCCCTCGACGTCAATGACGCAGATGTGGCGGTGACCGGGATCTATCAGGGAAGACGGCGACTGACCTTGACGTATCCGGTTCTTAATCGATCCCGGCGCATTCTGTGGCTGGTGACCGGGGATGAAAAGCTCGGAATGCTTGCCCGCTTGCGGTCCGGGGATGTGTCGATTCCGGCTGGCCGGGTTCGGCGGGATCGGGCAGTGGTGTTCGTCGACCAGACTGCTGCGCGACGATTGGCGGCGTGAGCGAAAACAGTGCTGACCGGCCAGCGGGCGCGCGCACTCTAAGGGATTCTGCCTTCGAAAATACATCGTGTACGGTATAGAACGACAGCCGGAATTATGGCAGGATTTGAGCAACTCTCCGGCCGGAAGCTTCTCCGATCGTAAAAGGGCAAGCGCACGGCCATGCATTCCACCAACCCATCTGATCACGAGAGTCAGGTTCACCGCCTCAAGAAAGAAATAGACAGTCTCACCAAGAAACAGTCGGAAGCAATCCAGAGTGCCACGTATCTAGGAATGACCGCAGACGAAGCGAAGGAGTACGACTCCCGCCGTGACCGGATTCTGAAACTAGTCGAGCAGGTGCGTCAGCTTGAGAAGGCCGCTTAAGCCGCGCGGATTTCTCCGCCGAGCTGCCTGTCGTTTCCAAGGCTGCGATTTTCGTGGGAAATCAAGAGCATCTGTGTCATAATTCGTGACAACTTGCTGCCATCGCCCTCGCCCAAGCTGTGTCAGCTTTGCGTCGGTTCGACGGAGGCTGTTATGCCTTGCCCGTTATGCGCGTCTGGCAATCAGGCCGAATTTGGGGCTGAGATACTTATCCATTTCTCCGGCCTCAAGAATCTTGACCAACTGCCCGTCTGGGTATTCCCCAAACTTTCAGTCTGCCTGGATTGCGGCTCTTCGCGGTTTATCACTCCAGAAGGCGCCTTGGCTCAACTCGCAAAAGGTACTACGACAGGCGAAGCCGCAATCTCCGACCGTGTCGCATTCCAGCGCAAGACCGCGTGAGGAGCATCCGATGCCGTTGGGCTGGGCTTCAACGGGTTTCAAGGCATATCACGTGCTTTGAGTTCTGGGGTGGGGGACGGGAATCGAATCCTCTCTCAAACGTCAAACAAAGAACTTAGCCGAGCACGGTCAGCAATCTTAGCTCTTGCCCGCAGCGAGTGCGTACCTGTTGAGGTGGCGTTGAACGGAGTCGGAAAGCCTAGAAGGCGTTCTGGCCGGACGCGAAGACGGTTTCATACATCCTCCGCCGAATGCCGACGTTGTAACTCCAGCGGCAAGGTATTCCCTGACGTGCTTGTGAGGAGATCGATCAATTTATGTAAACGGGCATTTTCACGTTTTGACCCAGAACGGGGGATTTGAGCGTAATGGGGATGTTTCGCCAGTTGACGACCTACTCCGGTGACGGCAGGACAAATCTGAATCGGCTGAAGGTGAGTTGCACCCAGCATGGCCCTACGGCGCACGATGCTAACAGCTAACATGACACTCCGAGCGGGTAACACTGATGACTGCTCGAAAGGCTAGGGTGTGATCTCGAACACAACGCCGAAGCCGCTGTCGTTTGCCCCTTCGTAGTAGGTCGTGCCGAACAGGTGAGTGGCCGTGGAGTCGAGGCTGGGTACGCTGGGCCTGTTGCCCCCCGTGCTGCGGGTGAAGCGATGGAGTACGTTGAGGGTCCACTTGCCACTGGAAAGAGATAGCTTGAAGACGGTGCCTTCGGTGACGACACCCAGACCCATCGTGGAGCCGTAAATGTTACCTGCAGGATCGAGAATGACGCCGTCGGGATAACCGCCAGCCTTGTCGCACCTGAACCGATGAAGGATGGTCTCATTCCAATTGCCGCCGGACTGCGGAGTCAATTCGAAAACCGTGCCACAGTCAGATTTGCTGCCACCGAGAGTAGTCGATCCATAGAGATTCCCGGACGGATCGAGTACTACACCAAAGGGGTCCTGGCCGTCTCGATAGCCTTGGAAACGATACAACACGCTCTCGGTCCATCCGCCACCAGATTTGGGCGACATCTCGAAGACCGTGCCGCATCCCCCTAAGCTGCCGCTACATGGCCCTTCTCCGCCGCCTTCCGACGTGCCATAAAGGTTGCCGGAAGCGTCGAAAATCAACCCTGAATTGGGATAGGCGGCATCGGTATTGTCGTAGCCGCCTTGAAAGCGGTAGAGGATCTGTTCGGTCCAGCGCTCTGAGCCAGGCGACAATTCGAAAACCGTTCCACAGCCGCAGTCCGTTCCCCCATCTGCGGTGGCGCCGTAGAGGTTACCGTTACCATCGAAGACGACTCCCCCGAGGGGAGCCGCGGCATCATTTCCTCCTTGAAAACGATAAATCGTACTCTCGGTCCAACCGCCGCCGGAGGTCGGTGTTAATTCAAAAACCGTGCCACAGCCGTCGGTGCACGATTTTGAGTTACCGCCGCCGGACACAGTCGTTCCATAGAGGTCGCCCGCTGTATCGAAAACCAGACTACCGAGTGGGTACGAACCATCTTGGCCGCCTTTGAAGACATGGAGCACGCTATAGCTCCATCCGGTCGAATTTGGCGTCAGCTTGTAGACGATTCCGCATCCAATACCACCGCCGCACGCCGCCGCATGACCGCCTTCGGTTGTCGTGCCGTATAGATTGCCAGCTACGTCGGAAATCACCCCTGACATTGGGTACTTTCCGGGCGTGGCTTGGAACACATGCAGCACTTTCTCGAGGTCCGCAGCCCAGCTACTGGATACCAACAGTAGCGTTAACAGAGAAACAGCGACGATTTGGCTCAATCGGGAGTGGGATTCTTTGAGTGTCATTGACTTACCTCTCGGCGGGCGTCAATAGTAGCACAGAAGCGGCCAGCGCAGCCGCGTTCAAAACAGGTTCGACCAGACCTTTGCAAAGCCCGCCGGGAGAGCCCGGGAGAGCGCGCACCGGACCTATGAAAAGGGAAGGGATCGCTCAGCGTTTACCGGCAGCAAGGACTGTTGGCGAAAGCAGGCGATTTCGCTCATTGAGGTGGTTTTGAGCGTAGTCGAGATTTATCAACAGTTACGATCTGATCGAGACCCACTACTCGATGGAAGCCCTAAGATCGCGGCCATTATTATCGCTGCGGTGCTCACCTTCGCCAAGGGCTTGGGGTCCGCATCCTCCATCCGTTAGTTATGCTTGGAAAGTCTTTAAGCAGAGGCGGAAGCCGTATCGCCTTCAGGAACGACCGTCGCCCCAGGGGCATGTCCACTGGTCACCAAGTCGAGCAGAAAATTTGCTTAGGGTGTGATCTCAAAGATTGCCCCTAACGGGTGTTGACCGCTTCCTAACGATGGCCCGTATAGATTGCCACTGCCGTCGAAGACTACACCAAATACAGGAGTTGACGCTCCAGGATCATTGCCAAAGGAGTGCAGAATTGTCTCGCTCCACCGGCCGTTGGCGCTGGGTGTTAGTTTGAACACGGTTCCAAAACCTCCATTGGCACCGCCTTTGGCGGTGGTTCCGTAGAGATTTCCTGCGTTGTCGAATGTGACGCCAGAGGTTGGCGCGAATCCGTCTTTCCTGTTGTTATCGAATGAATGGAGCAGGGTCTCTTGCCAGCTGCCGTTACCACCAGGCGTCAGTTTGAAGACCGTGCCGAAATCTCCGTGACGTCCGCCGCGATAGGTTGTACCCAAGAGGTTTCCTGACGCATCTACAGTCAACCCTGCGATGGGTTGGAATCCATCCAAACTACCCTTTATGAACGAATGCAGTACGCGCTCCGTCCAACCTCCACCTCCGTTTGGGCTCAACTGGAAGACAACCCCGCGATGACCAGCGCCGCCGAACTCCGTCGTGCCATAGAGATTTCCGGCTGTGTCGAAGACTACGCCAGCATAGGGGTTGTATCCATTTTTATTGTCGAATGCGAAAAGCTGGTTCTCCGTCCAAGTCCCATCCCCGTGCGGGACTAGCTGGAAAACCGTGCCCGCGCTGTCAGGACC
>Ga0210384_10003686_pt1 | contig 17555 bp, 16 predicted proteins | sample IncBWH2MmetaG_FD_160574 | JGI IMG/M metagenome (GOLD analysis project Ga0210384, IMG submission 160574) | Forest soil microbial communities from Barre Woods Harvard Forest LTER site, Petersham, Massachusetts, United States - Inc-BW-H-2-M | ecosystem: Environmental > Terrestrial > Soil >...
CCCCCGATGGGCCAGGCGCAGCGAGCGCAAGACGTTCTGCTCGACCAGCAGGATCGTGATTCCCTGCCCGTTGATGCGGGCCAGGTCGTCGAAGATGGCCTTCACCATGACCGGAGCCAGCCCGAGGCTCGGCTCGTCCAGCATCAGCACGCGCGGACACGCCATCAGCCCCCGGCCGATGGCGCACATCTGCTGCTCGCCACCCGAGAGGGTGCCCGCGAACTGGGCGGCCCGCTCCTGCAGCCGGGGGAAGAGGGCGAAGACCCGCTCCAGGCTCTCGCCCCGGCGCTTGCGGGCCGCGCCGGTGCGGGCGCCCAGGTCCAGGTTCTCCCGCACCGTGAGCGACGGGAAGAGCTGGCGACCCTCGGGCACGTGCGCGATGCCGCGGGCCACGACCTGCGCGGGGGTGAGCCCGTCGAGGCGCTGGCCCTCGAACTCGATCCGGCCGCGACGGAGCGGCAGCAGGCCGGAGACTGCCCGCAGCGTGGTGGTCTTGCCCGCGCCGTTGGCGCCGATCAGGGCGACCGCCTCGCCCTCGCGCACCTCGAACGAGACGTCCCCGACCGCGGTCAGGTCGCCGTAACCGACCTCGATGCCGTCAACCCGCAGAAGGGTGGACATACTCCTCGCCGAGGTAGGCCTCGATCACGCGCGGATGGTTGGCGACCGAGGCGGGCTCGCCCTCCGCGAGCTTCTCTCCGAAGTTCAGCACCGCGATGCGATGCGAGAGCGTCATGACCGCCCGCATGTTGTGCTCGATCAACAAGATGGATACACCCGCCTCGTTGATGCTCCGGATGAGACTCACGATGGCCTCGATCTCGGTCGGGTTGAGACCGGCCATCACCTCGTCCAGCAGCAGCAAGATGGGCTCGGTGGCGAGCGCGCGCGCCAGCTCGAGGCGCTTGCGCTCGGCCAGGGTCAGCCCGGCCGCCGCGTGCCCGGCCTTGGGCCCCAGCCCGACCTGGTCGATCACCGCGCGGGCCTTCGCGCGGGCGTCCGCCATCTGCGGCCGCCGCGCGAGCGCGCCAACCCGCACGTTGTCTAGCACCGAGAGATGCGGAAATGGGCGCACGATCTGGAACGTGCGGGCCAGGCCGAGTCGGCAGATGGCGTGCGGCTTGAGCCCCACGATCGGCCGCCCGTCGAACTGGATCGTGCCGGCATCCGGGGGGAGGAAGCCCGAGAGCAGGTGGAAGACGGTGGTCTTCCCCGCACCGTTGGGGCCGATGAGGCCCAGCACTTCACCCCGCGCCATGTCGAAAGACAGATCGCGCACCGCCTGCACGCCGCCGAAGCGCTTGGAGATTCCGGAGACCTCGAGGAGCCGAGCGGGAGGTGTCATTCTGAGCGCGCTGGAGCGATGGCGATCGCGCTGCGTCGTGGCCTCTTCGCGCAAGCGCTCATCGGGGCGCCGCCTCGACCCAGAGTGGCGCTCGCGCTGCGTCGTGGCCTCTTCGCGCAAGCGCTCATCGGGGCGCCGCCTCGACCCAGAGTGGCGATCGCGCTGCGTCGTGGCCTCTTCGCGCAAGCGCATGTTCTGGGCCTCTTCGCGCAAGCGCATGTTCTGGGCCTCTTCGCGCAAGCGCTCATCGGAGGGGGGCTGCCTTTGCCCAGAGGCGGCGGAGGGCGGGGTAGGCGCCTTGCGGGAGGAAAAGGACCACGGCGATGAGCAGCAGGCCGTAGGCGATCAGGTGGGCGCCCGACCAGCCTCCCTGGCCGAAATAGACCCGGGAGGCCTCGGCGAGGGGGCTCAGGATGAACGAGCCGAGGATCGGCCCCAGCACCGTGCCGGCGCCGCCCACGATGGGACGGATGACGATCTCGACCGACAGCGGGATGCCGAATACCGCGTTGGGCTGCAGCGAGAAGAGATAGAAAGCGTAGAAGGTCCCGCCCACCCCGGTGAGGAACGAGGAGACCACCATCGCCAGCATCTTGTAGCGGAAGGTGTCGACCCCGAGCGCCTCGCAGGCGCTCTCGTCCTCACGGATCGCGATCAGGTAGGCCCCGAAGCGCCGACGCTCGATCGCGGCCACCACCGCGGTGGCCGCGAGCATGAGACCGAGCGCGATGTAATAGTACGCGCGGTTGTCCTGGAACTGGAACTGGCGTGGGTTGCCGGTGAACGTGATGTAGTAGCCGAGCGCCCCGCCCACCGCATCGGTGTTGAGCGCGACGATGCGGCACACCTCCGCGAACGCCACCGTGAGCAGCACGAAATAGAAGCCACGCAGGCCGAACCGGAAGCCCAGATAGCCGACCACGGTGCCGAGGGCGGCGGAGAGCACTCCGCCCACCAGCATGCCGATCCACGGGGTGAGCCCGGCCTGCACGGAGAGCAGCGCGGAGGCGTACGCGCCGATACCGACGAAGGCGGCGTGTCCGGCCGAGAGCTGGCCCGCGTACCCTCCCACGATATTCCAGGCCTGCCCGAGGAAGGCGTAGAAGAAGATGAAGATGAACACGGTGACCGCGTAGGAGTTGAGCACCGCCGGAAGCAGCAACAGCACGATCAGCGCGGCCGCCGCGACCCACCTCACGTGGCGGATCTCCCGAAGAGTCCGGCCGGGCGGAACAGAAGGATCAGGATCAGCAGCGAGAAGCTCACCAGCTCCTTCATCGACGGGCTCAGGAACACCGCGCCCATGGACTCGGCCACCGAGACGAGCAGGCCGCCCAGGAAGGCGCCGGGCAGGCTTCCCATGCCGCCGATGATCACGATGTTGAACGAGGCCACCGAAAGCGAGAGCCCGCCCGCGGGCTGGAAGGGCAGGATTGGCGAGACCAGCGCGCCCGCCGCCCCCACGCAGGCCGCCCCGATGCCGAAGGCCACCGCGTACACGCGCCGCACGTCGGTGCCGATCACCAGCGCGCCGTAGGCGTTGTCGGCCGCCGCCCGCATGGTGCGGCCGAGATCGGTGCGGGTCAGAAAGAGATAGAGCGCCAGGGTGAGCGCCATGGCGAGCGCGAAGGTCACCAGGCGCGCCACGTCCACGAAGATCGGCCCGATCCAGATGGTGGCCGCGCGGAGGGGCGACCGCACCCGCTGCGGATCGGGGCCGAAGGCCACGAGCGCGGCGTTCTCCAGGACCAGGGCCACGCCCAGCATCAGGAGGATCTGCATCTCGTGGGGGGCGTCCACGATGCGGTCGACCAGGACGCGCTGGATCACCACGCCGAGGACGAAGAGAACGGCCGCGCACGCCACGAACCCGACGTACGGGTCGACCCCGGCCCGGGTCGCCAGGAGCCACGCCAGGTACATGCCCCACACCATCATGTCGCCGTGGGCGAAGTTCACCACGCGCATCACCCCGAAGATGAGGGTGAGCCCCACCGCCATGAGGCTGTAGACGCCTCCGAACAAGAGCCCGCTGAGCAGGCCCTGAGCGATGAGCGCCGGGTCCAGGGGCGGCTACGCCTTGGGGCGCGGGAACACGAACTTCTGGAGCGCGGCTTCCTTCGGCCAGACCGCGACGGGCTTGCCGCCGAGGATCTGGAGCATGGTGGTGACCGCGTTCGGATTGTCGCCGATCTCGTTGAACATCACGGGCCCCGCGTACTGCATGAGGCCGGCCGACCAGTTCGTCTTCCGGATCGCCTCCACGATCACGTCGGGGTCGGTGGACTTGGCCCGCTCGAGCACGTCGGCGATCAGCAGCATCGCGTCGTAGGAGTAACCGGAGTTGGTGTCGAAGGTCTTGCGCTTACCGGTCTCCTTCTCGGCGCGCTTCGCATACTCTTCGGCTACGCTCTGCGTCTTCGGGTTTTTGAAGTTGGCCCAGGGCGTGCTGTTCAGCACGTACTCGAGATCTTCCTTGAGCACCGCGATCTGGCCGGCCTCGTAGAGGCCGGGGCTCCCCGGCCCCACGATGCCCATGATCTCGACCCGCTGCTTGCGGATCTCCGGGAGCAGGAGCTGCGCGCTCGCCGGCCGCGTGATCGGCGCGATGACGTCGGGCTTGGCCGACTTGGCCCGCGAGACCTCGGTGGAGAGATCCTGCGGCGGCTCCGGCCAGGGGATCACGTCGACGATCTCCCACCCGGGCTTGGCCGCGGCGTGGGCGGCCTGGAAGCCCTTGGCGTTGTTCTGGCCGAAGAGATCGTTGCAGTACATCAGGACCACGCGCTTCGGGGAGACGCCGGCTTCCTTGAATATCTCGGTGAAATACTGGACCGCCTTCCGCCCGAAGGACGAGCCGGTCGGGAAGTTGCGGTAGACGTACTGCGTCTTCTGCTGCCCCTCTCTCACCGCCTTGGCCACGTTCGCGGTGATCGGGTCGGCGGCCGCGATGTCGACGAGGAACGGGATCCGCCGCTGCTGGGCCACCGGCACCATCGCCTGGGTGGAGCCCGAGTCGAACGAGCCCATGAGCAGCTGGGCCCCCTGATTGATCACCCGCTCCGCCTCGGTGCGGCCGATGTCCGGCTTGGTCTGGGTGTCGCCCACGACCAGCTCGATCTTCATCCCGTTGAGCGACTTGATGCCGCCCGCCGCGTTGATCGCCTCGGCCGCCATCTGGGCCCCGAGGCGGCAGGCCTGGCCGGGCTCGGCCAGGGGCCCGGTCACCGGGTGGACCGCGCCGATCTTGAACGACGGCGCCTGGGCGCGCAGCACCGCCGGGAAGCCGAGGGCGGCCGCGCCGGCGGCCGCTCCCGCGGCCTTCAGAAAGGTGCGTCGGTGCACTCCCACCTCGGCCCGTCGATCGCTCATCGAAATCCCCCGTTGGATTGGCGTTAGGACTTGCCCAGGAGCTGCTGGGCGATGACCACTCGCTGGATCTGGTTCGTGCCTTCGTAGATCTGGGTGATCTTGGCGTCGCGCATGAAGCGCTCCACCGGGAACTCGCGCGTGTAGCCGTAGCCGCCGAAGATCTGCACCGCGTCGGTGGCCGCCTTCATCGCGGTGTCCGACGCCAGGCACTTGGCCGCGGAGGCCTCGAGCGCGGTGCCGGTGATCCCGTGGTCGATCAGAGAGGCGGCGTGGTGGACGACGAGGCGTGAGGCGTGCACCGCGATGGCCATGTCGGCGAGCATGAACTGGATGCCCTGGAACGCGGCGATGGGCTGCTCGAACGCGCGGCGCTCCTTCGCGTAGGCCACCGAGGCGTCGAGCGCGGCCTGGGCGATGCCGACCGCCTGGGCCCCGATGGTGGGGCGCGACTGCTCGAGCGTCCGCATGGCGACCTTGAAGCCCTCCCCTTCCTCGCCGAGGCGATTGTCCACCGGCACCTCGCAATCGGTGAAGTGCAGCGCCACCGTGGGGGAGCCGTGGATGCCGAGCTTGCGCTCCGCCTTTCCCACCGTGAAGCCCTTCATGCCCGGCTCCACCAGCAGCGCGGTCACGCCTCGGGCCCGCTTGCCCGGGTCGGCGGTGACGAAGACGGTGATGACGCCGGCGTGCGAGCCGTTGGTCACCCACATCTTGGAGCCGTTCAGCACGTAGCGATCGCCCTTGCGCACGGCCCGGCACGTCATCGCGGCCGCGTCGGAGCCCGAGCCGGGCTCGGACAGCGAAAAGGCCGCGGTCATCTCGCCGGTGGCCAGCTTCGGCAGGTAGCGCCGCTTCTGCGCCTCGGTGCCCGCGAAGATGATCGGATAGCCGCCCAGGTTCTGAACCAGGAAGATGGTCGAGGTGGACGCGCAGGCCCACGCCACCTCCTCGGCGGCCAGGCAGAAGGCGAGGGAGCCCGCCGCGCTGCCGCCGTAGGCCTCCGGGATGTGGAGGCCCATCAACCCCTGCTGGCCCAGCAGCTTGAGCTGCTCGTGCGGATACTCTCCGGTCTCGTCCACGTGGGCCGCGAGCGGGGCGATCCGCTCGCGTGCGATCTCCCGCGCGAGGTCGCGGATCGCCCGCTGATCGTCGGTCAGGTAGTAGAGATTGCTCACGGTGTCAGCCGCTTGCGGTCACTTCCTCGAGTAGTCGTAGAAGCCCTTGCCCGACTTGCGCCCGAGCTGGCCCGCCATCACCATGCGCTTGAGCAGCGGCGGCGGGGCGTAGCGGGCCTCGCGATACTCGTCGAACATGACCTCGGCCACGAACATGGTGGTGTCGAGCCCGACCAGGTCGAGCAGGGTGAACGGGCCCATCGGGTATCCGCAGCCGAGCTTCATGGCCTGATCGATGTCCTCGAGGGAGGCGAGGCCGCCCTCGTAGGCCCGGATCGCGTCGAGCAGGTACGGCACGAGCAGCCGGTTCACGATAAACGCGGTGGAGTCCTTGGCCCGCACCGGCACCTTGCCGACCGCCTGCACCCACTCGTAGGCGGCGAGCACGCTCTTCTCGTCGGTGAGGATCGTCTGCACCACCTCGACCAGCTTCATGAGCGGCACCGGATTGAAGAAGTGCAGCCCGATCACCTGCCCCGGGCGCTTGGTGGCCGCGGCCATCGCGGTGATGTTGCACGACGAGGTGTTCGACGCGAGCAGCGCGTGCGCCGGGCAGATCCGGTCGAGGCGGGCGAACGTCTCGTTCTTGAGCGGCTGGTTCTCGGTGATGGCCTCGATCACCAGGTCGGAGTCCCGGAAGGCCTCGAGCCCGACCACGCCCCTGATTCGGCTCAGGATATCGTCACGCGCCCGCTCGTCGAGCTTGGCCTTCGCCACGAGCGCGTCGAGGTTCTTGCGGAGGCCGCCCAGCCCGCGGTCGAGCAGCTCCTGACTCGCCTCCGCCACCACCGTCGGAAAGCCCGCCTGGGCCGCGACCTGCACGATCCCCGAGCCCATCAGGCCGCAGCCCAGCACGCCTACGTTCCGGATGGCCATGTGCGGCATCTCCTGGTCACGAGCGCCCGCGATCACCCGCGGGCGGTGTCATGCGCGAAAGGAAGGGGCGGCGCGGCCGTCAGCGGCGGGACTTGGCCCGGTTGTAGGCGGCCAGCGCGTACTCGTGCTCCATGTCGCCGGCCGGGCACGGATTCATCAGAGTGATCCGGATCCCGGTCTTCTTGTTCTTCATGGAGCCGTCCGGCTGCACCTCCCATTCGTCCATCGCGGACGGGCGCGGCGCGAGCGCGTCGCGCTTGACGGACTCGGTGAAGGCGCGGTTCCGGGCGTCGCTCGGCTGGTTGGGCTGATTCAGCAGGTTGAAGATCATCGGCGGCGGCGCCGCCGTCTTGTCGGCCTCGCCGGCGCCCGTCCCGGAGGGCAGCACGAGCCCCGAGGCCATCACGAGCACTCCCGCGGCGAACACTTGCTTGATCATGGACGCCTCCCGGTCTCCATCATACAACCACTGCCGCATACAACCACCCCTGGGGGCCTATTCGTAGACGATGAGCGAGTCGATCCGGTAGCCGGTGAGCCGCTCTCTCCCCTTCAGGAAGGCCAGCTCGAGCAGGAACGCGGTACCCACCACCATCCCGCCCAGGCGCTGCACGAGCTTCAGGGTGGCCGCCATGGTCCCCCCGGTGGCGAGCAGATCGTCGACGACGAGCACCCGCTGGCCAGGCTGCACCGCGTCCTCGTGGATGGCGAGCACGTCGCGTCCGTACTCGAGCGCGTACTCCTCCTCGATGGTGCGATAGGGCAGCTTGCCGCGCTTGCGCACCGGCACGAAGCCCGCCTTCAGCTGATGCGCGAGCGCGCCGCCGAAGATGAAGCCTCGCGACTCGACGCCCACCACCAGGTCGACCCGAGCGGTGTGATACCGAGCGGCCAGATGATCGATGACGGACGCCCAGGCCGGCCCGTCCCGCAGCAGCGTGGTGATGTCCTTGAAGAGGATGCCCTCGGTGGGGAAGTCTTTGATATCACGAATTTTTTTCCGGAGCTCCGAGACCTCCATGCCGGCAGGCATGTTACCCGCTGGCCCGGGTCGGCGCAATACGAAAAACCTCCTCGGCCAGCGCAGCGAGATCCGCGATCACGAGGTCCGCGTGCGTCGACGGCCGACGGAAGCCCGCGGTGTAGTGGGCGGTCCGCATCCCGACGCCCTGCGCGCCCAGCACGTCGGCGTCCGGGTTGTCTCCGATGTGCAGCGCCTCGGACGGCGTCACCCCAACGCCCGCCAGGGTGATCCGGAAGATCTCGGCCTCGGGCTTTCGCACCCCGACCTCGTCGGAGTACGAGATCGCGTCGAAGTAGTCGAGCAACCCGTGGCGCTCGAGCACCCGGCGGAGGACCACGCCGGGCGTGCGCCCGGTGTTGGAGACGATGCCGAGCCGCACGCCCCGCGCGGCGAGCGCCTGCAGCGCGACGGCGGCGCCCGGGCTGAGCGCGGGTGGATAGGCGAGCACCGGCTCGGTGTAGGCCGCGAGCGCCTGCTCGAGCGCGGCCGGAGCCATCCGCGCCGTGATCCCGGGCACCGCGGCGTCGAGCACGAGGCGGAGCTGCTCCTCCCGGCTCGGGTCGCGGTTGCGGTTCCAGAAGCGCTCGGCGAGGAGAACGCCGGAGCGCTCGTGGATCTCCTCCGCCTCCACCTCGCTGACCGGGGCATCCGCCAGCTCCAGCGCACGACGGATCGCGGCGACCCGCAAGGTCCGCTGCGCGCGCAGGTTCTGGGCCGAATCGGTGACGAGGGTGTCCCAGAAGTCGAACGTGACGAGGCGGATCACGAGGCGAAGCGCGGCTTGCGCTTGCCGAGATAGGCGTCCATCGCCTCACGGGGCTCGTCGGTCGCGAAGGACTGGGCGAACGCGTTGACCCCGTACTCCACCGCGGTCCGCTGGTCGGTGTTCCGCCAGCGGACGATCAGCTCCTTCTGCAGGCGCACCGCGCCGGGGGCGCATTCCAGGATGCGGGCGGCCAGCGCCGCGGTGACCCCGCGCAGCTCGCCGCGGGGCGCCACCCGGTTGACGAGCCCCCACTCGAGCGCCTGCGCGGCCGGCACGCTCTCGCCGGTGAGGAGCATCTCCGCCGCACGCCCCGGCCCGACGAACCCGGGCAGGAGCGCGGCCTCGATCACCGACGGGATGCCGACCCGGATCTCGGGCAGGCCCAGGCTGGCCTCCGGCGCGGCGGTGCGGAGGTCACAAGCCATGGCCAGCTCGAAGCCGGCGCCCAGGCACGCACCGTTGATCATGCAGATGGTGGGAAACGGCGCGTCGTGCACGAGGTTGATCGCCTCGTGCAGGCTCGCGATGAACGCCTTCGCGCCGGCGGTGGTGAGCCCGCGCAGGATCTGGAGCTGCATGCCCCCGGTGGTGACGCGCCCGGCGCCGGTGATCACCGCCGCTCGCACCCCGGGATCACCGCGCAGCGCCTCGAAGGTGCTGCGGATCCCCTCGACCATCTCGGGTACGATCAGGTTGAGCGGGGGCCGATCGAGGGTGACCCACGCCAGCGCGCCCTCGCGCTCCACGCGAACGAACGCGCCGCTCACGGTCGGTCGCGCCTCTCAGTAGCGCTTCATGGTGCGATCGATCGCGCGGGCCCACAGGTCCAGGCCGCCCTCGAGATTGACCGCCCGGAATCCCTGCTGGCGGAGAAAGTTCGCCACCGCCGCGCTGCGAACACCGTGATGGCAGTAGACGATGATCTCGTCGGCGGGATCGAGCTCGGCCGTCCGGAACTCGATCTCCTCGATCGGGATGTGGGTGGCGTTCTCGAGCCGGCAGAGCGCGGTCTCCCATCCCTCACGCACGTCGAGCAGCACGAGCGCGTCGTTGCGGTCGAGGCGGGCCTTGAGCTCCTGGGGGCTGATCTCGGTCATGGGTCGGTCTCCCCGAGGGAAGATAGCACGTCACGGCTCGGCGGGCAGCAGGACGGAGGTCTCCGGGGAGATCTCGATCTTCACGTCGTCGCCCGGCTTGAAGCCGCGGCCCTGCTGGGCGGAGGTGAGCATCTCCACCCGAACCGTGCCGCCCGCGATCGTCACGTCGTAGAGCTGGCGCGAGCCCTCGAAGACGTGCCCGGCCACCTTCCCGCGGATGCCGCCCGCCGCGCGCTCCGCTTCCTCGAGACGCAGCGCCTCCGGGCGCAGGCAGAGCAGACCGGTGGTCCCGATCTTCCACTCGTGGCCGCCCGCGGCCACCGGCACCCGCGAGCCGCCCGGGGTCTCGACCACCACGCCCAGGTCGCGCACCTCGGTCACCCGCACCGGCACCAGGTTGGCCGCGCCCACGAACTCGGCCACGAAGCGGGTGCGCGGGCGCCAGTAGATGTCCTCCGGCTTGCCCTCCTGCACGATCCGCCCCTGCTGGAGCACCGCGATGCGCGTGGACAGCGCGAGGGCCTCCGCCTGATCGTGGGTCACGTACACGGTGGTGATCCCCAACTCGTGATGCAGCCGGACCAGCTCGAGCCGCATCTGGGCGCGAAGCCCCACGTCGAGATTCGACAGCGGCTCGTCGAGGAGGAGCAGCCGCGGCTGGATCACGAGGATGCGGGCGAGCGCCACCCGCTGCGGCTGCGCGCCCGAGAGCTGCGACGGCCGCCGGGCCTCGAGCCCTGCGAGTCCCACCTGGGCGAGCGCGGCCGCCACCTTCCGCGCGAGCGGCTCGCCGGAGATCCCGCGCTCGCGCAGGCCGAAGGCCACGTTCTCCCCGACCGAGAGGTGCGGCCAGAGCGCTCCGTCCTGGAACACCATGCCGAGGTTGCGCTTCCACGGCGGCACCGCGTCGATCGCCTCGTCGTCCACCACGATGCGACCGGCGTCGGGAGTCACGAACCCGGCGAGCAGGCGGAGCAGCGTGGTCTTGCCGGAGCCCGCCGGGCCCAGCAGCGTGTAGAACTCGCCCGGGCGGATCGACAGCGAGATGTCGCGCACCGCCCACTGCTCGTGGAAGCGCTTGCCCACCCCTTCCATGCGGACCTCGGACAGCCGGACCAGCTCGTCCTGGCTCACGACCTCATACCTCCTTCCGGATCGCCCCGCAGGGGCGACCGGCGATCCAGCCGCGCTACGAGCGGAACCACGGCCAGGCCCAGCCCGGCCAGCACCAGATAGACGACGGCGGGCGGCATCGACGACAGCAGGGTCGTCGCGAGCACCGGCCCGATGAAGGCCGCGCCGATCCGCGCCGAGTTCACGAACCCGATGGCTTCCCCGGAGGCGCGCTGGGCGATCGCGGCCACCGAGAGGGGAAACACCGGCGCGATGCAGAGCACCTGCAGGAAGCGCAGGGCGCCGAAGGACCACACGTTACCCGCCGCGGTGAGCGCGGCCAGGAAGAGCGAGGAGCCCAGCAGGAACCAGAGCACCGCCCGCCGGTCGCCGAGCAGGTCGGCGAGCCGCGGCGCCGACATCGCGCCGAGCGAGGCCGCGATCCCGGTGGCGAAGATGAGGAAGCCGCCGACCTCCAGCGTGGACTCGACCGGCACCCCGAGCGGGGGCAGGATCTGGGGCAGGATCGAGGTGAGGAAGAACACCTGGGTCGAGCCGGCGAGCACCACGAGGGACACCGTCACCAGCTCGCGCAGCGAGGCCCGTCGCTCGCGCGAGGCCTCCGGGTCGCGCGGCTTCCCGGTCGGCACGCCCCAGGACACGAGCGCGGAGCAGCCCCACAGCATGAACGCGCCCACGATGAACGACGTCCGGAAGCCCACGCGCGCGGCCACGATGGCGCCGGCGGCCGGCCCCAGCACCTGCCCGAGCGTCATCCCGGACTGGATGTAGGAGATCTGGCGCCGCACGTCGCCGCCCGAGCGGCCCACCATGATGAAGGCGAAGGTGGACACCGCGCCCATCAGCCCGAGCAGCATCCGCGCGAAGAGCATCTCGGGCAGCGTGCGCGCCATCGCCATGCCGAGGAAGCCCAGGCCCTGGAAGGCCTGCGTGGCGATGAAGCCGCGCTTGGGGTCCACGTACTCGCCGACCCGACCCGAGATCGGCGCGGTGATCACCGTGATCAGGGGGCTGATCCCGAGGATCCAGCCGGTCCAGCGCAGGGTGGCCGCGGGGTCGAAGGTGGACATCTTCTGGATGTGGAACGGCAGGCTCACGTAGACGAACGACCACGCGAATGTACCGATCAGCATCGACGCGGGCAGGACCCACTCCGAGCGCAGACGCCGCGTGGCCACCTTCAGCTTCCGAACCGGGCGGCGCCGGAGCGCCGCGTCAGCGCGGCAGCCGCCCAGGCCCCGGCCCCCACCAGCACGATGGCCACCACCCCGAGGGCGGCGCCCGGCCCACGGCCCACCGCCGACTGCATGAAGACGTAGACGCCGTAGGAGATGGGGCCCAGCTCCACGCGCGGCACGAGCAGGATGGTGGCCGAGAGATCGACCGCCGAGCCGATGAAGGCGAGGAGGCCGCCCACCGCGAGGCCGCCGGCGACGAGCGGCAGGGTGATCCGGACGAAGGTCCGCCGCGGGCTGGCCCCGAGATTCTGCGCGGCCTCCTCCTGGGCGCGCGGCAGCTGCCGGAGCGCCGCGCAGGCGCCCCGCACCGCGTAGGGCAACCGGCGCACCGCGTAGACGACGACCAGGATCAGCCACGTCGAGGTGAGCGGCTCTCCGCCGAAGGCCTGCAGGTAGCCGACCGCGACGACCACCCCCGGAATCGCGAGCGGCAATGTGGAGATCGTGTCGAGCCACCGCCGGCCGGCCACCCGCCCGCGCAGCAGGAGCCACGCGATCACCGCGCCCGCCGCCACGTCGGCGAGCGCGGCAAGACCGGCGTACCGCACGGTGTTGGCGATGAACTGGGGCGAGCGGAAGAGCACCTCCTCGAAGTTGGCCAGGGTGTACACGGTCGGCAGCGGCGAGAGGCTCCAGACCTTCGAGACCGAGAGCAGCGCGACGCCCAACTGCGGCAGCAGCGCCGGGCCCAGCAGCCCCACGATCAGGAGCCAGGCCAGCAGGGCCCCGCGGGCGCGGATCGATCGCGCCGGCGTCTCCCCGCCCCGGCCGAGGGCGGCGAGCTCGACGTCGGCCAGTCCGCCCTTCGACAGCCAGAACGCGCCGAGCGACAGCGCGAGCAGGATCACGCAGATCACGGAGCCGTCCACGTCGGTGGGCCCGAACGCGGTCACCCGAACGTAGGCCTGAGGCGCCAGCAGCTTCGGGTAGCTCAGGATGAGCGGCGTGCCCAGATCGTCGATCACGCGAATGAAGGTCAGCAACGCGCCCGCCGCGTAGCCCGGCATCGCGAGCGGCAGCAGCACCCGGCGGAAGAGCCGGACGCCGGAGGAGCCCAGGTTCTGGGCCGCCTCCTCGAGCGATCGGTCGAGCCCGGCGAGCGCCGCCGCGGTGTTGAGCCAGATGAATGGAAAGTAGTGGAGGCTCTGCACCAGCACCACGCCGCCCAGGCCCTCCATGAACGGAACGGTGACGCCGCAGTAGCGGAGCAGCAGCAGATTCACCGGGCCGTTCCGTCCGAGGATCTGCTGGAAGGCGATCGCGCCCACGAAGGGCGGGACCGCGAGTGGCAGGAGCGCGAGGCCCGTCACCAGGCGCCGGCCCGGGAACTGGTAGCGCGCGGTGAGCAGTGCGAGCGGCACCGCGATGACGCTGCCGATCGCGACGGCCAGCACGCCGGCCAGCAGCGTGTTGGCGAGGGCCTCGCGAAAGAGCGGGCGCGCGAAGAAGGCGGCGAGCGGCCGCGCGCTGGGCCAGCCCCCGTCGAGGACCGCGACGCCCAGCACCGGGAGCAGCGGGTAGAGGACCGCTCCGACCAGGAGGAGCAGCAGCGCGGCCACCACCGCTCCCTCCGCGGCCGAGCGCTGCCCCATCAGGCGGATGCGGGGCGGCTCGCTTGGATGGCCGGCGCCTCCGGCGCCATCGGCTGGGCGGCGAAGGTCAGGTACTCGAGATCGTCGAGGGTCTGCTCGAGGCGATGGTACGCCCACGCGCACCCGAGGAGCGCGGCGAGCGGATACCCGAGCCCGTACAGCCGCGGGCCGACCAGCAGCGTGACCGCGGTGAAGAGACCGTTGGCGAAGAAGAACACCGCGGCGACCTCGGCGGCGGCGCGGCGCCGGTCGAAGTAGAGCAGGACGATCCCACCGAACAGGCAGAGCGCGTGGAGCAGCGCGCCCACCAGCCCGCAGCGCAGGATGCCGAGCTGCAGGCGCTCGAGCCGCAGGGCCTCCGCGATCCACGGCGTCAGCACCATCAGGAGCAGGGTCACCGGGGTCTGCACGACGAGCACGCGCCGCAGCCCCTCGCGGAGGCACTTCGCCATCTCGCGCTTGGCCTCGAGCACCTGGCGCAGGGTGCCGTGCTTGGTGACGACGCCGTAGTAGGCGCGATAGCGATCGTAGAAATCCGTCTCGACGCTGACGAGGAAGATGGCGAGCGACGGCACCACCGAAAGGTAGCACAGGAAGATCGGGGTGTCGTACAGCGAGGCGCGGAACCAGCCCACGATCGGCCGTCCGGTCGGGCCCATCCAGAAGAGCACGCGGTCCACCGCGATCGCCGCGTTGTAGAAGAGCCCGGCCGCGATCAGCTCCGGATAGTGCGCGAAGGCCGCCCGCAGCCCGGGGGCCGCGGCCTCGCGGGTGGACGTGAACTCGCGCTCGACGCGCGCGCACAGCACGAACAGGATGCCCGCCTGCCCGACCAGGAATCCGGCCAGGTAGCCGTCGGTGCCTGCGCGCTGCCCAAGGGCCAGCGCGGCGAGGAGACTCACCGCGTTGCCCGCGAAGAACGCGGCGACCACGCTCGCGTAGTCCTGCGCCGCGCCGAGGAAGATCATGATCATCCAGGTGCAGGACACCACCACGAGCAGCATGACCCCGAACACGCGGAGCCCGAGGTCGAGCCCGGGAACCAGGCCGTAGACGAGCGCGCCGAGCACCAGGTGGACCAGCGCGGTCGCGCCGATGGTGACGCGGTAGGAGGCGACCAGGCTCTCGATGCGGCCCAGGTACAGCTCGTCGGCGAGCTGCCGGGTCACCACCATGTGCGCGGCCCCGGTGGTGATGAGCGAGAACGTATAGGTGTAGACCACCACCGCCTGGAAGCGCGCCTGCGCCAAATCGCCGATGAGCTCGCGCGAGAGGAGCGCGAGCGTTCCCAGCGTGCAGATGGACAGGAGCCACGGGCCCGCCGAGAGCACCGCGCCATAGAGATGGGCGCGCAGCCAGCCCCCGTAGGTCTCCTCGGCGATGAGGCGCTTGAGCCGGAAGCCGATGCCCGCCACCCTACCCTCCGGTCCCTTGCAGCAGGCTCGCGTAGATCTCGCGATAGCTCCGGATCAGGTCCGACTCCTGGTAGTACGCCCGCACCCGAGCGCGCGCGGCCCGGCCCATCTCGTCCCGCAGGCCGGCGTCGCGCGCCAGGCTCAGGATGGCCTGGGCGGTCGCGCCCGGGTCGGCGAGGCCGGTGACGAGCCCGCTCGGCCCGAGCGCCCGATCGGCAGGCAGGCGGCCGTCCAGCAGCTCGCGACAGGCGCCCACGTCGGTGGCCACCACCGGCACCCCCGCGGCCGCCGCCTCCAGGATCACCAGGGGCAGGCCCTCCGAGATGCTGGTGAGCACGAGCACGTCGATGCGCGGGTAGATCTGCTTGACGTCGACCCGACCGGTGAACTCCACCTCCGCCCCCACTCCGAGGGTGGCGGCCAGAGTCTTGCACTCCTCGAGGTATTCCGGATCCTCGTCGCCCGGTCCGGCGATCACCGCGCGGGCCCCGGGCAGCGCGCCCTTCACGATCTTCAGGGCCCGGATGAACGTCTTGACGTCCTTGATCGGCACCACGCGCCCGACGAAGCCGATGCGGAACTCGCCCGCCGCCGCGGGCACTCGCGGCAGGGCGGCGAGCGGCTCGACGTTGAGCCCGTTGGGCACGACCAGCGTCTTGGCCGGATCGGCGCCGTCGCGGATCTGGGCCTGGCGGTTGCCCTCGAAGATCGTCACGATGCGGTCCGCGTGAGCGTAGGTGAGCTGCGAGAGGCGATCGAAGAGGCGCGCCCACAGCTCCTTGAAGAAGCCGGGGCCCGCCTGAAGGGTGAGCGGCGCCTGCCGTTGCACGTAGATCCACTCGGCCTGGTCGATCTCCACACGGCGCTCGCGCGAGTAGATGCCGTGCTCGGTCAGCAGCATCGGCCGGCCCCGGCGCAACCGCTGCATCGAGGCCACGAGCCCCGCCCATCCGGTGGAGACGGTGTGGTACAGGGCGGCCTCGGGCACCGGCGCGTGCAGCAGCCGGAAGATCGGCAGATGGGTGAAGCGCCACGTCCAGAAGTAGTCGAGGAACGAGATGTCGGAGGCCCGCGTCTCGTACAAGCGGCGCACGATGGTCCACGCCGGCTTGCCGTAGATGAAGTCGTGCACCGAGGGGCCCGCCCCCGCGTGGGGACACATCTGCTGGAGCAGCTCGCCGAGGCCGTCCCGCCGCCCCTCCTGGGTCTCCACGTGGTAGCGGTACATCGTCTCCCACGCCTCGGCCGGCGGCGTGTCGCCCCGGGTCGGCGGCTCGTCGCCGCCGTGGATGCCGACGTCGACCAGGCTCACCACGTTGGCGGGCATCGTGTAGCGCGGCTCGTGGGTCTCCCCGGCGGTCGCCGAGATGTGGAAGATCGCGAACCGCAACTCCGGCAGCGCGGTCACGAGCTGATGGATCCACGCCGACACGCCGCCCGTCACGTAGGGGTACGTGCCCTCGAGGATCAGGCAGATGTCCGCGGGCTCGAGACTCACGCGCCCTCGCCCCCCCACCACCGAAGCGTCTCGTCGGCCGCGCCGGTCCGGACCGCCTCGCGGGCGAGCGCCCCGAGGTCGCCCCAGCGGTGCTGGACGTAGAGGATCTCCGCGAGCAGCAGATCCATCTCCGGAGACGGCACGGCGCCGCGGGCTTCGCGCGCTACGCTCTCGGCCGGGGTGACGTGGCCGAGGGCCAGGAGCACGCGCGCCAGAGCCCGCGCGGCCTCCGGCCAGCCCGGCCGCGCCGCCAGCGCGCTCCGGTACGCGGCCTCGGCTTGCTCGAGCCAGTGGCGGCCCATGACCGCGTCCAGCAAATGGCTCTCCCGGTAGGCGACACAGGCATCGCCGAGCGCCATCCGGCGCGCGGGCGAATCCGGATCGAGGCGGAGCTGCTCCTGCGCCTGGCCAATGCGTCCGGCCAGCCGCTCGTCCACCCGCTGGAGCGCGGCCGACGCCACGATCTGCGTGTCGCGATCCTCCGCGTGCAGGGCCTCGCGGATGAGATCCACCGAAGGTCCGTCCCCGCGCTTGGCCAGCAGCTCGATCCCCCAGCGCTGCGTGCGCGGATCGCCCGCCCGGAGCAGATCCGCCACCGGCTGCACCGAGACCTGCGCCTGCAGCCAGTCGAATACCCGATCGACCGGCTCCGGGGACTGGCTCGGCCCCGGTAGATCGGCCATCTCCGCGTGCGCGCCAGTGTAGAGCCCGGCCGGCGGGGCGCGCCGCCGCCAGAGTCGGATGACGGTGAGGCCGGCCAGGCCCAGGCCGGGGAGCGCGAGCGCCAGCGACCGCGCCAGGAACCGCGCGTCGCGCCCGGTCTCGGCGAGACCGGGGGCGGCGAGCCACCCCGCGGCGATGTGGGCGATCAGCCCGAGCGGCCACCACGCGGGGGCGGCCAGCGCGATGGCGAGCGCGAGCAGCTCCGCGGCCCACGCCAGCGCCAGCGCGACCGCGGCGGTCAGGAGGCCACCCCGCCCGGCCGTTCCCGGACCGCGAGCACCCGCACCGAGAACTCCAGGT
>Ga0210384_10003687_pt1 | contig 17550 bp, 16 predicted proteins | sample IncBWH2MmetaG_FD_160574 | JGI IMG/M metagenome (GOLD analysis project Ga0210384, IMG submission 160574) | Forest soil microbial communities from Barre Woods Harvard Forest LTER site, Petersham, Massachusetts, United States - Inc-BW-H-2-M | ecosystem: Environmental > Terrestrial > Soil >...
GGGTGAATCGTGGCGTCGTTCGTACGGAGCTTGACGGCGTGGAGCTTGCGAAGGGTGTTGCGAGAGTGCCCCTGGTCGACGACGGGCAGGTCCATCAAGTGCGCGTTGAGCTCGGATGATTTTGCGTTGTATTGCGAGTAGCAGTGCTCTAGAGTTGCCAACATCGAAGTCACCGTCGTCGAGCAAGCCCCCCTTCGCAAAAGGAGCGTCGAGCCATGGCAAATCACCCACTCATTGGCAGCGAGAGAAAGCCATTACCAGGCGCCCGCTCCGTCGGGGCCGCGGACCCGAAGGAACGACTCGAGGTCAGCGTGCTCGTTCGCTGCCGTGGCGGCGCGGTCCTTGAAAACAGGGTCAAGGCGCTCGCAGCCGGCGGCAAAGCCGGTGGGCACCTCAGCCGTGAAGACTTCGCAAAGCAGTTCGGGGCCGACCCTGGCGACTTCGCCGCGATCAAAACGTTCGCGACGAGTCACGGGCTGGCAGTCGTCCAGGAAGATGCAGCACGCCGGACCGTGATCCTTTCCGGTACGGTTGCCCAGTTCAACGATGCGTTTGGAGTGAAGCTCGAGCGGTTCGAGCACGCCGGCGGATCCTATCGCGGCCGGGTGGGGCCGATTCAACTGCCTGACGAATTGCGGGGCATTGTCGAGGCAGTGCTCGGTCTCGACGATCGCCCGCAGGCTGAGGCGCACTTCCGCGTTCGCGACGTGGGCGGAGCGGTGCAGCCGCGGGCATCTTCGGCTCCAGCCGCCGCCTTCCTGCCGACGCAACTTGCGAGCCTGTACGATTTTCCGCAAGGAGCCGGGCAGGGCGCATGCATTGGCATCGTGGAGCTCGGAGGGGGCTATCGCCCGGCGGATCTCCAAGCCTACTTTAAGGGCCTGGGCATCGCCCCGCCGAAAGTCGCTGCGCTGTCGGTCGACCATGCCCAGAACCACCCTACCGGACAGGTGAATGGACCCGATGGCGAGGTGATGCTGGACATCGAGGTCGCGGGCGCGGTTGCTCCAGGGGCTGCGCTGGTTGTCTACTTCGCGCCCAACACGGATGCCGGATTCCTCGATGCCATTACCACGGCCATCCACGATGTCACGAATAGACCATCGGTTATTTCGATCAGTTGGGGTAGTGCCGAGTCCGCGTGGACCTCGCAAGCGATGAGCGCGTTCGACCAGGCTTTTCAGGCCGCCGCCGCGATGGGGATCACGGTCTGCGTCGCCGCGGGCGACAATGGCTCCAGCGATGGAGTCACCGACGGCGCCGATCATGTCGACTTCCCCGCCTCCAGTCCGCACGCGCTGGCCTGCGGAGGAACGAGCCTGCAGGCCGCCAGCGGGAAGATCACTGCCGAGGTGGTCTGGAACGACGGCGCCAACGGCGGAGCCGGCGGCGGCGGCGTGAGCAGTATCTTTGCGCTGCCTCCGTGGCAGCAGGGGCTCAAGGTCACCGCGAGTAACGGTTCGACGACCGCGCTGCAGCGCAGGGGCGTACCGGATGTCGCGGGCGATGCCGATCCGCAAACCGGATACGCCGTTCGCGTCGACGGGACGGACACCGTCTTTGGTGGAACCAGCGCCGTAGCGCCGCTCTGGGCGGGCTTGATCGCGCGGATCAACGCTGCAAGGGGTACTGCGGTGGGGTATATCAATGCCCAACTCTACAAGAATCCCGCAGCCTTCAACGACATCAAACAAGGGAACAACGGCAGCTTCTCGGCCGCTATCGGATGGGACGCGTGCACTGGACTGGGGAGTCCGGATGGAGCGAAATTGAGCGCCATCGTCTAACCACCGCCAGCGGCACGCGCTTTCGAGGCAGCGCCTAACGGGGATCGGTTGCCATGATCCGGGCCGTGGGGCGGTCGATGCGTGGACGTCATCCGCGCGCGCGTCGACCTTGTTGTGCCGGCGTGATTCTGATCACACCGCTTGCGGCTGTGTCGGTGCTGCCCTTCGCGCGTGGTGCGGATGGCGGCGCCACGGGGATCCCGGGCCTTGCGGATCCCCCCCAACACCGTCAATATTGCGCTTCTCAAGGATTCCAAGTCTCCGCTCAGAACGGGGCAATTGAGCCAATTCGACAATGACATTCCGGAGGAGCCGATGACAGCACCGAGAAGCCGTACCTTCAACCGTCGCACTGTGCTCAAAGGAGCCGCCGCGGCAGTCGCGTTGCAGGCCGCGCCGCCTTTCATCATCAAAGCACGCGGCGAGACCCCGCTGCGGATTGGCTTGGTCGATCCATTGACCGGGGTCTACGCGGCGGTCGCGCAGAACGAAGTGACGGGCGCCAAACTGGCCGTCCAGCAGATCAACGCCAAGGGAGGCATCCTCGGGCGGCCCATCGAGCTGCTGGTGGAGGATTCGGCCAACGATGTCGGCACCGGCGTACAAAAGGCGCGCAAGCTGATCGAGCGTGACCAGGTCACGTTTCTCATTGGTGATGTGAATTCCGGCATCGCCCAGGCCATTGCTCAGGTAAGCAACGAGAAGAAGGTCCTACACATCGTCTCCGGCGGTCATACCGACACCATCACGGGCGTTGATTGCAAGTGGAACGTCTATCGGGTCTGCAACACGACGAGCATGGAGGCCAATGCAGTTGCCGAACTCCTGTTTACCAAGTACGGCAAGAAGTGGCATTTCATTACCCCGGACTATGCCTTCGGTCACACCCTGCAGAAAGCCGCTGTCGCCGATTTGCAAAAGCTTGGCGGCACCATGACCGGCAACGAACTCACGCCGCTCGGAACGACCGATTTCTCCGCCTATCTCATCAAAGCGCGCGCTGCCAATCCGGACGTCCTGCTCGTCCTGCCGCAGGGCTCCGACATGGTTAATTGCCTGAAGCAGATCGCCCAGTTCGGGATCGAAAAGCAGATGCACGTTGCTGGCCTGCAGCAGGAGCTCGAATCGCTCGAGGCGATGCCTCCCGAGGCGCGCGTGGGAATCTGGATGTTCGAGTGGTACTGGAAGCAACCGGGTGTGCCGGGGGTCGACAAATTTGTCGCCGACATCCGCGGCATGAACAGCGGCAAGGTTCCCACCGCCCGGCACTGGTTCGGCTATACCTCGGTACATACCCTTGCCGCGGTCGCGAACAAGGAAAAAACGCTCGATGCGAGGAAACTCGCCGAAGCACTCGGCGGATTCGAGTTGACGGCGGACGTCAAGTTGCAACCCAACAAGTGCTACTACCGCAAGGGCGACCACCAGCTGATGACTTCCGCCTTCGTGGGCGAAGCATTGGCCAAGCCGGCCGGAGATCCGGAAGACCTGTTCCGCGTCGACCACGTCATCGCGGGAGACACGACCGCACCACCTGAGAATGCAACCGGCTGCAAGTTGCAGTGGCCGGCCTGAGCCCGCGAAGAACCGCCCGTGCAGAATTGGCGGGCGGTGCTCCCATGCCCATCGTGAGGCGTACGTGGAAGCTGGCGGCGCGCGCGTCCCAACGTCGCCGGCGCACGCCTGGCATCAAGATGTGAGTCAGCGATAACTCAACTTCTCCTCTTCAACGTCACGAACGGGTTGATCATCGGCGCGTTTTACGTGCTGATGGCGCTCGGGTTGTCGCTCATTCTCAATTTGAGCAACGTGATCAACTTCGCGCACGGCGGCTTCCTCGTCGTCGGCGGCTACATTGCCTACACGATCACGCCCTTTGTCGGGTTCTGGGGCGCGTTGCTGCTGGCGCCCCTGCTTACCGCCATCATCGGTCTGGGCATCGAACGGGTTTTGATCCGGCGGCTCTACGGACGCGACCCGTTGTACAGCCTGCTGTTGACCTTCGGCCTCGCCTTCATCTTCGAGGACGGCACCCGGTTCATCTGGGGCGCGCAGGGCAAACCGGTGACGATTCCCGCCATCCTGGCGCAGCCCTTGAGCGACCAATTCTTTTTCATTACGGGCTACCGCTTGTTCATGGTCGGTACCGTGACGGTCGCGGTTGCGCTGCTCTTCGTGCTGTTGCGCTACACCCGTCTGGGGGTGCGCATTCGCGCCGGCACGCTCGACCTCGAAACCGTTGCAGCGCTCGGCATCAACGTGGGCAGGCTGCGCTCGCTCAATTTTGGCGTCGGCATCTTCCTCGCGGGTCTTAGCGGCGTACTTGCGGCCGGGCAGCTCGGGCTGGAGCCGACGATGGGAACGGGCCTGCTGATGCCAAGCTTCATTGCCATCATCGTCGGCGGCGTCGGTAGCCTCACCGGTACCCTGCTCGGCGGCCTGTTGATCGGGGTGGCCTCGGGCGTCACCGCGGTGTTCCTGCCGGCCGCAAGCGAGGCGATCATGTACGTCCTCATGGCCGTGGTTTTACTGATACGGCCCCGCGGCCTGCTCGGCGAAGAAGGCATGATGACATGAGCGGACGAGAGCGGACCCGCCGGCTGCTGGTGCTCATAGCGATCTGGGTGGCGCTGCTGCTCGCCCCCTATTGGATGGCGCCACTCGGCGGCTATACCGCGCTCGGCACGCGCGTAGTCGTGCTCGGGTTGGCCGCGATGTCGGTCAACTTCCTGCTCGGATTCACCGGGGTGCTGTCCTTCGGTCACGCGGCGTATTTCGGACTGGGTGCCTACGGCGCAGGTTTCGCCCTGAAGTTCCTTGCGCCGAGTACGCCGCTCGCGCTGCTGTGCGGCATGCTGCTGGGAGGCATTGCCGGCGCCGTGTTGGGCGCGCTCATCGCCGGCCGGCGTGGCGTCTATTTCGCGATGGTTACTATCGCATTTGGGCAGGTCTTCTACTACATCGCCTTCCAATGGAGCTCGGTCACCGGCGGCGATGACGGGTTGCGCGGGTTTTCGCGGCAGCCGCTCGATCTCGGCGTAATGACCGTGGACATCCTGTCGAACGCGAACGCGTTCTACTATTTCGTCCTGGTCTGCGTCGCGCTGGCCGTCGCAGTGATGGGCTTCATCCTGCGCTCGCCCTTCGGGCGAACCATGATCGCGATCCGGGAAAACAAGCAGCGCGCCCGTTTTCTCGGAATTCCCGTTGACCGGCATATCTGGATTGCCTTCACCCTGTCCTGCTTCTTCATGGGCTTTGCCGGCGCGCTCTACGCGCTTGTGAACAACTTCGCCGATCCACGCGGGCTGCACTACAGCCAGTCCGGCGATTTCGTGATGATGGCGGTCATGGGCGGCATGCGCAGCTTCTGGGGACCGCTTCTCGGCGCAGCGATTTTCGTCGTGCTGCAGGATTACCTGTCGAGCATCACCGTCAACTGGATGTCGTTCGTCGGCATGCTGTTCGTCGCGATCGTGATGTTCTTTCCGCGCGGTCTGCTCGGTTTCATCCGGCGCAAACGCGAAGCATGAGCGTGCTGGAAGTCAGGAGCGTCAGCAAGCGCTTCGGCAGTTTGGTCGCCGTGCGCGACGTATCGCTGAGCGTGGAGAAGGGCGAGCTGCGCGCCATTATCGGGCCGAACGGCGCCGGCAAGACCACCTTTTTCAATCTCATCAGCGGCTTTTTTCCCCCGGCATCGGGAACGATTGCGTTCGACGGGCGCGACATCACGGCGCTCCCCGCGCATGAGCGGGTAAGCCTCGGCATGGCTCGCACCTTCCAGATCACGGAGATTTTTCCCGAGCTCACCGTGTTTGACAATGTCCGCATCAGCACGGAAGTGACGCTGGGTTTTCGCCTGCGCCCCTGGATCAGCCAGGCCGAGACGGTCAAGGTTCGGCGTCACGTCGAGGAGACGCTGCAGCTCACGGGCCTTAGCGCCAAATCCGACCGATTGGTCGGAGAGCTCGCCCACGGCGACCAGCGCGCCGCCGAGATCGCGATGGCGCTGGCACTGCGGCCGCGCCTGCTCCTGCTCGACGAGCCGACCGCGGGCATGGGCGACCAGGAAACCTACGAGATCACGCAGATCATTCGGCGGCTGCACCGCGACGGCAATTTCACCATCGTACTGATCGAGCACGACATGCGCGTGGTGTTCCATCTCGCGGACCGGATCACCGTGCTCGACCAGGGCAGTCTCCTCGCCGAGGGCGCACCCAAGGAGATTGCTGCCAACGAGGCCGTGCAGGCCGCCTATCTGGGCACCGCCGCATGAGTGCCGCGCTCACCGCCGAAGGTCTGCACACCTACTACGGCAAAAGCCACATCCTGCATGGCGTCAGCTTGGAGGTTGCCGAAGGCCAGATCACGGCACTGCTCGGCCGCAACGGGGCCGGCAAGACCACGACCTTGCGTACCCTCATGGGACTTACACCCGCGCGGCAGGGGCGCATTACGATCTTCGGAGCGGATACGACCCGCTGGCCGACATACCGGATCGCGGCGAGCGGCGTCGGCTATGTTCCGGAGGGGCGCAGAATTTTTTCCAACCTCAGTGTCGAGGAGAATCTGAAAGTGCCGCTGGAGCGTAGCGGGCCGTGGACGATCGCGAGCGTCTACGAGCTGTTTCCGAACCTTGCCGAACGCAAGCTTAGCCGCGGGCGCCAGATCTCCGGTGGCGAGCAGGAAATGCTGTCGATCGGCCGCGCCCTGCTGCTCAATCCCCGCCTTCTCATTCTCGACGAGCCATCGCAGGGTCTGGCGCCGCTGATCGTTCGGGAGGTCTTTCGCGTCGTGTCGAAAATGCGTGATCAAGGGATTTCGGTGTTGCTGGTCGAGCAGAATGCGCGCATGACTCTCGAGATCGCGGATCATGCGTACGTGCTTGACGATGGCGGCATCGTTTACTCGGGAAGCGCCCGTGAACTCGCCGCCGACGAGAGCCGGGTTCGGGCGCTGGCCGGCGCCAGCGCCGAGGAGTGGACGCCGGCGTAGGTGGCGCCGAGTGCAACGCGGCAGCCACTTCGCGCTCCGAACGCTGCGCGGCGACCGGGCGTCAGGCGGTCGTGGGGCGCTGGGCGCCAGGCGCCAACCGGCGCTCGAGCCAGTAGTCGAGTGCTATCTTGCCCGGGCCGCAGATCGTCAGCACCAGTAGCAGGGTGCCCCACAGGACGTGATCCTTAACCGCGATGTCCGGCAGGGCGGGGTAGGAAATCACCGCGACGATGTTGAATACGAACAGCACGCCGGCAGCGAAGCGGGAGCCCAAGCCGAAAGCCAATAAGACCGGCATCGACAACTCGGTGGCGGTCCCCAGCGCTGCCGCGATCGCAGGCGGCAATACCGGGACGTGATATTCGTCGGTGAACAGCGCCAGCGTCACGCTCCAGTCGTGAATCTTGGTGAGACCCGACATGATGAAGACGCGTGCAACGTAGAGCCGCAACGCGAGCAGCAGCAGCGGCTTCAGCCTGTCTAGGAGTCGCGCGGCTGCGCAATAGAGTGCAGCGAGTCGCCGCAGCAGCGAGGTGGGTGCGATTGCGGCCATGGTCGAATCCCCGGGAAAACGGTTCACGGCAAGCGGAACGCGACGATGGTCTGTGCAACGACATGCCGCTTGAGCACGTCGGCAAGGTCGAATGTCGCGTCGGCATCTGCGCCCCGCTTTTCGGCGTCATGCAGGCGCTTGTTGCGGTCCAGAGCCGCCAGGAAAGCGTGCTCGCCTGGCGCGAGCCGTTCGATCGTGACGCCATCGGGCGCTCGCCGCACGAGCACTGCGTCGCCCCCATCGCCCGGATCGACGTGGTCGTCCCCCGCGTAGCCGGATTGGTTGACCTGCCAAATGCGGAAGATCGGATACCGCGATTTAACGATCTGCGCCGATGGATGCAGCGCAAAGCGCAGTTCGCCGAGTGCCTCGGGCGGAACGACGGCCAACGCCGCAAGATCGAGCGACGAGGCGTCCGCAGCGATGTTGGCCTGATCGATCGCCCATTCCAGGCGCGCGACGTCCGGCAGATACGCGAGCTCGCGCGCCAGCGGATACGCTTCCAGAAAGCGGGGCAACTCGCCACCATAACGGTTCACGTCACCCTGCCGGGAAGGATGCGCGCGCACGAAAGCCGCAATCGCTGCGTCGAAGAAAGGGCCCCCGACAAGCCGCCGCACCACCGGAAAAGTGGCCGCAAGAGCCCGACGGTAGTTGCCGAGGACGTTGTTGCGATACACGGCAATTCCTGCGGCCGCGTCGAGTTTGCCGGCGACGACTCCGAGCTCCGCGATCGCAGCGGTATCGCCGAAGAGCGCAGCGGCAGTAAATCCGCGCTGCAGTTCACGCAGTGACTGCATTGGCTCCCTCCAGGATCGCCTGCGCGGTCCTTGCCTCGTCGAGCAGAACCTCGAGAGCGGGCAGATCGGTGTCCCACTCGATCAGCGTCGGCTTCGGCCCGAACTGCTGAATCGTTGCGCGATAAAGCGACCAAACTGGCGGCGCAACGCGCGCGCCGTGCGTATCGATCAGGCACGGCCCGGTCGCATCGAATCCAGCGAGATGAATTTCCGCGACCGCATCGCCGGGAATCGCGGCGAGATAGACCAGCGGATCGAATCCATGATTGATTGCGTTGACATAAATGTTGTTGGCGTCGAACAGCAGCTTGCAACCTGTGCGACGCGTGACGGCAGCGACGAAATCCCACTCGGCAAGCGCGTCGGAAGTGAAGCGCAGATATGCCGCGACGTTCTCCACGAGCAACGGCCTGCCGATGGCTTCCTGCACGGCGTCGATCCGGTCGCAGCAAACGGTAAGTGCCTCATCGGTGAACGGCAGCGGCAAGAGATCGTTCAGATGGCGGCCGTCAATGCGCCCCCAGCACAAATGCTCGGATATCGCCGCCGGTTCGATGCGGTCAGCGAGCTGCTTCAGGCGCGTCACGTGACCACGGTCGAGCCCGTCGGCAGAGCCGAGCGACAGGCCGACGCCATGCAGCGAAACCGGGTAATCGGCGCGAATCGCATCGAGCGCCGCCAGTGCGGGACCGCCGGCGACGAAGTAGTTTTCGCTGTGTACCTCGATCCAGGCAACCGCAGGGCGGTCGCGCCGCAGCTCAGCGATGTGTGGCGAACGCAGCCCAATGCCGGCGCGGACTGGTAACTGCGGGGTATCGGCCATCGCGCTGCGCAAGGGTAAGGGAGGCGATGGCGGCTCGCACCGCCACCGCCGACAACTTACATCTTGGGCGACATTGTGCCGCCCATCTTTTCGCAGGAGCCCTTCTCCACGTACTTCCAGGAGATCGGGTCATTGTCGACGCTGCTCTGGCCGGCGCAGGCGTGCTTGCCGGCGGCGCAATCGTTCTGGCCCGCCTTGGCTACGCCGTAGCACTTGTCCTTGGTGGGCTGCGGAGCGGCGGGTGCCGCGGTGGCGGCGCCGGCCGCGAAGCCGAGTGCCAGGAGGCCCAGGACGGCCGCTTGGAGGGTAGTCTGCTGCTTCATCGATGTCTCCTTCTAGGAATTGAGTGTTATGCATTGAAGACAGGCCCGCAGTCTGGCGGCGCCCATCTAGCCCCTTGGTCGCGTCGGGCATTGCCACCTTACAGGGTCGGCGGCGGGCCCGGCAAGCCCTGTGCGCCGTCCTCACGGCGCGACAGAGACGGGATCCGGAAAATGCCGCTACCATTAGGCCAAGCATCTGATTCCGCCCGCCCTGCCATGCGCTTCACGGTCGCGACTTACAACATACACAAGGGGTTTTCGCACCTGACCCGGCGCGTGGTCATCCACGAGCTGCGCGAAAGGTTACACGGGCTTTCCGCGGACATCCTGTTTCTGCAGGAAGTGCAGGGTGTTCATCGACGTCATGCCCGGCGCTATCGCAACTGGCCTGTCAAGCCGCAGCACGAGTTCATTGCCGACACGGTATGGCAAGAAGTCGCGTACGGCCGGAACGCGGTCTATCACCAGGGCCATCACGGCAATGCCGTGCTGTCGCGCTACCCAATCGTTTCCCAGGCCAACCAGGATATCTCCGCGCACGCTTTCGAAAGCCGCGGTTTGTTGCATTGCGTGCTGCAGCTCAAGCGCGGCCTGGCTCCCTTGCATTGCATCAATGTCCATCTGGGCCTGTTTGAGCGCGGGCGGCGCTGGCAGGTTCATGCACTGTGCGAGCGGATACGCGAGGCCGTGCCGATGAACGCGCCGCTGATTATTGCCGGCGACTTCAACGACTGGAGGCGCAAGGCGGATCGCACGCTGCAACAGGAACTGGGCGTCGTCGAAGTGTTTCAGGAGGCGCGCGGCCGGCCGGCGCGCACATTTCCCGCCGTGATGCCGGTATTTCGCCTGGATCGGATCTATTCGCGCGCGTTGGCCATTGTTGGCACCGACGTCCACTACGCCTATCCGTTGGCGCGCCTGTCCGATCACGCCGCGTTGGCGGCGACTTTCGAGCTCGAACGCCCGCGGCGCGAGACCGCGCGCTGATTCCGTGGAACGCTTTCGCCCCGGCAACCGCATCAAGCTTCTGAAGAGCGGCACCGAGTATTTCCGGGCCCTCGAACAGGCTATTGATTCAGCCCAGCACGAGATCTGGTTGGAGAGCTACATCTTCGCCGACGATGCGAGCGGCCGGCGCGTCGCCAGCGCCATGGCGCGCGCAGCCAGCCGAGGCGTCAAGGTTCGGGTGCTGGTCGACGGCTGGGGCGCAAAGTTTTTTCTAACCTCGTCGCTCGAGCGTTTCCTGCGCGACTCAGGTATCGAGCTGCTCAAGTATCGACCCGAGGTCGCGCCCTGGCAGTTTCGGTCGCACCGCATGCGCCGTCTCCACCGCAAGCTCGCTCACGTCGATGGCCGCATCGCATTCGTCGGCGGCATCAACGTCATCGACGATATGAACACGCCCGGCCACAAGCCGCCGCGGGTCGATTTTGCGGTAAGCGTCGAAGGCTTGCTGCTGCCCGTGATCGCCCATTCGATGCAGCGGGTATGGGCGCTGGTGCAGCTCGTCCAGCTCGGCACCAGCCAGTTGTCCCTCTTTCCCGAGCGCAGCCGGGGCGAGCGCGTCGGCACCCAGACTGCGCGGTTTGTAATCCGCGACAACCTCCGCCACCGGCGGGACATTGAGCAGGCCTATCTGGCGGCGATTCGCCGCGCCAAGAGCGAGATCATCATCGCCAGTTCATATTTCTTTCCCGGCATTACCTTTCGCCGTGCGCTGGCGGAGGCGTCCGCCCGTGGCGTTGCGGTGACGCTCATCCTGCAGGCGAAGGTCGAATACGTGCTGCTGCATTTCGCCAGCAGGGCCCTGTACGGACAGCTGCTCGCCGCCGGCGTCGTGATCCAGGAGTACCACAAGAGCATGCTGCACGCGAAGGTCGCGGTGGTCGACGACCATTGGGCGACGGTCGGCTCGTCGAACATCGATCCGTACAGTCTGCTCATGGCGCGCGAGGCGAACGTGATCGTGCGTGACCGCGGTTTCGCGGGCGAGCTCAAGCGCGCACTAATCAAGATGGTCGAGACCGGCGCGCGTCCGGTTGCGCAGCGGCACTGGCAGACCCGCCCACGGTTGTACAAGGCCGCGATCTGGGTGGCGTACGGGATCGTACGGTTGGCGATGGGTCTGCTCGGCTACGGCGGCAACGAATGGTTTCCGCGCCGGCGTTGAGCTTGCCGCGCGCCGCGCTGGAGCGCGCGCGTCTGTTACACTGACCGCAAGTATCCGCCGCGCCCAGGCGCGGCTTTTCGTCGATGCGTCGCACGCCTTCCGTTTCGCTGCCTGCACCGCCCTCCCGCGCCAACCGCGGTGACTGGCGCACGGTGCGCACATTGCTGCCCTACCTGCTCGCGTACAAGGGACGGGTCTTTCTGGCGCTCGCCTGCCTTGTCGCCGCCAAGCTCGCCAACGTCGGCGTACCGCTGGTGCTGAAACAGATCGTTGACCGCCTGACGGTGCCAGCCGCGCTGACGCTGCCGCTCGGACTACTCGCGGCCTATGGCGCGATGCGGCTGGCGACGACAGTGTTCACCGAGCTGCGCGAATTCCTGTTTGCCAAGGTGACGCAGCGCGCAGTGCGCACCGTCGCACTCCAGGTATTCCGCCATTTGCACGCGCTGTCGCTGCGGTTCCATCTGGCGCGGCAAACCGGTGGGCTGACCCGCGACGTTGAACGCGGCACGCGCGGTATCTCGACGCTGATCAGTTTTGCGCTGTTCTCGATTCTGCCTACGCTGGTGGAGATCGGGCTCGTCTCGGCGATATTGATCGTCCGCTACGATGTCTGGTTCATCGCCATCACGCTTGGTGCGCTGGTGTTGTACATCCTGTTCACGGTGTCGATCACCGAATGGCGCACCGGATTCCGCCGCGCCATGAACGAGCTTGACTCCAGGGCCAATACGCGGGCGATTGACAGCCTCCTCAATTACGAAACGGTTAAGTACTTCAACAACGAAGAGTACGAAGCGCTGCGCTACGACGACAGCATGCAGCGCTGGGAGTCCGCCGCCGTCAAGAGCCAGACCTCGCTGTCGCTGCTCAACATCGGACAGAGCACGATCATCGCAATCGCCGTCACGCTGATCATGTGGCGCGCCGTGCTCGGAGTCGTCAATCATACGATGACGATAGGCGATCTCGTCCTGGTCAACGCCTTCATGATCCAGCTCTACATTCCACTTAACTTTCTCGGCGTGATCTACCGCGAGATCAAGCAGGCGCTTGCGGACATGGAGCGGATGTTCCGGCTGATCGAGGCGAATGCCGAAGTGAAGGATGCGCCCGGCGCGCCGCCGCTGCGCGTTCCGGAGGGCGAAGTGCGGTTCGAGCACGTCGATTTCGCCTACGAGCCGAACCGGCAAATCCTGTTTGATGTCTCGTTCACGATTCCGTCGGGACGCACGATCGCCGTGGTTGGCCCGAGCGGGTCGGGCAAGTCGACGCTCGCGCGACTTCTGTATCGCTTCTATGACGTCTCCGGAGGCCGCATCGTGATCGACACGCAAGACTTGCGCGCGGTGCAGCAGACCAGCGTGCGCGCGGCGATCGGCATCGTGCCGCAGGACACCGTGCTCTTCAACGACTCGATCGAGTACAACATCGCCTACGGTCGCCCTGGCGCGACCCACGAGGAGATCATCGCCGCTGCCCGGCTGGCGCAGATTCACGATTTCGTGGCGAGCCTCCCCGAAGGCTACCGCACGCCCGTTGGCGAGCGCGGGTTGAAGCTTTCCGGCGGTGAAAAGCAGCGGGTGGCAATCGCGCGCGCGATCCTCAAGAATCCACGCATTCTGATATTCGACGAAGCGACCTCGGCGCTCGATTCCAAGTCCGAAAAGCTCATCCAGGCGGAGCTCGAGCAGATCTCCGCGGATCGGACCACGCTCACCATCGCGCACCGGTTGTCGACCATCATCGGTGCCGATCAGATTCTCGTCCTCGAGCGCGGGCGCATCGTTGAGCGCGGCACGCACGCCGAGCTTCTCGCGCGGGCCGGCCCCTACGCGCGCATGTGGGCGCTGCAGCAGGAGGAGCGCGCCGAGTCGGCGACCGTGGAGTCGGACGCCTGACAACGCGCTCTTGGCGAGCCTAAATTACTGATGTATTTGGGGATTTGGCATAACCCTTGCTGCCGTGGTATAAACCCCGCTGCTGTTTCGAGACTCCGCCTGATGAGCATTCGGCTAACCTTTGTTTTTTTGGGCCTAATGGGCTTTGCCGCCGTTGCCTCGGCGGCGGGTGCCCTGTCGCCGCAAGCGCCAAACCTGACCCTGGACGTCAGCAAGCTCAAACTGGGCTCGGCCAATGCGCTGGTCCTCGACGCGAATGCTGGGCAGCCCATCTACGCGAAGGGTGCGGACATGGTCACGCCGATCGCGTCGGTGACCAAGCTGATGACCGCGATGGTCGTGCTCGATGTCGCGCAGCCGTTGGACGAACCAATCAGCGTCGACGTCGGCGACGTCGATCTTCTCAAGGGCAGCCATTCGCGCCTGCGACTCGGTGGCGAGTTGCCGCGCGGGGAGATGCTGCGTCTGGCGCTGATGGCGTCAGAAAATCGCGCCGCGTCGAGCCTTGCCAGACACTATCCCGGCGGCGCGGAGGCCTGCGTCGAGGCGATGAATCGCAAGGCGCAAAGCCTTGGCATGACCCGCACCCACTTCGTCGATCCCACGGGGCTGTCGAGCGACAACGTGTCGACCGCGAGCGACTTGGCGTTGATGGTGAAGGCCGCAGCGGGCTACGAGCTCATCCGCGCGGCCACGACGACGGCGAGCCATTACGTCGAAGTGCAGCCGCTGGGCACGGTACTCGGCTACAACAATACCAATTCGCTCGTGCGCGGCGGGCAGTGGGACATCCAGATAAGCAAGACCGGCTTCATTCGCGAGGCCGGCAAGTGCCTCGTCATGCTGGCTAATATTGCCAGCCGGCCGGTGGTTATCGTTCTGCTCGACTCGTACGGGCGCCTGACCCGTGTCGGTGACGCCATGCGCGTCAAGCATTGGCTTGAAACGGGCGAAGCACTCCCGTCACCCAAGACCGTCAAGACCAAGCGCATCAAGGGAACCCTGCCGCAGGTTTCCGGCCAGCACGCGACGGCGAAAGTCAAAGCCCGCGCGTAAGACTTTCCCGCCGCGGCGCGCCCCACGGGGCAGGAATGCGCCGCCAATTTTCATCGCTAACGGAAACGCGGCCGCTGCCCCTGCTGCTGCGCAAGCAACTCCTTCGCGTGCGCGCGGGTTTTGGCGGTGATCTCGTGGCCGCCGAGCATCCGCGCCAGCTCTTCGACTCGTAGTGCCGCATCGAGCCGGGTAAGCTCCGTTGCGACTCCTTGGGCATCGCCGCGCTTGATCACCCGGTAATGACCGTCGGCGCACGCCGCGACCTGCGGCAGGTGCGTCACGCACAAGACCTGTCGCCGCGCGCCGAGTCCTTTGAGAAGGCGGCCGACGGTCGCGGCGACTGCGCCGCCAATCCCGACGTCGACCTCGTCGAAGACCAAGGTCGGCACCTGGCCGACATCCGCGAGCACCACTTGGATCGCCAGCGCGAGGCGCGATAGCTCGCCTCCGGACGCGACGCGGGCGACCGGGCCGAGCGGCTGCCGCGGATGAGTCGCCACCTTGAACTCGAGGGTTTCCATGCCGAAGCTCGCCGGCTCGGCTACAAGAGAGAGCCCCACGTCGAATCGCCCACTGCCCATCGCGAGTTCCTTCATCGTCGCGCTCACCCGATGGGCGAGTTCGGCGGCGGCGAATTTGCGCTTCGCGGTCAGCTCGGCGGCCAGCGCTTGATAAGCGCTCCGTGCCTCGCGCTCCGCGCGGTCGAGTGTTTCGGTGTCGGCCCCGGCGGCGAGCGCGGCAAGCTTCGCTTCGGTCTCGAGGGCCAGCGCCGGCAATGCCTCAGGGAGCACGCGGTGCTTGCGCGCGAGCGCATGAATCGCCGCGATGCGCTCTTCAATGCGCGCAAGCTCGGCGGGATCCAGGTCGAGCCGTTCGCGGTAGCCACGCAACGCCCGGCCCGCCTCGTCGACGCTGACCCGAGCTTCTTCGCAGAGCGCGATGATCGGCTCGAGCGACGGGTCGTGAGTCGCGGCGCGCCGTAAGCGCTGACCCAGCGCGGCGAGCTGCACGCTCAACGCGCTGTCGCCCTCGATTAGCTCGGCAACGCCGGTGGCCGCCGCTTCCAGCAAGGCCGCCGCATTGGCAAGGCGGGATTGGGAGGCGTTAAGTTGCTGCCACTCGGTTGCGCCGATGCCAAGCGCGGCGAGTTCGGCCGCCCGCCCGGCAAGCAACTCGCGTTCGGCCGCGTCGGTCGCGGCGTCACGCGCGCCGCGCTCGCCCCGCTCAGCCGCTTCTCGCCAGTGACGCCACGCCGCGGCGACCTCGCGGGCCAGCGCTGCGAAACCGCCGAAGGTGTCGACGAGCTGGCGCTGCGTCTCCGGCTTGCCCAGCGATTCGTGCGCATGCTGGCCGTGCAGGTCGACGAGGTTCGTGCCGGCAGTCTCGAGCTGCGCGAGCGTCGCCGGACGGCCGTTGATCCATGCGCGACTGCGGCCCTGCGCGTCGAGCGTCCGACGCAACAGCAAGGGTCCCGCATCGTCGAAATCCTGCTCAACGAGCCAAGCGCGAAGCGGCGAGGCCCCAGCGACTTCGAATTCGGCGGCGATCTCCGCACGCTCGCTGCCCGCGCGCAACTGCCGTGCCTCGAAGCGGCCGCCCAGGAGCAGCGACAGCGCATCGAGCAGGATCGACTTGCCCGCGCCCGTTTCACCGGTCAGCACGGTGAAGCCACGCTCGAATTCCACTTGGAGCGCTTCGACGACAGCAAAGTTACGGATCGACAGCAGGCGCAGCATCGTGATCAGAGCCGTTGCAAGGCGCGCGCCGTCATTATCGCCGACCCGGCACGCAGACGAAGGATGACGGCGTGGGAACCGCTATTGCGGACGCAACTTTTCCGGCGTCTCGCTCCAGTGCAGCTTGCGCCGCAGCATCGCGAAATGGTCGTGATCCTTGGGGTGCAGCAGCCGCACCCGATGCTCGGCGCGGCGGACAACGACGCAGTCGCCTTCGAACAGAGGAAAGTTTTCCTGACCGTCGCTGCGCATGCTTGCGTCTTTGCCGCCTAGCAATGCGATCTCGATCACGACCGAATCGCGCACGGCGATGGGACGGTTCGTCAGGGCGTGGGGCGCGACCGGGACGAGCAGTATGGCGGCAACGCCGGGGTCGACGATAGGCCCTTGGGCGGATAGCGCGTACGCGGTGGAACCGGTCGGCGTCGCGACGATCAAGCCATCCGCGCGCATGGCATAGACGAAGCGACCGTCAATCGTCACCGCGCAGTCGATCAGGCCGCCCATTGCACCACGATTGACGACTACATCGTTGAGGGCCAACGCACCTTCGTTGCCGCTGTTATCGCCCCCGCCGCTGCGCCTGAGCGTCGCGGCCAGCAAGGTGCGCGATTCTTCGACAAACGCGCCGGAGAGCATTGCCTCAAGCGCGCTTTCCATGTCGGCAACGGCGATGTCGGTCAAGAAGCCGAGCCGGCCCTGATTGATGCCGATCAACGGCACGTCGAAGCGCGCGAGATGGCGCGCGATCGACAACATGGTCCCATCGCCACCGACGACGATGGCGAGCTTGGCTTCGCGCCCGAGTTCGGCCAGCGGTGCCGTCGGATAGCCGGGAAGCGGCGTGAAACGCGCGCTTTCCGCATCGAGCACCACGCGATGCCCCCGGCGGGCAAGAAACCCTGCGAGCCGCTCCAGGGACTCCGCAATGGCAGGACTCGCGTAACGCCCGACCAGCGCGATGGTCGAAAAGGGCTGGCCGGGGGCGCTCATAGCAGCGATTAAAGCATAAAATAGCGGCCATGCTGGACCCACGCGCACAGCACCTCCTGAAGACGCTCATCGAGCGTTATATCGCCGATGGCCAGCCTGTCGGCTCCCGTGTGCTGTCGCGGCAATCCGGACTTGAACTTTCGCCGGCGACGGTCCGCAATGTGATGGCCGATCTGGAGGAGATGGGATTTATCGCCAGTCCGCATACCTCCGCGGGTCGGATACCGACGCCCAAGGGTTATCGTTTCTTCGTCGACAGCCTGCTCGTCATCAAGCCGCTTGAAGAAGAGGAGATCAGCGAGTTGCAAGGCCAGCTCCAGGCGGACCGCCCCCAGCTTCTCGTCGGAGCTGCCGCGCAGATGCTCTCGCAGCTGACGCATTTCGCGGGCGTGGTTGCGACCCAGCGCCGG